>Ga0137362_10000692_pt1 | contig 18821 bp, 20 predicted proteins | sample MadtaG_2_FD_104801 | JGI IMG/M metagenome (GOLD analysis project Ga0137362, IMG submission 104801) | Vadose zone soil microbial communities from Angelo Coast Range Reserve, California, USA - Mad1_100_16 metaG | ecosystem: Environmental > Terrestrial > Soil > Vadose zone | place: USA: California... | reverse complement strand
GGTTGTGCCGGCGTGATCCAATCGTATTTCCAGCGGCGCCATGCGTGGCGGCTTATCGGGTCGACGAAATCGCCCTTCACCCACGATCCGCCGGCGTCGAGGCTGATCCAGATCTCGGTGACTTCGGTATCCCCGGCCCAAGCGGCGCCGAAAATGGTGTAGGAGCGATTGGGTTCGAGCATCTCGTAGACGCGGGGGCGTGCGATCTGCGACTTCAGTTTCATCTCGGCGAGCGGCCGGCGCACAGGTGTCCCCTCGGAATCATCCCAATAGCCGTAGTCAGACGTCTGCCAGTAGCCCTGAAACGGCTGCGTGGTCGCAACGATGTCGGTCAGCCACTTGACCGACGCCATGCCGTAATGCCCCGGCACGATGGCGCGCAGCGGATAGCCATGATCGGGCGTCAGATCCCGTCCGTTCATCTGGTAGGCGATCAACACATTGGACTCCATCGCCTTCGTCCTCGGGATACTGCGGGCATAAGAGATCGGACCCGGGGGCTTTGGCTCTTCCTTCGGCACGCCGCGATCGGCGCCTTCGAGCACCAATTCGCAAACCTCGTCTGTTAGCCCGGCGCGCTCCAGAAGCACGGACAGGGGAACACCCGTCCATTCGGCATTGCCGACCGCACCGAGCTCCCATTGTGCGCCCGGCACCGGCGGCACCATGAATACCCGGCTGTTGCCGGCGCATTCCAGCGTGGCGACGCAGGTCCGTGAAGGCATGGCGCGGATATCGGCGTAGCTCAGGCTTAGCTCGTTCCGCACGGCGCCGCTTATCGATAGCCGATAGGCGAGCGGATCCAACTCCGGCGTGGAGAAATGACTTCGTATGTAAAACAGCTCGGACGGCGTGATGAAGTCTTCGAGCTGATCGAATGGCATTTCCAGATTATTCGGGTCTTTTTGGCGGATGATCAGTCCAACGGGGCGCGTAGCCTTGCCGGACCAGTTGTCGGTTTTCATATCCATCGCAGACTTCTCCTGTCGGGTTTCGAAATGGGATCGCGCGGCAAGAAGCTCAAATCCGCGCGAGATTGATACAGAAAATCAGCACGGCGATCGCGAGCGCCGCCGAAATTAGCGACTCCGCGCGGGACTGCGGGATCTGGATAACCTCATCGCGATCGATCGCACGGCGCGTGCGCTCAAAGGCGAAGCTACTTCGTGCGATGATGGCGATTCCAATCGCAACCATTGCCAGTCCGGCATAGCGGGTCGCGACCGCGACGACCGCGCCGGCGTCTTGCGCAGGAAGATTGGGTATGCTTCCGCCACCGACTGCTTCGACAAAGACGTTCAGCTTGATGAGAAAAAATCCAAATGCCGCCACGGCCAAGCCGGTGCGTATCCAGGCAAGAAAGGTTCGTTCGTTCGCCGCGTGGTTCGTGTAGTTAGCGATCATTGAATCTCTCCTCGTATAAGGAACATGAAGCTCCGCGCAAGATGCGCGATCGGGAGTTATCCCAGGATCATGTTGGCCGGCCAATCATCGTGCGTTGTATTCCCACCGGTCCAACGCGGCGCACAGCTCTCACCCGCGACGCAGGTGCCGAATGTCCGATGACGACACGCGCCCGCCTTTTGTTCAGAGGAACTATAGTGCGCATCACGGTGCGCAAGCTGCGTCGCGAGCGCAGGTGAGCCGGTCAATACGATGAGCGAAACCGCAAACAATTTAGCTAGCGTTTTGCAACGCAGCTTTATGCTTTCTTCTATCACCTCCCCGTTCATCGCTTGACCTCCCGACTGACCGACCGGAGCGCAGGCGCGCCATTGGTTGGCTCCGTTTGCGTGCCTGCCAGAACGGTCATTAATGGATGCCATTGCTGCCAGGGCGATAAAGAATGGTCGCATTTCGTCTCTCCGTTCGTTTGTTGTCGAGCGCATGATGATGTTGCTCAACGTAGGAGTCCCCACTTCAGCGATCCAACTTATTGTTTGCGTCGTTCCAATCGACACCTTCGATAGATCGGATCACCTCTGAGAATGGCTGTACTGGGTCGGTTCGGAGCACGACGCGGCGCTGTAATCTTTAGGGCGTTCGAGCTTGCACGACAGTGCCGGTCTTGTCCGGAAGGCCGGATGCGATCGTGGGATAGCGGGTGCAGTATCCTGCTTCCGTTCGAAACTTGACGAGTGGAATCATTGACAATGGCGGTCACGGGATTGGGCATAGAGCCGGCGCCATCGGTTGTTCCGCCGGCCAAGGTAAGCGTTGATCTATTAAATCGATTAGTTTTACAGTTATTATCTGTTAGATTGATCGGTAGAGATAACCGATATTGGGTTGGAAGGCCGAGGAGCCAACTCATGACCTTTATCTCAAGCACCAAACTTGCCGAATCGCTGAATGACGCCCGTCTCCATCCCACCATCCAACGATGGTCCGGCCGGAACCCCCGCGAATTTCTGTCGGGCCTGTTCCTGAAGTGGGTTATCGCGGGAGCGGCGTTCGCCATCAGACAGCTGCCGGGCATGGCGACGTTCAGTCCGATGATCCTGTCCATGGTGATTGCAATCTTGTTCCGCAACATCGTCGGAGTGGCGGCCTGGGCCAAACTGGGCGTGACGTCCAGTCTCCGCAGGCTGCTTCGTATCGCTACCATCCTGCTCGGGCTTCAATTGACTTCAAGCCAAGTCATCAAGATCGGCGGCGGAGGTCTCAGCATTATTGCGGCGACAGCGCGCGTCTGCTTCGCCTTTACCATCTGGATGGAGGAACTGGTGGGCGTCGAGCCCAAGCTCGCGCAGCTCATCGCAGCCGGAACGTCGATCTGCGGCGCATCGGCAGTCATTGCCACCAATACCGTCACCACTGCCCATGACGAAGACGTTGGCTACGCAATCGCGTGTGTAACCGTCTTCGGATTGGTCGCGATGTTCGCCTATCCGATCCCCGCCGATGCCAAGGCATGGATTGTCGCCGCGACGACATTGCTCTCGATTGCATTGGCGACGATGGGCTTAGAAATTAGCGTCGGCAAACTGACGGCGAAAGGCTTTCGGCCGGTCTTGCTCGGTGCACTCGCCTTGCTGTTCATCGCGGGCTTCAGCCTCACGCTAATCAAATTGATGGAGTAACACTCTATGACTCTGGAGCAGCTTCGTATCTTCATCGCAGTGGCCGAAAAGCAGCATGTTACGCAGGCAGCAAGCGAACTGAATTTGACGCAATCAGCAACGAGCGCCGCTATCGCGGCGCTTGAAACGCGTTACGCGATCAAGCTGTTTGACCGTGTCGGCCGTGGCATCGTGCTGACCCAAACCGGCCGCGACTTCCTGAATGAGGCACGCGAGGTTGTGCGGCGCGCCAAGGCCGCGGCGCAGGTCTTGGATGATTTGGCTGGCCTCAAGCGCGGCTCGTTGAGCCTGGCAGCCAGCCAGACCGTCGCAAATTACTGGCTGCCGCCACGTATCGAGACATTTCGCAAGGCCCATCCCGGCATTGATCTGCACGTGACGATCGCAAACACCGAGCAAGTCGCCCAGGCCGTCCATGGAGGAAGTGCAGACCTCGGTTTCGTTGAAGGCGAGGTTGACGATCCGTCGCTGGCTATTCGTAAAATGGAAGGCGACTCGTTGGCCGTGGTGGTCGGAGCGAGCCATCCGTGGATCGGCAAGGCGCGCATCACACCAAAGCTTCTGATCGAGACAAGCTGGATTTTGCGAGAGCGAGGCTCCGGCACCAGGTCGATGTTCGAGGCTGCACTCAAGAAATTTGGCATCAAGTTATCGGACCTTGATATCCGTCTTGAGTTACCATCGAACGAGGCCGTACGCACTGCTGTGGAATCCGGTGACTGCGCCACTGCGATTTCGGATCTGGTCGTAGTGCAGTCACTGGCTGCGGGAACGCTTCACCGCGTCAAGATTGATCTGCCTAAGCGCTCGTTTTTCGCTCTGCGGCACAAGGAGCGCTATGCGAGTCAGGCGGAAAGAGCGTTGTTTGCTTCCTTCCGGGTGTAACGCCGATCTTGCGCAGAGGCCGGTATCGTCATCGTCACGACCCTCGTGGGTCCTCTTGCAGACTATTCAGTTGCCGGCATTGATCGAAGCGGTGGACCAACACTCAAAAGAACCGATTTTCCCCGTGCTTCTCGGCGGCGCCAAATCGGTGCCACGCCTCGTGAAAGCGGAAGTTCCAAATCCATCATTCGGCGAACAAGCAGTCGCACCCGCATTGCGCGCCGATCATGGAATTTGCGAGGACCGCTTTGTTGCGCCGAAAGCGGAAGTTCGCCGCTGCAGGTGATTTCAGAGAAGTGCCCGATAAGCCGACGTGCCGGGAACATTCATAGTCTGGTCGGTCGGAAGAAGTTACGGGCTATGCCATACTAAGGGGGTTCGGACCTATAAAAGGGATTTGAGCGGCTGAAGAGTCACGAATTGGTTTCCCAGCGACGCGAACAGAGAACAAAAGGAACGTCATAATTTCGTGCTCGAGGTGGCTCGGGCAAGTTATTTCGGCAGCGTCTTCAAATAGGCGATAACGTCCTGCCGGTCTTTCTCGTTCGGCACGAAGTAGACCATCTTCGTGCCGCGGACGAACTTGCCGGGCCCCTGGAGATATTCGTCCAGGTTCGTTTCATCCCAGGTGACGTTCAGCCCCTTCATTGCCGACGAATAGTTGTAGCCGGGCTCCGTCCCGCTCTTGCGGCCGACAACGCCGGCCAATGACGGTCCGAATTTGTTCTCACCCGGCTTGTTCGAGTGGCAAGCGGCGCAATGGGCGAAGACCTTTTCGCCGGCCGCCGCATCGCCCTGTGCATATGCCGTGAGCGGCACAGAAAGCGCCCCGGCTGATACCAGCATGATCAAGTAGCCCGCAGCGCGGATCTTGGTGAGGGAGTGCATCAGCAGACTCCTGGGTGATTGAGGTGATCGGAAGGAGTTGGTCGGGTTTGGCCTATTTCTCGCCCTTGACGCTGACCAGATAATCGAGGATTGCGTCGACGTCCTTGGGGTCGATCGGCGCCTTGTAGGCCGTGCGCATCTTGTCGACCTCGGCCTGCCATCGCACTTTCGACATCGCCGGCTGATTGAGCACCATGTCGGCCGAGTGGCAGGCGAGGCAATTGTTGTTGATCGCGTCCGCGTCCGGCCCGTTCGGAAACATGTCGACGCCGGGCGGCAGATCGACGCTGACGGATTTCAGCGACAATTGGCTATCGGCCCGCGCACAAACGGGCGCAAGGGCAACGCCGACGACGAGAGCGATCGGCAGCATCGGGCGCAACATGCTTCCCTCCTCACGCGAATACGACGGCTGTCCGCTCGATGACGTTGCGCATGAACCCGCTCGGATTCCAGTTGGGCGTGTCGGGCTGCGCCTCGCCGCCGCTGCTGGTGCAGCGGACCATCAGCACTTGACCTCCCTTGGTCGGCGGGGTGAAGCGGTGCTGCCATTGTCGGAAACTGTACTTACCTTCGTCCGTGCCGAGCGCCGCTGCCTGCCAGCTCTTGCCGCCATCGCTCGAGAAATCGACCCGCGATACGCCGGAATCGCCTCCGAACGCGATGCCGCGCGCGAGCGTCGAAGCGCCGACCTGCAACGTGTCGCCCTCCTTGATGTTTGTGATGAAGGATCGCGGCACCATACGGCTGATCGGCACGAACTTGACGTCGGTTTCCCCCGGCCGGATGTTTGCGTGCGGCGTGTCCGGGATCGTATAGGCCGTCTTCGTCCAGTAATTCGTATCAGGCTGGTCCAGCAGCTCGATGTCATTTAGCATCTTGACCCAATAGGTGGAGTACCAGCCCGGTACGATCAGGCGGAGCGGGAAGCCGTTGAGTAACGGCAGCTGCTCGCCGTTCATCGCATAGGCGAGCATGACCTCGCCGTCGCGCGCATGATCAATCGCGAGGGACTTCATGAATTTCGGAGCATCCGGGAGGACCGGCTCGTCCAAGCCGTTGAAGCGGACCTGGACGGCGCCGGCCTTCACGCCCGCGCGATCCAGCACGTCCTTCAGGCGCACGCCGGTCCAGCGCGCATTGCCCATCGCACCGTTGGACCACTGGCCACCGGAGGCGCGCGGCTGGAAATAGCCGCGCGAATTGCCAGAACATTGATTGATCGCAACAAGGTCCACTTGGGGGAGGGCAAGGATGTCATTGAGCGAGAGCGACAGGTTGCGATTCACGTGGCCGTGCACCGCCAACCGGAAGGTATCGACTTTGACCTCGGTCGGGATGACGGCCCAGTGCCAGCGTACAAAAAACCGGTCGTTCGGCGTCAAGACCGACTGATCGAACACTTCGAGGGGCGTTTCAAGCAGCGGCGGTCGGGTGCGCTGCAGGATGAGTGCCCCCTTCTGGGGAAAGGCTGTGGTCATCGTCCGCTCGTCCGGCCCGCCCGGCAGGAGAAGCTTGACCACCGTGTCGGCCAACGCGGGAACCGAGGTCAGTGCCAGGGTCACGACCCCGGCACTACCGAGAAACTGCCGCCGGCATGAGAGCGAGTGCGAGAGGAACGCCTTTTCCGTGACCATGGCCACGTCTCCGACCGATTTCGGATTTTTGTCGGAATGGGAACCAACTTTATCAGGCTTTGATCCGTCCTACAACGCTTCGGACCGATAAACAGAGGGCCCAATCTGGCCGTTCGTGATTCAGAGGGCTCCGCCTTCTTCACCACCAAATCGGCGGGAGACTCTCAATCTGCCGTTCGATCATGGAAGCCCACAGTGTCCGGCTGTGGGCCACGGCAAACGTACGCCACGGTGCCACGTTTCGGTTCACCCCGCGGGTGAAAGCAGACACTGCGTCGTGAGGTTGCGCCCGCAAGCCGTCGAAAGAACAGCGGCCCGGCCGCGATTTCATTTGGGTCACACCCGGAAGACCTCAGATTGAGCATATCTCTTCCGCTTTGCTCCCAATACCTGACATTGCGGGTAGAGAACGGCCTTACCGACTTTTAGAAACGATGGTCCGACTCTCATAGAACGCCAGTTGCGCAGCGTGCCTTCGCTGATCTGGCCGCGATAACGTTCAATTACCTCATTGAGCGTCAGGAACATCGGGTTGGACATGTCCATCTTCCTTGTTGTCCAGACACTTCCGGAAGGCGAACGACTGTTTTCGGCGGTGTCGTCCTATCCGCGACGGAGTCTGGATTGAATGATCACCCCGTTGGATGCCGAGTATGAAAATTCAATCCACAAATGTCTGATGTTGAGGGAAGAGCCGACCGAACGCCGACGTCAGCCTTTTGTGCGCTGTTGAATATCGGACATTCGAGAGGATGCGCGCGCGACGTGATGGCCCAATTGTGATTAGTCTGCCCGCCACTGACCCAATGATGGAACGAGAGTTTATTTCTTTCAATCGGTTAGAGGGCGGCGTGTGCACGATGTGTGCACCGAGAGATCAAAGAAAATCTGGAGACAACCAACGTGAGCAGCGCTGAGCTGAAGGCGCTTCATTCGGAAACTTCCGAAAACACTTAGTCCACGATTGCGTAAATCGTTACCCCCGACTGCCCGATGCTCGATATTTTGGACGCTGGCCGGCAAAGCGAGCTAGACCATATATCCGATGTCTGATGCACCGGTCGGATAAGCGAACATAGTGGTCTGAAAATCCCTCGCGGTTAAATTGTGCCGGATTGCGAGCGCAAAGAGATTGATTACCTCGTCGGCGTGGGGACCGACGATATGCGCGCCGAGAATCTGACCCGTTCCCTCCTTAACCAGCGTTTTGTAGCCGTACACCCGTTCCGCGAGACGGCGCGCGGTGTACCAGTTGGGTGTGTTCTCCGACTTCACTTTGAACTTCAACCCTTGCGCTTGCGCCTGGCTCTCGTTCAAACCCACGGAGGCAATCGGCGGCACCGTGAAAGCTACACTCGGCACCCCCCGATAATCTGGCTTATGACGGTTACCCTCAAGAATGTTGGTAGCGACGACCTTACCGTCGTGGCTGGATACGGGCGTTAGGGGCGGCCCCACACTTGCGGCGTCGCCGGCCGCATAAACCAGAGTATTGGATACGCTCTGGAGATATTCATTCAGTTCGAGGCGGCCTTTGCTGACCGCGACGTGCCCCGCCGCTAAATCCAGTTCCTCCAGATCAGGCTCGCGACCCGCCGCATGCACAACCAGATCGGCCGCCACGGCTTGCTTTCCGCGAGCCCCATCAGCATGCACCAGAAAGCCATTCGCTGTTTGCTCGATGCGTGCGACCGTTGCTTGCGTCCGCACGTCGATGCCGAGTTCGGAAAATTTTTCCATCAGCCAACTAACAAGGTCCGGGTCGAAATGCGATAGCATATGGTCGCCCCGTTGGAGCACGGTTACCTGCGCTCCGGCGCGAGCGGCAATGTGCGAAAACTCGGCGGCGATGTAACCGCCGCCAATCAGCACGATCCGCCGCGGCAGGCTCTCAAGCTCCAGAAAGCGGTCACTGGTGATAATGTGTTCCGCGCCGGGAAGCCGCAGAGGCACCGGACGCGCACCGGTAGCAATAAGGATATGACCCGCCTTGAGCTCCTGTCCTGCGACGGTAACTGCGTCGGGGCCAGTGAACCGCGCAAGGCCGTGAAAAGCATCAATGCCTTGCGCGGCATAACGGGCCTCCTGCTTTTGGGGCACCGGATCAGTAAAGGTGCGTTTGAAGGCGATGAGTTCAGGCCAACTGATCCGAAGTTCGCCCGTGACCCCGCGACCCTGCATGCGGCGTGCGACATCAATGGCCTCGGCACCACTCAGGAGCATTTTCTTGGGATCACATCCGCGCAGTGCACAAGTTCCGCCGAACGGACGATGATCCACGACGGCAACCGTTCGACCCGCCTTTCGGACCCGCGCGCTCGCGACCTGAGCGGCGGTGCCCGATCCAATCACCACCAAGTCATACATTTTCATTTCGAACCTCCTGCCGCCCCGAAAGGGCAAGCTAGTACCCCCTTTTCTTAGAAGATGAGTCGCGATTCAACGTCGGGATTATGCCCGAAGCAGCAAAAGTCTACTTTCGAGGAATAAGCCGCCGTGTCACTGAGCTATGATTCCGGGTACTAGGCCCTGTAGCAAGTAAAGGAGCAATGCCTGGAATTGCGCCTGCTTATCCGATGTTGGCACGAAACTGACGTGCCAAGCCGCCCACCGAATGTCCGACTAACGGGTAGGCAGCGGCAGCTCGCCGAACGCAACCGCGACCGCACCTTTGGCGTGGAGTTCGAGGGTATCGAACATCGGGACGTTGGGATCGTCTTTCTGCGTGATGAGCAATGGGATCTCGGTGCATCCGAGCACAATGCCCTCGGCGCCCTGGACCACGAGCTTGGTGATGATGTCGAGGTAGCCCTTTCGCGATTCCGGCTTGATGATCATCTGGGCCAGTTCATCGATGATCACGCGGTCGATGTAGTCCTGGTCATCCTCGTCCGGAACGATCACCTCGACGCCGGCGCGCTTCGCCAGCTCAGGCACCGCATAGGGACCGGCCATGGTGAGCTTGGTCCCGAGCAATGCCACCTTGCGAAGGCCCGCCTTTTTGATCGCGACCGCCGTCGTGTCGAAAATGTGCAGCAGAGGGATCTTAATGCCCTCCATGAACTTGTCGGCAGCGCGGTGCCACGTGTTCGAGACGATCATGAGAAAATCGGCGCCGGCGCGCTCAAGGCTTGCAGCCTTAGCATGGATGTAGACCGCGCCCTCGTCCCACAGGTCGCCGTAGACGTAGTGGATGCTCTTCGCGAAATCCATGGAGTTGATGATGACCTCCGCGCTGTGCTTGCCGCCGAGCCGGTCGTTCACCGCCTTGTTGATGGCCTTGTAGTACTCAGCAGTCGCAAGATCGCCGCTGCCACCGATCACGCCGATGGTCAGCATTTTGTTGGCGAGGACAGGGTTCGACATCTTTCCCTCTCGAAGTTCGGGGTTCTGAAGCGCTATGGACCGTCGGCGGCGAACTGCCGGGCCAGCTCGCACAACACGCGGGCGGCCTCGCTGACCTGGGCGATCTCTATTCACTGACATAAGTATGGCTGAATGTAGCGATCTGGGGGCATTCTTGACCAGCGAGCAAGGAACGCCGCGCCAATGACGGCGCGGCGCTCGGCGATCAGCCCTCGATGAAGGCAAGGAGATCGGCGTTCACCTCATTCTTTTGCGTGGTGCACATGCCGTGCGGCGCGCCCTTGTAGACCTTCAGCGTCGCGCCCTTGACCAGCTTCGAAGACAGCATGGCCGAGGCGCCGATCGGCACGATCTGGTCGTCGTCGCCATGCAGGATCAGGGTCGGCTTGTCGATCTTTTTGAGGTCTTCGGTCTGGTCGGTTTCCGAAAAGGCCTTGATGCAGAAATAGCTGGCCGGCATGCCGGCCATCATGCCCTGCAGCCAGAAGGATTCGCGCACGCCCTCCGAAACCTTGGCGCCCGGCCGGTTGTAGCCGTAGAAGGGCATGGTCAGGTCCTTGAAGAACTGCGAGCGGTCGCTCAGCACACCCTTGCGGATGCCGTCGAAGACATCGATCGGCAGACCGCCGGGATTGGCTGCCGTCCTCACCATCAGCGGCGGCACTGCGCCAATCAGAACCGCCTTCGCGACCCGCTTCGTGCCGTGGCGACCGATGTAACGGGCAACTTCGCCGCCGCCGGTGGAATGGCCGACATGGATCGCGTCTTTCAGATCGAGTTTCTGTACAAGCTCCCCGAGGTCATCGGCATAGGTGTCCATGTCGTTGCCGTGCCAGGGCTGGCTCGAACGGCCGTGGCCGCGACGGTCATGGGCGATGACACGATAGCCATGTGAGGCCAGAAAGAACATCTGGTCCTCGAAGGCGTCGGCGCTCAGCGGCCAGCCATGGCTGAAGACGACCGGCTGACCCGATCCCCAATCCTTGTAATAGATCTCGGTTCCGTCCTTGGTCGTGAACGTGCTCATGGTTTTGGCTCCTTGTCGATGAGGGGTTACGGAAGGTTGACTGCTGGCCCCGCCGGCTGCGGCGGCAATCAAGGGCAGCGCGGCGATACCCGCGCCAGCGAGAAGGACCCGCCGGCGGGTCGTTGAAGTTTTGCTCTCAGGTTGATCGGACTGTTCGATGCTCATGGCTTACTCTCCGCTAACGATGCCGCGACGTCCGCTTACCGCCGCTATCGGGGGAAAAGCGGAAGTGTACCCGTGCTCCTCATCTTGCCGATGTTCCGGAATATGTGGATTAGCAACGTTGGTGACTCGTCAGAAACTCCGGGGCTTCGTCAGAGACAGCGATAAACCATTGTCCCAACATTCGGTGCAGGGAGGTGAACGCGTCGGCCCCAGACTCGCGGGTCTTCGATGCGGGCTGGCACGCGTCTCGCGCTGAACGTGCACGACATGCTTCCATGGTCGCCTGCAGAGAATTCAGACCTCAGATTAGATCTAAAAGGGTTCCGGGCTCCGTTTGAAGCACGGATCGCACGCTTGCCGGCGAAGCCGGGTGGGACATGCGCTAGGATTGGGAACCACAGGCCCGGGCTCATGCCGCCCCCAAAAGGAAGGGACGCATCGAGATCAACTCCAGCGCCGACGAGCGTACGCTCCGGCCATTCGCGTTGAGCAGGAAAAACTGCTCAGCTCGCGGGTCCAAGGAAGACGGCGATCGTTGGGCTCGCTATCGGCTTTCTCCTAAAGGCGTGTCAACAATGTCGAGCGAATTGACTCACGCTGCATAGGTTGCTGAAAGCCATTAGGCGAGCTCATGGCGAGAGGAGAGCAACGTAAGGGAGCGAGCGATCCGCGCGTGACGGATGAAAGTCTTGTCGGTGTCCGGAAGTCGTCACACTATATCTTGCGCATTCGCCATTGCGTTGGTGTAACGCCGGTCTCTCTCTTGAATGCAACTCCCAATGAGCTCTGGTTGGCATAGCCTAGGATGATCGCGATCTGGGTCAGATTCAGATTGGGATCATCTAGTAGGGCCTTTGCCCGGTCGATCCGTTGACGGCGCACCCATGCATGAGGGGTTATACCCAACGACTGCTTGAATGCCGTTGAGAAATGCCCTGTCGACAGCTCGACGCTCGCCGCCACTTCCTGCAGCGAGATATTCTCTCGTAAGCCGCTCATCATGTAATCACACGCGCGACGGAGACGTGACGGCGGGAGCCCCCCGCGCCGGCTCTCCTTCAGCAGCGGAGTGACAGTCGAGAGATTACGGACGAGATGCATGGCCAAGAGCGTGGCCGCCGTTTCCGTGTAAAGAATGCCTTGCGGCGCACCGTTGGTGCACTCGTCATAGATCACGCGGGCCAGTTGCCAACTCAGCGGATCCCTGTAGTCCCACGTTTCAATAATGTCAAAGTTCACGGGACCTTCAAAGCCTGCGGCACCCAAAAGAAAGTCCCGCTTCAATTCCACTGACAAATTTCGAAATTCGCGAGCCTCTTTCAATCGAAACGCGACGAGAGTGCCTGGCGGAAGAACGTACGCATAGCTAGGCCGGTTTTCGTCGTACCAGATCTTACCGCCCGATTGTGCCTCCGCGTTGATGTAGCCCGAATTCCACGAGAAATGCAGTTCAACCGCCGTGGCCATCACGTCCGCTTCGCCAACCAATGATTGGATTTCGTGCGCGGTAGCGCTGCCACCTGCCCAGGCAACCTGCCGGGACTGATTTGCCATCGTATTGAACGTTGAATGAATGGTTCCCGGGTGACCATGATGGCCGATCATTGCCGGCGAGGCCCTAAGCACCGTCGGTGCACTTCGAACGAATACTCCGTCGCGACTCATGCTGGGTTTCCAAGTAGGGCCCTGGCGCAGCGTGCCTCAGCGACAGCCGCTATTGAACTCACTTCCACCAGATCGACGGGCAGGGTGCCTTGGTAGATCTTAGGGCACATCTTTGAGCCTTTCTCCAAATCGTGCCGCCGATCATGCGTTGCCGCTGCGTTCCGTCGCGTCGTGCTGGGTTGGCGATCAAACGGCCCTACGGCGTCTGAGAGCGGGCGAGCTTATTCACATGCTTGCCCGAAGCAGGGAATTTGCAGGCCGATAATTTCTCGCAACGGACGGGAGCCTGCGATGGCAAGAATCATCCCGAAAATCGTCGATGCATGGGACGGTCTCGACTCGCCTCACCGCGTGAAAGTTGGCCATTGTCAGTCATCCAGCGAAACGACCCGGCCCGCGACCGCGAGCAGATCCGGCTCCACGATGTCTGGCTGAGCGCCGATGAGCAAGGGTGCGTTACCGGGACGCGTTACGAGCGCAGCCCTGTACCCCGCGGCCATCGCCCCCAGGGTATCCCAGGTGTGTGCTGCTACGAGTCGGAGCATCCCGGGTTCGACGCGCAATTCAGTCGCCACGAGACTGTACGTTTGACGCGATGGTTTGTAGCGTTTGACTACGTCCACGGAGAACTGACGCTCAAAATAGTGACTCAGTCCAGCCTTGTCGAGCAACGCCTTGCCCGGCTGGGGGGCAGAATTCGTGAGCGTCACCATCCGGAACCCCGCAGTTCTAAGGCGCTCGAGGGCTTCCGGAACCTCCGGATGCGGCGGCAAGCTGCGCATGATGTCCACGAAGTCATTGACGTCCCGGTCCTCGAGCGCGACATGTCGAATTTTCGCGACCATGTTCAGCACCGCGACCGCGAGTTTGCCGAACTCGGTGTACGCGCCGCTCAGGCTCAGTGCCTCAGAATAGAGAATCAATTCGGCGAACCATTGGCGCATCACGCGCGGGTCGCCGAACGCTCGCCCAAAAAAGGGATTGAGCACCTCGATGTCGAGCAACGTCTCGTTGACGTCGAAAACGAGAATGCGACCACCGCGGGTTTTGCGAGTCATCCTCACCTCCTGTTTCTCAGGTTCCTCGGCATGCGCGGAAACCACGCCGGCTCCTAGGGCTCCGGCCATCGCTGCGGCGATAAGAGTGCCGCGTTTGATTTCCATGGTGCGACTCTCTTTATCAAAATATTGAGTGCGAGGACGAGGTCATCCGCGACGCTCGTGGCCAACATGGTGAGTGCGGCGACCCGACTTCAGGCTGCTCGCGCACACACGAGAATGACATCGCCAGCTACGATCTCACTTTGCAACCCATACATCCAGCCGATCACTTTTCCGACCGTCGCGAGGGGAACCGAGCGCCTTAGCATTACGCCCTCGCCGTTCCACGGCGACGCCAGCACCAGCGGCAGCAGCACCGGATAGTGGTTGCCTTCGGTGAAGATCGTCAGCTCGGCGCTGCCGTCGATCGGGCCGACGAAGTCAGGCAGCGTGTCGGTAAATCCGTCCAGGCGTAGCAGCCCTTCGTCCGGACCAAAGGCAGGCCACGAGACGCTCTGTGCCCCGGACTGGTACGGTGCAAAACAAGCGATCAGCCCGAGAGCCAGTGCAAGAATCAGTCGAAGAATGCCCGGGACCAACCGATGAACGGCGAAAGTGGAATTGGCCAGCATCAACGTTCCCTCGAACCTCGAGCCTCGGAGGTGGTCATCGTGGGACTGCCTCACGCCGTCGATTGAAAGGGGCGGCCGGCCCGGGGGACGGGGCCGGCCGCAGCGTACCCGGTTCGGGGAGGAGACGCCGGGAAGCCGAAATGTACGCGTCAATCCGAAAATAGAATTTGCCAGCATTGTTGCGATTATTCCGATTTTGCGCTGATCTTCAGCCGGCCAATACGACCAGGTGGAAATGCGACTCCGTTCACGAGAGCGGTCCGTCGATCGCCCCCGTGATAGAGGCTCAAGCTGCCGCGGCCCGTAGAAGGATACTTTGGCATCGTCGTCCGCGATGAGCATGTAGACGATCTGCGTTTTTCATACCCGTAGGCGGCGGTGGCTGTGATGTAGGATGCGATGACCGTGTAGGGACCGACGCTGGCACGTGCCCAGTACCACTTGTGCATGAGCGTCTGCATGGGGACGTCGCCCCAATTGTGAGCGTGATATCCGCTGCCGGAGGCGCGATATTCCTCTTTGCCGATGCTGTAGTGGACGTTTGCCAGTCCGTGAGGCACCGCGGGAAGCCAGGCAAAGAGTTTTTCTCGCCCTTCGACACCAAAATAGGAATGACCGGATTTGGGACGCCAGGCGGGAACATCTCCCGTCAATTCGATGTCGACCGATATTTCCTCGATGGTTGCCGTAATATGGTAGCGCTTGAGATCGCCGACGAATCGGTTCGTCCCGATCCGAACATCGCAACCGGCTTTCGATGCGCTGAACAGCTCCGGCCTAGTGTCGAGAAGCTTCACGAAGGTGCGCCCGTCAGGCAGGGTGATGTTGATGGTGATCCTAGGCGCGAGAGGACCGTTCGGGCTGACATTGGGTTTGGTGTAGAAAACCACGACGATGGTCGCGCCATTGTCGAGATGGGCATCGAAGTACCACCATTCATAGCGGCCCCTTTTCGTGCCGATGCGTTGACCGTCCTCAAACTCCGCTATGTCAACGGGAGAGATGCCAAGACTCTTGTAATCGGCGGGACGATCCGCCAGCCGAAGGTGGCCGTTCTTGCTGCGATACATGAGCATCTATCGGTTGACGATAACCAGGATGGGCGGCCATGAAAGTTCCTGCATCCTTGTGCAACTAGCTGTCGCGAACATTTTGAATAATTGATAGCGCGTCGCTGGCAGGGAAGGTTTGTCTGAGGGCTTCGTCGAGTCGTTGATCTGTAAGTTCCCATTCCGTACCTCGCACTCTCGGTTTCGCGGAACGGGTTTTTCCTTGATCCTTAACCAGGCGCTTGGTAGCTGACCGGTCGCTCCTGACATTCATTGGCGCCTCCTCTTATTCGGACTTGAGTTCGGACATGCAGGTCGCATTTGATCTTAAGCGGACCCTTGCATCCATCGATGAGCTACAATCGAGGGATATCTGTGAGAGTGATCTTCCTTAGCCCGTCTCGCGTCTTGGCCTTAGGCATGCCGGCCGCACTCGAAGAGGAACCAAATTCGCTTCTCAGATTCGTCAATCCAGTTCTCCAGCAGGCTTGCGGTGGCCACATCCCCTGCCTCGTCACACAGCGAATGCACTTCGCGCATGTTCTGCGTCAGTGTCGCATTGTCGTCCCGGAGTTCAGCTATCATGTCGAGCGGCTTAACGTATTCAGCATCGTTGTCGACGATGCGCTGAAAACGCGAGATCTGCCCGATGGAGCGAACGGTCGTACCCCCTAGTTTCCGTGCTCGCTCAGCAATGGCATCCGTCATAGAGAAAATCTGATCGGCTTGATCATCGAGCATCAAATGATAGTCCCGGAAATGCGAGCCAGACATATGCCAGTGGAAGTTCTTTGTTTTGAGATACAAGGCAAACACGTCAGAGAGAAGCAGTATCAGCGCTCGCGAAATGTCTTGAACTGCTTTTTCCGAAAGGGTCGTTGGAGTCGTGAGCGACGCTCTACGCAACATGTCGGTGACCTCGTTGATCGTTGGTCGGGAGCCTTTCAACCGTAAGCACAAGAGGAGGCTGTCTGAGCTGCTGTACCCAACGGACCACCTACAAATCGTTCCCGGTCTCAAGGTTTTCAATTAAACAGTAATTTAGCCTTCTGAGGCCGGTTCAAGCGAATGGCATGCGACCGGAGCGCGTTGCAGGCAATTACGAAAGGACAATTGGAGGGTTATGAAACGTCGCACCATTGGCCGTCATTTTATTGCGATTCCGCCGAGCGGGGATCTGGCACTTTGCGGAAGTGGGTATCGCGGCGTTTCCGCATCAGTAGCTCGGCGGGGACGATACGCCGGAGGTTGCCGCGGCAAGGCTCGCATCCACAAAGCTATCGATCCGCGATTCCCGTTAGGATCCCCGCAGCAGCGGTATCTGCTCGCGTCCCAACAGGGCGACGAGCGGCAGGACTGAAGGCGGCGTGCACGGACGCAGATCGAGTGGCCGCGGTGGCGCCGGGACAACCGGTCCACGCGTCGTAAGGGCTTATCTGTTGCCAAAGGTCTCGACCAGGAAATCGATGAAGCTACGGAGCTTCGGCGTGAGCTTCTTACTTGCAAGCCAAACGACATGCATGGGCTGCGAGGGCGGCACATAGTCCGGCAGCACGCGCGTGAGACGTTTTTCGGCCAGGTCCTTTTCGACGAGCACCTCGGGTAAAAGCGCGATGCCAGCCCCGGCTAGCGCCGCGTGCCGCATTCCGAAGCCACCATGGAAGCGGCTCTTGACCGCGACGGAGCATTCACCGTCCGGCCCGCGAAAGCTCCCGCGACCGCCGCGCGCCCACAGGGCGAAGCCGATGCAATTGTGGTCGGCTAAGTCCTGCGGCTCGCGCGGTACACCCTGCCTTGCCAGATAGTCCGGGGCGGCGCAGGTGACCAGGCGATAAGGCGCGAGGCTGCGGCTCCGCAGCGAGGAGTCGGGCAGCGCCCCGACACGGACACCGACATCGAAACGTTCCTCGGCGAGGTTCACGATCCGGTCGTTCATGATGAGCTGCACGGTGATGTCTGGGTATCGCCTCATGAAGGTCACCAGCGCCGGCGCTAAGCGCTGCGACCCGAACGAGACCGATGACGTCACGCGCAGGGAGCCACGCGGCACGCTCAGGGTCTGCGCGACAAGAGCATCTGCTTCCTCGATCTCCTCGAGGGCCCGGCGGCAATGCCCGAGATAGGCCTCGCCCAGCTCCGTCAGGCTTCGGCTGCGCGTCGTGCGATTGATAAGGCGCGCGCCGAGATGCGCCTCCAGGTGCCGGATGTGCTTGCCAATCATGGTGGGAGAGAGGCCGAGGTCGCGGGCCGCCGCAGCAAAGGATCCGACCTCGGCGGTTCTGGCGAAGACCGACATGCTGGTAAGCCGGTCCATCTATTCAGCACTCACTGTTCACACAGAGAAACCCGTTCACGAGATTATCCTCTCGGCCTCGCGATCGCAACTAAAAGGACGGTCAACCACCACTCGTGTTGAGGAGTAAGCCATGAGCATCGGACAGTCCGATCAACCTGAGAGCAAAACTTCAACGTCCCGCCGGCGGGTCCTTCTCGCCGGCGCGGGTGTCGCCGCGCTGCCCTTGATTACCGCCGCGGCCGGCGGGGCCAGCAATCAACCTTCCGTAACCCCTGTGTGTACCGAAACCTTATCCGGATTTTTCGCGTAACAGAATCGGCTAAACTGGCGCGATGATCGCGCTGATTTGGTTTGTTCTGGCCGTGCTGGCCTCGCCGTTCAAGTCGAAGAGCAGGCTTGAGGCGGAGAATGCGGTGCTCCGACATCAGCTGATCGTTTTGCGGCGCAAGGCGAGGGGTCGATCCCAGCTTACCAACAACGACCGCCGGTTCCTCGTCCAGATGTATCGATGGTTTCCATCGATCCTGACGGTCGTTACGATTGTCCAACCTGAAACGCTGGTGCGGTGGCATAGGGCCGGCTTTCGTCGCTATTGGCGTTGGAAATCGAACCTACGGGGAGGGCGCCCGCGAATCGAGATGGAATTGCGCGCGCTGATCCGGCAGATGAGCACGGAGAACCAGCTTTGGGGTGCGCCACGCATCCACGGCGAACTGCTCAAGCTTGGGTTTAGCGTCGCTCAATCAACCGTCGCCAGGTACATGGTGAAACGACGTGGACCTCCGAGTCAGGGGTGGAAGACCTTTCTGCGAAACCACGCTCCCGACATTGCCGCCATGGATCTGTTCGTGATCCCGACCATTGGCTTCAAACTGCTGTATGGCTTCGTGATTGTACGGATTGATCGCAGAGATCTCGTCTGGATCAACGTCACAACCAACCCGACGGCGGAGTGGATCGCACGGCAGCTCACTGAGGCTTTTCCTTGGGACGGTGCCCCGGGTTACATGATCCGGGACCGCGATCGGATCTATGGCGCCGTCGTCACACGCCGATTGCGAGCCATGGGCATTCGGGACAAACCGATT
>Ga0137362_10000689_pt1 | contig 18849 bp, 12 predicted proteins | sample MadtaG_2_FD_104801 | JGI IMG/M metagenome (GOLD analysis project Ga0137362, IMG submission 104801) | Vadose zone soil microbial communities from Angelo Coast Range Reserve, California, USA - Mad1_100_16 metaG | ecosystem: Environmental > Terrestrial > Soil > Vadose zone | place: USA: California... | reverse complement strand
TCACCTGGCCGACGAGTTGCGTATGATTTTTTTCGAAGCGGAGGTCGCGGTTGGTGAGGATGCCTGTAAGGCGAGTGCCGCGCGTGACGGGGAGGCCGGAGATGCGGTACTTGGTCATGATGTCGAGCGCCTGGCGAAGGGTAATGTCGGGCGAGATGGTGACCGGGTCGACGATCATGCCGGATTCGGAGCGCTTGACGCGGTCCACTTCCTCGAACTGGCGGTCGATGGGGAAATTGCGGTGGATGATGCCGATGCCACCCTGGCGGGCAATGCCGATGGCGAGGCGCGATTCGGTGACCGTGTCCATGGCGGCGGAGGCGAGAGGAATATTTAGGGCGAGCTTGCGGGTGAATTTCGTGGTGGGGTCGACTTCGGTTGGCAGGATGGAGGATTTGCCCGGTAGGAGGAGAACGTCGTCGAAGGTAAGAGCTTCGGGGATGGGACCATCAATCATGGGCGCCTCTTATATTTGAATTTATTGCGGGATGGCCAGCGCATCGGAGCGACAGAGCGTGCGGCCGAAAACAGCGCAGCCCAGCGGGTGGCCACTGGGCTGAAGGATGAATTCAACAGATCGAAAAATTGCGTCACGGTGAAACTTCTATTTTAGGGGTCGAGGCGGTTTGGGTCAAGTAAGGCCGGGAAAAGCGCGGATTTCCGCTCAATTTTTGGCGGAAGCGTACAGTCTGGCGTAGACGTCCTGGAGGTAGCGCCCAAGTTGCTCTCTGCGGCTGGGGTCGGTGGATTTCTGGAGCATGGTGCGGAGGATGGGCTCGAGGAAGCGGTTGTATTTGGCAAGCGTAGCTTGATCGTTGGAGACGAAGGCGGATTCGACGGCGCGCTCGGTGGCGGGAGTGATGAGTTCGATGCGGCCGACGAAGACGCGGGTGGTTGTGGCGGGTGCAGGCGCGATCCGAAGAGGCAGAACGGAATCGACGAAGCGGCGAGGAACGATGTAAATGAGGCGTGAGCCTTCCTCGAACCAGGAATTTTTCCAGGTCTCGAGCATGGCGTGAGCTTCGTCGGGAAAGAGACCCTGGGAAATGAGGATGTCTTCGAGATCGACGGAAAGAGATTCGAGCGAGGCGGAGAGTTCCGGCGGGGCGTAGGCGGCCTGGTCGCGGAGAGGGCCGAGCATGCGGTAACCGATTTGGGTGCCGCGGCGCTCGAAGAGAATGGCGGCGGGAATTTCTTCGGCGAATTGATTTTCCAAATGGATTGTGGAATCCGGAGCGACGTTGGCGTCGATTGGAATTGAAAATGCGGAGACGCCGCGATAGAAGAGGAATTTTTCGCGCTGCGGGCCGGAGGGAGTTTCGACAAAGAGTGAAGCCGAGGAAGTGTTGCGGGCGGCGAAGTAATGATTTCCGGAATTGTCTAAGGGAAAATCGGGGGAACCTTGCGGTTCGATGTGGACAGAGTTCCAGATGATTGCGCCGGGAGATTTCTTGCTGTAGAGGGAATAATCACGAGTGGTGAGGGCGGGGTTAGCGGCGTCCGCATGTGGATACCACTCCGTGATGAGGCCTTTGGCGAAAGAAACGTTGACGGACACGGTGGTCTCGCGGGCGGAATAGAAATAGAGGACGGGAGTCTCCATGCGGGTTGTGCCGCGCAGACCGCCCTTGAATGCGACTTCGCGGAAATGTTCGACGAAGGAAGGCAGGTCGGTGGATCCGGTGAGAGGAAGCCAGTCCATGGAGAGGCCGTCGGGGCCGGCGATAGAAGTGAAGGTGCCCCATTCATGGACGGTGAGGTCGTTTTCTGGGAGCTGTTTTGCGTTGGCTTGACGCATAGAGACTGGGAGCACAAAGAAAAGTGCGGCGGTGAGAAAACAAAGTGGCAGGAAATGATGAAGGGGCCGCCGGCGGGCGGCTCCCGTTGTCAGGGATTTCATTGGTGCGCCACCTTCACGTTTGGAGTGCGAGAAATCATTTCGGCCATGGTTTCTGATTGCGCGTCACGAAAATGGGCGGAAAGATTTCTGGCGAGGAGAGAATCGTTTTTCGAACCGGCGATGGCTTTCTGCGCGTGCTCCTGGTGCTCGGAGGCGGGAACGTTGAGTGCGATGATTGCGGCGGCAAATTCCATTTGCGGATCGTCGCCGCGGAGTTGAATGGCTTTGTTCACGAGGGCGTAGCCATTGAGGCCTTGCGCTGGATTCGAAGCGTCCTTATGGACCCACTCAAACTGTTCAAGGGATTTGGCGAAATAGCCGAGGTCGAAGAGAGCAAGCGCAGAGGCCGCCGAGTCTTGCGCGGCGGAATCGGAACGCGCCATGAGCTTGATGAGAAGGTGCTTCGCTGAGCGGGGATCCATTTGAGAGTAGAGGGTGGCGCGGCGGAGAGTTTCCATGTGAACGAGAACCGTGGGGTCGGTGTCGAGAATGGCGATGGTGTCAGCGATGAGATTGTGGACGTCGTAGGTTTCCTTGCCGGTTAGGTTCCAGTCATGGCTGATCCACGGCAGAGATTTGGCATTGCCGATGTCGAAAGCGTGGCAGAGCAGGGGCGGGCCAGCGAGGGCGGAATTTGCGGTGAAGAGAAGTGCTAGCAGAATGGCGGTGACGAAATATTGAATTGAATAGTGATAAAGGTTCACGGGGTTTTCTCCTTGCGGAAGGAATGGGCGTTCGGTGGGGAAGACGCGGGAGCAAGCGCATGTGTTAACGGAGAAAAGAGGGATGGCGGCGCGACTTTGTTTGAATTGGAAGTTGAGGTCCTTCGACCCGGCAAACTGCGCCGGACCTCAGGATGACAAATTCTTTTGGTTCGTGAATATTGAATGGCAAAGCACGGCCCGCCACCGTCGGCGGGCCCCACAAAATGATTTAGGGCGTGTCTTTTAGGGAAGATTGTTTTTTCTGGAGCAATTTTTGGGAGTTGGGGGACGCTTGCGGCGACGCGGATTGTTCCCAGAAGCGCCAGACGGAAATTTCGCCGAGGCCGAGGGAGTTCCACCAGAGATCGAGCATCGATTGATCGAGATTGAGGACTCCGCTGCGAGTGACTCCTTTGGGCGGGGGAACGAGGGCGGCGAAGCGGGCGTAGACCTGGGCACGCTCGGGGCTAGTGGTGCGAGGGAGAAGATGCCATAGGGACAAGGCATCCTGTGCGCGCGCTTCGGAAAGAATCTTCGCTAGCGCATTGCTGCGGGATGCTGAATCTTGCGGGCTGGAATCGAATTGTGCGATTGCTTCGCGGAAAGCAGGCGTCGCGTCTTCGAAATACGGAATGCCGGGGCCGAGTTCGGGACGCGTGGTGCACATAGCGCCGGCGGGGATGAACGAGTCGCGCCCGTTGAGATGAAAGCCGACCCAGCCGAGCGTGGTGCGAATGGTGCCGGAACCATCGGCGGCGACTTGAAGCGTGTAGGCGCAGCCGAGGTCGATAGCGACTGCGGAAGGTGTGTCCACGACGAACGTGCCGGGAGGGGCCCAGATCGCGGCGTGGATGGTGCCAATGTCGAGTTGAATGCGTTTGCGATTCGGGTTGGTTTGCACAAGGCGCACGCGAGAGTTGGGTTCAATTCGGATTTCGCCGAGATCTGCCTGAGAGAGGGAAGCGCGGGAATCGCCATTGGTAGTGATTGTCTGGCCGACATGAAGTTTCGCTGCCGTTCGATCATTGGCGATTACTTCAGCGCCGATTTGCGGCGCACCCTGGAGATTGGCGACATCCCAAGCCGGGCCCGCGTCTGGCACGTGTTTTGGGCGCAGAGAAAAAAAGAGGGTGGCGCCGAGCGCGAGAAGAATCGCCGCAGCGGCCGCAAGGCGAGGCAGCGAGAGCATAGGCAGGAGCAGACCACGGAGTTTGCGGGGCGCGCCAGGCAGTTCAGCGGGTAGAACGAGTGCGCGGTCGGTTTGGCGAAAATCGGCGAGTAGCGATTCGAGGCGCTGGATTTCAGGATCGGGTGTGCCAGAGGCGTCCCACAGATAATCTTCGCGCATCATTTTTTCTTTTTCCGGATCGGTTGGTTTTGTGGTCATAGCGTACTCCCAGTGGGTGACGAAGCCTTGCGGCCAAGAATTTCGCGGAGCTGCAGCATGCCGCGATGAAGATTGACGCGAACGGAGCCGTGGGTGAGGCCGGTGCGGGCCGCGATTTCAGGGCCGGTCATGCCTTCGACAAGACGAAGAATGAGGGGCTCGCGGTAGGCGTCGGGGAGCGAGCGAATGGCATCGAGGACCGCATGGGCTTCGGCGCTGGAGTGGGAGGAGTGATTCGTGGAGGGAGCGGGTGATTCAGATTGCATGGAGGAAGAGTCCTCGTCGAATTCTTCATTTGGTTTGACGCGGCGGTGAAAATCGGTGGCGCGGTTGCGGGCGATGGAGGCGAGCCATCCGGGGAAGCGGGAGACTTTGCGCAGCGTGCTGAGGCGCGGCAAGGCTTGGAGGAAAACTTCTTGCACGAGATCGTCGACGTCGGAGAAGGGAACGCGGGCGAGCAAGATCCCGTGGACCATGCGGGAGTAGCGAGCATAGAGAAGGCCGAATGCGGTGCGGTCACCTCGTTGGGCAGCGCAGACAAGGGCGTCATCGGAGCCACCATCGAGTTCGAGCGACGGATTCACGGCCGGCGGACCGGAGCGCGAGGAGCGGAGTTCAAAAAGTGCGGCCACGTTGGGTCCATGGAGATGAGGAACGTCTCATCGGGTAGACGCAGAGAGACGGTTGAGTGTTAACGATACTCCGCAAGACGATTGTTTGCAGCAGTTTAAAAAGGATGTGGGGCCGGGAGGGTGCCGCTTGGACACGGGGTTTGTCGCTGTGGGGAAAGCACAGGTCGCGACAGAGGAAATTCTAAAGTTATGAGCAGGTTGGCCGATAGAGACGCTGAGGCAGCTAGGACCTCAAAAATGGCCAATGCTATCACCGGTGTGACCCACGCAGCTCCCGCAGGCGTAAAAGATGTGCAACCTCAGGCCGCTCCCCAGGCGGCACCAGCCAATCAGAAGGCGAGCCAACCTCAGCCTGCGGCGAAGGCGCCAGCTCCGAAGGACACGGTACAAATCAGCACGGCCGCGCAGACAGCGCTGCAGGAATCCAGAGAGACGTCCACGCAGACAGCACGGGAAGCAAGCCGGGGAGATCGCCAAGCCGCGCGGCTGCTGGCAAAACAAGCCGCGGCGAAGAAGGAATAATTGAAGTCTATCGGGATTTAATTGCGTTTATTTCCGAAGTTTTCCGTAGTTCCATCATGCGATGCGCCGTGGGCGAGGTATGTCCACGGCAAAGGTCAGCGATAGTGTGGCCCATAGATGGGCAGCTAAGCTGCACCTCACCAGCCTGCCTGCAAGCCAGCGATCAACTCTGAGCACTGATTTCGTCGACCCTTGCCTGCGAGGCGGGTCTCCCCTAAAGTCAGTGGATGGGCGAAAATTTCAAAGAATTTGAGCCGCATGGGTGGCTGCGGAACGGGCACCTGCAGACGATGGCGGGGGCGTTTTTGCGGCGGAAGTTTGCTTTGCCGGAGGGCGAGGAGAGGTTGTTTCGCGTAGATGCGGAGACGCAGTTGAAAGGCGTGTGCCACTGGCAGGAGGGGAAGCGAGGCGATGTGCCGGTGATTGTGATTGTGCACGGCCTCGAAGGGTCGTGCGATTCGAATTATGTACTGGGAATTGCGGACAAGGCGTGGGCCCGGGGATTTCATGCCGTGCGGATGAATCAGAGAAATTGTGGCGGGACGGAGCGGCTGACGCCGACCTTATACAACAGCGGATTGAGCGAGGACTACCGCGCGATTCTTTTGGAATTGATGGCCCAGGGATTTACGCAGATTTATTTTGCGGGATATTCGATGGGCGGAAATTTGGTGACGAAAATGGCGGGGGAGTGGGGGCTGGCGCCGCCTGCGGAATTGCGTGGCGTGTGCGTGGTTTGCCCGGCGCTGGATTTGTCGGCTTGCGCGGATGCGCTGGAGAAGACGGAGAATTATTTGTACCAGCGCCATTTTGTGAAGGGGTTGATGACGCGATATCAGCGGAAGGCGGAGCTTTTCCCGGAGAGATATTCGCGGAACGGGTTTGGGGCGATCCGGACGGTGCGGGAATTTGATGACGCGATTACGGCGCCGCAGTTCGGGTACAAGGATGCGGAGGATTATTACCAGCATGCGGGAGCGAAGAGCGTGGTCCGGCGGGTGAGCGTGCCGATGCTGATGATTACGGCGAAGGATGATCCGTTTGTGCCGTATGGGGCGTTTCTGAAGACGGATGTAGCGAAGAATGCGCGGGTGAAGTTTGTGGCGCCAGAGCATGGAGGGCATTGCGGGTTTATTTCGCGATGGGAGGGTGCGGAAAGGTTTTGGGCGGAAGAGCGAGTGGTGGAGTTTGTACGAGCGCGGACGGAGGAGAAATAAAAAGGGCCGGTCAGGGACCGGCCCTTTTTGGTTGAAGGTTAAGGTTCTATTAGAAGGTGAAGCGAACACCGAGCCGCAAGGTACGCGCACTTTGGTACAAGAACGGCAAGCCATAGCGACTGTTGAGGAGCATCTCCTGCTTGGAAGTCGATTGAGCATTTGCTTCGGCGGCGACGTCATACCCGGTCAGGAACTTTTGGACATCCGTTCCAAGGGCGTTTGCGTTGGAAGCAAACGTCAGCCACTGGTTGTTGCGGCCGAACGGGTTGGGATTGTAGGCCATGATTGCATGCTGGTTAAACAGGTTCAGCGCGTTGAATTCGAAGGCCAGACGCATCGCCTCATTGCTCTTGCTGACCTTAAAAGCGTGGATAAGACTGAGGTCGGTCTGGGTGTAGAAAGGCATCCTAGCGTCGTGCTGAACCTTGTCGAGGCTGAAGATTCCCGTATTGGGATCCTGACTAAAGGTAGCCCAGGTGCCGCGTTGGTCAAAGAACTGGCAGGATGAGGTGCTATCAACCACTGGAATGCAGGTTGACTTCGGAGTACCTTGGGCAATCGTTTGAATCAGGCCAAGGCTGGTCTCCATCCCAAACCATTTCAAGAGGTAGGATCCGCTCATGTTCAAAACGTGCGGACGGTCCGTGCCGAGAGGCCCATCCACAACCTTTCCGGTGGTTGTATACTGCATCTCCGGAAGGTCAAAGGAGCGGTTGTTGTTGGCGTTGTGCCGGCCACCACTGGCGTCGGTGACATCCGTATCGGTCAGACCCGAATAGTTGCCGCGGAGCTTGCTGTAGGTGTAGCTAACCAGTCCGACGATTTTCGAGGATCGGTAGGTTAGGCGTGATTCCAAGCCATCGTAACGCCTCTCTGCGCGCGGTGCGAGCGGGCAAGTCGGGCAGATTGGGTTGAGGAATGCGGGGTCGTTGTTGATAAGGGCGACCTGCGGAAGCGGCCGATGAAGCAGGTCCGCGTACGTGTTGGGACCCGGATTCCCAATGTAGTAAACGCCATCGTCCAGGGACATATCGTCGATGGCATGGTCCAGTCGTTTGCGGGCATAGCGGATTTCGAAGCCCATCTTAGGAGTAATGGCCCAGTCCGAACCCACGATGAATTCGTGCTGTGACATAGGCTTCAGATTAGGATCGACGCCCGGCTCTGCAGAGCCGCCAGCGGCCGCTCGCCAGTCCTTCTGCTCAATGAACGTCCCGACTGTAATGCCGGGTGTGGGACCGAGAGCGGGCCCGCAGGAATGGCCCCCGGGATTGGTCGGGGTAATCGTGGTGTAATTAACCTGTGCAATGTCCATCGTGTAGAAGCAATCATGCCAGTAGTCTCCACCAAAGGAGCCGCGTGGCAACGAATACTTCATGATGTCGTAGAACTTGCCGTAGCTGGCAAAGATCTTGACCTTGCCGTTGTGGAGCAGATCGTAAGCGCCTCCGATGCGTGGCGCCACCTTGTCCGTAAAGCTGAAGCTTACTGACGGATTGTTTGTGTGGTACGGCGGCAGGAATTCCTTCTCAAAGCGCACGCCGAGATTCAAGGTCAGACCATGCCCAACAGACCAAGAATCCTGTCCATAAATGCCGTGGTTGTAGCTCGAGGCGATGCCGTTGGTGTTGACGCCATCCTGGACGGTAAAGTAACCCGCCGTCCCTGCGCAGACACCGTTCTGCGCGACGATGGCATCGCATGCATGGCTACCTGAAATGGGCGAAACAAAGGTATCGCCATAAAACAGGTTCACCAAAGCAACGTTTCGCGCCTGAAAGACGTCGTTGTACAGGCGATTAAAAGCATATCCAACCTTGAAATTGTGCTGGCCCCATTTGCTGACGGAATAAGAAGCATCCGTAGCAAATGACTTACGCGAATAGATATCCCATTCTGTGGCCTGGTTATTGGTCATGCTGGCAAAACCCGACTGGTGTGCGAAGGCCACAGTACTGGCGGGAGCATTGGCGGGTATTAAGAATTCCCCCGTGACGGGCGATTTCGTGCCGGGATCCTTACATGGGGTTCCATCTGTGTTCACGCACCCAGCGGGTGGTGGCGCGGATTGTGTGAGGACGTTTTGATAAACATACCGAACCCCATGCGGCAATCCACGGTCTTCCGTGTTGTAGTAGAAGTAGCCGTATTTTGCGGAGATGACCGTCCGTGAGTTTGGTGTCCAGTCACCCCCAAAGTTGAAGATATTGCTAGGGAGGACCGTGCCGGTATCGGGCCGGAAGGTCGTTGGATCCTGGGTGGCAATAGGATTTGCTTGACCGCTCGCAGAATCCGGATACGTGGGAAGTGCTCCCTTAATTCTGGAGTAACCGTACTGCCAGGCAGCGTTCAGGTGCAGTTTGCTGAACGGCTGATAGTCGAGGCGGTTCAACATGTTGTGCGCAGTGTAGCTGCGTGTAAAGCTACGTGGGTCAGCACCGTTGGCACCAGCAAAAACGACCGTACGCGTGTACCGGTCGATGGTTGGAATGTAGCTGGAGAACAACCACAGCTTATCCTTCCAAAGCGGACCTCCGATCTGATACCCGGCCTCGATCGTAGTGTACTGGTCTTTTTTCTGCTTGTAATAGTTTGCACCCTGATCTAGGACCGGCCCGAGAGTCAGATTGGTGTTTGCCGAGGTGCTGGGGTCATAACGCAGACCGCAAGCGAGTTGTTGTCCGGTCGGCGCGACGGCCGTGTTCGGCTGGGGTGTGGTCGCGCACTGATCATTCGCGTCCAGCTTGTCGCCCCGATAGACGGCCAGCAGGCTGCCGTGCCACTGGTTGCTGCCGCGCTTCTGGATGACGTTTACGACGCCACCAAGTGCACCGCCGTACTCGGCTTCGTTGCCAGCGGTCTTAACTTGAACTTCCTGGACGAACTCGAAGATAACATTCTGCTTGATTCCACCTTGCTCGACGTTACTGGTGTCCATTCCCTCGACCAAGTAGGTATTCTCGCTGTCGCTTGCACCATCAATTTGGAATCCGTCCTGGCGCAACCGATCAGTGCGGGAGCTTTGCAGCGGTTCCTGACGCGCCCCTGGGGCGAGCCCGATCACCGACTGATAGGAGCGCCCATGGGGAAGGGTGTCGATATCTTGAGAAGTAATGGCAACCGCCACCTTGCTGGTGGTTACATCAACGATTGGAGCCGTTCCGGTAACTTCAATAGTTTCGGCCACCGAGCCGATTTCCAAGTTTATGTCGATGGTCGGTAGTGCGCCGGCCGTCATTGGAATGCCGACTTGCTTATAGCTGCGAAAACCGGGAGCAGTGACGGAGAGAGTGTAACTTCCCGGTGGAAGCACCGCGAAATAGAAATACCCTGCGTTGTCTACTTGCGCTTTCTTTGGAACGATCAGGGCCGTACTGGTCAGTTCCACTTCGGCCTTGGGAATTGAGGCGCCTGACTTATCCTTCACATATCCTTTAATGCCGCCCGTTGTTTCCTGGGCGTAGGCGGCCGGCAACATGGTGAAAACCAATGCACACACTAGAAGAACTGCAGACACACCACCAAGCCATGACACACGTCTAGACATGTAGCCTCCTGAAGACTAGACCCACAGTTGTTGGCCGCAAGCACCAGCGTCGAAAGAAATTAAATTGTGTGGAACCTGGGCAACCCCTTAAGGGTAAAACCGACTTGGCAGGGAGAAATGCAAGTTAGTGGCCTAAGGGACAGGTCAGGGTTAAGTTGTTTGTTGGCAACGAAAATTTACAATAAAGTTACAGTTTGCGTAGTTGATTGCTCCACAATCCAGAAGCATCTACAGTTTGTCATAGGCTAGAGAAGGGTGTGGGGCCAACCCCAGTCCGGAGGAGGGGTGGCGGTACAAACTTGGGAGTATGGTTTCGGATTGCGCTAGACTTTGGAGTCACTTGGTCTTTTCCTAGGTCCAGTCGTTCCCCAAAAGGGTAGCAACTGTTCATTACAGAACGAACGAGGCCACCATGAAGTTTCCGAGACTTTCCTCCGCGATTGCTATGGGACTAATTGTGTTCCCCCTGTTCGTGTTATTTCCTGCGGCCACCCGTGTACATTCCCAGCAAATAGGGACGGTTCAGGTAGTGGTCCGGGTTTACATCGACGGGTTGCACAATCCGGCTGGCACGAACCTGACGGTGCAGCTTCTGGACACTTTTGGAACCGTTGAGAAAGAGACTCATACGGATAGCGGCGGGATGGTGCAATTCCAGGCGAAGGTCATTACAACTGGCAGCCAGGAGACGACAAAGCGACTTCGAATTTACGGTCCCGGAATCAAGGAATATGAAGAACAGCTGGATATCGGGGCCATGGAGTTCCGCAAGAATGTAAACGTTATTGTGAGGTCTAATCCTTCTGGAGCTCCAACAGCTGGACTGCCGACCGATCTCGGTTCAGTCGCCGCCAATCGCTTAAAGGTGCCCAACAAAGCGGAAAAGGAGTTTCAGAAGGGCAAGGAGGCGGGGGACAAGAAAGACTGGCCGGAAGCGACAAAACACTTCCAGTCGGCGATCGCGCTATACCCGGACTATGATCTCGCATACAACGGCTTAGGGCAGGCACTGGCGAGCAACGGAGATGTCAAGGGCGCGCGTTCGGCCTTCGAGAAGGCCATTCGGCTCAACGACAATTTCGCAGCTGCGTACCGCAATCTTGCAAGACTCTCTCTCAGCGAGCGCAAATTTGACGAGATGGACAATCTGCTGACTCGTTCACTCTCCGCTGATCCCTTGAATGGCTGGGCCTTGGCCTACGCTGCCTATGCTGAACTGCAATTGCAAAAATTTGATGACGCGATCACCCACGCGCGCAAAGCACACTCAGTTAAGCATGACGGTCTTGCCAGCGTACACATTGTTGCTGCCCGCGCTCTGGAAGAAAAGCAATCGCCGTCTGAGGCCCTGGAAGAATACCGACTCTATCTGCAAGAAGATGCCAACGGTCGTGACGTGGACCGCGCACATAAAGCGATAACACGATTGAGCGGCGCGACACCGAACTGAGCCGCATTTCGACGCTTGGTGAGAAGCCCCACCGCCGTTCAGCCTCCAAAGTCAACCGAGTGGCTTCTCCAATGAAAGCTGGAAGCCGGGCGTCAGAAGTTGAGCGGGGCCTTCGGTGGTGATGGCCATGACGTCTTCGCAGCGGACACCGAATTCGTTGGGGACGTAGATGCCGGGTTCGTTGGAGAAGGTCATGCCGGGTTCGAGGACGGTATTGCTGGCGTGGACTAGATAGGGATGTTCGTGGATGTCGAGGCCGATGCCGTGGCCGAGACGATGAGCGAAGAATTTGTAGCTAGGGCCGTAACCAGCGGAAGTGATGACGGCGCGGGCAGCATCGTCTACTGAGCCGGAGAATTTCCCAGCGCGGGCGGCGTCGAGTGCGGCGTCCTGGGCCTTGCGAACGGTTTCGAACGCGTGCTGAATTTTTTCGTTGGGCTTGCCGAAGATGCCGGTGCGCGTGACGTCGGAGCAGTAACCTTCGACGGTGCAGCCGTCATCAATCAACACAACATCGCCTTCCTTTAGTGTGCGCAGTTGCTTGCTGCCGTGCGGAAGTGCGGCCGAGGCGCCGAAGAGAACAAGCGCATCGCCGCGCAAATGCATCTTCGCATAACCGGCCACGACCAGTTCGCTGACCTGCTCCTGCGTCATTCCTTCTTTCAAATTTGCAAAAACAGCGCGGTAGACGTCGCAGGTGGCTTCGCAGGCGAGCCGCATCAGTTCGAGTTCGTGCGCGGATTTTACGGAGCGGCAGGCGATGGTGATGGGATCGGCGGAGACGAAATCGTACGTCGGCGCCGCGGCGCGGATGTGATCGAAGAAGGTGAAGGGGAGACGCTCTTCGATCCCGACACGGCCTGTGCGGAGGCCGCGGTCGGCTAGCGACGTGGCGATTAGTTGGGAGGGGCTTTCGTCTTCTTGCCAGGCGCGGACTTCGGCGGAGTAGAGGAGGGATTCGCGCATGCGGGCTTCTTCGAACGCGGGAGAGATGAGGATGGGCTGGCCGGTGCGCGGAATGATGAGAGCGAGGAGGCGTTCGCTTAGCCACCAGCGGATGCCGGTGAAGTAGTAGAGGGAGGTGCCAGGGCCGACGAGGATGGCGTCGAAGGCAGGATTGGATCGGGACATCAAGGATTGCGCGCGGAGGAGGCGGGCGTGGAATTCGTCGGGGGTGATTGGATGAACGCGATCGCCGAGTGGTTTGAGGGTGGAGAAAGCGGGAGGGGTTTGCGTTTGCGGAAGAGGCGGAGTGAGAGCTGCCGCGGACGCAGCCGCGGTGGAATGGAGGAAATTGCGGCGAGAGATGGGAGTCATGGGATATGAGGATGAGAGAAGAAGGAAAAGAAGTAAAGAGGTAAGGAAGCAGAGGCGCAAAAGAAGAGGAGAAGTTCGGTATGCGTCGGGGAATTTTGTTGAGGAGGTTGGGTTGAGCTCCTTCGCACATCCCGCACTCCAAATAAGAGCCCCGAGGTTTTGGCCTCGGGGCTTGGAGAAGAATGCTAAAGATTGGCGCCGGAAATTATTGTTGGGGCGGTTGATCGGTGCTGGTTGGTTGGGATGGCGGCGCGTCCTGTGCGGAATTGGATTGTGGCTGCGAAAGCGCGGCTTGGCTTGCGCTGGAAGATTTCTTTGGGAAATAAGTTACGTTCAAGGAATCGTGCAGAGTGAAGTCGAGGCGAGTTTCGGACGGGATTTTTACTTGCTGGCCGTGGGTCAGGGCTTGCACGGCGGTGCCGCTGCCCGCGCCGACTCCCGCACCGATTGCGGCTCCTTTGCCGCCTCCGGCAAGGCCGCCGATGATGGCGCCGAGCACCGCGCCACCCCCGATGACTTCGGCGGAGCGCTTGCCGCGCGAGCCGCCTTTCTCTTGCACGTCACTGCTCGCCACCTGATACGTCCTGCCTTGATAAGTGAAGTTGTCGAGCGAAACAGTGAGTTCGCTGCGGCCCTTGAATTTTCCCGCGGAGCTGGCGTCAATTAGTTTGAGATTTACGTTAAGGCCCTTGGGGATAACAATTCGGTCGCCAACGACAATCGGCGCGTCGAGAGAAGCGCGGAAAGTCTGGCCGGTGCTGTTGACTTTGGAGTCGATGGAATCAATGGTGCGCACGGTCACGATAGTGCCTTCCGGAATGGTGACGGTGATGGGCTGCGGCGGAGGAGGCGGAGGCGGCGGCGCGGGAGCCGAGGGTTTTTCTGGCGCTGGGTCATGAAGCGGACCCGGAGTGGCATCCGCACTCTGAGTTGGAGCGGGTGTTGGAGCGGGAGCGGCGACGGGCGCGGGCGGAGCCGGCTTGCGGGGAGTTCGCGCAGGTCTTGCTGGACGTGCGGGAGGCGCTGAAGGAGCAGGGGCGAGATTTTCCGCCGTGGCTGCAGGAGGCGGAGGAGCCATCGTGGTTTGATCCACAACGGTTTTCACTCCGGGAGTCGCGGCCGCAATATGCTCCGCGGCGAGGCGAGCCGCGTCATCGGGCACCTGGCCGGTAAGAGTTACGATGCCGTCCTTGGCTATGACGTCGACCGAGACGGACTTGAGCAGCGGATCGGAATAAAGCTTGGCCTTGATGCTGGTGGTGACCGCGTCGTCGCTGGGCTTGTTGCAGGCGAAAGCAAGGAGCAGTGAGAGAGAGAGAGTGGAGAGAAGTAACTTTCGTCGAAGCATAGAGCCTCCGTTAACTTGTGAGACGCGGGACTGGGGACAATTGGTTGCGCGGTTATGCCAGGACTTTGGCAGCTGTGCCTGCGACAAGTTAGATGCGCTTGGCGTCCAATTGCTCTCACAAATTTAGCGCGGAATAAAGAGAGAAGGCAAATCGGTGAGTGGCGCGAACGGGACAAGGGGGACAGGGGAACTTGGATTCTTGGAAATCGCGACCGCGTTTCGGTGTTCTGTCCGGAATGCTCTCTCGGATGCCGCAAATCGTTCTGACGGAGCGCAGCGTGCCGGGTGCTCGACGCGAGACGGGGTGAAAATAGGAAGGGCGCCCTTGCGAAAGGGCGCCCTTGAGCCTGCGAATTCGCAGGGTTAGAAGCTGAGAGCAAGTGAAAACTGGACGATACGTGGGCTGGTAACAGTCGCGAAGCCTGTGCTGTCACCGACGCCCACATCAACTATTCCATAGTTCCCCTGTGATCCACCCTGAGCCTGGGGGCCCTGGAAGGACGGATGGTTGAAAGCGTTGAAGAAGTCAGTCCGGAAGTTGAGTGAAACACGCTCGGTAATGCGCGTCCGCTTCTGTATGGAGAGGTCCCAGTTCTGCTGGAAGGGACCGCGGAAAGTGTTCCTGCCAACATTGCCGATGGCGCTCCCAGGAGATAGAGGATTGTGAATCATTTTCGTCGGGTCCGTGGGATCAGGGACTTGGCAAGGGACCGGGGAATTCTGGCTATCCACGCAAATGCCGCCCGGTATAAAAGCGGTGAAGTCAATGAACCCGTTCGTCACCCGGCTCTGAGTGCTACCGTGTGTCAGTGCGCTGTGCAAGGTCCTGCCCGGTGCCAAGGTGGCGAAGTTAAGCGCATTGATGCCGTCTGTGTCTTCGAGGTTGTTGGCGCTGGAGTCGATGATGGTGTAAGGAGATCCTGATTGGAATGTCACCACGCCGTCCACCTCCCAGCCATTGGCAGCCCTCCCAAATCCGTGATCGTCGATGTGCAACATTTTGGCGAAGGGAAGTTCGTAATTGAAGCTGGTGACGAAGCGGTGCGTCCGGTCAAAGTCCGCAACGCCACGCTGTCTGTGCTGGTTCAAGTAATCGCCAAAGCCGAACAATCCGTTTAGCTCATCGGAGAACGATGAACCAGAACTATTGTCGATGGTCTTGGAGTAGGTGTAGGCGGCCTGGAAATAGAGTCCAGCCGAGAACTGGTGGCGCAAGGTGGCTTGCAAAGAGTGATAGATAGAATTGCCGGATTGAGTCTGGAAGAAGCCGCGGGAGTTGGCCAGGCCAAGGAAGTTGACCGGTACGCGGGCATCCAGGTTATCGCCGGTGCTGCCGGTGATGTCGATCGAACCATCGGCATTCTTGGTAACGAATGGGGTTCCCGCCGGGACCGCGACACCACTGCCCAGTCGGGCAGGGATGACACATGGGCTGGCGGCGGTGCAGATCTGGCCGGGGTTTACGGGCGAGCCCGTACCAATTAAGGAAACGCCATGGGTTCCGACATAACCAAGTTCCAGTACCCAATTCTTTACGAGTTCGCGCTGGACCGTCAGGTTCCAGGCCTCGGAGTAAGGCGGATGGAAGTTACGCTGAGGGAAGAAGTAGAAACCCTGCAGCGGAGCACCAGCAGCATTGCCGGGAACGTTTGAGAAGATGGGTGCACCGGTGGTGCCGTCAAATGCAAGCAGGGTTGGCACGATCTGGTCATTTGGCAATGGAAAGTCCGAGAGCGGAAGCAGAGACGGGAAAGGATTCTGGGGGGTTACCGTGAAGGGCTTGGCGCTGATGGATTCGGAAAAGGGCAAACCGCCGGACGTCTGTAACAAGGACTGGTTGGAGACGCGCTGGTAATATACGCCGTAGCCGCCGCGCAAAACCGTTTTCTGATCGCCGAGGACATCCCAGGCAAAGCCGATGCGCGGGGCGAAGTTCTTGTAGCTGAAACAGCTATCCAGCGTGCAATCGGTAACTCCGGGCGTCCCGACGCGAGGTGTACCCGCCGGATGGACGATCGTGAGCGGTCCGGGGGTTCCATCGTCGTTTCCAGCGAAGTTGGAAAGGAAGTTTTGTTTCTCGTGGGCAGTGCTGAGACCTTCCCAGCGCAAGCCCAAACTCAACGTCAAATGGGGAAGTATTTTGTAGTCATCGTTGACGTAGGCAGCATAATCAGCGGCCCGGAAATGGAAAGAGGTAAATCCAGCACTAGCCTGGGTTGTCGTGATATGCCCCAGGAGGAAATTCTGGAAGCCGAACAAGGCAGGATCGCCGGTCTGGAAAGCATTGGCTTTCGTGTTCGAGAAAGTAACGCTGCCGCGTTGGGCAAAGTTGTTAAAGCGGTTCAATTGGTACTGGCTGCCTTCGAAGCCAATTCGAATCAGATGCTTGCCTTTGGTAATCGAAAGGTCGTCGCCCTCGTAGAATGTGTTGAAATGGCCGCCGCGGTTGTCGTTAACGCCGGTACCGATCGAGAAGGGGCCTCCCCCTGACACATTCAATCGGTAGGCAGCGGGATATTGCGCAGAGTTGCCTCGCGTTGCCCCGATGTCCGTCAAGAGGATCGGCTCGGTGGGAGACTGACCAAAGAAGAAGTGGTTGAATCCCATGCGCATTTCATTAACCACGTTCGGGGACAACGTATGGTTCCAACCTGCCTTGATGAAGCGGTTCGATCCCGGAAACAGTTTGGCAAAGGGTAGACTCGAAGCGGTTCCGAACGGGTTCAGTGTGGCATTGTTGGAGAAAAAGGCTCTGCCGGAAAGCTTGTCCTTCAAGCCAATCTGCTTGTCAACGCTGGTGATGAATTGATCGTCATTGAAACGGCCGATAGATGAAGCCGTAACGCGGGCGAGATTGACGGCGGTGGGTAGACCCGTCTTGGGATCGATCGTAAGTCCGGGAGTTCCCGCAAGGGATGGAATGCAGAAAGTGCCGTCATTGAATCCGGGGCACTTGGAGGCTGGCAAGTTCAGAAACTTCAAGGCAGACGGGTCGATATCTGCGGCGGTGTAGGTTGTGTTTCCGAGGAATGCCGTGGCAAGGGTGGCCGCGTCGCGAGTGGCAGGGAGAACGGGAATCCTGGTGGAGAAGAACGTGCCGGTAGAAATGCCGGAGGTGGCGCGCGTCCCCTGATAGTCCATGAAGAAGAAGAGGTCCTTGACCAAAGGCACTTTACCGCCCAAGCCAGCGCCAAACTGGTTTTGCCGGAGGACTGGTCGGGGAACGCCGCCGCCATTCAAGAACCAATCGTTGGCGTTCAGGACGTCGTTCCGGAAAAATTCCCAGGCGCTGCCGTGGTAGCCGTTGGTGCCCGATTTAAGGTTGGCCTGGATATTGCCGCCGCCGTTGCGGCCCTGCGAGGCGTCATAAAGCGAAGTCTGGGCCTTGAATTCTTCGATGCCGTAGCGGTTGGGCAGTGGAACGTTGTCAAGTATGGGGAGATTGACGTCGTTGGTGTTGATACCTTCGAGCTCGACGTTATTGTTGACCGGGCGCTGACCATTCACGTTTATCGTGACGGCGCCGCGGCCAAGAGCGGTGGCGTTGAAAAGTTCCGTGTTCGCGCCAGCAGAGAGAGTAAGAAGTGTGAAGTAATTGCCCGTAGCGAGAGGCAAGTTGTTGACGGTGTACGAGGAGATGGTTTGGCCGGTGGCGGCAGATGTAAGCTCCACGGGGACTAACACTTCGGTCACGGTGACGGTTTCAGAAATTTGGCCGATCTTGAGGGTGACAATGATGCTCGATGTTTCGGTGACGCGGACGACAACCTTTTCGGCCACGAATCTGGCGAAGCCCTGAGCTGTGACCTCAATTCGATAGTATCCGGGCCGGAGCAAGGCAATGTTGAAAACTCCTGCTCCTGAAGAGGTGATTTCGCGTTCTTCAACCCCTGTTTCGACGTTGGTTACAGTGATTTTGGCTCCCGCAACAATCCCCCCCTTCTCATCGGTCACGGTGCCGGTTATAGCCCCGGTCGAACCGCCTTGTGCAAAGAGAGACACTGGGATCAACAGCGAAAGCAACAAACAAGCCACCACTAACTTGTTCATGAATTGCATTTCCCCTCCTGGAGGACACCCCTACTGAGGTTAGGGGTCGAGTGCTCACGGAGGCCTGCCGAGACAGACTTATCCCTAGATGTTTGTGGTTAATGCAAAGTCCAAACAGGCAACCGTAGTTGGCCGATTTTGTGCAATTGAGTTACCAGAAGGAGTATGTATTTTAGGTGTAACATTATCAGCAGGTTATGAGAGATGGTCATCGTTCTGATCATTCCCAACGCAGTTTTTGGTAGAAGACTATGGTTTTTAATAGATCACCACACAGGGATCGCTCTCACGGGAGAGCTTAGTGGCAGCGAATTCACGATAACTCTGTTGAGTCTTGAACTGAGAGAGCGGCCAACACGCCGGAACCAAGTGAAAACCGGGCCTTTGCCGTGAATCCGATCAAGGGCTTCTCAGATTGAACGATAAGGTTAGCGCTGAGAGTCCAGGAAGGCGAAGCTCATCGGGACCCTCACCCTCCCACCTTTCTCGAGAGGGTCGGGCTCCTCAAAGGAATCGAATGAGAAGCGACCCGGACAATGACCCAAGCACAATGGAGAAGGTTTGCTGCGGGACGGCGAGCTGGATGGAGAGAAATAGTGGGAGTTGAGCCTTGCCAGCTGAATGAATGTGCGGCAGGCAATCTCCATAATTACGGAGGGGATACGGATAAGCGTAGAGCGGAAGGTTTGGAAATGAGGAGTTGAATTCGGAGCGGATTGTAATGCGTTGAAATAAGGACTGTTAAATTGGAAACAGCGTTTGAAAAGAAATCTTG
>Ga0137362_10000688_pt1 | contig 18850 bp, 17 predicted proteins | sample MadtaG_2_FD_104801 | JGI IMG/M metagenome (GOLD analysis project Ga0137362, IMG submission 104801) | Vadose zone soil microbial communities from Angelo Coast Range Reserve, California, USA - Mad1_100_16 metaG | ecosystem: Environmental > Terrestrial > Soil > Vadose zone | place: USA: California... | reverse complement strand
GGATCCGGCGCCGGGTACTTTCCGATGTACAACCGTAACAAACGGAGCGTCTGCCTCGATGTCAAGCATCCCGACGGTTTGTCGCTTGCGCGGCGGCTGATCGCCACTGCCGACGTGTTCGTGGAAAATTTCCGTCCCGGAGCACTCGAGCGGCTGGGTCTGGGCTACGAATCTCTCCGCCCGGCGAATCCGCGGCTGATCTACTGTTCCGAGAAGGGCTTTCTCGCAGGACCGTATGAGAACCGAACGGCGCTCGATGAGGTCGTGCAGATGATGGCCGGTCTTGCGTACATGACTGGCCCACCGGGGCAGCCGTTGCGCGCGGGCGCTTCGGTGATCGATGTCACCGGCGGAATGTTCGGCGTGATTGCGATATTCGCCGCGCTGCAAGAGCGCCATCGCAGCGGCCGTGGACAGAAAGTGACGAGCGCGCTGTTCGAATCGGCCGTCTATCTGGTCGGTCAACATATGGCCCAGAAAGCGGTGACCGGGCAACCTGCGCCACCTATGCCGGTGCGCGAGTCGGCCTGGGCGATTTACGAAGTGTTCACGACAAAGGATGGCGCACACATATTCCTGGGAATCGTCTCCGACGGTCTGTGGCAAAAATTCTGCGCCGCCTTCGGGCTCGACGCGCTGGGCCGCGATCCTCGCTACAGCACGAATGCACAGCGCGTACAGGCGCGCGCCGACCTCATACCCGAGATTCGCGAGTTGGTCCGCACGTTCACCAAGGCAGAGTTGCTCTCGCGACTCGAGCGGTCGGACCTGCCGTTCGCCCCAGTTGGCAAGCCGGAGGATCTCTTCGAGGACGCTCACCTGCTGGCGAGCGGTGGGCTGATTCCTACCCGTTTGCCGGACGGGCGCGAAGCAAGATTGCCGCTGCTGCCGATCGAGCTCGATAGCCGGCGCCCGACCGCGGGAGGGCGCCTTGCGCAGATAGGCGAAGATACTCGCTCGGTACTGAGCGAGATCGGCGTGAGCCTCGAAGAGATCGAGGCGCTGGTGGGCAACAGAGTGATCGCCGTCAGTTGAGGAGGATACGCCGCGCCAGCAGGCAGCAGTGTCCTCGGCGCGGAGAGCCACCCACCTACATGTCGAAATGACATGGTGAAAGTGGTGTAAGCTATTGATTGCAATGGCTCCCCGGGTTGGAATCGAACCAACGACCCACGGATTAACAGTCCGATGCTCTACCGCTGAGCTACCGGGGAACACGAGACTCACGGAAGGGCGCGGATTTTCCGGCAATGGCGGCGGGATAGTCAAGGAACCCGCCGCGACATCGGGCGCGGCCGACTGGTTTACGCGCTTCGTAACGCCGTTTCTGTCGGGGTGACGCGAGAGGCGAGCGTCAGGACCTTGATGCGCTCATTGAGAAGGTCCGGTCCGAAGTGCCGGATACGCTCCAGGAACACACTCGTGACTTCAAAGCCGTGCGGCACGAGCAAGGTGCCCATCGCGGTTCGCACGTCCTGCATGATGACCATTCCCGGCTGCACGGAGCGTAGTGGCACCTCCTGGGTATCGCTTTGGGCCGATTCCGCGTTGGCGGCGAGGTGCTGCATGAACTGCTCGACAAGCTCCTGCCCGTACCGCGAGCTGCGACCGCGCAGCTTCTGCATGGCCGTGCTCATCGTCTTCCCGTGGGTCAGAAGGCTGTAGTAATCCGTAACGAGCGCGAGGATCCGCGCGCCGACGCCGATGGGGCCGTCGCCAAGCTGCACCATGTGCGCATCGGACTCGTTCAAGGCAGCCAGAATGTCGGTGATGGGCTCCAGGCGAGGGATGTTCTGCAACAGCTTGGTGGCTACCTCTGGTGCACCGCTCGCAAGGATTTTCTCCTCTGGACTCAGGACCTCGCCGTAGTACAGCTTTTCAACGAGGTCGACCGGCAGCGACAGGTAACCAAGCTGCGAGAACATGGCCGCGGCTTCGAGCTGCCAGAACTCCTTGCGGCCCAAGATTGCCGCAAAGTCCATGGCGAGGCGCTTGATGCGACTCGCGCGGCTGAAGGCGACGGGGTTCGTGATGGCGAGGACGTCGACCAGTGCGTTGATGCAGCCGACGAGCGTCTCTTTGAGCACCGTGCGTTCCGCAGTGACCATGCGGTACTGCGTGACTCCGGCCTCAACAGCCACTTTCAGCTCGGCCGGCGGGCACGGCTTTTTCAGAAACCGAAAAATCTGCGCTTTGTTGACCGCGGCGACGGCCGCGTCCTGGCCGGGCTCGCCAGTCAGAAGCATCCGCGTGGCGTCGGGGTAGAAGTGCATCACGTGGTGCAGGAATGTTGCACCGTCCATTTCGGGCATGCGCATGTCGGAGAGGACGACGGCCGCGCCACCCATTTCCTTGAGGAGCTGCAAGCCCGCGGCGCCGCTCAGGGCGGTGCGCACGTCGTACTCCTTGCGCAAGTGTGGAACCAGCCCTTCGACCACCCTGGCCTCATCGTCCACACACAGTACGCGCGGCAGATTATTCCTGTTCATGCCTCTGTCTCCTCGAAAATCTCCGCGACGCGCTGGGTGGCCTCGGTCCAGTCAAACGGCGCGTTCACGCGTGATAGAAAGTTGGCATCGACTTTGGGACTTGCGACGAGCCCGGTGGGGAACGCGCTCGACTCGTCGCTTGGCAGCAGCGCAAGCGCGATGGCGAGGGCCGCGAGCGGCCCGAAATTTGTCGGCGCGGCGCTCTGCGGCGAGTGGTGATGAGCGACTGCGTCCACGACCGATTGCGGCAGGCCCCAGAGGCCAAGCAGGTAGGCTCCGACCTGCGCGTGGGACGCTCCAATGACGCGGACCTCGGCCTCATGCAGCGGAATGCGTTCCTTCATAGCGATCTCCACCGCTTTCGCCAGATCGCCCGGATACTCGTGAGCAAGCAGCCAGTAACCGATGTCGTGCAGCAACCCCGCGAGCAGTGCCTCGTCCGCCATCTGCGGATCCGCGGCGAGCGCATGGGCGCCGGCCGCGGCCGCGTGTGAGCGTGCTTGCAACTCCTCAAAATTGACTAATCCCGCGGCTCCACTCTCCGGCAGCGGAGTAAAAACAGGAGGCGCTGTGACCAGGTTGCGCATCGCGGCGATTCCCAGATAGCTGACAGCCTGGTCTATGTTGGCGATGGGCCGTGCCAAGCGGAAGAACGCCGATGTTGCCATCTGCAGCACCTTCGCCGAGATGACCGGGTCCGCAGTGACAAGCTCCGCGATCTGCTGCGTGGTGGCGTTATCGTTTGCGAGCACGTCGCGCAGCGATGCATAGACCCGCGGCATCACCGGAAGCATGCGCACGCGACCCGCCAGCGCGCGCAGGTTGGGGTGAGGCAGCAGGCTATGCAGCTGCATACAGCGGTCGATGGCGCTTACGAGGCGCTTAGCATCGCACGGCTTGCTCAGGTACTGGTGTGCCACTGGTACGAGACGCAGTGCTTGTTGCGGCTCTGCGTATCCGGAAAGAACGATGCGGATCGTCTGCGGCCAGCGCTCGCTGACACGCTCAAGAAGCTCGGCACCGTCCATTCCCGGCATGCGCATGTCCGTCACAATGACGTCGAAGGGTTCGCGCTCGAACTCGGTGAGGGCGCGCGTACCACTCTCGACGAATACCATGTTCCACTTGCCGTTTTGGCGATAGAGGCGGGTGCGCAGCCCGTCGAGCACGGGCGCCTCGTCATCAGTGAACAATACGCGCGTCATGCGACTTGGGGGGTCTTGGAAGACTGTGCAGCGCCGCGGCCAGCCACCGGCAATCTGATTATGAAACGTGTGCCGACACCCACCGTGCTCTGCAGGTCGATGCTGCCAGCGTGCTTCTCGATGATCGAGCGGGCGATGGCGAGGCCTTGTCCCGTGCCGCGTCCGACCGGCTTGGTCGTAAAGAACGGATCGAAGATCTTCTCCTGATTCTCTTCCTTGATGCCGCAGCCGTTGTCCGCGATGGAAATGACCACACCGTCGCGTGCAGCCGCTGTGGCGATCGTGATTCGTCCGCTCGCGGCATCCTTACCGGATTCCTGGATGGCATGTGCCGCGTTCACGATGAGATTGAGGAATACCTGGTTGAGCTCGCCGACGTTGCACATCACATCCGGCAGCGCTCCGAACTGCGTCTCGACCGTGGCGCTGTACTTGTATTCGTTGTTTGCGACGATGAGCGTCGTCTCGAGCGCGTGATTCAAGTCGGCGGGACTCTGCTCGTTCGTATCAGGATGAGCGAACTCTTTCATGGCGCGCACGATGGCGGCCACCCGTTCGACTCCCTGCAGTGTTCTCTCGAATGCTTTCGGAACCTCGACGCTCAGGAATTCCAGATCGGCCGCCGCTTGAGCTTCCTCTACCGACTGGATCACGGCCGCGGGTGGCTCACTGGCGGCGAGCCGTTTGAACGCCTGGCGATACGCTTCGAGCAGCTGCTCCAGATCCGCCTGCGCCGATTGCAGGAACGCCACTCCGTCTCCGACGTACTGGATCGGTGTGTTGATTTCATGCGCGATGCCGGCAGCGAGGCGTCCCACCGACTCGAGTTTCTGCGCGAGCCGTAGCTCGATGGCCATGCGCTCGCGCTCCTGCATCTCGCTGTAGAGCTGGTCCTGCAGCTGGCGCTGTGTGCGCTCCTGCTCGAGGCGTGCCGTAATGTCCGCACCAATGCCGACATAGTGTGTCATGTGGCCGGCCGGATCGCGTACCGGCGCGATGAAGAAGCCGACCCAGAAGATCGAGCCGTCTTTGCGGCGCCCTCTCATTTCCGTGCGCAGTTCACGGCCCGTCGTCAGAGCCTGCGCGAGTCCTTCGAGCTGCACCTGATTGAGATCGACCGGGAACAGCGTCGCCGGTCCCAGACCCAGCAGCTCCGCCGACTCGTACCCATAGTCCCGTGCGACCGCACGGTTCAAGTACACCAGCGGCCAGTCGGGCTTGGTGGCATCGCCTATGATGAAGTGCGTGGCTGCCGCATCGAGCGCGCAATTGCGGACGTCGAGCTCCCGCCGCAGGCGCTCCAGCTCGGTGACGTCGGCGGCGAGCGGTGGGGGTGTGTGACGCAGTTCGCTATTTTGGTCAGCTGGCGTCGAACGGGTGACCGGTTGCATGGGGCGGAATTAAACAATGCACCGGCGGGTCCATTCTGTGACCGGGTTCGGCTCAATGAATCAGAGTTCCGGCTGGTGTAGTGCGCGTTCCTGTTCTTATGACGCCGGGCACGAATATTGTGTGTGTGCCTGCGGCATTGAGCGTTGTGCACTGCGGGAATATATTAAATGGCAAAATCGAGCCTCATATGAAGTCCCCCCAGGCGCACCAGCAGCGGCACCGACCGGTCAACGCGTTTACGGTTGATGTGGAGGACTACTTCCAGGTGGCAGCGCTGTCCTCCGCGATCTCCCGCGAGAGCTGGCCGACGCGCGAGTATCGCGTCGAGCGCAACACCGAGCGCATCTTGAATCTGCTCGCCGAGAACAACGTCCGCGGCACTTTTTTCGTGCTGGGCTGGATCGCCGAGCGTTCGCCGGGCCTCGTCAGGCGTATTGCCGGCGCCGGTCACGAGATCGCCTGTCACGGGTTCTCGCACCAGCTCATCTACCGCCAGTCCCAGGCCGAGTTCCGCGAAGAGACCAGGCGTGCCAAAGGGCTTCTGGAAGAAGCCACGGGTAACGCCGTCGCGGGCTACCGGGCCGCAAGCTTCTCGATAACCCGGGAATCGCTCTGGGCGCTCGACGTACTGATCGACCTGGGCTTTGAGTACGACTCCTCGATCTTCCCCATCCGTCACGATCGGTACGGCATCCCGGGCGCCGCCGCCGAGCCCGGCAAGGTGGTGGCGCCCTCGCAGCGCTCGCTCGTAGAGTTTCCAATGGCGGCTGCGACATTCTTCGGCCTGCAGGTGCCGGTGTCAGGCGGCGGATATTTCCGCATTCTTCCCTACTGGGTGACGCGTGCCGGACTGCGGCAGATCAATGACAGGGCGGGGCGGCCGTTCACGTTCTATCTGCACCCCTGGGAAGTGGATCCGGATCAGCCGCGTATCAAGGTTGGCTGGTTCTCGCGCTTCCGTCATTACACGAATCTCGATCGTTGTGAAGCGCGACTGCGGCGATTGCTCGGGGAGTTCCCGTTCGCCTCGATGCGGGAGGTGCTGCACTTGAGCGGGCTGCTAGCGGCCGCGCCGCCGCGCGCGGCGTAACAACCCTGCGTATGCAACAACGTTGATCACGATCAGGAGGGTCGCGAGCAGCCACTGGAGATGGCGCGTCAGACCCGGCGGGTAAAGCACCGGAACAACGTAGTGCTGGAGAAAGCCACCGCTGTAGCCCAGCTCCCCGGCACGGCGGCGCAGCTGGTTTTCGAGCGGTGTCAGAGGACAGATCAAGGCGGAGATCTCGATCCAACACCCCCAGGCGAGCGCCGGAACATGTGCCCAGGACACTGACGGCCAGCGCCATGTGAGAAAGCCGCCGAACACGACGAACAACGTGAATGCCAGGTGGACCGCGACGACAACATCGGCCAGTACCCGCCAGACCATAAGTTGTGGCTGACCCCTCTCCTGCGGGGAACGCTCACCTCTGAATCAGGCGCTTTCGGCCACCACTCGGTTGGCCAGCACGCGGTGCATGCGTTCGAGCGCTTGCTCGAGCAGCTGCATGCTGCAGGCAAAGGAGATTCGTACGTGGCCAGGCGCTCCGAAACCCGAGCCGGGCACGACCGCGACGCCGCCTTCCTTCAACAGCCATTCCGCGAACTCGTGGTCATCGCGGCAGCCAAGCGCGCTGATCGCCCTCGAGACATCGGCGAAGGCGTAGAAAGTACCCGCGCCCGGCAGACAGCTCACGCCCGGCAGCGAGTTGAGCCCGTGGACGACAAAATCGTGTCGGGCCTTGAACGCTGCGTTCATTTGCGCGATGCATGTTTGATCACCGGAGAGGGCGGCAGTGGCGGCTTTTTGCGAAATGCTCGAGGCGTTCGAGGTCGACTGGCCCTGGATCGTCGTCATGGCGCTCACGATCTCCTTGGGTCCGCCGCAGTACCCGATGCGCCAGCCGGTCATCGCATAGGCCTTCGAGACGCCGTTGATCGTGACGGTACGGTTGTAGAGCTCCGGGACCGCGGTCAGCAGACTGCAGAAAGGCTCGGCGCGCCAGTAGATCTTCTCGTACATATCATCCGTGCCGATGATGATGCGCGGATACTCGAGCAATACCTCGCCAAGAGCGCGCAGCTCCGCGCGAGTGTACGCGGCGCCGGTGGGGTTGCATGGGCTGTTGAAGAGGACGAGACGGGTCTTCGGCGTAACGGCCGCGGCGAGTTGGCGCGGCGTGATTTTGTATCCCTGGGCAAGGCCCGCGAACGGCGTGACCGGCAGCCCATCGGCGAGCATCACCATGTCGGGGTACGACACCCAGTAGGGCGCGGGAATAATCGCCTCATCGCCCGGATCGAGCACGGCCATGCACAGGTTGTAGATCGTCTGCTTCGCCCCGCAGGAGACGAGAATCTGCGGGCGCTCGTATTTGAGGCCGTTGTCGCGCTCGAATTTCGCGCTGATCGCGTCCTTGAGCTCGCTGATGCCGTCGACGTTCGTGTAGCGGGTGAAGCCGTCTTTGATGGCGTCGATCCCCGCCTGCGCGATGTGCTCAGGCGTATTGAAATCGGGCTCACCCGCCCCCAGTCCGATCACGTCCTGGCCCTCGGCCTTGAGGCGTGCGGCGCGGGCGGTCACGGCGAGCGTCGGTGAGGGCTTGACGCGCTGGACGCGTCGCGAGAGAGATAACGTCACGGGGCTTCCTGCAGTTCGCCAGAAGTCGGGCGGCGCAGCTATATTAAGGGATCGAGCGGGTCCTCACCAATCTCTTCTCGCGCACGCCACACTGAAGCCCTGCGAATAGATTTTGCATGGAACAGATTCCGTTCAACCTGGTAGCGGACTACGAGCCCTCGGGAGATCAGCCCGAAGCGATCGCGCGCCTCGTCGAAGGGCTCAACGAGGGGCTGGCGCATCAGACGCTGCTCGGGGTCACCGGAAGTGGCAAGACATACTCCGCGGCCCAAGTGATCCAACGCGTACAGCGCCCCACAATGGTGCTGGCGCACAACAAGACGCTCGCCGCGCAGCTTTACGGGGAGTTCCGCACGTTCTTTCCGCACAATTCAGTGGAATATTTCGTTTCCTATTACGACTACTACCAGCCCGAGGCCTACGTGCCGTCCTCCGACACGTACATCGAGAAGGACGCCTCGGTGAACGAGCACATCGAACAGATGCGCCTGTCGGCCACCAAAGCGCTGCTCGAGCGCTCCGACTCGATCATCGTCGCGACCGTGTCGTCGATCTACGGCCTGGGCGACCCGCAGGCCTACCTTGCCATGATCCTGCATCTCGTGCGCGGCGACCGCATGGATCAGAGGAAGCTGCTGCGCCGCCTCGCAGACATGCAATACACGCGCAACGAGCTCGACCTGACGCAGGGAACGTATCGGGTGCGCGGCGATGTCATCGACATCTTTCCGGCGGAGTCGGAGCGTGAGGCGGTGCGCGTCGAGTTGTTTGACGATTCGATCGATTCGATCACGCTGTTCGATCCGCTGACGGGCGCCATCGCGCGCAAGGTCCCTCGCTTTACCGTCTACCCCGGCACTCATTACGTGACGCCGCGCGAGCGGCTGGTCGGCGCGGTAGATCAGATTCGCGAAGACCTGCGTGCGCGCCTCAAGGAGCTGCGTGAGGCGGGCAAGCTCCTTGAAGCGCAGCGCCTCGAGCAGCGCACGATGTTCGACATGGAGATGATCAAAGAGGTGGGGTATTGCGCCGGCATCGAGAATTACTCCCGCTATCTGTCCGGCCGCGCCGCGGGCGAGCCGCCGCCGTGCCTGTTCGATTACCTGCCCCGCAACGCACTGCTGATCATTGACGAGAGTCACCAGACGATCCCGCAGCTCGGCGCGATGTACCGCGGCGATCGTTCGCGCAAGGAAGTATTGGTGGAGTACGGCTTCCGGCTGCCCTCGGCGCTCGACAACCGGCCGTTGAAATTCGAGGAGTGGGAGCAGCTTGCGCCGCAGATGATCTTTGTCTCGGCGACGCCGGGAGATTATGAAGCTGCGCATTCCGCTCAAGTCGTCGAGCAGGTGGTGCGGCCGACGGGACTGGTCGACCCGGACGTCGAGGTACGCCCCGTCGGGACTCAGGTGGACGACGTGCTCTCGGAGATCCGCAAATGCGTCGAGCACGGTGAGCGCGTGCTCATCACGACACTCACGAAGCGCATGGCGGAAGATCTGACGGATTATCTGCGCGAGCACGGTGTGCGGGTGCGTTACCTGCACGCCGACATCGAGACGGTCGAACGCACCGAGATCATCCGGGACCTGCGGCTCGGTCGTTTCGACGTGCTCGTCGGGATCAACCTGCTGCGCGAAGGCCTCGACCTGCCCGAGGTGTCCCTCGTTGCGGTTCTCGATGCCGACAAGGAAGGCTTCCTGCGCTCTGCCAACTCGCTCATCCAGACGATCGGCCGCGCCGCGCGTAACATCCATGGGCGCGCGATTCTGTACGCGGACAAGGTGACCGGTTCCATGCGGCGTGCGATCGACGAGACGAACCGCCGCCGCAGCAAGCAGCTCGACTACAACGCCGCCCACGGCATTACGCCGCGCGGAATCCAGAAAGCCGTGACGGATATCATGGAGGGCGCACGCTCGGAGGCCGCAACGCCGAGCGGCCGCAGACGGGGGGGCAAGGGCGTAGAGGCCACCCCTGCGGACCTGCGTCCGGAGGCCTTGGTCCGCCAGATCAAGAGGCTGGAAGCTGAGATGTTCAAGAAGGCCCGCAACCTCGAGTTCGAAGAAGCGGCGAAGCTGCGTGACGACATCGATCGTTTGAAGCAGCTTGAGCTCGGTCTTGCGGTCCCCTTGACTGGCTGAGCGGGCGCGGCTGCCGGTCCCGTGGCCTTCCCGGAGGTCCCCGGAGGCGGGCGTAAGTGCTTGGAATGACTGGCGTTAGCTTGCTTCGCTGGCGCGCGTCTTGTATCGTTCGCGGCCCCGATCGCTTGAGTTTCAGGCGCGTAGCTCAGTGGTAGAGCATCACCTTGACATGGTGGTGGTCGGTGGTTCGATCCCACTCGCGCCTACCAGTCATGAAGAGGGCGCTCCCAAGGGTAAGGATGGCCTGAAGGGCGCCCTCATCTTACGACCGGCGCGCTGCGGCGATGAGCTTTGTTACTTGCGAGAGACTTGAAGCATGCCTGTCGTGACTCTGCCGGATGGCAGTCAGCGCCGCTTCGACCACGCCGTGACGGTGGACGAGGTCGCGGCCGGTATCGGCGCGGGCTTGCGCAAGGCCGCTCTCGCCGGCCGGGTGAACGGCAAGCTGGTCGACACGTCCTACGTCATCGCCGACGATACCAACCTCGCCATCGTCACGGACAGGGACGCGGACGGGTTGGACATCATCCGCCACTCGACCGCCCACCTGCTCGCGCAGGCGGTGAAGGAGCTGTTCCCCGATGCGCAGGTGACGATCGGCCCGGTCATCGAGGACGGCTTCTACTACGACTTTGCATACAAGCGCCCGTTCACGACCGAAGACCTCGCGGCGATCGAGGCCAAAATGGCCGAGCTCGCCAAGGCGGACCAGAAGGTGACCCGTCGCGTTCTGTCGCGCGATGAGGCGGTGACGTTTTTCAGGAACCTCGGTGAGCTCTACAAGGCCGAGATCATCGCGAGCATCCCCGAGAAAGAACAGATCAGCCTGTACGGTCAGGGCAACTGGGTCGATCTTTGCCGCGGCCCGCACGTGCCTTCCACGGGGAAGTTGAAGGCATTCAAGCTCACCAAGGTTGCGGGCGCCTATTGGCGCGGAGACTCGCGCAACGAGATGCTCCAGCGCATCTACGGCACAGCCTGGGCCGACAGGAAGCAACTCGACGAGTACCTGCACCGGCTCGAGGAGGCGGAGAAGCGCGATCACCGGCGCATAGGCCGCGAGCTCGACCTGTTCCATATGCAGGAGGAGGCCCCGGGCGCCGTGTTCTGGCACCCGAAGGGCTGGCGTGTCTTCCAGACACTTATCGGCTATATGCGCGAGCGGCAGCGGGCTACCGGCTATGAGGAGGTCAATGCGCCTGAGCTCATGGACGCTACGCTCTGGCAGCAATCGGGGCACCTCGAGAAGTTCGGTGAGAATATGTACCTCACCAAGACCCCCGATGAGCGGCTGTACGCCATCAAGCCGATGAACTGCCCGGGGCACGTGCAGATCTTCAAGCACGGCCTGAGGAGTTACCGCGATCTGCCGCTGCGCCTCGCCGAATTCGGCAAGGTGCATCGCTACGAGCCGTCGGGGGCCCTGCACGGTCTGATGCGCGTTCGGGCGTTCACCCAGGATGACGCGCATATCTTCATCACCGAAGAGCAGATCACCGGGGAGTCTGTCGCGGTCACCAGGCAGATCCTCGAGATCTATGCGGACTTCGGCTTCGAGGACGTGCGCATCAAGTTCGCGGACCGCCCACCGGAGCGCGTCGGCGCTGATGACGTGTGGGATCGAGCGGAGGAAGCCCTCAAGGCCGCCTCACGCGCCGCGGGTATCGAATACGCCCTGAACCGTGGCGAGGGCGCGTTCTACGGTCCCAAGCTCGAGTTCGTCCTGAGAGACGCGATCGGCCGCGACTGGCAGTGCGGCACACTGCAGGTGGATCTGAACATGCCGGGCAGGCTCGGTGCTTACTACATCGACGAACACAGCGCCAAGCGCACACCCGTGATGCTCCACCGCGCGACTTTCGGCTCGCTTGAGCGTTTTTTCGCGATCCTTCTGGAGCATCATGCCGGGCGTCTGCCGGCCTGGCTCGCGCCCGTCCAGGCGGTGGTCCTCAGCATCACCGAGCGGCAGGACGGATATATCGGGGCTGTCACGGAAACCCTGAAAAATCAGGGTTTTCTGGTGGAGTCCGACTTGCGCAACGAGAAGGTCGGCTTTAAGATTCGCGAGCACACGCTGCAGCGTGTTCCGTATCTCTTGGTCGCGGGCGACAAGGAAGTGGCCGCACATCTGCTTTCAGTGCGCACCCGAAACGGCAAGGACCTGGGCACGATGTCCCCGGAGACGTTCGCTGAACGGCTCCGCATCGAGCTCGACAGCCGCGGGCGCCAAACGGTGGAGGGTTGACGCATAGCTAGTGCAACGAAGCGGGTCCGGCGCAATGAGGAGATCAACGCGCCGCAACTGCGTGTGATCGCGGCCGACGGGTCGCAGGCCGGGGTGATGTCCCGCTACGAGGCGCTGCAGATGGCCTCCGCCGCCGAGCTCGATCTGGTCGAGGTCTCGCCGACGGCCGAACCGCCTGTCGTGCGGATCATGGATTACGGCAAATTCCTGTTCGAGCAGAACAAGAAGGCCCACTCGGCGAAGCGCAAGCAGAAACAGATTCAGGTCAAGGAAGTGAAGTTTCGTCCCGGCACGGGAGAGGCGGATTACCAGATCAAGCTGCGGAATCTGATCCGCTTCCTGACGGAGGGCGACAAGGCCAAGGTGACCTTGAGGTTCCGCGGCCGTGAGATGGTGCACCAGGACATCGGGCGCAAGCTCCTGGATCGGGTCTCGACCGACCTGGGGCCGCACTCCGTGATCGAGCAGAACCCGCTCATGGAAGGCAAGCAGATGATCATGGTGTTCGCACCGAAAAAGAAGTAACGATTCCAAGTCGTTGAAAGACCTGGGATTGTTCGCCCGTAGCGGGTGCTCCTTAAGCGCCTTGCGAACGGTGGCTACAGAAACTAGGAGTGATGTCGATGCCCAAGTTGAAAACCAACCGGGCCGCGGCCAAGCGTTTTCGCAAGACGGCGAAGGGCTTCAAGCGGTACTCGGCGAATCGTCGCCACAATCTCGGTCACAAGGACCGCAAGGTCAAACGCCAGGCGCGCTCCGGCGGCTCGAGTCTCGTGCACGACAGCGATGTCGGCCGTCTCGTGCAGCTTCTTCCTTATCACAAGTAAGTAACGGAGCAGCACCATGGCACGAGTCAAGCGTGGCGTGACGGCAGGCCGCCGTCACAAGAAAGTTCTCGGCAAGGCGAAGGGCTATTACAACGCCCGTCGCAAGGTATACCGCGCGGCCAAGCAGGCCGTGATCAAGGCGGGCCAGTACGCCTATCGCGACCGGCGGCAGAAGAAGCGTGAGTTTCGCGCCCTCTGGATCGCGCGTATCAACGCGGCGGCGCGTCTGTATGGCCTGACGTACAGCCGCATCATCAACGGCCTCAACAAGGCCGGAGTGCAGATCGACCGCAAGGTGCTCGCGGATCTCGCCGTACACGAACCGGAAGCCTTCGGCGCGATCGCGCAGCAGGCGAAGACCGCTCTCGGCAGCGCCTGACAGCGAGCCGGGTCTTGCAAGACCTGACTTCCCTGGTGGGGCAAGCCCTCGACGAGGTGACCGCGTGCGGCGATCTCGCGGCCCTCGATGAGGTGCGAGTGCGTTGGCTCGGCAAGAAGGGAACGCTCACCGAGCAGTTGAAATCCCTGGGTGCCCTTCCCGCGGCCGACAGGCCGGCGGCTGGCCAGCGCATCAACGAAGCCAAGGAGCGTCTGCAGGCCGTCATCGAAGCACGCCGGGCGGAGCTTGAGCACGCCGAGACGGACCTCAAGCTTGCAGCAGGACGCATCGACGTCACGCTGCCGGGGCGCGGGGAGGAACGCGGGGGATTGCATCCCGTGACCAAGGCGCGGCTGCGTATCGAGATGCTGTTCCGTCGCGCCGGCTTCGAAGTCGCCGCCGGCCCGGAAATCGAGGACGACTTCCACAACTTCGAAGCGCTCAACATCCCGGCGAATCATCCGGCGCGCGCGCTGCACGACACGTTCTATTTCCCCGATGGGCGACTGCTGCGGACCCACACCTCGCCGGTGCAGGTGCGTGCACTCCTCGAGCATGGCGCGCCAATCGCGCTCATCGCTCCGGGCCGTGTCTACCGCTGCGACTCGGACATGACCCACTCGCCGATGTTTCATCAGCTGGAGGGTCTGGTCGTCGACGAGAACATCAGCTTCGCCAACATGAAGGCGGTGCTGCACGGGTTTCTGCGGGAGTTCTTTGAGCGCGACCTCGGGATGCGTCTGCGTCCCTCGTATTTTCCGTTCACGGAGCCCTCCGCGGAGGTCGACATGTCGTGCGTGTTCTGCGACGGCAAGGGCTGCCGCACGTGCAAGCTCAGCGGCTGGCTGGAGATCTCCGGATGCGGGATGGTGCATCCGAACGTGTTGCAAGCGAGCGGAGTAGATCCCGAGCGCTACACCGGTTATGCGTTCGGAATGGGCATCGATCGACTGGCGATGCTGCGTTATGGCGTGAACGATCTGCGCCTGTTCTTCGAGAACGATCTGCGTTTCCTGAGGCAGTTCAGGACGTTTTGAGCGATGAAGGTTCCCTATTCCTGGCTGACCGACTGGGTCGACGTTCCCTGGGCTGCGCGTGAGCTGGGGACACGGCTCACCATGGCGGGGTTCGAGCTCGAGGCGCTCGAGCCGGCGGCGCCGCCATTCGCGGGGGTGATCGTGGCCGAGATCCTGTCGGTGCAGCGCCACCCTCAGGCCGACAAGCTCCAGGTGTGTCGAGTGTCGACGGGGCAGGGTGAAGCGCTGCAGATCGTATGCGGCGCGAGCAATGCGCGTGCCGGGTTGAAGGCCGCGCTGGCCGTTGTCGGCGCAAAGTTGCCTGGTGATCTCGAGATCAAGGCGGCGAAGCTGCGCGGGGTGGACTCGTTCGGCATGCTCGCCTCGGCGAAGGAGCTGGGGCTTGCCGAGTCTTCCACCGGCATTCTTGAGCTGCCCGCGGACGCCCCGGTGGGGCGGCCTCTGCGCGAGTATCTCGGGCTCGACGACAGCATTCTCGACCTCAACGTGACGCCCAACCGAGGCGACGCGATGTCGATCGTCGGTATTGCGCGCGAAGTGGCGGCACTTGCGGACAAGAAGCTGACCGGGCCGCGTACTGATCGCGTATCACATGCCCTGCCGGATACCTTTCCGGTGCATCTGGATGCGCCGGCTGCCTGTCCGAAGTTCGTCGGGTGCGTCATTCGTGGCGTGAACAGCCGCGCGACCACGCCACTGTGGATGCGTGAGCGATTGCGGCGAGCCGGCGTGCGTTCGATCAGTCCGGTGGTTGACATCACCAACTACGTCATGCTCGAGCTCGGTCAACCGATGCACGCCTACGACCTCGCTAAGCTTCGCGGCGAGATTCGTGTGCGCCTCGCACGCGAGGGAGAACCGATCACGCTGCTCGACGGTAAGACGATTGAGGCTCAGTCCGACGTACTGCTGATCACGGATCGGGAGGGTCCCGTGGGGCTTGCAGGAATCATGGGCGGCAACCGCACGGCTGTCAGCGCCGAGACCACGGACGTATTCCTCGAGGTCGCCTACTTCGCACCGGAGTCGATCCTCGGCCGCTCCCGTCGCTGGGGCCTGGTAACCGATGCGAGTCAACGCTTCGAGCGTGGCGTAGATCCGACAGGGCAGGAGCGCGCGTTGGAGCGGGCGACTGCGCTTCTGCAGGGCATTGCGGGAGGCGAGTCAGGACCCGTGACCCGTGCCCAGTCGGAGAAGCACCAACCGCGGCGCAACCCGGTTGCCCTGAGACGCACGCAGCTCGAACGGTTGCTCGGCCTCAGGCTCGAGGCCGAACGTGTCACGCGAACGCTTGAAGCACTGCAGATGCGGGTAGCACCGATTGCACAGGGATGGCAAGTCACGCCACCGGCACACCGTTTCGATATTGCAATCGAGGCGGATCTGATCGAGGAAGTCGCGCGCCTGGCGGGCTACGAGGCGATTCCAGAAGTGGATGCGGTGGCTCCCCAGCGCTTCCGGCAGTTGCCCGAAGCGCGCCCGCCGGAGCACGTCGTCTTGGAAGCCGTCGCAATGCGGGGCTATCAGGAATGTGTGACCCTTGCGTTCGTTGATCCGGCTCTGCAGCAGCGCTTATTCCCCGATCGGACTGGCATCGCGCTCTCCAACCCGATCGCGAGCGACCTGTCCGTCATGCGCGTCTCGCTGTGGCCGGGGCTCTTGCGCGCAGCGCTGGAGAATCAGCGACGCCAACAGGATCGCATCCGGCTCTTCGAGCATGGCGCGAGGTTCGTGCTCGGCGGCACCGGCACGCGGGAGATAGACACACTGTCCGCCGTTGCGTGTGGTGCGCGGTTACCGGAGCAGTGGGGTATGCCGCGGGAGATGCGAGGGCCCGCGGACTTCTACGACGCAAAGGGCGATATCGAGTCGCTGCTAGTCGCGACGGGGGCGCGCGACTCCTTTGCGTTCGAAACAGCCTCGCTGTCGTGCTTGCACCCGGGCCGTGCCGCGCGGGTGCTGCGGCAGGGTCGCGAGGTTGGCTGGATCGGCGAGCTGCATCCCGCCCTGGTGCGGGAACTTGATTTTACATATGTCCCGGTGCTGTTCGAGCTGGACATTGAGCCGGCGCTCTCCGTCGAGAGGCCGGCACACCGGGAGATCTCACGCTTCCCGCAGGTGCGGCGCGACCTCGCGGTGGTCGTCGATGAATCGGTGACTTTAAGTGCCTTGGCCGAGCGTGTAGTCTTGTCCGCCTCAAGCCTTTTGCGTGATCTCCGCATTTTCGACGTGTATCGCGGCCCGGGCGTAGAAGCAGGTCGAAAAAGCGTCGCCTTGGGCTTGATTTTTCAGGATATTTCTCGCACCCTTACTGATGACGACGTCGAGCGCCTCATCGCCTCGGTCGTGGCGGATCTGCGCGTGAGCTTCAACGCAAAAATACGAGAATAACGATGGCCCTGACCAAGGCGGAGATGGCGGAAGCGCTGTTCAACCAGCTTGGCCTCAACAAGCGTGAGGCCCGAGAACTGGTGGACCTGTTCTTCGAAGAGGTTCGCGCGGCGCTTTCCAACGGGGAGCAGGTCAAGCTGTCCGGCTTCGGCAATTTCGATCTGCGCGATAAGAACCAGCGTCCAGGCCGCAATCCCAAGACGGGCGAGGAGATTCCAATCAGCGCCCGCCGTGTGGTGACGTTCCGCCCTGGTCAGAAACTGAAGGCGCGCGTCGAGGCCTATGTTGGAGCCAAAGAATAACGCCCAGTTGCCGGTGATCCCCGGCAAGCGCTACTTCACGATCGGTGAAGTCAGCGAGCTGTGCGGCGTGAAGCCGCACGTGCTGCGCTACTGGGAGCAAGAATTCCCGCAGCTGAAGCCCGTGAAGCGGCGCGGCAACCGGCGTTACTACCAGCGCCAGGATGTAATCGTCATCCGTCAGATCCGCAGCCTCCTTTACGATCAGGGCTTCACGATCGGCGGCGCGCGCAACAAGCTCACGGGCGAGGAAGCGCGCACGGACGTGACCCAGAGCCAGCAGATCATCAAGCAATTGAGGATTGAGCTCGAGGAGCTGCTGAAGATACTGCGGCGCTGAAGTTGCGCGCCCGGCGCAGCCAAGCGCCGGCAGCGGCGGCAGGGCTACGCGCAGGCTGGAAAAAAGCGCGTATTATTAGTGCCTGGCGCGCACGGACCCCACTCGCGCGATTCGTTTACCCGAAGAAGAACACAAGGTGTCGGAGCGTGGCGCAGTCTGGTAGCGCACTTGCATGGGGTGCAAGGGGTCCCGAGTTCAAATCTCGGCGCTCCGACCAGTCTTTCAGAGCTTCCAAAAAAGAGCGTGTGGACACCGTCGTGGACACTCTGCCGGAATCTTCAGCAACGAAACGCAACGATTCGCGTCGACAGGCTCGAGAAGGGCAAGCGGCGAGCGCTTCGCGTTCTCAATGGCACTCCGTGCACCCGCGTCCGCTATACATCATTGACTGATATACACCAATGGTGTACCATGCCGCATGGTCTTCATTGAGACCCCGGTCTTTACTCGCCAGGTGCGGGAACTTTTGAGTGATGAAGCCTACGCAGGGTTTCAATGGCATCTGGCTCTTAATCCGCGAGCCGGTGAGGTAATCCAGGGAACTGGCGGTTTGCGTAAAGTGCGCTGGTCGGTGCCTGGAAGTGGCAAACGCGGTGGCGTCCGCGTGATCTACTTTCACGTAGCCGCGGACGCCCAGGTACGGTTGCTGTTGATATATCGCAAGGGCGTCAAGGACGATTTGAGTGCTGCGGAGAAGAAGACGCTCCGTCGACTGAACCAGGACTGGTAGGAGGCTTTCTATGAACAAAAAGCTGTTTGCCGAGCTCGTGGAGAGCATGACCCAGATGAACGAGATTGCGCGCGGTGAGCGGGCTCCGTCGCGCGAGTTCCATGTCGATGCGATCGCCATCAAAGCGCTGCGCTCGAAGACCGGTCTGAGCCAGCCCAAATTCGCCGCGTTGCTGCACGTAAACGTGGGCACCTTGCGGAATTGGGAGCAGGGTCTTCGCGAGCCCACCGGACCCGCTAAGGCCCTGCTGATGGCGATTAGTCGGGATCCGACGCACGTTCTGAAGGCTCTGGCGGCCTAGACGCGTTCATTTCGATCCCCCGCGACGAGCCACCTTCACAGCGGATCGCTGAACCACCGGCTATCAGCCAACGCTCCACGTCGGAACGAAGCCAGCCCTTTCCGCCCCCAGCACGCTTGCCGGGAAATGTCCCGGCACATACCCACCGGTAGATTGTGCAGCGGTGCCGCCCGGTGATGCGTTCCACGTCGCGCGTGCTCAGCACTTGGTCAATCCCAGCTGCGGGATCGCGTGACAGAGGCTCCCGCATTTCGGAGTGAGGTGGCCTCAGTTTTCGCGGGCGGCATTTCGTCACCGTAAGGGCCAGCTGGAACTGCCGGTCGCCGAGGGGGATGCTGCGGTCTCCAAATTTAGTGGGCATTTCGGTTTCCTCGGCGGGCATGTAGGG
>Ga0137362_10000682_pt1 | contig 18903 bp, 14 predicted proteins | sample MadtaG_2_FD_104801 | JGI IMG/M metagenome (GOLD analysis project Ga0137362, IMG submission 104801) | Vadose zone soil microbial communities from Angelo Coast Range Reserve, California, USA - Mad1_100_16 metaG | ecosystem: Environmental > Terrestrial > Soil > Vadose zone | place: USA: California... | reverse complement strand
TCGGGGGCCTGAACAAGGAAGGAGGAGAAGGGCGGAGAAGGGCGATTTCTTCGCAACAGCGTGTACACGGAAGTGTACAGGTGAACCCCGGGGAAGAATGATAGAGGGTAAGAGGCCTCCGCTCGGAAGACTAAGCCGCGAAGGAGGCCCGAAGTGATAGACTCATCTTGCCCAAGAGTCACATCCATTATACCTGGAAAGATGTTGTAAGGGGCTTCGCAGTCTCCACGTTCTTCAGACCGACCGGTAGGTGGGTAACAATCAGCTCTCACGTCTTTGCTGAAATAATATGACTTCACGCGAAAACCGGCGTAGATTCTTCGGAAAAATCGCGACCGGTCAGGTGTAACAAACACTATAAATGACTTAGTGGTTCCATCCATAGCTACGATGACTGGGGTTGTGGCGCCAGTCTGGAATTTGCAAGTGAAGAGCGTATTATAAGCATCGCAAATGCTCTGATTAACCTTCGATGTAACGTCCGTCTTGTCGGTAGAAAACGGTGTACTCACACCGCCCCCGACAATAAACGACCCTGAGAGTCGTGCTTTTGTATTCGGAAACTCATCCCACCATGGGATTCCCGAGCGCGGCTTGAGTATTACATATTCTAGGCCCGCACTTGCATCGAGCCCCTGCGCAATATCTGCTACTGTACCTTGGGTTCTTAGGTTCTGGAAGAACGTGCCAGATTCATTGATTGTGGAAAGGGCGCTGAAGTTTGTGGATTGGGGTAAGCTAGTGAATCGTGGATTCACCCAAAACCACCAACGATTTTCAAGCGGCTCCTCGCTCTTCCATTTACCCAACCCGAGTAAATGAATCGGCGCTAGCAGGTCGGCTTCTACAAAGAATTTCTGCTGAATTGTTCGGGAGCTTGCAGCCGAGACATCCAATCCCGCCACCGACCGTATGAATGGATATTTCCAGTGCGCAGGAGTCCCAGACAGTCGAATGGCTGGTAAAGCGTAGATGCTGCTCCACAGCCCATCGGCGGCGGCCTCCTCTGCCTGCAGGTCAGCTTGCTTAGCCCGATACTCCTTCCGAGCTTCTTCGAGTGCCTTCTGCTTGCCAGTGTCCTTCCCCTTTGCGGCTTTGTCCTCCTCTTCTTTCTCCCGGAAATCGTTTTCCGCTCTCTGAGCGGCCGTGGCTGCATCTTCGAGTGCTCGCAGCGCAGTCGCTAAGTTATCAGCCGACGCTCTGAAGGCTGCCAGGTTCGTGGCTGATGTGAGCACAGCGACATAGCTCTTTGGTGTCCTCGGACCGAAGGGAACGTAGACCACCTGAAGGGTGCAAGTAGTGTTTTTCGCGAGCGTATTCGCGCAATTGCTGTTCTTTATGCGAAAGTCACTAGATGAAATTGTTGGCGGAATGAGTGTCACTTCTTTCCCGGATATGTTCGTGACGGTAATTGTCTGCGGTTCGCTTTCGGTTTGCCACGGTTGGGGACCAAACGATAGCTCCGGTGGAAGAACCAATAGGTCTGGCCCATTTCCTCCGGTCACTGATTGGCCTTGCACGAGCTTCGAACCGGAGGGCGTGGTCTGGTTCATCGCCGACTCGGCGTCCGCTTCCTGCTTGGTCACCTTTTGTTGGTCTGCACTTGCACCAGAGTTAGCAACCACTGTAGTTGTCTCGTGGCTCGAAGAAGGCCTAGCCAATTGGTCACGGTGTGATTTGAGTTTGGGCAACGACGATGATTCTATGGTTGTGCTGGTAGCACTTTTCTCGTTTGCTTGCGGGCCAGACAGAAAAGATGCGACCGGGCAGGCACCCTCAGTGTGAGCCAGTCGCTCAAGCTCTTCAATTTGTTTCCCTAAGCTTTCAACCCGGGCCTCTTTTTCGTCAGGGTCCATTTGCTCAGCCGTGAATCTCTGCGCCGCAAGGACTTGTTTATGACGAATGTCAGCCAGAGCTTTGGCGTAGCTGGCAAGCGCTTCGCGGGAAGCCTTTTGTGCCCTTATGCCTGGCATGTCGCTCTCGGGTAGAGTTCCGCACGCTACTGGATACATCGCAGAGATTCTGGCCCGCAAGTAAGAGGCCTCGCCCACGTCCTGTGCACGTCCTACACATGCTGCAAGGAAGGCGACCAATCCCAAGTTAAGGATTCTTGTATGCATGGCATGTTCCTCCGCGCATTGTGTCAAATAGTAAAAACTAGTCGCACGGCTTTGCCCGGCGAAGCTGCATCGAATCCGGGAGCACACCGGGAGGGACAGCTCATCCCTTGGTTCAAACACGTGAGAGGTATTACCTGGGACGTTTACTACACGACCTTATAAAATGCAAGGACTTACTCTGTGGAATCGGGGATTCATCCCCGGTTCGGGAGCCAATAGTTGAGCAGAGAACCTTCAAGGACACTTCACTGTTAGAATCGCTTCAAGAATTCCGCGCTCCCGATTAGCTTTGCTCTTACGTGCCCCGTCTTCAGCGCGACAGGGTATATCTTGTGGAAGAACTTGTCGTCGGAAACGATTTCGTCCACGCAAGGCAGGGCGGAAATCAAGTGAAACTTGTCTATCAACGTGTTTCTGTCCGCCCCACCATGTGAAACCCATTCATGCGCCGAAATGGCCGCTTCGATTGCGAGCGATGGGATAGTTTCAACCTTTACTTGCTGAACGTACTCCATCTTCGCTTCGCGGCCAACATCCAAGCCTGCTGGCGTGCTTTTGGGCATCGACCCTATGACGAGTAGCTCATCAACGCGTCGCCTGATTTCGCCGGTCAGCTTTCCTTGTTTCATCAGTTCTCTCAATTGGGACAGGGTGTCGGCATTCTTTTTGTAGACCTCCTCCAGTTCCCTGAGTTGCTCGGGATGTTCAATCCACTGTTTCACGAAGTTGCGGGAGGGAATATCGAATTTCGCGGAATCCTTCTGGTTGTTCAAGGTCGCAAATACTGGCGAGCGAGTTGTGACACGTGGCTTGGTCGGATAGTCAAGCCTGAGGAATCTATAGAAGTCCTCCTCGACATCGAGCTTTTGAATGTCACGCCTTTCCAAGAGCCAAGATGGCTTGAGGCTGTCGATAAACTCAGCAAGTTCGATGGCATTCGCAAGATTGGATGTGTGTGCGGTCTCAATCAAATGCCACGAAGAAACGACGGCGGCAAAAGAGCCTGATTCGATGGCACTATCCAGTCTCCTCCGAAAGTCGGAATTTCGGGCCATGCGCCCCAATTCAATAAGGGCGTTTTGGTCGAGATACGTCAGAGGCATTTATCAGGAGTCCTTTGCTTGAGTGTTCTGCTCTGACCTAAAACTTGGCCTTATCAATCCAAGATTGAACTTCAGTTGCCACAGAAAAAGCTTTTGCTGGCCCCTCTGCAAATATTCCGTCCAGTTCATATGCATTCATTTCCAACGGGATAGCTTTGTAGGAGCCACCGCTCAGGAAGCCCCTCACATACTTCGCCGCGAACTCCGCTACCCCTAGCTGATTGTACTGGACGACATGAACAAGTTCGTGGAACAGGAGCCTGTTCGTGAACGCTTCGTTCGAAGAGCGGAAATATGCTTGCGTTATGCCTGCACAACGCTCATCTTTGTTGACAACTACGGTAGGCGTGCAGTATATGCGGAAGTTGTAATCGCTTAATTATCTAGCTCGTTTTGTTTGGAGGGTGTCTTGGAGTTCGCAAGAGAGGTGTGGTTCCTTCTTCGAAACGTCCCGGCACTAGCTCATCGCTACAAGAAGAAATCCTTTTGGGCTATTCTGTTTCTGCTTCTATCGGTCGCGAGCACTCTGACCCATCGTTTCTTAAACGCCTCTTCGAACCACCAAACGTACCTAATATGGATATCCTGGGCGTCCTATTTTTTTACCGCAGCCGTATTCACATTAGCATTCGTAGACCTCGCTAAGAATCGCCTTCCTTTCAATGACCTCGTATGCAAAGAAAAGACAAGCGATGCCTATTATCATGTCCCCGCAGAAAACAGCTATGAAACAGTTGTCCGCATGCAGTGCATCAATCGAACAAACCAACCGATTCGAGACCTTGCTCCTATCCAAGATGGTTACTATGAGCAAATCCCGAGTTGGAAGGTCCAGCATGGGCTACTTGGCAATCCTCAAGTCAAACTCGTGGTACACAAAGAGCATGAGGAAGTAAGGAAGAGCAATTTTTCCGGTGGTGCAAAGACCATTTATCTGTATCAGGCAAATGCGGAGTTCCAGCCTCCATTGCCGCCGGGGGATAGAGTTGACCTACTTTATGAGGTCCTATCGACTGGAACCACCGTGGAGGAAGCGGCGTTTTCAAATGACGGCACAATGTTCGTCGGAGGAGTGAGCTACGATACGTTGACGTACATTATTACTGTCCATGCGCCACCCGCACACGAGATTCAATTGCGCGATTGGGGAGTGATTAACGCGAACGGAGATAAAATCCCCGAGGAAACAGACCATCAGAAAAAAGCCCGCGTATGCGTTTCGAGTGGCCTGCTCCAATGGCGAGTATCGTTGGCTAGAAAGCATCTGAGATACATGCTCAAGTACCGATTCAAGGCGCTACTATGACAACCAGCGAGTTTGAAATCGAAGCGCATGCCGACGAGCACATGCTGGAGACCCTGTCTCTCCACCAGTGCACGGGGTGTGGTGCATGCTGTCGTTGGTCAGGCCAAGTCTTACTGTATCCGGATGACATCAGAAGAATAGCAAGCAGGCTATTCCTGTCAGCGGAAGACTTTCTTGTACGTCAGTGCGTGATAGTCAGGTGGAAATGGGAGAAGTGCGAGCAGTTCAGAATCGCGCTAGCTCGTAAGACGGTGCGCGAGGAATGCGTTTTTCTCAATGGAACCCTGTGCAGTATCCATGATTTTAAGCCGATGATGTGCAAAGCTGGCCCAGCGGCATGGCCCTGGATTAGCAACCCAAATTATTTTTGGTACTATGTTCGTAATTCACCGAGTTTTAGCCATCCCATCGGCACGATGTCCCGAGGCGATGCGAACACTTGGTTCTTGGCGACGCGAACTGCCTGCGCGGTAGCAAGAAACGCCACTTCTTTGCAGACGCTCGCTGAGTTGCATCAAGTATCCGAAGAAACGCTTCGACGGCTTCCACTGATTGATTTCGAAGAAAGAGAGGACCTCCAAATGTCCGCACTGCCAGCACCAGAACCCCAGAAACCTGAACCTCCGGTCTCCCTTGCGCACTACCCAGATAGAAAAAGTGCGTCGTCCGAGCCCGGACCAGTGGTGTCCGCAGAACAGAGCCCCAGTTCGCCGGTTGAGCATTCCGAGTTCGGGGCGGCTAGGAACGAGCCAGCATCCAAACCGTAATTTGATTGCGGGTGTTCTGATTGACACTCGGAGTTCTCGGCGTCTCAGACTGCGCGTTCCTCGAACCTCGTGCGAACTGTGCTCATCGGTTCTTTCACACGGTTGGCTTTCATGTGCGTTGGAAGTCCTTCGGACATGTCCGCCTTGACAAGACCGTACCACAGTGTAATATAGTGTCGTACGTGAAGAAGAAACTTACGGCCATCCGACTCAAGCCAGAACAGGTGAAGAAGCTGGAAAAACTTTCGAGCCGGGAAGACCTTTCTGTTTCTTGGTTGATTCGCAAAGCCATTGATGAGTTTCTGAAGCGCAAGAAGTAAGCGGAGCGCCGCAGTGCTAGTAACACCGCGACGCCCCTAACCACAACTCAAAGGAGATTGAGCTATGGCTGACCAAACGCTATCACCCTGGTGTTCACCTGCCAAAACTGAAATTCAGGGTAAACCTGGTTCCGGCAAACGGGCGGTCATTTACACACGCGTGTCCACTGGCGACCAACATCCAGAAACACAGCTTTATGACCTACGCGAACTAGCTAAGCAGCGCCGATATGAAATTGTGCGCGAGTACACAGACACGATTTCCGGTGCAAAATCGAAACGTCCCGGTCTTGACCAGCTTCTCGCAGATGGCCGCCGACATCGCTTCGATGTCGTTCTGGTCGCCGCGTTCGACAGAGTTGCCAGAAACGTGCGCCACTTTTTGGAAGTACTTGATGAACTCAGCCATCTGAACATCGAGTTTGTAAGTTTGCGAGAAAACATCGACACTGGCGGGCCATTGGGTCGCGCGATGGTCGTAATCGTCGGAGCGATTGCAGAATTAGAGAAAAGTCTAATCGTTGAACGTGTGCGGGCGGGGATGCGGCGAGCGAAATTGGAGGGGCGCAGGATAGGGCGTGCGCCACTTACCGTGGACCGCGCTGCTATTGTGCGAGACCGTCTCGCCGGTCTGAGCCTGACGGTGGTGGCTAAGAAGCACCGGGTCTCCAGGGCCACCGTCTGCCGCCTGGTCAATGAATCTGGAAGGCTCAAGCAATCTGGCGGACCGCCCGTTGATAATCAAGAACGAGCAATTCCACTCGTTGAAGAAAGCAATTCGCGAGCTACCATTAACTCTGTGGACCGTGCCCGAGACTGGGCCGATTAGCGTGTCAATCAGGACCCATCCTGCAAGCCGTCCTGCTTCGCGTCCTGTTTCGTTGACTTGCCTCGCGGCAAAAATTAAAATACGCGACCAGTGGCTGACTCTTCCTCGCTCATCGGACAAACCGTCTCTCATTATCGCATCGTCGAGAAGCTCGGCGACGGCGGGATGGGCGTGGTGTACAAGGCCGAGGACACCAAACTCCACCGTTTCGTTGCCTTGAAGTTCCTTCCTGACGGGTTTGCGCCAGACTCACAAGCTCTGAGCCGCTTCGACCGTGAGGCACAGGCTGCTTCCGCCCTGAACCATCCCAATATTTGCACCATCCATGAAATCGGCGAACACAACGGTCAGCCCTTCATTGCGATGGAATTCATGGAAGGCACCACGCTGAAGCACCGCATTTCCGGCAAGACGCTCCCGGTTGAGCAAGTGCTGGAATTGGGGATTGAGATTGCGGACGCACTGGATGCCGCGCACGCACAGGGCATCATCCACCGGGACATCAAACCTGCGAATATCTTCGTTACAAAGCGCGGCCACGCGAAGATTCTCGATTTTGGACTTGCCAAGCTCACTCCTGTGGCGTCGGGTGTCGGCGCTTCTGCAATGCCAACGGCCACGGCAGAAGAACTGCTTACCAGCCCTGGTACGGCAGTCGGCACAGTGGCCTATATGTCGCCGGAGCAGGTGCGAGGCAAAGAGCTAGATGCACGCACCGATTTGTTCTCGTTTGGTGTGGTTCTCTACGAGATGGCGACGGGAACACTCCCTTTTCGTGGGGACACATCGGGAGTGATTACGGATGCGATTCTGCATAATGCCCCGGTCGCTCCTGTAAGGTTGAATCCGGATGTTCCGGTTAAGCTCGAAGACATCATCAACAAGGCTCTGGAGAAAGACCGGGACCTCCGCTGCCAGTCCGCGTCGGAAATGCGCGCTGACTTGAAGCGCCTGCGGCGGGACACGGGTTCGGGCCGAATTTCATCAGCAGGGAGCGGGGCGGTTCAGGGTCTTGCTCCAGAAACCGCGAGTAGCTCGGGCTCCGCTGTGGCCGTCCAGCCTTCCGTGAAACCTGCGCGCAAAAAATATGTCATCGTGGCCGCTTGCTTCGCACTCCTGGCAGCAGCCTTTGCGGCGTTTCACTTTTGGCCTCGCTCGAACACTCCAAGCGGCCCCGCAAAGATTACGCAAATCAGCCAGTGGAACAAAGCGATGAACTGGGCGAGGCTTTCTCCCGACGGCCACGCCGTGGCGTTCGCCTCACCGGTAGGCGGCATCGCGCAAGTGTTCCTCATACTCACTTCTGGTGGCGAGCCTCTTCAACTCACGAATGACGAAAGGGGCAAGTATGTAGATACCTTTTCCCCCGACGGCAAGGAGGTCTATTACGGGAAGTCACTCGGCCGCGACGAGGTCTGGGCTGTGCCTACGCTCGGAGGCACTCCCCGCCGTGTTGTGTCTGGCTATTTGTTTGTGGTTCCCTCTCCGGATGGCGGGTTCATTTATTATATGAGGTCTGATAGCGCCGGGATTTTTCGTGCGGGAAAATCCGGACTGAACGAAGAATTAGTGTACAAGTCCGAAAGGACTGGCCTGTTCTTCTTCCCGCTTCTGCTATTTCCTAGCGACAACGACCTGCTCGTTGGTAGTTTTCGAGAGGACCCAACGAATTTCAGTTTTTAGAGAATAAACGTGGCCAGCCATGAGGCGGTTGATTTAGGTGAGGTGTCCGGGAATGTGTTCGACGTCGTGTGGGGCGGACCGGGGAAAACCGTGCTGTTCAGCCGGACGATAAACGGGCTGACGAACATCTGGAAATACAGCTTGCAGGACCGAAGTCTGACGCAGATTACTTTCGGAACGGGACCTGACTACTCGCCCATGCCAGACCCAGGAGGAAAAGGGATTTACTTTGTGAATGGCAAATCCTCCGGGTTTCTGACCGCTTACCACGTTCATTCAAAGGAATCGACGGACATCGTGTCGGAAGAAGCAACTCAGCCCGCCATCTCTCCGGATGGAAAGCACGTGATGTACATCGCGCTCCCCGCACCCCAGAGGAACGAACTCTGGGCGTCGGCCATCGATGGCGGCAATAAAGTGAAAATCGCCACCGGAGAAACTCTGGGGACGGGGACTTGGGCGCCAGACAATTTTCACCTGTCTTTTGAAGAGTGGGGAGGCAGCGCAGGGACCAAAAACTACATCGTCGGGGCCGATGGCAGCGGCCTTCGTCAGCTACCCTCGATGGGAGATACGCCCACAAATCCGGTATGGAGCCCTGACCAGAAATCCGTTTACGCGACTGGCTTCGAGAAGGGGAGTCCGACACCGACCGTTTGGAAATGGACCGTGGACGGTTCGAATCCGGAGAAGTTCGTGAACAACTGTGGCCAAGTTACCGACATCGACCCCGGCGGGCAGTACCTGCTTGGGTTTGCACCGTCAGGAGAAAAGACTGGAATCTACGAAGTCTCCATGTCTGACAGGAAATGCATCTCTTTGCTTCCTGGCGTAGTAACGTTCAATGTAGTTTTTGCTCGCGATGGCAAGTCGTTTTTGTATGCAGTTGCTTCTCGCGGTGAAGTCACGATTTACCGTCAGCCTTGGAAAGACGGTAAAACCCTCGGGGCGCCCCAAGTCGGGCTGAAGGTCCCCTTTGCCTTTCCCCTGGTTTACGCTGGCGGTAACGCCTACGATTTTTCCAGGGACCTTTCCACCATCGTCTATGCGCGTCCCGGCGGTCACGCCGACCTCTATCTTCTGAGCCAGAAATAAATCCTAGTCGCGAAGCAGAATTTGGGCCAGTGGATATTCCCATCCTCATCGCGGCCAAAACAGAATACGCAAAGCCCCGTTGATTCCGAAACGACGTTCTCATGGGCATGGCTTCGGAAGGAACGGGTGCGAACTTTTGTTGATGGGAGACGACGGGAAACGCAGAGGTGGTTCAAAAAGGGTTGTGCTCCGGTCTGCGCAGGTCGCAGAATCTACGGGGCTGGAATTCACGCCTTCGAGTGGTCCGCAGACTACAGGTTGCTGACCATTAACTCTTCGCGAGAAATGACGAGACTATATTCAGCTGAAATTCCAATGGGAACAAGTCCAAGCCGCGTTGTCCCGGAAGAATCGGAGAAATCTGGTTGAATTGGAAAATATGGAAAATGAGGCGGCGACGTAACTGCTTGAAAAAAATGGAGCAGCCTATCGGAATCGAACCGACACCTGAACGTTGGCAAGGTTCGAGAAGTTAAATCTAACACGCTGGAACGGCGGCACTTAACATATTTGGGCAGGGCCTTAATTGGAAAATATTGGAAAATGAAACGGAAGTCTAATGGGTTTGGAACTGGCCCGAATAGCACCGACTTGGCGAACGTCTCGTTGTATTTGGATGCTGCACGCGCTATGAACATAATAAGACCGATGATGGACGAGGCAGTATCACGCTTCAGGTGTTTGTCGGCACCAGTTGATAGCTCAAGCGCCCTGAACGAGGCTTTGGAAAGTTTGCTTCATCGCTTCAGAATCTATCGGTCCCAAAACGTCTGCGATTTTGTTAGCAGGAATTCGTCCGCCGGTGACGCATCTATCTAAATGTGCCTTCAATTGATTCAACACTAGTTCTTGTCGAAGCTGGGGCGGGCTTTCTTCTCGGTTGCGCCGAGCGAAGCAGTCCTCATGAACTCTAACAAGGAGGGAAAGGGTCTGTGTTTCCTCTGAGGGCTGCCCGTGTTCTTCGAACCATTGCGAAAAAACTAGGAGGGCTTGTGACACGCCGAGAAAGCTCTCGTCTTTATCTTCAATTTCGAGTTCGTCCCAAATCCAGATTAGCTTATCGAGTATCGTTTTAGGCGACGGGAGTTCTTTTTGAAGCTGAGGGTGTAACTCGAAAACTCTTGACATCGGATTTCCGGCATAATGTAGCATTGCGATTGAGAGCAACGGTCCCACGCATTTCCCTCGGTTCGAATGTCCGTATTGGTAGTTTGCTTCCCAAAAGAATCCTTCGGCCAATCGAAGAGCACCGACCCCCAAATAGGTACAATAAAGATTATTCAGACCAGCAGCCTTGAAGGCGTCAAATCCTGCTTGCGCCATTTCTTCGCGAAAAAGTGGCGTAAGCGTTTTTCTTGCGTTCCTATAGTCACCACTGTTCATGAACGTGACACCTAGAAATCTCTTGGCGTCCTTCTTCCCGATTTCGTTGTGCGCTTTTTCGAAGCAGCGATGACCTAGTCGAGCATATCTAATCGCTCTGCTTAAGAGTTCGGACTTGTGGGTCCCTCCGTACAACACACCAAAGCACCTGCTTAGTCCGAGATAGCAACGCCCGAATAATTCCCAATCTTCCCGCTGAAGTCGTTTCTTGTGTTTCGCAAGGCGTATTTCATCCTTAACGCGGAAAAGCATCGCAGTCCCCTTCGGACTCATATAACCGTTTCTGCTCAACACGTCGACTCCTTGGAGCCACAACGGAATGAGTTCATTCCGTTTTTTGAGCGATGTGAGGAACGACTGCAATAGAGCACTGAATTCATCGTCCTTTGGCCCAGAAACCAAGGCAAAGGCTGAGAAGAGTGTGGCGAGGTCACGCAGGTCGAGACCTGAGAAAATTGCGCCTCCCGCCGCGTTGAAGTAACTCTTCAGCGTGCCGAAAAGAAAATCCCGTGATAGTTGACCATGCGCGAGAAACAGTGAGGTTTGAACTAACGCCTTCATACCCGCAGTCCACTTGCCCGCCCGGAATCCTATGCTCGCTTCGTAATACGCGTTCTCAGCCTCCAACAAACAGTGTCGCGATGCCGGATTTTCCGGGTCTTCTGAGAACCTTTCGTAAGACCTGGCTACTCGTATTAAGTAATCGAGAATTCTTGAAGTTGGCCATGTGTTAAAGATATGTGTCAGAAGCTGAATTCGATAAAGAGTGTGGACCAGAAACTTAGCTCCGTTGCCCTTGGCCACTCCTAATTCAATGAGACGATGCAGGGCATCAGAGGCTGAATCATGTGCGTTTGCGGTCCCGGCTATAAAATCGGGCCCTTCCGCGAACCGTAACCATGCCATCGCGACGAGAACTTTACGTTCTGTCGAATTCAGGTTCTTCAAGATGGAATGAATAGACGTGTCGTGGTTAGACGTTTTCGGTAAATCAATTTCCATGACTTTTATGCCCGGCACTACGGTCTGCACATCAAGAAAGTCTTTCTTCCACTCCACTGGCATACTATCCGGTAAACAGACAACGAGATTGCCCCTAGAGAGTTTTTTCAGGACCATAAGTGCGGGGTAGAACACTTTTATAAAGGAATTCCGGCAAGCTCCGACTTCCACTTTGCGGCGGGATTTGTAGAGAGATATTGGCAAGTCATCGAGCACCATGATTCCGTCGTTCCTTAAGAGCACTTCTACCCAATAATGTCGTCGAGAGTCCCCGGTTAGAATTCCTTTAGCGTCAAGAAATTCACCAAGCGCCACAACAAAGGAAAAATCTTCCGGGTTGTTGCGTGCAAACGCAAAACTAAAGTAGAAACAAGGCCTTTCCGATGTTTCAGAGATTAGCGTGGCAACCAGCGCTGTCTTTTCGGCGTCGGTTGCGCCCTTGATGAAGATTAGCCCCGGACTCGTTAGGTTCTCCTTTAGTTCATCCAACCCTCCCTCGACGGACGGAGCATGCGTAGGAAGTGGCGGCGGCTCCACGCTCCAGCCGACTTGGGGTGCCAGAGCTTTCGTGCGCCCAATACCAAATTTCGGTTTGACCGGAATCTCGCCGGTGACTCTTCTAGATATTTCGTCGAGCAACCATGCCGCCCCGAGAGAATTCTTGATTATCGTGACCGTCTTACCGGCGGATTTCATGACTGACATGAATTCGCCAACGCCCGCGAACGCTTGGTGCACTCCTTGTGATGACTCTTCTTCAGCCGTCGGAGGACAGTGAGAAATCCACCACAGACCTTGGCTTAGGATTTCCGGGATTTGTGAGAGTTCCTTCAGCACTTTTAGCACAGAGCTATCGCCCGCATATCCGAGTACGACCAAGCCTCCACCCTTTAAGAGGTTGGCAAACTTGGAGCGCATCGAGTCCGTGACTGCTCGGCCCATCTCTTCGTCGGTATTGGCAAGGCTCGAAAAAAGAAAGTCGCCGTGGAGTTTGATGACACGAGCGACGCGAACGCGTTCGTCAATTGATTCCAGACCTTCACGCGTGAGGTAGCTTCTGACGACACAATCGCACACCTGAGAGAGCGCAATTTCAGTTAAATGGTCAAAGTTAGTCGTGAAAACATTCTTGAACACCTGTTTTTCTACAAGGTGAGCCAGCGAATAGTGCTCCTGTGACGGTGGCCTTCCAAGGAAAAGACGCTCAAGAAATGCTCGTCGCTGACGACTGTTCTCGAATGCCGTTTGCATAGCTGTCGAGTACGTTGCGTATTGCTTTATTCGACCCAACCGTTTCAGGATGCGGACGATGCCTGATGAAGTTGGAACGCCAGAAGATACGGATATTCCAGCGCCGACCAATATCGACACGTTATGCTCCGTTTTGAGGCTCTACGCGCTTCCTCAGTAGCCAAAGAGAGATATGGCAGGTCCTTTGCCTCTTCGACCCCAACGCTAGTCTTTCTTCCAAGTTGAAAAATTGCGATATCACGGCCAGCTTCGTAGGCATGCACGCTAAGCAGGTGGTATAGGCGGCCGTCTCCGAGCTTTACTTCAGCTGAATATGCGTCCTTGATGACATGGAAATTGGTAACGCCCACTCCATCGCTGGTGATGAGGAACCCGCTCCCCTGCCCGATAAGTTTGCCACGACCGTTGTACAGATACAGTGTTGCCACGGCGGGCATTTGTCTGACGATAGGGCTTAGGGTTGCTGGCTCACGAGGTTTAAGCGACGGGTAGAAACGATTAGAGCGTTCATCTCGCAGCAGAAAGTAAGCCCCGGTTACAAGGCCAAAAAGCAAAGTTAAGCTGATGATTGCTTGCCGCAGAAGAGCCGCCCTGCCAATTCGCAAGATTCTTGTCTTGGCCATATAGTCGTGCAGCGCAAGACGCTCTTTGCTAAAAATCATCAGGAACCCGATACCGAAGATGGCGAGCGAAGCCAATTTTCCGACTGTTTCTCGCAGGTAATGTTGGAACCTCGTTTTGACTGGGACAGATACACCAACGAACCTTTTGCCGATGCTGCCCTGTAATTGATAGCCGATTTCGATGAAAACGAACCAAGTCAGAAAAATGACCCACCACTTCAAACCGAGCCACATCAATAGTCCGAAAGATGCAACAAGCAGGGAAACATCTACAATTGCCGCGCAAAGGCGGTCAAACCAATTGGCTGATTCTGAAGAAGTGGGGTAACCGCACGTCGGACAGAAGTGTGCTCCCTCTGAAAGCACAGCCGCACAGTGTGAACAAACCTTCGTGTCATTCATTTGGTCTTGATTTCAGCCAGTAACTGTGAAGCTTGACTTTCTAGCCCCTTGATGTCGCTGTCCAGGAGTTGAAGGTCATTTCGGAGGCCTGCATAGGAGCTTTATGTCGGCGCACAGCTAACTATCAAGTTCACTTCTTGGCGTAGCTTTTCCGCTTGCTGTTTCCGAAGTTCATAGACCTGACGCAATATCACCAGTTGTCTTCGCTCGGCCTCGGAGGCCGCGAGGTCTTCGGAGATTCCACGTTGAATAAGTTCTTGAATGTGGTCTATTCGACTCTCATATGCATCCAATTCATTCTTCAGCGATTTCATCACTTCCTGCCAGCTCGCAAAGTCATCCCAGGTGTTCACCGTTGGCGCACTATTAAGACTACTGTCTACGTGCTTGCGGGCAGCGATTACACCGTTACCAGCGGCTTCCATTTCTTGCTGAAGAGCAGCATATTTCTTGCCCCTGTCTTCCTTGTACAAACCATAAGTCGTCAGGCCTACGTCGAGAAAGAAAGCTACGAAGATGAAAGCCGTAAGTGCTCTAACCAACACACGGTTCGTTGGCCGTACGGAAACAACTGTGCCAGCCAATTCATCACTCCAAGCCTGGGATTTGGGTTTCCTGGATGCCGTCCAATAACCCGCACCCCAGAACAAGGAAGAGAACAATCTGCCGAGAGTTTCACGTAGGAGAATGCGCCAGAAGGCAGGGTATTTTCTATTCGGATTAGCTGAACAGACTTCCAGCCCGTGCACATATTTTCCAATCGTCGTGTGGTACGCCGCTTGTGCCACAACCATGTAGGTAAAAAGAGTTACGAACCAAACTAGGGAAGACACGCCTTCATCGGCGGTCACGGGTAGATTTAACGCACCCACTACAACGTAGAAAATAAAAAAGACGAAATAGATGACAATCAAGTCGGCAAAGTAGGCGGTGAATCGGTGCCCCATGGTGCCATACATTGGAACAAGCGAGCTGGAATCCAACTTCGTTGGGAACGAAGGCGGACCCGATTCGCCCGCCTGGACACTTTCGACGACAAGTGTCGGTGGGTGCTCAGCGAGCCTTTTCTGTTCACTCGCAGATGTCGAGACAGGAACTGGAGGGGCAGCCATGCTTTGGGTATCGTGCCTCTCCCCAGATTCTATGATTGGAGCAGTCTGCCTATCATCCTGGCCAGCTGTTGCAGAAGGGGGTGTGACGATGGACGGTGTTTCTGCCGCCTTGCCGGTTTTGCGTTTGGCTCTCGTGCGTGTCGGAGGCGACACTGATAGTCCGACCGCAGGCACTACAGTAGGCGGCGTCATTGGGATTTAACGAGCGGCAATAATTGCAATACATGGTTCACGTCGACAGGAGCCGAACGTCACCTTATGTTAACATCGCACTTAGCGTAATGCGCGACCTTACGAATAGCTTCCACTTAAACGTTAAGGAGTCTCCAGACCTTCGAAGACTTGCCGAAGGCGAATAGCTAAGCAAAAACGCATCGAACCAGTTGAGGGTTGAAATAAGTAAGACCCTCCAGTATTTCGGATATGAGCCAGATGCCAGAGTCAGAAGAGGTAAGGTCGGCCCCCAGTCAGGCCTAGTTCGCAGCCGTCAAGTGCCTTGCTGCAGTCATCGCTGTTGTCCGGAAACTCAATCCGAAGCACAGGGTGCAGCTCAATCGCGTTTTTGGCAACGCCAGTTTGATTGTGCTTGAAATCAAAAAAGCCGACGCGTGCGCGCTGGATGGTCCTGTTTGTCCACCAGATGCCCGTGTAGGGTGGTCAAGAAGGCTATGGTGGGGCTTCAAACCAATCGAACTGGGCATCCTTCCCTGGAATCCAAATTAGCGCGGCTTCATGCTCGGGTAGCTTACTAATCCAAGCCTCGAACGAGTTTTCTTAAATCAAAATACCCGGTTCAGTCTCTTTGCAGTTGAGGTTGAGTATTACAAACACGAGGGATTTGAGATTATTATCCCTAAATTGTTTGGGGCGGAGGGTCCCAAACCATCCCGGATTTCTGAGTCTAAGGGCAAAAAACGCAGGTTGACCGAAAAGGAATTTTTGGAACGGTTGAAAGGGAATATAGGACAAGAGATTGCCGCTCTTGCTGGAAAGGCCATTCAAGAAGCTCCCGACCATGGCCTCTGCGTCGAATTTGGAACTACCTACGCGACACTCAAATTTGTGGACGCAGTCAGTGCAGAGTCCTTCAATTTCGGCAGGATTGAAACCGATGGCAAGCTGACGGCAACCGGACTCTTCAGTCAAAAATGCGATGGGCTAGAAATACCGAGTGATATCTCTAAGAATTATTATGACGCCGTTCATAAATTGACGCCTGAGTTGGAGGTGCGACCGTGGCCAAAGGACGACAAATTGCTTTGGCTAGCTGACGCAAACGACGATTGGCCATCCGCCGCACCGCTTCTTCGTAATCGCAAAGAGTGGTTCAAAACCATTAAAGTCACAGTGGACCGCATTCGCCCATTGTTAGCTGCAACTGGTAAGTAAATTTGAGCAATCCCAGCCTTCCGCATCGAGACAACTCAGGAAACCGAGGCGGCTCAGTCGTGAAGAAAGCAAAAGGGGGACCGCTCTGAGGCGGACGCGCAGCTTGCGCTGTAACTGGCGGCCAGATTGAAGGGACTCCCCAATCTAAGGAAGCCCAAGACACAGAGGCAAGACCCTTGCTCACTCTGACGGAATACACGGAGCGGCTGAACGAACAGGCAAAGGGATTTATAAATCTGGAGGCCGAGGTCGAAATCCAGAAGGAGCATTTGCGGGCTGAGTTTGCAAAAGCAATTCCAGCCTCGGGACGGTACTCGACTGCCGGAGACTTCGACAGAGTACTCGCCGTTTAAAGCTATGATTTCACGGATTTTGAGACTTTCAAAAGGGTGTCAGCTGTCTTTGAACAACGCGACACTCTTCTGTGATTGGAGCTTTTGCGGAAATTGAACTAAAAGTTCCAGGAGTTGCGCGAGTCTTAGTGCATATTCAACTTGACTGTCACACGGTTAGCAGATAATGGAGAAACTCTGGCGGGCCATCCAAATCGTGCAAAAATGCGGAGAGAGGAACCTTGAGCAACTCACAGCAACCAAGACCTCAGTTGATTCCCATTAGCGCTCTCACAGTCGAGGAGGGTGTGCAAGAACTGTTAGCTTCTCCCAACATGCGACCGTATTTGGAATTTGCGAAGGCTGTAATGTCGGGAGGTAACGTGGATGGCAAGCTAAGGGAAATCTCCGAAGTGCCATTGGAAGAGCGCTATACCTGGCGAGTAGCGTCTGCGCTCAAATGGGCTTTTGCAGACCTCGATGACCTAAATGTTCGCGCCGACCTCGAAACACTTAGAGGTGATGACCTCCAGAGGATTTTCGACCTCCTGAGATACCGCCCCCTGCAGTTTTGTCTCTTTCTGGCGGCCTTGTGGGGTCCGGACGCCATGGAGCAGATGATGAGCCGCGCCATCGACTTCGCCAAGAATGTTCCTACATCTCGAAGCTAGTTCCCAGAAACGCATCTCGACATTCATTCCATTGCCGACCAGCTCGCCGGAAAATAGTCAAAACAGTCAAACACGCAATCCTCAGCACACATTGGACTTAACTGTTCAAGCGTAACTGGGAATTCGTTGAAAGCGTACTAAACCTAAGGCTGCCTATCGGCAACGCCAGTCGTTGACCAGCATCTCTTCTTGTTCGGGAAGAGTAGTACCTGTTAAGGCTTAAGCGAACTTGGCTGCTGCCTCTTTCCGGCGTTTCTGCAGAATCAGCAATTTCTCACCCGCATCCCTCAGCAGATTTTGGTCCACAATCGTTAGTTGCGCGACTCTCTTCGCTGCCTGCGATAGTTCCGGGGGAGCCAGAGAACAAATGGCAATCTGCGCGTCGAGCAACTTCTGCGCTGCTTCGTTCTTTTGGAGAACAGTCGCAGCACTATTCAGCACGTCCATGTTGCGCGCCCAATCTTTCAGCGGCTTGTCCGACCGCTCTTCCATTTCTTCCAGGCGGTCGATATACGGCAAATGCTTTTCGAGCATCAGCCGCACTATCCCATCCGAGGTCAGCTTCTCGACCATGGACCTCAGGCGCTGATTCTGCGCTGCCTTGATTTCTTCTTCGGTTGGCTCAGGTCGTGGGGTGGCTACGTCCGTTCCTGGAGTCATTCCGCTTGCGAATTCATCGGCGAGTCGGATGAGCCGCTGCGCACGTAGCGTACGCTCGTTCTTCCTGCTTTCACGCGCATTCTCCTTGAGCCTTACATTGAGGGTGTTCAAATAATAGCGGATGGTCGAGCGTTTGAGACCTGAGAACGGTCCACGGTCGGGCTGCTCCATGAGCCAGTCGGCGACTTCATTGAGGGATTGTCCTTGGAGGAGTTTCTCTACGACGGGCATATACTGCGGCATTTCCTGCAAACGTTCAATCCAGAGATGGCCATACTTCAGGCGGTCATTGCTCATTTCAGAATCCCCATTATCTCTTTCACTGTCTCACAAATATACGCCTGTATCTTGCTCTCCAGCGTTTGGTCCGTCGAAGTAGATGTTCAGAAATTAAAACTGGTCGGTCGTTCAGCTCGCATCCTCGTCGGATGCTCGCAATCCACCTAACTTCATAGCCCTCGGCTTCTTGAATTTGTAACTGGGGGCCCCTTCCCTAAATCCCTTCCCCCCGGGGAAGGGACTTTACAACCAGTCGTGGCCGCCACGTAGGTGACGGCTCGCATCCTTATCGGATGCTCGCAGGTTCCACTAGCAGTGGGGACGAGTCTGACTGGCTTTGCCGTTGGCCTGGAAAGGGTTGCACGCAGCTAGGGGGGCGGCTAACATATTGGTTTGGCGCAGCAATTCAATGCTTTGCAGCCAATCGAGTATGCGGTTCCAACTGGTTAGGGTTAGGGCTACCAAAGTTTACTCACTGAATTCCTCGCTTTCCTGTTTATTATGGATCTGAACGATTCGGGGTCGTGATCCCTCCAGCACTCGCTGACCCATCGCTGTCTCTGCATTCAAGGAGCC
>Ga0137362_10000676_pt1 | contig 18940 bp, 14 predicted proteins | sample MadtaG_2_FD_104801 | JGI IMG/M metagenome (GOLD analysis project Ga0137362, IMG submission 104801) | Vadose zone soil microbial communities from Angelo Coast Range Reserve, California, USA - Mad1_100_16 metaG | ecosystem: Environmental > Terrestrial > Soil > Vadose zone | place: USA: California... | reverse complement strand
CCAGGCGCATCTCCGAAACCAGTGCGCCAGCTACTCAAGCCGGCCCTACGTGCCGTTTGTTTTGGAACAACCCCAGCGCTTCCTGCTCTCGGTAAATCGGCTTTTCTACGAGAATACCGCCGACAGCGCTTTTGCTACTCTCTTCTTTGCGGAGTACAACGATAAGTCGCGCCGCCTGCGGTATGTCAATTGCGGTCATCTTCCCGCTCTTCTCCTTCGCCAAAACGACCAACTCGAGCGCCTCGAACCCACTTGCACCGTCTTGGGACTCTTCAAAGGATGGGATTGCTGCGCGGGTGAGTGGAATCTTTCTCCAGGTGACACCGTCGCGTTCTACACCGATGGTGTAACCGAGTCGTTTAACCAGGACGGCGAAGAATTCGGAGAATCTCGGCTGGTCGAAGCTTTACGCCGCCATCGCAACTTGCCGCTGCCGAACCTGCTTGCCTCGCTCGTGGACACCGTTCGCAGCTTCAGCCCTCACGAACAGCAGGACGACATGACCATGCTGATTGCCAGGTGCAAATAACCCAGAGCGAAGCCCTGAAAGAAAATAACGGAGGGGCATTAGACGGAACGTTCCCTCGCTTGCAATCTGCAGTTACGAAAAAAGGGGAGGGGGCACGGGCGTTACGGTTAACCGGCGTCATCCATGAAGAACCGCCCCGGAGCAGCGGCTGCGTCGCACGGCCTCAACCCTAATGAGCCATCCTCAGCAGCATGCCACTTCCGTTTCTGATGTTCACGTTGCCGTTTTCGGCGGAAAGAGTAATTTCTCCCACGGGCGCGCTCCGGCCCTCGCGTTCGATCCGTATTCCGCTCACACCGTACACTCCGCAGGAATCGGCAGAGAATACCCAGAGGGCTTGCGCGTCGTGATTTCCCTCTAGCTCACCGCGGCAACCTGACTCAGGTTGCGCTCTGACGTGAACCAGCACGCCATTGTAGGTGCCTTCGCCCACGACTTGGCTTCCTCGATCAGTGACGGGTCCTCCCGCGCCATATTTAACGTCTCCACCGATCAGGCTCGTCGTCGCCCACACGTACGGCGTCCCGAATCCAGGAGTCGTTTCCGGGATCTGCGCGAACGCGACTTCCATCGGCGAAGCAATCGCTCTGAGATTTGTGACCATCGCCATTCTGCGGTGATGAATCTCGATTTGCGCGAACTGGAAAGTGATTTTCCCGGCGTTGTTACTTCCGGCAGCGGAAACCGACAAGATTGTTCCAATGACCTTGGAGCCTTCCGGGATCTTGCCTGAACCTGGCAACGGCACGTCCTGCATGATCCGGCCCGTTAGCTGTTGTCCAACCCGAGTACTTTTCGAGGAGAAACCGTGGTTTAGCCGCACGGGAAGTATGGTGCCAGCGGGTATTTGAATACTGTCCCGGTCAGCGCGAGGGGCAGCACCGGCGGCAGCAGCGTTTGTTTGCGCCCTGAGTGCAAACCCGCACAGCAACGCGAGCACCAAGACGCCGAGACGAATCGAGCCACGAATGAACATTGAGGCAGTCTGCTCCAGCCGCACGGTCGCCGCAACATCATTAGATGCTAGCAACGCGTTCCCGGTCTTCTATCGCTGTTTCGCCGGGAAATCCGCCGGAGATGACTCAGCCGGTTTGCGAAACCGAAACCACACGAACAGCGCCACAGTAGCGACGAAGGCGCCGACGGAATCAAGCAGGGAATCCCAGGGCGAAGCGGTTCGCGATGCTACGAATGCTTGATGGACTTCGTCGAGCGCGGAATAGCCTGCCGCGATGGAAAGGGCTGCAAGCGCCCAGGTCCAGCGCCAGCCCGGACGGTCGGCGCGAACTCCGCGGAACAGCAGAACGCAGAAAACGAAATACTCCGTAAAATGCGCCGACTTGCGGATGACAAAGTGAATCGGTTCAAATTGCCCGAGGGTCAGCGACGGCATCATCCAGTGAAAAAACGGAAAAAGAATGGTGGCGGTATGCTCGGACGAGAACGAATCCGTGGAAAGAGAAAAAATAATTCCCGCCCACAATAGTGCCGGCCACCACGAACGCAAAAACTGCGGCAGAAAATTCTTCGCCGGCACATGCTGGCGGATTTCGTCCAGGTTCGGTGCGGGACGTGGATTGCGCCAAGATTGTTCAGACAATTTTCTGTTCTCCCTGGACCGCGGCGTGAACTTCCCGTAGGGGCGCGGCACTTTTACCCCGGACCTCTCGCGGCAGTACCCGCTCTGGCCTCGGGTTGTCATGGCAAACGGACGTCCCGTGAGAAGCCGGGTTTCAGGGTTTGTTTTAAAAACCCTGAGAAAGCAAAGTCACGGGCTATTCCATTCGGTAGTTCGGAGCTTCGCGCGTAATTACTACGTCGTGTACGTGCGATTCGCGCAAGCCTGCAGAGGTGATGCGTACGAAGCGGCCCTTCTCGCTTAATTCTTGCAGCGTGCGCGCGCCAACGTAGCCCATGCCGCTCTTCAGGCCGCCGACCAGTTGATCGGTCAGCGCGCCGAGCGGACCCTTGTATGCGACGCGGCCTTCCACGCCCTCCGGCACGGACTTGCCGCTGTCGCCCAACTCTTGGACCACGTTGTAGCGATCGGAACCCGCAGCCATCGCACCAATCGAGCCCATGCCGCGATACGATTTGAAAGTGCGGCCCTGGAACAAAATTGTTTCACCGGGCGATTCTTCGGTCCCGGCAAAAAGACTGCCGATCATCACGCAGGACGCTCCAGCAGCGAGCGCTTTGGTGATGTCGCCAGAATATTTGATGCCGCCATCGGCAATGATCGGCACTTCAGTGCCACGCGCCGCGCGTGACGCTTCGATGATCGCCGTGAGTTGCGGAACGCCAGCGCCAGTAACAACACGGGTAGTGCAGATCGATCCCGGTCCGATGCCCACTTTCAGGCCGTCAATTCCGAGGGCAATCAAATCTTTCGCTGCTTCGTAAGTGGCCACGTTGCCGGCGACGATTTGCATTTCCGGCAGACGCTGACGAATTGTCTTGATCGCGTCCACCACTTTTGTGGTATGGGCGTGAGCGGTATCAATGGCGAGCACATCCGCTTTCGCTTTCGACATTTCGATTGCGCGTTCCAGAAAATCGCCGGTTGCGCCGACCGCAGCTCCGGTGATCAATCGTCCCTGGCTGTCTTTAGAAGCTCGAGGATATTCCAGTTTTTTCTGAATGTCTTTTACGGTGATCAGGCCTTTCAAATTGAAATCCTGGTCCACCACCAGCAGCTTTTCGATGCGATGTTTTTGCAGAATTTTTTCCGCTTCTTCCAGCGTAGTTCCAACCGCAACAGTCACCAGATTATCTTTGGTCATGACAGCGCTGACCAGTTGCGTATGATCTTTCTCAAAGCGCAAATCGCGATTGGTGAGAATTCCGGTCAGGCGAGTTCCGCGAGTCACCGGAAGGCCGGAAATCCGATACTTGGTCATGATCTCGAGGGCCTGGCGCAAAGTAATGTCCGGCGAAATCGTTACCGGGTCCACGATCATGCCGGATTCAGAACGTTTTACGCGGTCCACTTCCTCGGCTTGGCGGTCGATGGGCATGTTGCGATGAATCAGCCCGATGCCGCCCTGGCGGGCCATGGCGATAGCCAGACGCGACTCCGTCACCGTGTCCATCGCCGCGGAGACCAGGGGCACATTGATTTTCAGCTTTCGCGTGAAATTCGTTTGCGTTTCCACTTCGACGGGCAGCACCGAGCTCTTGCCCGGCACCAGCAGCACATCGTCAAAGGTAAGACCTTCCTGAATGGGACCGTCAATCATTCCAGCCTCGCGATTGGGTTTAACTAATCGACCTTGCGCCCTAAAATAGCGCAGCCCAGCGGGTGGCCGCCGGGCCGTAGGAAAAATTCATCGAATCGAAAAAATGAATCACTGTGGAATTAACAGTTTAGAGGTAGAAATAGGCGCGGTCAAGTTCACGCGGTGCGGCGCGCCGGTCGGAGCGTTATTGGACGGGGCTTTTCGAGGTGAGAAGGAGGTGAAACGTTTGAAACGGAGGTGTGGCGAGACGTTCCGGTCGGAATATACTTGCGGAAACAGAATTGGAATTTCCCGTCGGACGACTAGCTAAAGATATAAGTCTAGTAGTTTAGCGTGTAGTAATTATATGGAAGACGCCAAGCCAAACACTGGGCCTCCTTGGGTGTCGGAAGAGTTTTTATGGCGGGAGCGTACGAGAAGCTGGGCGTTCTAAGACTAACGGCCGGGCTTTCGAGACAGCACACCGCCAACACAGGGACGATTTTTGCCGACAGTTTGTAGTGACTCACGTCTTCGAAACATTTCATGTGTCAAGAAGAAAAAATGGCAAAAATGCAGCGAAGGCGCAGGATGCTGGATTGAATACTTGCACAGCAGTTTCGGACACCACTTAGCGATCAGATGTTTATTCAGAGCTGCGGGCGTCCGGGAGCGGTTAGCGCGCCGCGTTTTGTAAGGACCGATAAATTCCAGTGAGCTCGTCGTTTAGTTCTGCGGAATGAATGGTCGGATTTCTGTGAAGAATCATTTCGATCATTGGAGCAGCGAAGCGGCCGTACTTGGAGAGTATTGCGTTGTCGTGAGTCGCGGCGGCGGTTTCGATGGCGTTTTGCGTTGTGGGCGTAAGGAGTTCTATGCGGCCTACGAAGACGCGTTGAACGGCGGCTCGATGGAGAGCGGCAGAATTTTTCCCACGAAGGAACTTGGCACGATATAAATCAGGCGTGAACCTTCTTCGAACCAGGAATCTTTCCATGATTCGAGCATGGCATGGGCTTCTTCGGGATAAAGTCCGCTCGAGATCAGGGATGCTTCGAGACCCGGAAGGAGGGAATCAAGCGAGGCATTCAGAACTGGAGGATCGAGGATCGCTCCTTCGCGCAACGCGTTGACTTCGCGAAAGCCGATTTTTTCGCCGCGGCGTTCGAAGAGGATGAGCTTTGGAATTTCGGCGGCGTTTGGATTCATTACTTCGATCTGGCCGTTGGGCAGCACCAGAGCGGAGAGCGGCGCAGAGGCGAGAGAAACGCCGCGGTAAAAAAGGAATTTTTCGGTCTCATCGCCGCTTTGGGTGGCAAGGCGAAGGGGAGACGAGTTGGTATTGCGTGCAGCGTAGTAGTGGCTGGGTTGAGGTTCTTCGCGGAACGTGAGGTTGCCTGATGGCTGCACGCTGACCGATTTCCACGAAATGCTTCCACTGGACTGCCGCTGAAAGAGGGCGGCATTGTTGATGGACGGCGACGGTTCGATGTACGTCGCGTGCGGATACCACTCGGTGATCAGTCCGTGGAAAAAAGAAACGCTGACGTCAACCGTGGTGTCATGCGTGGAATAAAAATAGAGGACGGGAGTTTCCATCCGAATCGTTCCGCCCAGGCCAACTTTGAATCCGGTGCCGCGGAAATGTTCGACGAAGCTTGGTAGATCGCCAGGAGTGTTCAATGGAAGCCACTCGACGGCCTGGCCGGTTTCTCCAGCGATTGATGTGAAGGTGCCCCATTCGTGTGCAATCAAGCCGGGATCGATATTTGCACTCTGCGCGTTACTCGCGCGAGAGACGCCTAGCAAAAGAGCTGAAAGGAAAATACACACCCGCCGAACGCGGTAAGCAACGGGCGTGTTCCGATGGGACAAAAAACGACGCGAAAATTCCAGGTTCATTGCCTGGCTACCTTCGTTTCGGATTTGGCGGAATCGTTCTTGAGGATCATTTCCGCCATGGTCTCACTCTGTGCACCTCGAAAGCGCGTGGCCAGATTGCGGCTGAGCAACTCGTCGCTCTTTGCGCCGTCGGTCGCTAGCTGCGCGTACTCGCGATGTACAGATTCCGAGCCGCGGAGCGTGATCAGCGCGGCGGCGAAGGCCATTTGCGGGTCGCTGGGACGCAACTGCATGGCGTGTTTCATCCAGGACAAACCGTCGAGGCCGTTGGCAGGATTTCGACCTTTCTCGCCGAGCCATTGTTTGTAGGCTTCAGTGAGATATGCAGCGTCGAACAGCGCAAATGCGTCGGGGCTGGATGAAGCTTCAGTGCTTTTGGCACGAGTAACAAGCTGCAACAGAAGCTGTTTTGCCGCGACGGGATCTTTGCGCGCGTACAACGTGGCGCGACGCAAAGTTTCCATGTGAACGAGGGGGACCCGGCTGGCGTTCAGGACCGCAAGAGTGTCGTTAGCTAAATGATGCGTGTCGTAATTTTCTGAGCCGGACAGGTTCCAGTCATGGCTCACCCATGGCAGTGATTTTGCGTTGCCGATATCGAAGGCATGACAGATCAGGGGCGGTCCTGCGGTTAACGAAGTTGTCAGGCAGGAAAAAGTTGCGATTGCGGCGAGCATGGGACTGACTAAGCGAAGCGATTTCGGGCGCATTTTGTGTTTCCTCCTTGCGGTGAGCTGCACTTACAACTCACAAGACGCACGCAAGGCGGAGATGTTAACGAGCGGCTTTTTTGAGGAGTGGCGGCGCCTGTTTCTGTTCCCAAAAACGCCACACGGAAATGTCGCCAAGATCGAACGCGTTCCACCACGCGTCCATCATTTGCCGATCGAGAGCGAGCGTGCCTTCGCGCGTTACGTTTGCTGGTGGAGTTACCAGCGATGCCAAGCGGTCGTATACCTGGGCACGCTCGTCTACATTCACTCGCGCCAACAGATGCCATAACGTAAAAGCATCTCGGCGGCGAGCTTGCGCAAGAATTGTGTGGAGGGCTTGTTCGCGATCGGCTGCGGACAAGGATTCGAAGTCAAACGCGTGCAATGCGCCGCGCAATTTTTCTGAAGCGTCTTCAAAATACGGGGTGCCGGGTCCTTGCACTGGGCGCGTCGCACACATTGCGCCGGCGGGAATGAACGAATCATGGCCGTCTTTGTGAAAGCCGACCCAGCCCAGTGTTGTGCGCAGCGTGCCGGAGCCATCGTCGTTCACGTGCAGCGTGTATGCGCAACCCAGATCCACGGCCGTGGCGGAAGGCGTGTCCACAACGAATTCTCCTGGAGGCGCCCAAATCGCAGCGTGGATAGTGCCGAGCTCCAGAGCCAGCCGGCTACGATTCGAACCGGATTCGATCAGGCGGACGCGTGATCCGGGATCCACATAAATTTCGCCGACTTCCGCGACGTTAAGAGATGCACGCGAAGAATTATCGGTGACCATCAACTGGCCGACTCGCAATTGCGCTTTGCTGGAATCGCTTACGAGAGAAAAATTTCCGACGCGCGGCGCGCCAGAGAGTCGTGCAACGTCCCAGCCTGGCGCGTTCGAAACTTGCAGAGGTGAGAGGCGCAAAAACAAAACTGAAGTGGTCAACGCCACAAGGAATAATGTTGCCGCGGCAAATCGCGGAGTCCATCTCGTGAAGAAAGCAAAACGTGGCAATTTTGGTTGCACGAATTCTGTAGAAGAAAACTCGGGCGTTTCGCCGCTATAGCGAAAGCGCGCGAGCGATTTTTCGATGCGCTGAAGTTCCGGATCAGGTTCCCCGAAGCCGTCCCATAAATAATCGTTTTTCATGAACTTTTCTCTTTTTCTGCACGAGGCGTATTGCATGCCCATTTTTCACGAAGCATCTGCATGCCGCGGTGCAGATTTACGCGCACGGAACCGTGCGTAAGGCCGGTACGAACGGCGATTTCCGGCCCGGTCATTCCTTCCACAAAACGCATCACCAGCGTTTCGCGATAGACATCCGGCAATTCACGCACGGCGTTCAGCAACGCGATGCTGTCTTCGATGGCGATTTCGTGCTGCGGATTTTCCACCGCATCGGTCGGCCCAGGTTGGGCGTCCAGAGAATCAGTCGGCTTGGCGCGGCGATGGAAATCCATTGCACGATTGCGCGCGATCGCAGCGAGCCACGGACCGAAACGCGAGGCCTCCCGCATGGCTGCGAGGCTACGCAAAGCCTGCAGGAAGACATCGTGAACCAGATCCTCGGCGGCGGCAGTGGGAACTCTTGCCAACAGAATTGCGTGCACCATGCGGACATAGTGTTGGTAAAGCTGGCCGAAAGCGGCTCGATCACCGCCCTGCGCGGCCCTAACGAGCACTTCGTCATCAATGTCAGTGCTGGCAGCGGTGTTCACTGATGGCCATTCCCAAGCGGCGAAACGCGCTCCTGCGGTGATTGCCATGTCTGTCCAGCCAATGCTAAAGGGCGCCCTGCAAGTGGATAGACGCTTTTTGGCCCAGGAATGTTAACAGTAGCGCCGGACGATGCATCGGCATGAACTTGTTCTGGCAGTCCGGCTCGCCTAGATTGGAAAGATGAGCTCGGCAGAGGACAAACCATTTCGGCCCCACCCGTTGCTCAGCAACGGGCACACGATGACCATTGTCGCCGCTTTCTTGCGCCGGCGCTTCGTTTTGCCGCGCGCGGAAGAGCGCTGCTTCCAGGTCGATGCGGATTCCAAAATCCTGGGTCATTGTCACTGGCAAGAGGGCAAAGATAGCGACGCTCCTGTGTTGGCGCTCGTTCATGGGTTGGAGGGTTCGAGCGCTTCAAACTACATGCTTGGCATTGCGGAAAAAGCGTGGCAGCGCGGATTTCACGTCATCCGGCTCAATCAGCGCAATTGCGGTGGCACGGAACTCTTGACGCCAACACTCTATAACTCCGGAATGAGCAGCGATTATCGAGCGGTGTTTGAGGAGCTATCGTCGGGCGATGGCTTTTCGCGCATATTTTTCGTCGGATACTCGATGGGCGGCAACCTAGTTACGAAAATGGCGGGTGAGTTTGGCGAAGCGGTCCCGAAAGCGCTGCGCGGTGTTGCGGCGGTTTGTCCATCCATCAATCTGGCTGCATGTGCCGATGAACTGGAGCGGCGCAACAACTACTTTTATCAACGGCACTTTGTGGCCGGGCTGATGTCACGGTACGCGCGCAAAGTCGAACTGTTTCCGCAGAGATATTCGCCCGACGGCTTCGGCCGGATTCGCACTGTGCGCCAATTCGATGATGCCATCACCGCGCCGCACTTTGGCTATCGCGATGCCCAGGAATACTACGAAGCGGCGGGAGCGAAGTGCGTGATTGATAAAATCCGCGTGCCGATGCTGTTGATCACGGCGCAAGACGATCCGTTCGTGCCGTTCGAAGCGACGCAAGCAAGCGGAGTGGAGAAAAATCCGGCGATCGTGTTCAAGGCTCCGGAGCATGGCGGGCATTGCGGATTTATTTCGGAGGAAAGCGGGGCCGAGCGATTTTGGGCGGAACAGCGCGTGGTGGATTTTTGCGCCGGGCTTGTGTGGTGGGTGTTGGCCTAAGACCCAGGAGGAAGATACTTTCCTCGCTTCGCCTGCCTGCGGCGGGCAGGCTCGGAATGACGGCCCAAACCAAACCATACCAAGGCCAAGCCTTACGATCAGCCTAGAGGCTTTTCGAGTGAAGCTTGAAAACCCGGCGTGAGGAGCTGTGCCCGACCCTCCTCGGCGACGACCATCAGGTCTTCGCAGCGAATTCCGAATTCGCCGGGAATGTAGACGCCCGGCTCATTGGAAAATGTCATGCCCCGCATTAGATTGGTTTTGCTGCCGCGGACCAGATAAGGATGCTCGTGGCCATCCAGGCCAATACCGTGACCCAGGCGATGCGCGAAAAATTTGTAGTCCGGCCCGTAGCCGGCTGAAGTGATGACTCCGCGCGCGGCGTCGTCCACGGTGCCAGAGAGTTTGCCTTTTCGTGCGGCATCCAGAGCTGCGTCCTGAGCTCTCCTTACAATTTCGAACGCGCGCTGGACTTTTTCAGAAGGCTTGCCGAAGACTCCGGTTCGTGTGACATCGGAAGAGTAGCCCTCCACTTTGCAGCCGTCATCGATGAGGACAACATCGCCTTCGCGCAACGTTTGTGATTTAAGTGTGCCGTGGGGCAGGGCGGCGGCGGCTCCGAACAGCACCAGGGCCTCGCCACGCAAACCCATCTTTGCGTATCCGGTTTCGACGAGCTCCGAAACATCGTTTTGTGACATGCCTTCCTTTAATGAAGCGAATACCGCGCGATAGACATCGCAGGTGGCTTCGCACGCCAGGCGCATTAAGTCGAGTTCATGGGCTGACTTAACGCCGCGGCACGCGATGGTGACGGGATCGGCCGATGTGAATTCCAGCCCTGGCCCGGCATGCCGCAGGTGGTCGTAAAACGTGAACATGGTTGCTTCTTCGACACCAATACGGCCGGTTCGCACGCCTCGGTCCGCTAAAGCTGATGCTGCCAGCTTTGCCGGACTCTCATCTTCCTGCCAAACGCGGACTTCAGCTGGGATACGAAGTTGTTCGCGGAAGCGGGCCTCTTCGAAGGCGGGGCAGACGATGAGCGGCATGCCTGTTTGCGGGATCAACAGCCCTAGGAGGCGCTCGCTTGGCCACCAACGCGCGCCAGTGAAATAGTAGAGCGAAGTCCCGGGAGCGACGAAGAGGGCATTGAGCTCTGGCTTCTGCTCGCCGAGAAGCTGCTGCGCGTGGGCCAACCGAGCCTGGTATTCAACCGAGGCGATTGGTTTTACGCGACCGCCGAGCGGCTTCAGCTCGTCGAAGCTCGAGGGGAGTTTGCGTGCCGGGCTCTCAACTGGTCCTAACGCGGCGGCTGCCGCCGACGACCGTAAAAACTGACGGCGAGAGATGTGAATTTCGACAGGGTAGCTTCGATTGATCATAGTCCGAGGAGATTACCCGCAAGGGGCTGGGTGTCAAGACGTGGATTTGATGCTAGGCGAGAGTCGCTGTCCCTGTGAAAAAATGCAAGACTGCGAGGACCAAGTGATTTCTAGACTGCACAAATCAGATAAACCATAGGTCAATCACATTGCGCTTACGGTTTTTCATATGTCTTACAGGTCGCTGTATCTAAGCACGGAACTGCAACTCGTCCTTCGCTTAGCTTGATGTAAAGCCAACATAACAAACATGTTGACAGACTCTCTCCTCGCGTTGCTCCTGCTCAACTTGGCATAAAAATTGCACGCCTCCTTTGCATCTAGGCACCGCTTGGTCGGTTTCCAACGGAAAAGAAATCTGTTAGGTCTCTATGTGGAACTCAGTTACTTTGTGTCTAACTGGGAATAAAGGGGGCAGGAATGAAGTTGTGTAAATTTTTTGCATGCGTAGTGGTGTTCGCAGCTGTACTCACGCTTGTTGGCTTGCCGGCCTCGGCGCAGAGCTTGGTGTCAGGAGAAGTAGACGGTGTTGTAACGGACCAGACAGGGGCAAGCGTACCAAATGCCCGTGTCGCGCTGAGCAGTTCTGAGACAGGCTTTGACGCGGCCACTACCACTAATTCAAATGGTGAGTTCCGCTTCGCCTTGGTGAAACCAGGGAATTATAGCCTTTCCGTAAATGCCACCGGGTTTACTAAAATTAGCCGATCGGTTACCGTTTCGCTCGGCCAAGCTACCACAATTCCCGTGAAGCTCGAGATCGGATCCAAGTCGGAAACTATCGAAATTTCGGGGGAAACTCCGATTCTCCATACAGAGAACGCGAATAACGCGACAACCATCGATGCGGAGGTACTCAGCAATATGCCGAGTCCTGGCCAAGACATCACCAACTACGTGTTTCAGGCTCCGGGTGTAACTCTAAGCACAGGCGGCGGTTACGGTAATCTTACTGCCAACGGGCTCCCTGGCACTTCCAACCTGTATACAGTCAACGGCAACGATTATAACGATCCCTATTTAAACCTGAATAACTCCGGCGCCAGCAACCTTTTGCTGGGTGTGAACGAGCTTCAGGAGATAGCAGTGGTAACCAACGGTTACACTGGAGAATATGGCCGCGCGGCAGGTGCGAACGTCAATTACACTACCAAATCTGGCACCAATCAGTTCCACGGAAACGTTGGCTGGTACTATAACTCTGGCGGGCTTAACGCCAATGACTTTTTCAACAATGCAAACGGCGCTCCGCGGCCTCACGCCGTAGCCAATCAGTGGGTTGGTTCGTTTGGTGGGCCGATAAAGAAAGATAAGCTCTTCTTCTTCGCCGACAGTGAAGGAATCCGGTATGTGCTCCCGGGCGGCGGTGTACCTATTTATGTGCCGACTTCAACGTTCGCGGGTGCTGTTCAGGCCAACATCGATGCGAACGTGCCAAGCGAGAGTGCTTTCTACAAGAATATTTTTGCTCTTTACGCCGGCGCTCCCGGGGCGAGCAGCGCGACCCCACTCACTGCGGCAGACTCTTCTACGTTGGGTTGTGGAGGGAAATTCAAAGGCACACCCGTACCCGGCGGTGCCGGCGTATTCGGTGTGGACACCCCCTGTTCGGCGACCTTTCGCACCGGCGTGAACAACCTCAACATTGAACGCCTGATGGCGTTCACCGTCGACTACAACATGTCCGCAAAAGACTCGCTTAGGTTCCGTTACAAGCAGGACCGCGGCGTGCAGGCCACTGGTACAGACCCTATCAACTCCATCTTTAACGCCAACAGCGTGCAACCAGAAGATGACGGTCAGATGGTTTGGACCCACATTCTCAACGACCACACCACGAACCAGTTCATCGCTGCGGGTCTTTACTACAGCGCTCTATTTGGTCCACCGAACCTCAGTGGAGCGCTGGCGATTTTCCCGACGACAATTTCTTTCAGCAGCGGCCCGTTATTGACCAACATGGGCGGCACGGACTACAACTATCCTCAGGGTCGGAACGTAGCCCAGTACCAGTTCGTGGACGACTTTTCCTGGACTCGCGGAGTTCACGGCATTAAGTTCGGTCTGAACTTCCGTCGCAACAATATCGCCAGTTTTGCAACCGGACCCCTTACCAGCGGCCGTATTCGGATCAGGAACCTGAGCGATTTTTATAACGGTGCAATCGGCGCCGGCAGCGCGAGCGAATTCGACCAGCGGTTCGCCAGCGCTAACGATCTGCCGATCCGTTACTACAGCGTCGGGTTGTATATCCAGGATGAGTGGAAGGTCAATACCAGGTTGAAACTTACCCTCGCACTCCGTGCGGACCGCAATTCCGATGAAAAGTGCCGGACCGGTTGCTTCAACGAGTTTGTGGCACCCTTTGCGCAGCTCGACCACACCATCACCAATCCGTACAACGTAGCGGTGCAAACCGGACTACATCAAACCTTCCCGCAGCTGGAAAAGGTAGTCCTTGCGCCTCGCGGTGGCTTCGCGTACAGCGCCAACAGTAAGGGCGACCTCGTGATAAGTGGCGGTATGGGACTCTTTTCCGATCTTTACCCTGGATTCCTGGCGGACCGTTTTATCCGCAATCTGCCGGGCGTCGCCAGCTTTGTGATCACCAATCCGAGTACTGCGACTTCCGCGCTGCCGCTTCAGCCAGGCCTCGCCGGGGGCGTGTTCACGGCGGCTTCAGCCAGCAATACGGCGCTGCGATCGCAATTCGCAAACGGCGGAACGTTCGATAGCATTAAGGCAGCCTTGGCGGCACTTAGCCCGCCGGTTGGCTTCCGTCCGCCTAGTTTCAGTTCGGTGGACACCAACATTTCCAATCCGAAGTATCTGGAATGGAACCTGAAGATCGAGAAATCCATTGGAAACAAGACAGGCGTATACGTGAACTACGTGGGTAACCACGGATACGACGAGTTCATCGTCAATCCCGCGGTAAACGCCTTCTGCTCGGGAACCGCCGTATTCGCTGACGGCACTCCACGGCCTTGCGCGTTTGGTTCCGTGGCAAACGCGGCTGCCCCGGATGGGCGATTCGGAAATGTCAACGAACTGAGAAACGCAGGTTGGTCGAATTACAACGGTATAACCGCAACCGTAGTCCGCAAGTTTGGAAGGGGCTTCCAAGGATCGTTCAACTACACGTACAGCCACAGTCTGGACACTGTCTCGAATGGGGGGCTTTTGCCATATGATCTTACTGGGAACGGTGACACGTTCCTGAATCAGATTGACCCCCACAACTTGCGCCACTTGAACTACGGAAACTCGGACTATGATTTCCGCCACGTCATTAGCGCCAACTACGTCTATCAATTGCCGTTCAAGTCTGCCAGCCGCGGTTTGAACTACGCGATCGGTGGTTGGTCATTGTCCGGGACGGTCTTCTTCCGGTCGGGACAGCCGTTCAGCGCTTATAACTCGGCAGCACCGTTAGTGAACCTAGGAAACGGTGCAGGAGCGACTGTGCTCGCGGACTACACCGGTGGATCGCGGACATGTTCGGGACTCTCCCACTGTCTGACTGGAGCCACATTTAACGTTAACCTTGATCCCGTCAACGGCGATTCCAGCCAACCGGACTTCGGCAACCTGGCACGCAATTCGTTCCGCGGGCCACACTATTTCAACACCGACTTCTCCCTGCAGAAGGACTTCAAGCTGACAGAGAGATTCGTGTTTACGCTGGGCGCGAACGCGTTCAACGTCCTCAACCATCCTAACTTCGGTAACCCGGATGCTGACGTCACCAGCGGCACGTTCGGCCAGATTCTGAACACGGTGACACCGCCGAACAGCCCTTATGGCAACTTCCAGGGTTCTTCGGTGTCCGGTCGTATTTTGCAGGTGGACGCGAAGTTCAAATTCTAGCTTCAACACTTCGTGAGCGGTGGAAGGGCGGCCTCGATTTGAGGCCGCCCTTTTTTCTGCTAGGGCAGACTGATTCCGGCCGAGAAACAATCGAATTTGCAAATGCCCAGGAAACCTATGGCAGGCTATTCTTGAGTTTGGCGATTTCTTCGCGGACGTGGTCAGCGCGGGCGCCGGTTGGCTCTTCGGTAAGGAAGATTTGCAGCTCCTCAAGCGCGTCCTTAGGGCGGTTTTCGTGCTCCAGGGAGCGCGCCGCGATGTAGTGAATTACGGCAAAGTTCTGATGAGGTAGGGCATGTACGTTGTGCGCGGTGGCGATGGCAGCATCGAAATGCCCATTTAGAAGTTGTGCTTCCGCCAGCAACGTCATGGTTTCAACGCTATTCGGTTGCACACGAAGAGAATTTTCCAGGAGTTTCTCCGCTTCTACCGAGTCATGCTCGCGCAGGCACAGCTTCGCCAGATTAACCTTCGCCGCGACAAAATGATCGTCCAGGCTGACGGCATTTTCCAGCGCTTCACGCTCCCGCTTGGGCTCGTTCGTATGGCCGTAGACCACGCCCAGATTGTTGTAGGCGGCCGCATATGAGGGGTACAGCACGATCGCGCGATTTAGTTTCTGCAAAGCCTTAGGCCAGTCCTGACCAGCGATTGCTTTGCTCGCGTTGTCGAATTCTCTCTTGGCTTCAGCCGGAATCTTCAGGTTGACTGTAGCGATGGACGCTGCGCCGCCCACGGTCGACGTTGAGTTGGTTTCGCTGCTGTGCACCGAGATGAACAAATCCTGGCTGGTCTTGCGCCGATCAACCTCGAACATACCGCTGTCAGCGTCTTCGATTCCCTCGCCTGTAACTACCACGTGATACATACCGACCGGAATTTGCCTAAATTCGGCCCGGCCCTCATCGTTTGTGAAGGCTTCAGAAACTGGAGTGCTGCCGGATCCATTCAGCAATAGAACGCGCAAGTGCGATCGGGCAGGGCGATCGCTCTGGTACACGACACGAACGTGCACGTTTCCGATTAAGCTGGTGTCCACTCCGCGCTGTTCGGGTGAAGCGTTTGCACACAGAGTTACAACGGAAAGTACTCCGCAAATCGCTGTGTAGCGGAAAAGCACAGGTTTTTCAAACCTCAAATGTGTGGGACAGCGACGTGTGTGACGCTTCGAGGGTTGTATGCGCCGAGCCCAGCAGCCAACATTCTACGCTTTTGCCTTTTCGTTCACTACAGCCCAGCCAAAATCACCGATGGGAACATACGCGGGACGGTTGTACTTATTCCATTCGTATAGCCAGGATTTGCTTTCCATGCACCCTGGTCTCGATTCCCAGTGGCGGACGAAGGTCTGAGCCTTGGACGACCGCACCACGCGCAAGGACACTTCCAGGGAGGGGCGCGTATTTCAAGGGATCGTACAAAGAGCGATTGCAGGGATTACCGATCATGGGGTGTCGAGCCTGTTGATAGCCGTAGTCGGTACGAAGCTTCTCCAGGTCATCAATATAATCGAGCTGGCAGTTGCCGTAAGCGGGCTTCATTGCAAATGACCAATAACCAGAGGCTTGTGCCGAGGAGCCGGTTGGTAGGCGAACGATCAAAGCGGGTACATTTTCCCCTGTTAACCGGTTGCGAAAAGTGAACTGCTTAGCGCCCCAGGGCCGCAATTCGGAAATTGTTGCAACCACAGGATCTTGCTCCGAGGCCACGGGAACGGAAGCATCCACATCCGGTACAGGAGCCGGAACGTCAATCTGAGCCGCGGGTGCCGGTGGAGCGTCAGTTCGGCGTGATTTTGAAAGGATTTTTCCGCCGACAAAGACCGCAATCAGCACCGCGACCAGGCCCGCCATGACCAGCCAGGGACCTCCCGCAGTCGCTGGCTTGACGACCGTGGGCGACGAAACGCCGGGGATCTGCGGCATCTCCGCTTTAAACCGGTCGTTAGGTGGCTGGCTGGGCTGGTCCGGCATGCGTTACTCTCCGACGGCGGCCGAGTTTGTTAGAAATTTTCAATTCTCGGGCAGTGGACTCAAACGCAAACCTGTCAACTTGAACACAGGTTCTGCCGCGAAAGGCTTGTTCAATCGCAATTGTATGCTCACGAGACAAGCCGGGCAACCTCGACGACTTCATACGTAGCCAGAAAGTATGTGGAGGGTGTAGTCTGCGGGCTCTATTGGTGAAAAGGTTACAAAACTCTGCGGAATGCTTGTCACCTGCATTGGGTCATCCTACTGTAGTAATTGAGAAGCGAAGGCCGATTTTCGGATCGGTCAGCCGAGACCCATGAGCGCTGATCCCAGAGCATCTGCGCGGCAGTTCGTGCGCAGCCTGAACATTCTGCTTAAGTTCGCGCGGCTGTACGAATTCGGCCACGTGCGCACCGCTGCGCAATTTGAGACTACCTGGAAGGAATTGCGTTCCGCGCTGGATGAGAGCGGCGAATCGGGATTGTTGCTTGGCGCGTCCGGTATGCAAATCTTGCTGGATGGAGTTCCACTCGGCGCAGCGGGAGCGGAACGCAGCTTCGCGCAACTACTATCTTCTTCCGGCATCGCGAGTATTCATTTCGCGACGAATCTTTCACAGCAACATTTCGCGCGTTTTGTTCGCGCATTTCCCAGTGGAAACGCAAAGCCTTCATCACTTGCCGAACAACTCAAGGCTGCACTGGCGGGTGAAGGCGGAATCAAGGTCAACGAGATCCGCTACATTGCGGAGGACTCTTCGATTGCGGGCGCCAAGATTGCCGCAAACCTGACTGCAAAAGTCCTCGGTGCGCAGGGAGATAAATTCAGAGATTTTCTCGATGATCCGAATCGCTTGCTGCAGATGATTCTGGCTGCGGAGGGTTCGCGCGGTGGCTCAGGCGGATCGGGCGGCGGAAGCGGCCCCGGATTTGGCGGAGGAAGTGGAGTTCCCGGTGGTGGTGGCGTCGGTGGAAGCGGAACAGGCTCTGGTGGCGGCCTTCCAGGAGGGAATCTTTGGGACCCGAGTTCTGGATCTAGCTCCGGTTCGGCGGCAGCGTCTAGTTCCAACGGCGGACAGAGTTTTTCACACGGCTCCGGAGCTGGCGTGGCGGAAAATCCGGCCAGAGCATTTCCGGCGTTAGTGAGCGCGGCGGCTTCGCTGAGACAGCCCGCAACGCCGGGAAAATGGCTCACCGCTTCGGCGATGCTGCATTCCACTAGCGAAGTTGGCGGGCCGGAATTCGCGGTAGCCGAAGAAGAAGTCCGCTCCATGCTGACGTTGTTTGCGCAGTTGGGCCGCTCCAGAAAAGATTCCTCGGTGGGAATGGATGCGGGAACGTTTCAGTCGCGGCTCTCCGCCATGCCGGTGCGCAGCCAGGTGACACTGCAGCAGGCGCTTGCTGGGCTCGCCGCTCAAGCCCCGAACGAAAAACCGGATCGTCCGATGCTTTTGAAACTTGCCGAGCACGTCGCGATCCGCTTTGCTCTGGATAGCTACGAGAAAGGGGAATTGCGCGTCAACGCGGTGAAACAGTTGCTCGACCGGATGAACACCGAAATCGAAGGCCTGCGAAAGATTTTGACTTCACAAGAAGAACAGATGGCCAATGCCGGGCTGCAGGTGCAGTCCTACACGGAATTGCTCGACCAGGAATTCTGGGAACAAGTGCCGGAGGAAAACAAGAAAGAAGTGATGATTTCGGATGAGGCCTGGTGCGTTCCGCCGCGCAAAGTTCGCTCGTTTCTGGAAGACATGCTGCGCCGCGGCGAGCTGAAAACCGTAAATGAAATATTGATGAAGTACGCGTCGTGCATCGGCCTGGAATCGGATGATGCACGGCGCACTACCGCAATCGGTCTTGGGGAACTGGCAGAACTTTATGGAAGCGGCGACGGTAGCGCGCTGATTGAATCCATTCGCCGGGTGGGCAATCAACTGGCGGCAGAGCGCGATCCCGAATTGCAGACGCTGGTGAGCGCAGCGTTCGTGCGGCTCAGCCAGGAAGCTGCTTCGAAGCGTTGTTATGCGGCGATGCAGCAAGCGCTGGCTTCGCTGGATAGTGTCGAAGCGCAGCGCCCCGGTTCGTCACAGAGCCTGCGGCCCAGGATCGGCGCCGAAGATCGAATCCCGGAATTCGTCGAGGAAAGCTTGCGTTCGGGAGAAGTTGCGGACGGCCTTTCCGACATCCTGTCGCTGATGCCCAAGGCCACCTTGCAGTACATTACCAACCGATTTGGCCATTCGGGCTTTCGCGAGGATTGTGAACTTCTCGCGGAGATAGTGAAGGGCCTCGGCGACGAAGCGATTCACCATCTCGCCGAGATACTGCAGACTTCGGGGGCCAACGAAGCTGCTGAAGTGATTGGCCTTCTTGGCCAGCTCGAGCCCGAGACGGTCGCGCGGATTCTGCCGGTACGGCTGGCGCAATGGCCTCGATCGGTGCACGATCGCTGCGT
>Ga0137362_10000675_pt1 | contig 18940 bp, 26 predicted proteins | sample MadtaG_2_FD_104801 | JGI IMG/M metagenome (GOLD analysis project Ga0137362, IMG submission 104801) | Vadose zone soil microbial communities from Angelo Coast Range Reserve, California, USA - Mad1_100_16 metaG | ecosystem: Environmental > Terrestrial > Soil > Vadose zone | place: USA: California... | reverse complement strand
TGCTTCCATGGTAGAATATTGCTCCACAACGTTACAAGGGGCTACATGCGTCAACAGTCGATGTCCGTATAGCCATGACGTTTTCCACTGCGAACCATGCGGGTGTTCTTTTCCTGCCTCATTACTCGTCCAACACCATCGCGCCCAGAAACACCTTCGGAATATAGCTTCCAATGCCAATGGTTCTTCGGTCTCAAGTACCCCTCGGTCTCCTCCTCTTTCGCAATCCGCATTCTCAGATCTATTATCTGCGCCATCTGCATATACTTCTCGACCACTGGCATCAAGACCCAACACACCCACCCTCAACGCGGACCCACGCGTCACTGTGTCTGATGGAGATGGTCTTAATCTCGTCGTAAAAGGGACGGGAACTGCAGACAACCCTTCGTTTCCTTCTATCAGCCATACCATTGTCATTGAGAAGACCGATGTGATATCTAGTCTCACAGTGCAATCTATGAAATTGAAGCCCTCTCCGAATCGATTGTGCGTGCTAGTTTGGTTACTCTACTCAAATTCTCATTTTTTCTCCTGGTAGCTTTGTCGCGCGTTTACTCGGAAAAACGATTGAGGTTCGAAAAAACGCGGAACGAAAGATCGAAGTGTCATTCAAGGCTCCATATGTCGGTACTTTTCACGGAGCCCTGAAGATTACATTTAGAGACAAATTGCAATCGGATGAAGAATTCACAGTTACCCGTGAGCTTCGTGGGCACGCTGTTCTTACTCCAAATAGCAGCCCCGAAACCTCAAACAAGGCGGAAGAGGATACGACAGACAGTGAACACGCTGGAATCACTGTTTCGCACGATTTAGGGATCGAGTTCTCAGTAGAACGCTCGCTGTTAGATGAGTCATTTGCAAAGCAAACGAAGGAGCTTGTCATTTCCAAAACCTTGGTTCCGCTGGTCTCACTCAAATCAGCTAGGGTGGGCTCATCAGATGGTGCTGTATCTAGGTGTGTCCACGTCATTCTAAGGGGCTTGAACTCATTTTTTCGACACATAGCCAGTTTACCGCGCGGTTCGAGGGCGATTCTCAGTGGATCAGGTATAATCATAAAAATATAGTAACCGTCTGTTTCACGCCTCAGCGAGAAGGACTCTATGAGGCTGTCCTTGAACTGACTTTCTGTGGTCACAAGCACAATACAGACTTTGTGATCAAACGGACGCTATGTGGACGGGCAAAGCAACCTGCTTGTGTGCATGGACTCCTTCAACTTGAGTATTATGCACCCAACACAGCGTCTCAACCAGTAGATGATCTGGTGGATAATCGCACGGGGATTCCTGCTGATCAAGAACTCTCAGACAATGTTGGCACTGGAATCTCCGTCTCGCACATAGATGGTTTAGAATTTGGCGTCGTCGAACGCAAGCGCCCAAATGGACCTTTCGCGACTCCATCGTCCTTACTCACCATCAAGTACAAGGATGATTTCCCGGCTGTGACGTTCGAAAAGGGAAGAATTAAGACATCGGATGGGAGCGATCCAGAGTGAGTTGTTGCCACTCCATAGTTCCGTCTTATCATCCATCGTTCTTTCAGCTTTGAGGTAGTTTTCGAGGGCGACTCTCACACCATCCAACCTGGCTCGGAAAGCAGAGTGCGCGTCATATTCTGTCCGAAATACGAGGGGCTGTTTAAGGCAACACTCGAGCTGATTTTTTATCACGCCAAGTTATCAGTTTGGTTCGTCGTTCGCAGAAAGTTACGAGGTATTGCGGGCTCGCTCAAGGACCATATGCATTTCGAGTCTCTCGGCCAAGCGGATGACATGCGTGCTACAGAAAGTCGAGGAGCACCGCCGCAGAAGACTATACTGCTCTTGTTCCCTAACCGACGTCGAAGATCAAGGTATTTACCAGACTATGAATTACCGCCAATAGTCCAGGAGGCGTTGGACAAATCCACGGTCACACATCCTTACGACAAGAGTGCTCCAGGCGTCATCTCTGTATTGAGGCTGGACAGTTTAAATATGAGCACGTACGCGCACTACTTCAATGTTCTATTGGCTGTTGAGGATGGGCATCAGCAGTATGTTCTTTATTTTTTGTCCCTCGTTTGGTAGTAATATCGGGACAGGTGGGATGCCATACGTAGACCTACCTATGAGGTTGACGTCCAGGGGCGCGGCCATCAGTACAGGTAAGCTTCTCTTTCTTATAAGCGCTTCTATTCATCAGAAATTGCGCAGCATTGAGATCGAGAACAACGACGAGGATCTTCTGCCAGAGGTGGCCCTGGGAGATTTCCTTTGGTTGGATGATATTCACGATAATATACGCTATGAAGCGCGTGTCACCAATGTCGATGTGTTCACGCGGCATCATCTTGCTGTGCTCAAGGTGTCGCTTAGATTACCCGCGGATTTTGATCTCTACAAAGGGACGAAATTCGAACTACGATTCAGGCAGAACCGTATCACACTACGACGGCAATACCATGCATTGACAGCTGCACTTGCACCCCCGCGTCGGCTCTCATTCCCCTCTGTTTCGGACATCAAACCAATGCGACGTCTCGGGCGGGCTGAAATTGATAACCTCAAGTTCCGCCAGTTAATCAACAGGGATATTCGCGATGATAGTCAACAATTACAGGCAGTAATTTCGATATTAGAGCAGCCACCGGGCTCTGTCCCGTTCATCATCTACGGACCGTCAGTGTACCCTTCTCCACCCTCATCAGGTATTTACTGATGACCTCCTTGCAGACCAGGAACGGGTAAAACATCTACTATTGTCGAAAGCATTGTGCAGCTTGTACGGCGTGATGCTGGCGTCAGAGTTCTCGTATGCACTCCAAGTAACGCTGCATCTGATCTACTCGCTGAGCGTCTAGCAGCTGCCGGTCTGGATTCGGACAAGCTGTACCATCTCGATGACTCTTCGCGTCATGAGGAGGACGTTCTTGAAGACGTACAAACATCCTCAGTATTCCCAGGGCATGGAAGACTACTGGCGTTCCGCGTCGTTCTCTCAACCTGCTCCTCAGCGAGTATGCTCAAGGCCTTAGATGTTCCTGTCGGGCACTTCAATTACATTGTCATCGACGAGGCTGCACAGACAGAGGAACCTCTCGCGATGATTCCGATAATGGGTTTCTCGAATGCGCACACGAATGTTATCCTAGTTGGCGACCCGAATCAATTGGGCCCCATCATCAAGTCGCCAACTGTGGTGAAGGCCGGGTTGGGAAAGAGCTACCTGGAACGGTTGATGCTTATGCGCGAGACGTACGGACTCGATACACAATCTGGGAAAACGTGAGTGGCCATTTCTCTTTGTAGCCCACATCTTTGTCAAAAGGATCGCAGGATTGTCGCGCTCCATCGAAACCGCCGCTCGCATGGCAACATTATCGCATGGTCAAACCGGTACTTTTACGAGGACATGATGCGTGATTATGGGAATTCATACATCACATTCCATCTGGTTCATTCGGACGTGTTACCGAAGAAGGGCTTCCCTGTTGTATTCCATGGGGTCAAAGGCAGTGAGCAACATGCGAAGTGGTCACCGTCGTACTTCAACATTCTCGAGGCATCGGTCGTCCGCGATTACTGCGTGAAGCTCACAGGAGATACCGAACGAAAGATCTGTGAGTACTAGATCATATTTGGGGTCTATTCACACGTTTTATTGATTTCTTCGGTATAGACCCAGAGGAGATTGGCGTTATCGCGCCTTACAAGGGGCAGATCAGGGCCATTCGGGAATTGTTGAAGGTTGCGAAGTTATCGGATATTTCGGTGGGCCCAGTCGAACAGTTCCAGGGACAGGTTTGGTGTAGATCATGAATCGACAATGGGCGGTGCTAATCCGACTGTGAGCAGGAACGAAAGGTGATCATTCTGGCCACCACACGAAGTAACGAAGAAAGCTATCTGGGGAAAGGGCTAGGTTTCATAATGAATCCTCAACGTACGAACAGTGAGTGACTTTCCACGCACAGATTTGACTTGAAGTTGACCAAGGTTATGTTAGTGGCCATCACACGCGCGCAGGCGTTGCTCATTGTGATCGGCGATCCGGACGTACTGGGGAAGGATAAACTCTGGCAAACGTACTTGAACTATATCAAATCGCGCGAAGGGTGGACGGGAAAAACGCACAACTGGAAGTCTGAGGACGTTGTTCACCTACCTGGATACGAAATCATCCCGGGGAAAGGGAACATTGCTTATGGAGAGGAGTTCATCGGTGGGAAGAGCGAGAAGATTCGCAAGTCTTCAGAAGGTAGCGGAGGGTAGGGGAATCGCACTGAAAGGAAGAACGCTCTACTGTCTTGACCGATTTCAGATGGCATCACGGTGCAACGCGTGCTCTGAGTCTGCAACTCGACATTCCAACAGCAAAGCGTTATCATCTTACATTCACGCAACGCACGGAATTATCCCTATTGATTACGCTCAAACTGAACGGTCTGTTGATGCTATCGATGTTTACTGTAAAGTAATTTTCATCTACTACGATAGCCTGTCAAAAGCACCTTTCTGGTTCTTGTTGTAGCACTAATCACATCTGTCGGCCAGTCCATTACATACCACGCATAAGGTACAAAGGAATACCTTTGAGACAGGGAACAGGGTAGCGACCAGCTGTCAAGAGGGTCGTACTCGGGACTTGAGATCTTGAGAATCCACATGTTGAAGACCGAGCCGGCATCACCGGTAGATAGTATCATCTATAAATGATATGGGGTTCCTGATGACCAGCCCCAGTCGGGTAAACTCATTGACCGGCCGCTCCTTTCCGTGGACGAAATGCCTAGCAAAAGGAATCGCGCTGTCCGAGGAAGCGACATCTTGTAACATGGATAGGTACGTCGTCATATGTGTGACGTCTCGTCTTGAACTCGGGCAGCGTAGACCGGCATATATGCGCTTAAAACCCCTTGCCACGATCGCAAACATCGTCGTCATGTAGTCGCAGCAATTATCAGCCCTAACAGCGGAAATATACCCCAAATAACGCGAGTATTTGCCTACCTGATCACCGCAAGACCCTGGACGATAAGAATCAAGTCCCACCTTCTCACTTTTCCATCCGACGACTCTGCGCTGTAGGCTTCCAAACGCTATTGACATTGTGTAGTGTGCCTTTTCCGGCCTTCAAGACGATGGACCTGTTCACAGTGAACCACCTTATCGCGGGGTCTGAAAGTCATACGTCGCTCACAACCACATGGAAACGTCGTTGATACGATTGCTCTTCAACTTTGTACTACCAACCCAAAATTTGTACTTGGGCCTGCGCTGCTCGCCACAAAGATTGTCTGCGGTGTTAATAGCTCAGAAGCCTGACTGGAGTGTTACTCACAGATGCGGAGCATGCAATGGCTTTTCTTTGGGTCTTTTCTTGCAACCAAGACCGCGCCGTTGTCTGGATCTTGGTGGTATTTCGCAAAGTACATCATTCCTTTTTGTGAAGATGAACCGGAGGAGCGTGCTGGCCGTATCGGCTTGGTTTTGTATTGTAGGCGCAGGTGAAGTCTCGGTCACAGAATTTGCGGTAGATCCCGGGGCATGTGAGTGTGAGTGCCGTGGCACCTGCATTTGCAATCGACGATCGACGGGTCGTTGGGCGGCAACAGCCTGCCCTAAGCCTTGAGCATCCTCGTTCGCATTTCCATTCACCATGGTAAGGTCATCCTATTGCATTACTGCACAAAGGGGAGGTACTTGTAACAATAGTAAGTGCTCCCTGCGCCACGACGTAATGCGATGCGAACTATGCAACTGTTCCTTTCCCCTGGGCTCACTTCTACAACACGAGACTGGAAGGCACCACCTCCAGAATGTTGAATCCAATGGGGCTCGGTCATCGGCTCCTTCACAAAGGACCTCAACCATCCAACCTACATTGCCGGCAGACATCTCGCCCCCAGCAGGTGGTAACACATCCACCCGGGATACGGATCCACGGGTCAATGTGTCTGGTGAAGATGGTCTCTATTTTTTGGTGGAGGGCTCAGGAGCACCAACAAATCCGTTCTTTCCTCCAAACACCCGCAAGATTTTAATTGAGAAAACCAATGAGTCGTCTAGTCTCTCTTTACAAACTATCAATCTGACACCCCCTTTCGGATCATGGTGCGAGTAGTTTGGTCACTCTATTCATAACTCTCACCACCTTGTCAACAGTTTCACTGCGTCTTTGATTGGCGAGCTATCGGCAGTGCAGAAAAACAAGGCCCGTGAGGTCATCGTGTCTTTCCACCCGTCACGTGTCGGCAGCTTTCACGCAGTCCTGAGGATCACCTTCAGCGATAAAGGGCGAAATGGTCAAGAATTCACATTGACTCGTGAGCTACGTGGGCGCGCTATCCTTCCTGGTGGCTCAGCTATCAACGGAGATGCACCCCATAACGTGGAGGATATGGAGGGTGAAGGCACTGGGATCACCGTCTCGCACGATTTCGGCCTTGAATTTTCTGTTGAATGCCCATCATCCGATGAATCGTTCGCAACACAGACTAAGGAGCTTATCATAACAAAGTCCTCCAATACACCGTTAGTGTCCCTCGTAACTGCTGTGGTACGCTCACCAGATGACTCTGTGACGGAGTGAGTTCAAATCTGTGGCTGGGGTCCATGGTCTCTCATTCTCTCGGTTCATAGCACTTTCTCTGCACGACTCGAGGGTGACACTGATCGGATCACGCCCAAGCGGAGGCATATAGTGACCGTTTCTTATATGCCTCGGCAAGAAGGACGCTGTGAAGCAGGTCTTGAACTCAAATTCCATAATCATAAGCGCAAGGCAGACTTCGTTATCAGGCGCACACTAAGTGGTTGGGCTAAGCGACCGAATAATGAGCTAGGACGCCACCAAAACGGGTTTGCGCGCGCTCTCCGGTCTCGGCCCATAAATCGCCAGGGGATTCATTCAAGCGTCTCCACGGATGATGAAGAGGAGGGCGAAGAGCTTTCGGACATCGGCATATCTGTCTCGGGTGAGGAAGGCGTAGACGTTGGCATCGTCGAGCGCAGGCGCCCAAATGGACCTTTTGCTACCGCAACGGCTTTACTCGCCATCAAGTTAGCAGCTGGGTCCCCAGCTGTGACATTTCTTAGGGAAAGGATCAGTACATCGGATGGGTGCGATCCTGGGTGCGTTAGACAGTTTCACAACATTTTCGGTACTCATCGCTGCTGCAGTTTCGTAGCGACTTTCGAGGGAGACAGTCGTATCATCCAGCCTGGTACCGAGAACACAGTGCGCATCATATTCAGCCCAAAATACGACGGGCTGTTCGAAGCGGAACTCAAGCTGGTTTTCTATGACGTCCGGCTATTGTCTCACTTCGTAGTTCGCAGAAGGCTACAAGGAATCGCTGGCTCGATCGAAGACCACAGAGTTTTCGAGAGTCTCGACCAAGAAGATAATAAAGAACCTCGTGAAAATCATCGCTATATACCACCACAGACAGTTATACCGCTTTTGCAACCTGATCAACGTCGCAAATCAAGAAAACTCCCCGACTATAATTTACCTCCAGTGGTCGAGGAGATAGTGAATAGAGTCACTGCTGTCCATCCCTTCGAGAAGAAAGCGAAGCGTCTCCTCTCCGATTTGAGGCCCAAAAATTTAACTGACTACACCTATGCGAAATACTTCGAGGCTCTACTGAATATCGAAGATGGGCAGCAGCAGTGCGTCTCTTGATTTTTTCCCCTTACTTTGGTAGTGATGTCCGGACAGATGTGATGTTTTGGGCCAACCTTTCTATGTGATTGACGTTCAAGAGCATGGCAAACGATATAGGTGGGTCTTCCCACCTTGGTTCTGCATGTGTATTTTTGTTCACCATTGTCTCAGCCTCGAGATCGAGAATAATGACGAAGACCTTCTGCCGGAGGTGGTCCTCGGGGACTTTGTTTGGCTGGATGACATTCAGGAGGACATACGATACGAAGCACGCATCTCCAAAGCCGAAGTGTTTTCGCGCGGTCAAGGTCTCGCCGTGCTCAAGATTTCGCTTCGATTACCGACAGAGTTTACTCTCCAGCAGGGCGCCCTATTTATCTTACGATTTCGAGTCAATCGGATCACGCTGCGTCGCCAATATCATGCGTTGGCAAGCCTCTCTAATCGCAGCATTCCGTGTCGGCTATTGTTCCCTACTGCGGCAGATATTGGCCCGGTGCAACCTCTCTCGAGAGCTGGGATTGATAACCTCAAATTAGTGAATGAGAATATTCGCGATGATGACCAACAGCTGCGTACGGTAGTTTCGATTTTGGAACAACCACAGGGCTCTGTCCCGTTTATTGTCTTCGGGCCGTGAGAGCGCCTTCATAACCCCTTGACTACTACTGTTACTGACGATCGCTGCACAGCCCCGGGACGGGCAAGACATCCGCTGTTGTCGAAAGCATCATGCAGCTTATACGCCGTGATACCGGCGTCAGAATACTCGCATGCACTCCGAGCAATGCTGCGGCAGATCTTCTCCTTGAGCGCCTGGCGTCCGCTGGCCTAGACTCTGACAAATTGTACCGATTAAATGCTCATTCACGCGAAGAGGATGTACCGGAAGACGCACAACCATTTTCAATTATCCCGGGACGGGCAAAGTTGTTGGCATTCCGTGTCGTACTCTCGACCTGCTCCTCGGCGGGCATGCTCCAGAGCTTGAATGTTCCTGTCGGGCACTTCAGACACATTGTTATCGACGAAGCTGCACAAGCCGAGGAACCTCTTGTGATGGTCCCAATATTGGCATTCTCGGATGCATATACGAATATTATCCTAGCTGGCGATCCGAATCAATTGGGCCCCGTCATCAAGTCGCTAGTTGCTGCCAAGAACGGGTTGGGACAGAGTTTCCTGGGGCGCTTGATGCGCATTCGCGAAGTATACGGACTCGATACACAGATCGGGAAAACGTGAGCCGCATTCTCTCTTTACATAACCTTCTCTCAAAATGAGCGCAGGATTGTCGCTCTTCGGAAGAACCGTCGCTCGCACGGTGCAATTATTGCATGGCCAAACAGGTACTTGTACGAAGATATTATGCGTGCTTGCGGGAACGTGGACGTCACGCACTTCCTTGTTGATTCGGGAGTGTTGGAGAAGAAAGGTTTCCCTATAGTGTTCCACGGTATTAAGGGTCGTGAGAAGCATACAAGGAAGTCTCCGTCATATTACAACATTCACGAGGCATCTGTCGTCCGCAACTATTGTGTAGCGCTCACTTCGGACCCGGAACGAATGATACGTGAGCGTGGTCCATGGTTTTACTTTTCCTCCGTTTTTTTTACCTCAGTGTAGACCCGAAGGAGATCGGCGTTGTCGCACCTTACAAGGCCCAGGTTAGGACCATTCGTGAGTACTTAAAGCAGGCGAAATTGTCCGAGATTTCGGTGGGATCAGTCGAGCAATTCCAGGGACAAGTTTGTGTCGATCGCATGTTTCACGAGGGACTGCGCTAACTCTGGCTCTATCTCAACCAGGAACGAAAAGTGATCATTATGACGACGACTCGAAGTAACGAAGAGGACCACCCACGGAATGCACTAGGTTTCTTGATGAACCCTCGGCGTATGAATGGTCTGCAATTTCCTCATCTGCTGACGCGTCTTGACTCAAAAGGCTGACCTATACTTTGTTAGTGGCCATTACACGCGCACAATCGTTGCTCATTTTGGTCGGAGACCCCGAAGTACTGGGGAAGGATAACTTTTGGCGCACGTTCCTAAACAATATCACGCTACACAATGGGTCGACAGGAAAGCTGCCCAGCTGGAAATGTACCGACCCGGTTCCTATACCTCTAGTTGAAGCCATCCCGAGGGGACGTGTATTGTTTGGGGAAGAGTATATCGATGGGAAGAGCGAGTGTATTTACAGATACAACCTCGCCGACGGTTGAAGATATGGGGATCACGACGACAGGAAGAACTAAGCACTTCTTCTGTACATACTGTATTGGTTTCCTGACTCTTATCTTGAACCTCATATTTAAAAGAATATCTCTGTATGTACGCTTCCAAGGGAGAGCAATACGAACTCATTCACTTCGACTTATTAATCAATCCCCGTCAGATAGATTCTCCTGATGTTAACCGGTGTCGCCTGTGCACGATATTGGCTCACCTGCCGACGGAACTGGAAATCTCCAGTATGAGTGGAGCCGGGCGGTGGCCCCACTAGTCACAAAGACCTGCCTATCATTGTCCCAGGGTCCCAGGACCGGGAGCTGAGTCGAAAAAGTCAATAGTAAGGTAATGGGAGACGGATCGTCGGCTAGGGCTGATCATGCGGACACGGCCTCTCGATCTCGACACCGGCCGGGGGCGCGCCAGAAAAGCCCCCGACGCAAACGGAGCGGTTGCTGTCGTTTCCCTCAGGATCTGGAGAATGGAAAACAGCTGCTGATTGGAGTCACCCGCAGACTGCATCATGATGGTGGCCGTAGACAGCGCGACCATGCTGATTTCCGTCCTTTGGTACCGTGTATTTGGCCGACAGTATTTGGGGGACATTTGGTGTGCAAATAAAGATCCCTAATTTATTTCCGCCTATTTTAGTGCATCAATAGATCAAACGTTATTTCATGGCTGGGCTGACTGGATTCTAGTCATTGTGCGGATTTGTGCCGCGGATAGAATTGCCAGAAAGGGAAACAGCTAGACTGTGGCGTCGGTGGCGCCCATTGTCCCGTGAACGCCGCCATTGTCCGTCGGAGCCGATGAGTCACGTGGACGTGGAAAACGCGAAATCGCGTCGTATTTAAATTGGGCGAACGCGTTCACAGTCCGCATACCTCTTTTTCCTGACCGCGTATGTTCGCTGTCAGGGTCATGCAAATGTCATATCGCTACCCATATAACGAATCAAATTTTCATCAAGCTACAATGTCACCAACGATGCCTGGAGGAAGTAGCAACCCGAGTACACCCGTGAACAATCCTTGGGACTTCGATGTTGCTACCTCTGCTCCGATTCCAGCACAGCAACCTCAAAGTTCAACCCCATCAACAAATCTTACTACTCTTCACCCGGCAGAGTTCTCTCCGGAGGAGTTATTTTCAACTCCTACCACTGCTGCTGTTTCGTCTCCTACAGTGATACGGCTCGAAGAGCGTGTTCCCGTTGTGCCCAGCCAGTATCATCGTTCACGCATTAGAGCTGCTAGTGGTGAGAGCAGGCCTCGCACGCATGTCCAGGGAGACGCGTCGAGTGCAAACGCAGAGCAGCCTGCGGGTCCTAGTACAGGCACAGCGCCGCCATTAGGGCCGGTGAGGACCACCCTCACTAATGTCCGCGCCGAGCGTACCCGCCCGCATCCATATCGCCGCCCTCATAGCGCTGGCGAAGCGGGTACTGTCCCCCGTGCTTCTAGTGCCGGAGTTGGTAAAACATCACGCTCGGTGAGCGATCAGGCGCGTAGATCGCCATTGACAGGGGAGAACAGCTCTGGGTTGGCACGAATGAGGTTCGCTGTGCCGTGTTCCTCTACCCTTTCTGTTCCGTTGCTGGGCTCTAACTACTGTGCCGGCCTGCAGCCCGCCATCCACTCCTCCCGGCACCGCGCTCGGTCGCACAACATCCCCCTTGAAGGTGTACTCGATTCGTACCGATATTCATTTCAACATCGATACAAACACCATGATTGCCATGCTCGAGGTGCCTGGCGTTAAGCATGACGAAATCAGTGTGACTCTCACAACTGAGCCGTATACTCATACAAGGCAGATAACTGTTTCAGGGCAAACACATCCCCCATTTGTAGAACCCGTCGCCGAAGAACGGGATCGAACAAGGCGTGAGCGAAAGTTTGGAGATTTCCTCCGTCGGTTACATGTCCCACCGCACACTCAGGTTTGTTCGCTGTTCTGCATATGCTGCTCTCCCTGATGCCCAGGACTGCATACCGTTAGGCGGCCGACATCAACGCCGAGATGAAGGATGGAGTGCTTGTTCTCACAGTTCACCTTGGCGCCCCGGCTGCCGTAGAAGCGCCACAAATTATTACAATCAATTAGATGGCTGCAACCATCAGCACAGTATGTCTTCTGTTGTCAACCAGACGTACTTTGGAGGACTCTTTGTTTGATGTGCTGGTTAAACACATTTTGTTGTCATGTTCTGTCGCTTTCTCCCCGTTAATCAGATTTGTTAGTGTCAGGAGCCCCGAGTTGTGTTCCCTGTAATGTATTTGCTGCGATGTGATCACGATGGTACCATAATTATCTATACCTACAGCCTCATTCGTATATATATTCACTACTCCCCCCACTCACCCAGACATGTACATATACTCGTTTCATCTCCCCCCCTCTCCCCTTTTGTAGCACCCACCGCTTCCAAAAATCGACTGTTTGCGAGTTCATAGTTCCTCCAGCATTCCGTAAGGTGCATATACATCAGAAGAAACGAGTAACTGACCAGGTATAATTCCGACGTCCTCACCCCGCGCCCATAGCACGCGTATGAACATAATATTGATAACGTCGGGTATCTGACTGAGTACGAGTCACATGGGACAGAGAATGAAACACGAGCTTTCACATCCCAGCTTGCTCGATGGCATAGTGAGGATTTTATGTCAACATAAGGCGACCAATCAACCACCTGTACATTTTTCTCTTCTCATTTCTGCGAAGCAGAGTTGAACTGCCGCAGCGTAGCGCCAAGTGATACGCATATAATGGGAAAATACATGGAGCAAAACGAACGCCCATACACCACGTAACTAGCTCGAATATCCCACTCCCGAATAACACAGCTCTCCTACCAAGTCTCTGCTCAGAATAGCCAAGGCCCAACTATCATGGTTGGGCCCCGGAAAGGGAAGAAAAGCGCGTCAACATTGTGAGCGATTAATATTGAATAAAATGTACTAACTTCTACCTTTCAGACCCTCGGGTTTGATCTGGAGACAGCTCTGATGTATAAGATTCAGAGCCTTGACCGCATCACGGACATCGATAACGCATGAAATATTGATCTCGTTCGCGCCCTGACTGATCATCTCAATGTTGACGTTACCCTGTGCCAGAGTCGTGAACATGCGCCCCGCGATGCCGACCATATTGCGCATCTGTTTTCCGACCATCGAGAGTATCACCATATCGCGATGTACGGATACCTAGAGTAGCCCCACACGCGCACGCACAAGTGCGCCCGAAGCGCAAGGCTGCCAGCTCAGACCTAGGGCGAAAGATGAAGGGTGAAATAGAAAAACGCACGATGCCGATTTTTTCCAGCTCGCGCACGAGACGCGCTTGTAGTTTACGATCTAGCACGTCCTCGATCGCCATACTGACGAATACCTCGCTGGTACTGATCAGGTCTACAACGACGCCGAAGCGGTCGAGCGTGCAGAATATGCCCGCGAGGAAGCCGTGCGAGACGCTCTTGCGGTTCGACTGGACGTTCAGCACGACGATGTGCTCTTTGATTGTCACAGCCGTCGGAAGCCGTTGACGCGATACCCCGGGACCGTTTGTGATCCCGTTCGAGAGGATGCCTTCGATAAAGGAGGAGCCAAAATCGGACAGCGGGCTTTCTGACTCGAGGTCCGCATCTGGGTCGATTACCGTGCCCCCGCCATGTGGATTTTCGACGTTCTTGATGCGTATGGGGATTTTTCTCCGGATGGCCTGGTAGGGCGATTTAGGAAATGCGCTTCTCTCATACCCAGGAGGTCATGGTGCGTACCTGTTCCATTGTAAATGGATGCACGACCTCGCAACCGTAGTAAGTCAACTCGGCAGACTCTTCAGGAGAGATGACTGGGATTACACGCGCGGTGGGCACTTTGCGCGGGTCTGCTGTGAAGATTCCGTCGACTTCTTTCCATATTTGCAGCTCGGTTGCCCCCAGACCAGCGGCTAGGAGCGCAGCAGCCAGGTCGGTATACCCGCGGCCCACTTGTTTTAGTAACGAGCCAGGCACGGGACCGAAGAAACCTGTGGAGTTGATATTTGAGCATTCTAATAGGGGAGAAGAGCTTAAGATACTACCAGTTGCAACGGGCACGCGGGGCTCGCACTGTCGTATTCTTTCAGCGAATGCATCGCTCACCCGGTCGTAGAAGTCTTGCCCAAGAGTGCCATCCACCTCGTCATGGGGCGGCACGACATTTTCTAATGATACATACTCTGCGTCTATGCCCTGCATCAACCATTTTAGGAAGTGAGTGAGTGAAAGATAAGTCAAGGGAACGTACACGATCTCTAAGTACTGCCGTAATAATTTTACAGCCAAGTTTTTCTCCAAAGCCAACGATGCTATCCTTCGATCTAGACGAGATTTCGTCTATGACCTGTAGTAAGCCCAAACATCAGCGCCCATTTCGCATATCAAGGGTTCTTTCAGACGGCGCACCTGCGCCGCAGATAGAAACGCTCTCAAGCTCTCACAGTCCCTGACAATCTCTCCCTCTAATTCAGCGAGAAGTATTTTCCCTTTCACGCAGTCCCGCGCCGCTGTTATATGCTCGGATTGGATCAAATCGACTGTTTTGCTGAATGATCCCGCGCATGGCTCGGCCAATGCGTTAAGGGAGCCTAATGGGGAGCCTAATGGGGAGCCTGGTGGGGAGCCTGTACACGAACTTCGACTGATAAGGGAATCGATAAGCGGCGACGCTGAACCAGACTGCACTGGTGACAAGACTGGTGCTGGGCGTCGAAGAGCTTCGGATGCGGCACGGAGGAGAAGGTTGGTGGTGCCTAGTGCTTTGGTCGAACCAGAACGCGCCGAGCAGACAATGGCGAGTTTGTATCTATCCAAGTAGTCACTGCAAGGGTTTCACGAGAAATTTTCAAGTCGGATTTTGCCTGAGGGACAAAGAGAAAAAACTAGGCTTACGGAACGATGTTCTCCACGATCTGCGAGGCGAACTTGCCAACACTTGTACCCCCATATTTTTGTACGAGCCATTTGGCTCCGGGGTCGATCGTGGTTTGGTGCAAGTTTGGAGGTGTACTGGGTGGTGGTGGCGACTCGATGGAGGATAGTGAAGGAGTGGATGCCGCGGAGGAAGTAGGGGTTGATGGATCGGACATTGAGCTTCACGCCGTCGAAGACGATATTAGCGGGCACTTTAATACTTTTTAAGATAGTGGCTGACGGCCGTGTTGTGCGGCGGTGCGGAGGACAGATGGCGCTGTGAAAAAAGACGAGATGATAAACTCCTGTCTTGTGCATGACTCAGACAAATCTCACATCCGTCGTGCGCACGAATTCGGGGGTACTCGTCCCATCCGGGTCCTCCGCCCTACTTAGTGACATGGGATAGGAAATGTGTCCTACTTCGCCTTTTCAATGTTACTCTGCGAAGGGCAAGTTGGCAGTGGGCCTGGGTAGCAGGCATACTGAACTTCATTCAATTTTTGCCTACCAAACTCGGGTTTTGTGCAGGCCCAGCGCCCTTCTGAAAGATATCTTGGTTTCTGGATTTAACGGGCGTGGGTGACCCATACAAGGTACGCGCTGGCTTCAAGGAGTGGAGGAAGGAACTGACTTGGCCATTTTAGCCCATCTTGCGCAGTTCGACGTGCCTCACGAGTAACTGACAATAGACTCTGATGACACCCCATGCCAGCGGCATCCGCGCCAATTAGAGGGAAACGCCCTCATCTCCCAAGATCGTACGACTCCAAGGCAGGCGCGGGGTCTACGGTGCTTCAATATCTTCAAATTTTCATGGGTATTGCCATGCAGCCACTGCAACTCTTCTTTCTTCGCCTTCTATGACCCACTTGCATCTAGCGTTGCAACGCCGGCCGCAACCATTGACGTAATTGCCAGCTCTAAACAAACTCGGTTTGACTGTCATGCACATGGGAGAATTGTGATTTTTCAGTAAAGTGAAGAACAGGCGACCGAACGACCATGTATCAAATGGCAGAACCTCGGAAGAGATTCCCTACTCGACCGACCACCAGTACAGCTATAGTATGGGCTACGAGAACATATGTCTTTTTAAGAGGAAGGCGTAGATCGATGGGTTGGCCGTCTGGGTGAAGGAATGTCGACTCCCCCGCCAATTACGCTTGACGCTACAACAACTGAAATCCAATGGATGCAGAACTTTATGAGCGTGAGCCTCATGCACTAACGGCCCACTGTCTTATCTCCTCTTACTGTAACTATAGCTCCTACTTCAAGGACAGTCTACCAAGTAAACAACGGCGATGAACACCAAGGTGTGTGCACGAATCCGTGCGACCTCTGATAAAAGGATACAAGATGCAGAAACTCTACCAGTACTGAATCGGAATAGCATGCAAGGCACCCGTAGATAGTCGGAAAAGCTACGGACTTCATCCCCATTTTTGTAAGACAAACCAACTGTTCTCTTCTCTTCGCCCTGCCATTTCACCTTACATTGGTCTTCGAGTCATCTCGTCTATGGCTGCCCCATTTCTCACGAGACCTACAAGGTTCTGATTCCGATTTCCAAACCATCACGTCCTTGATCACATCTCTCACCCGAGTCATTACACAGTCCGGTGGCGCTATATGTGCCCATTTTCAGAGCATCACCGGGTGTCAGCCTTTTGGCCATCTGCGTCAACATACTCAGTACTCAGGTTCTTCGACCTCTTTTCAACGTGACAAGCGCGCTTGCCTCAGCTCAAATACAATTATAGCGCTCGCAAAACTCTCCAATGGTTGCTTTTGCCTCAGGCTTCACCTCTCCAACTCCCTCTCCCTCTTTGCCATTAGCAATTGGCATCGACGCCCCGGTTGGCGTAACAACCCCATTACGGTCTCGTAACTCTGTTGACACTGTACATGTCACTCGGAATACTTCTCATCCCCCAAATGCTTTTTACTGAACAGTCCCCACACCACATCATGGATGCGTTACGCACCGCCCAATTCCCATACCTCGGTCTTCCTCGGCTCGTGCAACTCTGTTTTCCGGGGTACACTTACTCGCTCCTCCCCAATATGATGTATTTATTGAACGTCTAAAGGTAGACAGAATCACCGCGGCGTCTCATATCAACTCATTACATTACAATTCCGAGACAATGACGAACGCCGCCGTCAAACACTGGCAACCGTGATCGAAGAACAACGATAAACAAGCGATTACGGAGTAGTTTGAGCCATTCTGCTATATTTTTAACTGAAACGCTTCGGCTTTGTAGCACATGCATCGTGCGTCGTGTGTCAGTGGCCCTTCAATTCGAACCACCCCTTGTATTGTTGGTTTATTTGGGCTCTGAAGACTCGGAAGCCCCTCACACTGGGGATTTTACAATGTAATCCAATCCATTCGGCTAAATACTGCAATCTGATTGGTCGGCCAAGAGCAACTGAATAGGATTACATTGTTAAATGTTCAGTACCATAGGGGCCCACCTTGCCGATGTTTCACTACCCACCTTCAAAGCCGATCGGACAGTGTTCAGATTCGCCTTTGTTCGGGCCGGCACCACAGTTCGATATACTATCCTTCTCAAAACATGTGCCGGGCTTAGCAAATCAGTTACGAGAATTGAGGCAGTATTCGGTAGTATTTGGACGGGAACAACTTCCCAACAGCGAACTCTCGGGCGCCTGTCACTGCGAGCTCTCCCGACTTATGATATCGAAGGTTTTTGCGGAGCATTGACTGGCATTCTCCGGACTTGACCAACTTGGCTTACTGATCAGACAAGTCGTGCAATTCGGGGGGACTATGCTACGTGGCATGCTCGTCATAAGGGTCACTGTTATTGCCTTTGGTTCTATAACACTCCTTTATCTTAGTTCCCCATCCAACGAAACTTGGAAAATCCCTCGCAACTCAGCCCTTCTACGTTCCTTACGGAGTAGTTTGGATCGTGCATGGAACTCGGATACCTAGAAAAGGGTACCCTAACTGGCAAAATTAAAGGAGCCTTCTCGATCTGATGATCAAATTCTGAAAAAAAATAATCAGTGAAATCTCTCCCCCAGACGCATTGTCAGATTTCTTGATATCCTCCGAGATAATATCTCTGCCAGTCGCAGACACCTCGACCATTTGGCTGTAAACTGGCCTAAAGGCGCTATGGAGAACCCTTAGAAGAATGTTCATATCTACCACCTGTCAATGTCTCGGGCACAACACTGGACGAAATTCTACCACCTTCGGGCGCGGCCCGTGGGATCCGGAAGGTACAACGTAATCTCACGGATCAGGACGTGATAGCACTGGGGTCTGTCAAGGCGCGTATCAGACTCGATTCTTGAGAACCCAAATCCAGATCTTGTTGGTGCTAGGGAATGGCAAATATCTTCAGCCCTAACCCACAACTAGGTCCGAACATAGGTTCCTTTCAAGCTTAACGTATGCCTAGCGCACAAATTTATGCAATCTGTCCTGCAGTACCTTATGAATCTGATTTAATTGATCGCCGGCGCCAGTGATTTGGCCTCATGAATCATGCGGATTTCTCATACTACACACGGTTCTCATTGAGCCGCTTTCCAACCTATGCTCAGACTTCAATCACGCGTGAAAGGACCTCTCCATCGGCCCTAGTTCAAGTTGCAGATAAGACTCACCAATATGCGATTACATGGAATTTTGGAATGGAATAGATCATATCAACACCGAAGCATGGAAGCAGTTTATTTGATACACCGCATAGGCAACACTGCCTCTGTAACTGATTCGCGGGTCCAAGCCTGTCAGCAGTCAGCGCTAGTCAGCCCTTGAGTCGGCCGGATCTTTCCTCAACCTCTTTATTATCGGATTACATGTTACTGTATACAGGAGGTTGACAAGACGGGGTGAGCGCGCCAAGGCACTTGCTCGCCACACGTCAGAAGTTTCTACAGTACATAAGTTTCGCTAGCGCTCAACGGGAACCTACGGCGTAATGAAGTGAAATGGCCGTAGACTCATCGTGTTGAGGTATAACCCCCGTGGCTAGGTTCCAGCGGGTGGGACGTGTGCCAAGCAGTCATGACTCATCGAACACGGG
>Ga0137362_10000671_pt1 | contig 18972 bp, 20 predicted proteins | sample MadtaG_2_FD_104801 | JGI IMG/M metagenome (GOLD analysis project Ga0137362, IMG submission 104801) | Vadose zone soil microbial communities from Angelo Coast Range Reserve, California, USA - Mad1_100_16 metaG | ecosystem: Environmental > Terrestrial > Soil > Vadose zone | place: USA: California... | reverse complement strand
TTATCCCTTGACGATGCCACTGACAGTAGGCCCTGGATCAATCTCCGTGGCGATCACGCTGGGCGCGAACGCGGCTCACCATCACTCGTACCATCCTTTGACAATTTTGGCTGCACTCATTGGATTGGTGTTGATCGCGATCAGCATTTTGCTGTGCTATGGATTTGCCGACCGGTTGGCGCGAATGCTTGGTGCGACGGGGATGACGGTGATTACGCAATTGTCGTCGTTTTTCCTGGTTTGTATCGGTGTGCAGATTGCTTGGAACGGGGTCAAAGCATTGCTGGAGTCGGTAACGCTGCATTTCGGCTGACCAAGAACACTTCTCTTATGGAGTTGCAAACGGGTTGACTGGCTCTTGCCCCTCCGCCGGAATTTCCCAGGAAGAAGCCAATGATCGTCAGTACCGAATACGCGGACATTTCTTCGTCGAGTTCCACGATGCGAACTAGACATCACACTAGCAGGAACGTGGACGATTGGCCGGGCACTTTGGACAATCGTTTGGTTTGGACTTACGAAAGCCTAATGGAAGGCTCATGATTTTTTCGACGAAATGTTCCTAGCATTGAAAGGCTGTGTGTTGGAACCCGCCAAGCGCGGAACATGGGAGGAACTTTAATGGCATGCGGCCCGAATAGTTGTGCAGAGCCGTCCCCTTTGCAATGCGCCGTTTGTGGGCGTCGGACGGAATTATTTGAGCTTCCAGGAAGAAGAGATAAATATTGTTTGGAATGTAGCGCGAATGTAGCAACGTCGATTCTGCTGACGACGGAGATTGATGCCGCAACGATATCGGGGGAGGAAACCGCAAGCTTGGTGGCAGAATTTGTGCAGTTGAAGAGACGGCTATTGGAGAAAACGCTGTAGGAGCAGGAATTCGCGCAGACAATTTGGCACTCGTAATTATAGATTAGACAGTCGGAAACAATTCACCTGGACCGTCCTTGATAACTTGTCCACAGCTCTTAACACTCGACAAACCACCGTCTGCATGAGCGACCAACCCGCGCCCTCGCACCGCACCTTGTGTGAGGTCGGCGATAGTCGACGGTCTCGAGAGCAGACAGCGTACAATTGGGTCTGCTTGGTCGTCCGACGAAAGCGCTCTTGAAAGCAGGTTAGGGCCATGCCCGATATAGTCGACTGGCAGCAACCGCCGCGGCGCCATCGCCGTCTGTTTTTCCTCGTTCTGGCCATCCTTGCCACCGTCATTTTCAGCAGCCGAACGGCATTATCGTATTACGTCGACGCCCTGTGGTTCGGTTCGCTTGGTTACGGGGACGTGTTCCGGAAGACTCTCACTCTTCAATGGACAGTCTTTGCGGCATTCTTTGCTGTCACATTTCTTTTTCTGTACGGATGGTTCCTGGCGCTGAGGAGGGCTTACCAATCCGATTTGCCGGACGATTACAGGATCGTCATCGGGGGCCAGCCGTTGAATCTACCGGTTGCGCGCATCCTGCGCCTCCTCGGTCTCGGGGTCTGCCTCACCGCCGCCGTCAAGACGGGGGCCAGCATGATGACTGAGTGGCCTACGTTCGCGCTCTATTGGTACTCAACGCGCGCGACCGGTGGGGCTGTGGATCCGATCTTCAGCAAGGCGATTAACTTTTATCTATTCGCTCTGCCCGCATGGCAGTTCATCACGGGCTGGCTGCTGTCGTTAGCCGTGATTGCCTGTGTAATCGCAGTTTTCTTCATTTTCGTTACTGGCAGCACACGAATACTCTCGGGACGCCTTGGCAGATACACCTCGCGGCCGTGGCGCGGGTTCTCGATTGCCTTTGGGTTCTTGTTGCTAATCCTTGCGATGCGCGCGTATATCGGCCGATTCGAGCGATTGTTCGACGAACATACGATTTTTGGCGGGGTGACCTACACGGATGCGCACGTCATGCTTCCTGGAATGCTCGCGGTCTGTGCCGCGCTTGTTCTTGGTGCTGGGATTGCAACCATCAATGTCGTGGCGGTGCCGCGCGCGCGCTGGCTGGTGGCAGCAGTCGCTCCAGCCGCGGTCTGTTATCTCGTGCTTCAAATATTCGGCTGGTACGTCAGCAGCTTTATCGTGAAGCCTAACGAACTGGTTCGCGAGCGACCCTACATTGGCTACAACATTGACCTGACGCGGCAAGCCTATGGACTGGACCGCCTCGCGCAGCGCGAATTTCCCGCTGAGACAACGGTCCAGGCGGCCGATCCGGCGAACAATCAGGCTACGCTGCAGAACATCCGGCTGTGGGACTGGCGCGCACTGCAGGACACGCTGCGTCAGATTCAGGAAATTCGAACCTACTACGACTTTCCCGATATCGATATCGATCGCTATGAAATCAACGGCACAGTGCGTCAGGTGATGCTCGCCGCACGCGAACTTAATGTCGAGAAGCTCCCAGAGAGCAGCCGCAATTGGATCAACGAGAAACTTATTTACACGCACGGTTACGGTATCACCATGAATCCTGTGAATGGGTTCACGCCCGAAGGGCTGCCGATCCTGATTCTGAGTAATATGCCTATTCAGAGCACCGTGCAGAACATCGTGGTAAAGCGCCCGGAGATTTATTTCGGCGAGCTGACGAACACCGACGTCTACGTGAAGACGCGGCAGCAGGAATTCAACTACCCACAGGGCCAATCGAACAACCTGACGTCCTACGAGGGCAACGGTGGCATCCTCCTCGGCGGTTTCTTTCGCCGCCTCCTCATCGCGTTCGACCGAGATGACCTGACGAAGCTCCCGTTTAGTGACGATATCAACGGGGAGAGCCGACTGCTGATGCGTCGCAACGTGCGCGATCGCGTGGCGGCACTCGCTCCATTCCTCACTTACGAATCGGATCCGTACATCGTCGTCGGCGACGATGGTCGGCTGTCGTGGATTATGGACGCGTTTACGACCTCAGACAGCTATCCCTACTCGCGCCACTATGCGCTCGGCAACACCTTCATTGACTACATGCGGAATAGCGTTAAGGTGGTCATCGATGCGTACGATGGCACTACGACGTTCTATGTGTTTGACCCCCAGGATCCAATCATCATGGCGTATCGCCAGATTTTTCCCGCTCTGTTCAAGGATGCAGCGGCCATGCCGCCAGCGCTGCGCAAACACGTGCGCTATCCGGAGTTGTTGCTCAAGCTGCAGGCGGCTGTATACGGCCTTTATCACATGACCGATCCGCAAGTTTTCTACAACCGTGAAGACCTGTGGACAGTCGCTTCCGAAGTCGGCATGGACGAGTCCGGTCAGCAGAAGACGCAGCCGATGGAGCCGAACTTCGTGCTGATGAAACTGCCGGGAGAAACCGCCGTCGAGTTCGTGGAAATTCTGCCGTTTACGCCGGCGAACCGGAACAATCTGATCGGCTGGATTGCTGGACGCAGCGACGGCGAAAAATACGGCACATCCGTGGTCTACGACTTCCCAAAAACGAAGCTTGTTGACGGGCCCCTGCAAATCGAGGCTCGAATCGATCAGAACGCGCAGCTCTCGGGGCAATTGACGTTGTGGAATCAGCAGGGTTCCCACGTGCGGCGAGGCACTCTGTTGGTCATTCCTTGCGGGCACGCGCTGTTGTATGCCGAACCAATTTACCTCCAGGCCGAGCGCAGCCCGATGCCCGAGTTGCGTCTGGTAGTGCTTGCGTTGCAAGACCGGCTCGCCTACGGACCGACTTTCGACTCGGCGATGAGGGCACTCTTTGAGGGAGAGGTCTCGTCGCTAAGCGGCACAACTGCCCCCGCGGAACCGGAACGAGGCGCGGCAGCGCCGGCTGCCGCGAGCAAGCCTGGGGGAGACGTGAACGCGCTCATCACGGGAGCGGCCAAAGATCTCGCCGACTACCAGCGACTCACGGCAGAAGGCAAGCTCGGTGAGGCCGGACAGAAGCTTGAACAGTTAAAGCGCAAGCTCGACGAACTGAGCGCGCATCAAAAGTGATTATCTCCGAAGAGTAGCTTTCTACAGACAAGTTGCCGGACTCCGGACATCGCCCCCCGAGTGCTGGCCTCAACCGTTCGGTTCTTACCCGAAGGGCTTCAGTGTCATATTAGTGTCATGTGAATCGTGCTAAATCATGCTAAAAAGCGAATAAAAAAAGAAAAGAGAAGGAAAATCTGACTAACCCGATTTGATCAGAACTTGCTGATCTCCCTCGATTAAGCTCGACTTCGGCAACTTCTGAGTAAATTAAATTCACGGCTGTTAACCGATGGGTTTGTCTGGATAGGAAACATAGACTCTGCCTACTGTTCCGGGATCGTAGTAGGGAAAGTTCACGCCGGGGCCGACGCTGACCTCAAGGACTGTTCCCTGCGCCAGTGGAAGAAGCTGTTGGCGAATTTTTTGAACCGGCCTGGGGTTGCCGAGTACCGTCACGATGTGCAGATAGATCCGGTTTCTGTAGAAGGACTTGGCCGCTTCTCGCATTCCTGCTGGACGGGGCAGATAGCACTCACGCCACCGCCTTCCAGCTGGCGTATGATTGACATGAGTCTATCAAGACGGCGGCTCATATGAGTGTAGAGACGCATTGGGAAAAGATCTACCGTAAGAAGGCGCCGGATGCGGTCAGGTGGTATCGTCCGCAACTGGAAACATCCCTTGCGCTGATCGAAAAGGCCGCGCCCGAACGCAGCGTTTCCATTATCGACGTTGGCGGTGGTGAGTCAACGCTGGTGGACGACCTTCTTGCCCGGGGATATCAGAACATCACGGTCCTTGATATTTCCCAAACCGCGATCGATGTGATCCGGCGGCGATTAGACCAGGCTGCGGAACGCGTCCATTTGGTCGTAGGTGACATTACGAAAGCCGATCTTGTACCCGGTGCGTACGATGTGTGGCACGACCGCGCGGTATTTCATTTCCTTACGACAAGTAAACAGCGCGTCGCGTATGTTCGCCAAGTGGCGCGTACGGTGAAGCCGGGTGGGCACGTGCTGGTCAGCACGTTCGGACCCGAAGGCCCCGCGAAATGCAGCGGCCTTGAGGTTGTTCGTTACGATGCGGAGTCGTTGCACGCGGAGTTTGGCGCGCGTTTTCGTTTGCTAGATAGCATCAAGGAGTTGCACAACACGCCGTTCGGTACGACGCGGCAGTTTCTCTATTGTCTCTGCCGGGTCGAATGAAATAATCCGTTCCGCCGACTTCGAAAACATGGGAGAAATCGCAATTCTCGATCGAACGGAATCGGTCCGCCGCGGACGACGGCTGGAATATTTCACCATCGCTTGGAATGCGGTCGAGGGTGTGGTCGGCGTCGTGACCGGTCTGCTTGCGGGAAGCATTTCCCTGGTCGGATTTGGAATAGACAGTTTCATCGAAGTGACGTCGGGATCGGTTTTGTTGTGGCGAATGTCGGTCGATGCGAATGAGGGAGACCGCGAACGCAACGAAAAGCGTGCGTTGAAGGTTGTCGGAATCTGTTTTTCGGCTCTTGCCGCATATATCGCGTATGAATCCATCGCGGATTTGTCGTTTAGGCGGGCCCCTGAGCACAGTGTTCCAGGCATGATTCTGGCCTGCGTGTCGCTCGTTGTGATGCCGCTCCTCGCGCGAGCGAAGCGAAGAGTCGGACACTCCCTCGGTAGTGCCGCGATGCACGCGGACGCGAAACAGACGGAGTTCTGCATTTATCTTTCGGCTATCCTTCTTGCCGGTCTGCTTTTGAACGCTCTCTTCGGACTGTGGTGGGCCGACCCTGTGGCGGGCATCATCATGGTTCCCATCATCGCTAAAGAGGGATTGGAAGGATTACAGGGAAAAGCCTGCAGTGGCGCGATGCGCCGCAATGGGGCTTCGCATGCATAGGGTACCCACACTTTTCCCACAGCGAAGAGGAGGCGAAAGCCAGGGCCAAATTGGTCACTAGCCACGTCTGGTTCTTAATGGTCTCGCGAGGTTTGACTTCGCCCTCCTCTCCTCGCTCGTCCCAGACCTAATAGCCACCTCAGCAGCGGCGAGCGTTCTGGGCTGATTGCTATTTCGCTGTACATTTATCCCTTCTCGGTCGCAAGCTATCTCCGATAGCGTTTGTTGCATCGTACGAAGAGGGTGCAGCCAATGACCGCAAGCAACGCTCTTTCCCGACGGATAAGGGCACAGGGCTATCAGACTTTGAGAGCCCAAATTGCGGTATGTTTGTTGTGCGTGTTGATCGTTGGGGCATCTCTCGACGGGCTGCCCGATCCACCTGCAGTCAAACCGCAAGGCAATCTGAAGAACCTGGTTTCTCAGATTCATTCCCATGTACCCTTTGCAGCGAAGGAGCACGCATCGGATTGCCCAGCCTCCCCTCCTCACTTTCAGGCCAGCTTGTTTTCGTTTGGGCAGATTTTCGAAGGTAGGGGACCTTCCTACGACCCTACCTTTGTGCATCAAGCGACAGACACCTCTCCTCCCTCTTTTTCCTAAAGCCGGCTTTCCCCAACTAACTAAGTACCGAAGCAACCGAACTTCCTTTGAAAGAGAATCCGTGTCCCGCAGTCTCTCCCGCGAGGCTTGCAACCATGCAGCTTATTTATACACTGCAAATTTTGCGTGCGGTCGGGAAAGGACCATCACCGGTGCACACGTCTCAAATTATTCAAGCATGGGGCAGGATCCTCAAGGGTGAACACCCCTCTCTCTCGATAGAAATCACGCGTGAATGCCCTTTGAAATGTCCGGGTTGTTACGCGTATGACGACGGGCATCTGGGCGGCGGACAGACATTGCGCGACCTGAACGATCGAAGGGGCCAATTCCTGGTAGACGGAGTTCTTGAAGTCGTCGATCGGCTGAAGCCTTTGCACCTATCCATCGTCGGGGGCGACCCGCTCGTCCGCTATCGCGAACTGGAGTTGCTGATTCCCCCGCTTTTGGCGCGTGGAATCCACGTGCAGATTGTTACAAGCGCCTTCCGAACAATGGGTCCGACCTGGGCAAGTCTGGCGCGTCTGCACGTAGTCGTATCCATCGATGGCTTGCAACCGGAACACGATCTCCGGCGAGCGCCAGCAACCTATGATCGTATTCTAAAAAACATCGTGGGCCAGAAGATCACGATTCATTGCACGGTCACAGGTCAAATGATGAAACGACCAGGATACTTGGCCGAATTCCTGGAATTCTGGACGCCACGCCGGGAGATCAAGAAGGTATGGTTCAGCCTATTCACTCCTCAGGTTGGCGATCAAATCCCGGAAATCCTGGGTTCTGAAGAGCGAGCACGGGCCATTGCGGACATGACGCAATTGCGAAAGCAATATCCGAAACTGGACATGCCCGCGGCGGTGATTCGGCAGTTCGCCTTGCCGCCGCATAGCCCCAAAGATTGCGTTTTCGCACTCACGACCCAGACGTTGTCGGCTGACTTGCGAACAAAGATCACTCCATGCCAGTTTGGCGGGAATCCTGATTGTGCATCCTGCGGATGCATCGCATCCATTGGCCTGGCCTCCCTTGCTGAGCACAAATTGGCAGGAATCCTCTCCGTCGGGACCATTTTCAGAGCCTCCGTCAAGATTGGCCAGAACAGGGCGAAGTCCAGAGCGAAATATGAAGCCAGAGGCGCACTGCGGATATTGCAGGCAAAAGCAGAAACGTGCGCCAACCAGAAACAAAGGAGGTATTAGTTTGTGAAAAATGCAGCCCCACGAGAACTTTTCTCCACTCGACAGGAAAGGGAACTTGCGTCCCTTCGCGATCTATCTGTGCGTGTCGGCAACGATCCGCTGCTGGTGCAAGCCAGCAACGGTAATACCTCCATAAAGCTCGATGGAGTTCTATGGATTAAAGCATCCGGCAAATGGCTGGGTCATGCAATGCAAGAAGAGATGCTCGTACCGGTGGAATTGGCAGAAGTCAAAGAGTCTATCCGGACCGGTGCAGAAATTGCGTCGCGCTATGCTCAGAAGGACGGACTGAGGCCGTCTATTGAAACGGCTATGCATGCCCTCCTTCGGCATCGTGTTGTCCTCCACGTGCACTCGATCAACGCCATTGCCTGGGCCATACGGCTAGATGGGCCCGACCAACTAAAAGAACGACTGACCGGCCTACACTGGCAGTGGATTCCGTACGCATCCTCCGGCATTCCGCTAGCTCGAGAAATCGAAAAGGCAATGGCCGGCGCACCCGAAACCGACGTTCTCATACTTGGGAATCACGGACTGGTCGTTTGTGCGCATGATTGCTACACGGCCGAAAAACTTCTGTTTGAAGTCGAACGGCGACTTGCGATTACTCCCCGTCGATTCCCTAAGCCCGACACCACGGTGTTGGCCTTGATTGCGCGTTTCTCGAGATGGCAATTTCCCGATGTCGGTTCGTTGCATGCGCTCGGCACAGATGTAGTGTCTCGAAAGGTTCTAAAAGGTGGCGTTCTCTATCCATGCCAGGCCATTTTCCTTGGCCAGACAATGCCTCTGGTACCGCCGGCGGTTGTCATTTCGAAATCTACAGAGAGCTTGAACCACAAAGGCGGAACTCCGCCGTTTGTAGTTGTGGAAAGAAGCGGAGTGATGCTCAACGAGAAGATTACCAGCACAGAGCGCGCCACCTTGATTGGCCTTGCGCAAGTGACGCTGCGTACCGACGAATCCGCGCGACTCCGATACCTGAATGAGGTGGAAGTGACTGACGTCCTAAGCATGGGCGCGCATGGTTGCAAAGAACCCGCTGTGATGGAGGAGAAGGCGAACTCGTCGGCGGACATCAAGGAATTGGATGAGGAACGGACCACATCTGCCGACCGCTTCTAAGCCGGCGCTGGGTCCTGCATAGCCTCGGCAGACCTTGGACTAACACCTGCAGGACGGCTCGATTCTGTGAGGGTCCACCCATCGGCAGGTTAGGGAGAAAGGAAGGTCATGCAAGGCAAAGACTTCAATCTCAGCGGATAAAATCTGACTTGGCCGAAGCCGATGCAGAGAATTAAGCGTTTTTCAAGATCATCCTCGGTTTCACGTTACTTACGATAGGGGCAGCGATGCTTTTGCTTCCCGACACTCGCTGGCTGACCATCGGTCTAGGGCTCGTGGTCTTGGTGGCCGAGGGCACCGAAGGTCAATCGAACGTTAGAAAGACGGGCGTACACATGTTCTTGGCGCCCAGAAAGGTTCAATCATCATGCGAACGAAGTCAGTTCTCACATTCGAGCGGGCAATGACAAGAGCAGGCTCGTACGTACGCCACAAGGAAAAGCTGCCTTGGCTTCTCGACAAGGCCACCTACAAAGCCCAACAACACTACCAATCTCTCCTTGCGTCCTGGGAGAGCTTCCAGGTGTTCATTCGTCTCATCCAGTGCTGGCTGGCAGGCACATACGCTGTGCCAGTCCAATCGGTTCTCATGGCTGTAGGCGCTGTCATCTATTTTGTTAGCTCCTTTGACCTGATTCCTGATGCCGCTCCAGTTCTGGGGTTGGTGGATGACGTGTGCGTGATCAACTCTGCGGCGAGGGCAAATCTTCAAGTGATCAGTAAGTTTCGGAATTGGGAAGTTTCTCGCAGATAGGGGGAGTCGAGTTTAGCTATGAAGCGCCGACGCCTGATCTGTGCTTAGCGCCCTGAGAGGGAAGGAGTTAGGCCATGGTGGATTTGCACGAGGTTTCCTCAACACTGATTCACGCCCACAGGCCGAAGCGGTGGGGAGCGCGTATAGCACGCATAGCAGGTTTCGGGGGCTTGCTTGCGATATTAGCTGCGGAGGGCTTCTATTCCTTGAGGATTGCGTGGCAGATCCACGTGAGTAACATGGAAATGCGCCGTGATTTTCTCTCTCGTGATCGTACGCTCGAGCAGATTCGCTCAGCTCTCTATGAGTCAGGGAACGTCGTGCGAGACTACGTCCTAGTGGAGCCCGGTGAAAATAAGGCTGAAACACTTCGCACCGAACTCAAGACGATCCGCGACGACATGGAGACGGCGCTAAGAGTCTATTCCCTTTCGTTGCGCCCCGAGGAGAGAGGGCCATTTCAACAACTCGCCACTGAAGTGGAAACCTACTGGTCGACTCTGGAGCCCATCTTCGATTGGGACGCAAAGGCAAGAAGGTACCGAGGCCACTGGTTTCTTCAGCATGAAGTGCTTCCGCGACGAACCACGGTGCTGGCGATCGCCCGCGAAGTTAGTGAGGTGAACGAGCAGGCGCTTCAGGAGGACGAAAGACGGGTCGATGAACTATTTGCGCAGTTCCAGAGACGTTTGCAGATCATCACGGCGTTAGGTTTGGGGGTCAGCTTGGTGTTGGCAGCTCTGACCGTAACCTATACTTTGCGTCTCGAGAAAATGGCTGACGGGCGGTACCAAGAAAGCTTGCGTAACCAGAACGAATTGAAGGAGCTTTCCGCGCGGCTGGTCAGTGCGCAGGAGGGGGAACGGCGCGCGATATCAAGAGAGCTTCACGACGAGGTTGGTCAGTCTCTCAGCGCACTGCTGATGGAAGTCGACAATCTGGCGGCAACGCCGGGCCCGGACGGCGTTTTTCGCGAGCGTCTGGATAGGATGAGACCCTTGGCAGAGAACTGCGTCAGCGTAGTTCGCAATATGTCCCTGCTGCTCCGCCCTTCGATGCTGGACGACTTGGGACTAGTGGCGGCACTGGAATGGCAGGCACGCGAGGTTGCCAAGCGCAGTAGTTTGACAATACACATCGTCGAGAAGAACGTCTCCGACAGTTTGCCGGAGGAATACAAAACCTGCGTATACCGAGTCGTTCAAGAAGCTCTGAGCAACTGTTCGAAGCATGCCCGTGCGAAGAGCGTTCGCATTGTCGTACGCCAAGAGTTGGAACGACTCCTGTTGACAATCGAGGATGACGGGAAAGGTTTCGACGTGCGTCGCGTGCGGGGCCTCGGGTTAATCGGTATGTCCGAGCGGGTGACTCACTTGAGTGGAACATTCGAAGCCGAATCGCGAGAAGGCCGCGGCACCCTCTTGCGAATCGAGTTGCCTCTCGCTAGTGGACACATCCAGACGGATCGAATGGTTTGATGAAAAAAGTTCGCATTATATTGGCAGACGATCACACAGTCATGAGGGCAGGATTGCGCGCCTTGCTCGAACGGCAACCTGGCCTCGAGGTTGTGGGCGAAGCCGAGGATGGACGCCAGACCGTGGAGCTTGCCTCCTCGCACGTTCCAGATGTCGTGGTGATGGATATCGCCATGCCGAATCTCAACGGCGTCGAGGCGACACGCCGAATGGTCAGCAAACAGCCTACCATCTCCGTCGTCATTCTCAGCATGTATTCCGACGAAAGTTATGTCATGCGCGCCCTGGAGGCGGGTGCTCGCGCCTATTTGCTGAAGGATTCCGCCGTGACTGATTTAATCCGTGCAATTGAGGCGGTCTCGCAAGGTAAGTCCTTCTTCAGTCCAAAGATTAGCCGGATCCTAGCTGAGGAGTACGTCCGCGCTCTCAAGCAGAAGGGCGTCACGGACAGTTATGAATTGCTGACACCTCGTGAGCGCGAGATTCTCCAGCTGCTGGCTGAAGGGAAGACAAACAAGGAAGTGGCTACCTCCTTGAACATCAGCGTCTATACTGCCGAAACACACCGCGGCAACATCTTTCAGAAGCTGAACCTGCACAGTTCGGCGGAGTTGGTTCTTTACGCTGTCCGGAAGGGAATCATTTCCTAAGAGCACGTGCAGTATTACCCGCCAAAGCGAGTTGTTGGGGGGCGGCGAAGAAAACGCCCATCGTTTTTGTCCCGCCCCTACTACGGAGTCTGGCCCCAATTACCCCCGATAAGGGATAGGAATCCTTGTCCTTCCCGGCTAGCCTCGCCTACGTACTCAGGGTCGCTGCACGAACCTTTTTTACTCGCCCGCCGGAAGGATGGAGACGGGCGAATGCTTATCGCGAAGTCACCAGAGCAACGTAGCTTTAGGCCTCACCGATCCCTGTTTCTGCCGTGGTCGATGCACGCGAGGAAGGAATATATGCCGAATTTGCAGGAAGTGTTGGTGGTCAGTTCAGATGACGAAGTTCGTCGAAGTCTAGGGGGAATAATCGGCCTCTGCGGGTTGGAGCCGGTTCTTTGTGTCACTGTGGCCGATAGTCGAGCTGTTCTTTCCCGGTATCCGATCTGTTTTATCGTCTGCGAGGATCGGTTAGCCGACGGAAACTATCGTGACCTCGTCGAATCGGTAGAGCGCACCAGTTCAGATGCGCTTGTCATCGTCGCTTCTCGCCTGGCCGACTGGAACGAATACATGGAAGCAGTCCGCGCAGGGGCGTTTGACTATGTATGCCTTCCTCCTCGCCGGACAGAGATCGAGTGGGTGGTAAAAAATGCACTTAGTGTGCGGGCGAGAAAGAACCAATTGGAAGGCGGTGAAGTTCGCCAACCATCAAGCGGAATCGGAGGAATACCATGGACTCCGGTGAAATAAAAGTTCTTCTGGTCGGCCAGACCGCGAGGAGCTCCTTCCAACTGCTGCAATGGTTGGACAACCATGGATGCCAATGTCACTTCGCAAGTTCTTGCGAAGACGCTTGCATTTTGATTTCGGAGACGGCATTCGACCTAGTGATCAGTCAGTCCGAATTACCGGACCGAACTGCTTACCCTCTGCTGGATCGGCTTGTAGGATCGACCGCCACGTTGTTTTTTTCGAAGCCCGTAGAGAATGGCTGCTGGTGGTTGCCGATGCTGGTGCGCGGCAGGGAACGCATCGGAGCATACGGGTTACGATCCGGCGAATTCATGGACACACTTAGAAAGACGCTAGCTTTCAAGGCTCGGGAGGAAAGCGCATGAAATTCGTAGACTCTCTGTTCCAAGTTACATAGCGGTCCCCAGTCCTTGCGCAATTAACGGGAGCCAAAAACGATTGTGCCCTCAATTTGGTCCCTCAATGTCCCGGAAACGATCTTCCCGACATGGCCTACACGTTACCCTAAGCTTTGACACAGTGAAGGCCATCCTTCCTCACGGATTCCCTACCACGATTTCTACTCTCGAAGTACCGCCTGGAGGGGATTGGACTCCCTTACCGCCCCATCCTATGCTCAGCGACAATCCGAAAGTCCGCCTCTGTGACGCCGCACCACCCCATGGCTCGCAGAGGCGGCACTGGTTAGTGGGTGGATCGAGGAGAGGCGTCGGCTAGATGCTGCCTTCGCGCAAATCTGAATAGCCGAGGAAGGAACAACTTGCGTCTCAGCGAAAGCTCAAGGGGGTTCGCAACCATGAAAAAACACCTTGCACTTTTCATCGTTATTCTTCTGCTGAACTTTTCCGCGCCCTTGGTGCGGTCGCAGGGTCTTGACGGTACCCTCCGGGGAGAAGTCAAAGACCAGGGCGGCGCCGTAGTTGTGGGAGCCAAGGTGACGATTACAAGCGAGCAAACGGACTTGAACCGCACACAGGTTTCCACTTCGGGGGGGTTCAACTTCTCAAACCTTCTCGTCGATACCTACACAATTATCGTTGAACACGAAGGCTTCAAGAAGTATGTGCTCAAAGGAATTGAGGTCAAGGCAAACCAGGTCACGGAGGTCGCTGCACAATTGGAACTGGGTTTATTGACGCAAACGGTCGAAGTCGCGGCGAGTGCTGAGCTTGTGCAAACTACTTCGTCACAGTTGGGAACCAGTTGGAACGCGCGCGAGGCCTCCGAGGTGCCGCTTCCGGTTCTTTCAGGCAATGCATTGAACTTGTCTTTGCTGCAAGTCGGCACGACGAGCCAGTCAGGTGGAGTTGCGGGGGTAGGGGGCGCCATCGGCGGCAACCGCCCGCGGAACAACAGCTTTGTGGTCGACGGAGTGGATAACAACGACGTCTCTGTCACCGGGCCGGTCCAGTACGTGATCCCCGAGGCGGTTGGAGAGTTTACGCTTCTCACCAACCAATTCAGCGCGGAGTACGGACACTCCACAGCGGGCCAATTCATCGCAAACACCAAATCTGGAACCAACGACTATCACGGCGAGGTGTTCGGGTTTGTGAACAACCGTAACTTCAACTCCTTGGACAATTTGACCAAGGCCGCGATCGCGCGGGGCGACCTTCCAAAGGCGCCTCGGTTTGACTGGCTCCGTACTGGGGGAGCAGTGGGCGGCCCAGTCGTCAAGGACAAGCTCTTCTTCTTCGGGGCCTACCAGTATGCGACCTTGGGGCAAGCCTCAACGCCAGGCAACGTGAGCTTCGTGCCCACGGCAAACGGCTTTGCTACCCTAAATTCCTTGGCGACTACTTCAGGATCCGGTGTAAGCCAGGTAGCTGTCAACGCGCTGAGCAGCGTGCTGCCGCCAGCCCCGCTTGCCGATCCCGCCCAGAACATAACTGTCGTAAATAGCGCCACGGGGGCTTTGGTGCCCATTGAAGTGGGCGCACTTACTCCAGCGGCCCCGAATTTCTTCACCCAGCACGATTTCCAGACGAACGGCGATATCAACCTGGGAGACCACCGCATAAGCTTGCGCTTCGCGTATGACCGGTTCCGCGCACCTCTGGTTTCAGTTTTCCCGCTCCCGGTGTTTACCGGCGTGCAGCAATTTGACGCGAAATCAGCCACGGTATCGGACGTCTATTCCATCAGTCCAACCATCATCAACGAATTCCGCGCCGGCTATCGCCGAAGTCAATTTGCCACTGGAGTGCCGAACATTGCGCCGCCCGGAAACCTCGATGTGTATCCAAATCTGATCATCGCTGGATTAGGCAGCCTGGAGCTTGGCCCTGACGGAAATTCGCCCCAGAGCAACGTTCTCAACCAATACCAGTGGGTGGACAACCTTAGCATCTCAAGGGGAGCGCACTATTTTAAGCTCGGTGTGGACGCGCGGTTGTGGATCGCGCCCGGAGTCTTCCTGCCGCGTGAGCGGGCGGAATATCGCTACAGCAGTCTAGACAAGTTCGTCAAGGATTCAGTGCCCGACAATCTCGCTCTTTGGGGCGTGGGTGACGGCTCGTTTGCAGGCAATCAAAAGGGTACCTTCTGGTTCATCCAGGATGATTGGAAGCTTCACCCAAGACTGACGCTGAACCTTGGCTTGCGGTATGAATTCGTCACCAATCCCCGCGATGACGCCAAACAGGCAATCAACTCCGTATCCGACCTGCAAAACCCGACCAACCCTGGCCTGTCACCGCTCCTCTTCCGCGTGCCCAGGCAAGACATCAATAATTTTGCTCCGCGGATTGGGTTCGCCTGGGATATTTTCGGCGACCACAAGACAGCGATGCGCGGCGGCTTCGCAATCGCCTATGATGTAGTCTTCCAGAACCTTCCGTCACTGCAACTGCCTCCTCAGCTCCAGCAAGAGTTGGGTGTGCAAAATGCATGCATTTCACTTACGCCGAAGCCCTCCTGGTGCCCTGCGCCCAGCCCAAATCCGGCCGTAGAGTACAATGAAGAATTCATCGTTGCTAATGGCAGAAACTTTCTGGCCAACGCCGGTTTGCCGGGCACCTTCATCCCGCAAACTCTCTCACCTAACGATGCACGCGCCGGCACACAGGGGCTAATCGTGGACACAGTGGCACCGAAGACAGAGACGTGGTCGCTGAGCGTGCAGCGTGAGTTGGGCACCAATTATGGCCTGGAACTGCGCTACGTAGGAACTCGCGGCATCAATCTCCCCGTCCAGATTCGGCGCAACGCGCCGAACGTACCGTCGGATAATCTCTTCCTTCCCACCTTCTTCAACACGTCCGATGTGCCTGCAAACGTTTCGTTGACGGCTCCCAGCTTAGCCGATTTCCAAAATGCCGCAGTGCGGCCATATGCAGCGGATAAATTTCTTTCTAACATCACGGCATTCGATCCCGCTAGCTCGTCGACGTACCACGGCGGGTCTATCGAGTTGACCCGTCGCTTCACGTCTCTCGGCCCTTGGGGGAATGGCCTGTTTCTGAGAACGGGCTACACCTTCTCAAAGGCTATCGACAACGCAACGAACGAGCTGAACACCAGTCAGGTCAATCCGCGGCGCCCGGAAGACTTTCTCGACTTGCGGGAAGAACGCGGGAGATCGACCATCGATCACCCTCATAAGTTCACGATCGCTGCTATTTACGAGCTGCCGAAATATACCGGCGGCAGCGAATGGCTAGGCTACGCGTTGAATCAATGGCAAGTGAGCGCTTCTTACATCGCAGAATCGGGCCAGCCGGTTACTGCACTTAGCTTCCTCGATGCTAATGGCAACGGCGATGCTGTGGGCGATCGCGCAATCTTCAATCCCGGCTTCAACGCGCCGAATACCGCGACAGGCGTTAACGCGGTCTGCCGGGCTGGCGGAACGGGTGCGACCTCTATCGTGTCCCCCGACCTTTGCGACGCGAGGACCACTGTCGGCTATGTTGCCGTCAACCCTGCGGCGCAGTATGTACAGGCGCTTCCAGGCGCTCGGACTAATCTCGGCCGCAATACGCTGGATTCTCCCGGGCTGAACAATTGGAACATGTCATTCGTCAAGAAGACGAGAATGACCGAACGCGTGTCGGTCGAGTTCCGCGCTGACATGCAAAATGTTTTCAACCACGGCCAACCGATACTTGGCTCAGGCAACATCAGCGGCTTCAATACGAACGCGATCAACGGAACGAATCTCGTGGCCGTCGGGAACAATCCCAACTTCCTGCGGCCGCAGAACGTCCTCACCAATGGAGGTTCCAATAGTCCGTTTAGCGGCATCGTGACGGGTGGAAACGCAGGGTTCAGGCGTTTTGTCCAGTTCGGGCTGAAAGTCCGGTTCTGAACTTACGCGAGATTCAAGCGGAATTCGTCGCACTCATGATCTGCCTAACGGGGTTCGGATAGAAGGGAGGGTTGCATCCGTGGATCGGCCGACCAATTGTTCCAAGGACCGACAAGGACTGCGTCGGTTTAAGGACATCCATCGGCTGAAGAGAAATCCAAAGCGTGGACATATCAAAAAGACATACAGAATGATTCAGTTGCTCTCGGATTTATTTCGATAGGCTCTGGCCTTCATGTCCTCATTGTGGCAGCGCGATGGTTCGACATTGCAACTCTGAAGTGTTGGATTGCTTTTCCCATAGCTCAAGTGCGGACGAATGTGTCGAGTTCGAACGAAGGGCAACAGTTTCAGCAAGGCCGCGTAAGGTGTTGATTCTATATGAAAACACTTGTACTCGGCCAAAAACACTTGTAAATGCAACAGAAAATGAAGAATCTGGCCGAGAGAGATATATTCGAACCCTCGATACTGATTTTGGCCACTGTTGCGGTTTTCGGACCCTGCAAGCCGGGGCGGGGATGTCCAGTCAGCTCGTCATTCGTGAGTCGAGATGGCCCCTTCAGCTCCGGTCCCAGCCGAACCAAGTTGCCGTCAACACCAGAGAGCTTTACGATGAAAGATGCACGAAGCGATGCAACAGTCGCCGCAACACATTCGGCCAAGTAAAGTGGAAGAACGTCGGGCAAGTCGTCGCTACAAGTTAACCCTTCAGGTCGAAATCAGGATCGAGTCGGACCTCAAAGAGTTCAAGCCGATCTTGGGAAGGACACGCGATATTTCTGCTCTTGGCTTTTACTGCAGGATCGGCCAAAGTCTCAGCGCAGGAATGAAAATCGGATTTTCGATTATGCCTCCCTGGGAAGTTACGCAAGCCACCCATGCGTTTATCAACGGGCGGGCTAGAGTGGTGCGGGTGGAAGAGATTTCAAATAACAGTATCGATCACGTGGGCGTCGGCGCTTTGATCGAAAGCTACAAGTTCATTCAAGCAGAATCGTCAGCGGCTTGAGGGACCACAGTCTACTTCTCACCCCCCAAATCCCAAAACTACTTGACAGTCGAGGCCGATTCACATCCCTCTCGGAGTGGCAGTGTGCTTATTTGTTGCGCGACGTTTCAGCTTCCCGCCAACAGACGTTACCCTGTCAAGGTTTTCGCAGCCGCTAGTTGACCTCAACGCCCGATAAACGACTTATCAGGACTTGCGATTATTTTTCGACGGAATTCTAGAGGCATCATTGCTTTTCCTTCCAAGTTAATACGGCCCAGGCTAAAAAACTGGCTCCCCAGAGTATGCCAAGGTCTTCAGCCAAACTAGTTCTACGTAGAGTATTCCCGTGTACCAGAATATATCCGAACAAGACAAGTAAAGCAGCGAGCGACGCCAGCCAGACAATGAGAAGGAAATTTCGCATCTGCGCCCCCTAATTAGCCCAAGTCTTCATCGTTTCTCCGCGCAAAGCAAGTGTTTGTCGATCGGAACTGAGAGGACGCTCTACTGGACACGTTGGCCCAGCGGTTTGGGCTTTTTCTACCAGCGGTTTTCATCGCTTCTTCGCAACGAAGCCTGTCAGTTCCGAAACCAGCAAAGCAGAACGGCCCAGGTTGGCGATCTTCTGCTCAACATAAAGGTTTGCACCCTGCACGATGGTCATGACCGTGATGAGCGTTGCCACACCCATCGTAAGACCCAGGACTGTGAGCGAGGCTCGCAGCTTGTGCCCACGCAGGGCACTAAAGCACTGAGCTAGATTGTCGCGGACAGCGAGCATGGCGGTAGAAGACTTCTCCTGTATGTCCTCTCGAATCTTGTGAAAGCCGAAATGCTCACTGACCGGAGACACAGAAACCATCTTTAACACTATACGAAAGAAGAGTGCCTGGGATTACATTGCCCAATGAGCGTCGCCCACTTGGCCATGGAACATGTGTCTGACCCCGTCACAGAACAGACGGGGTTCTGGGAAGTTTCGGCCCGCAACGAATCCCCGGAATCTGGGCGGATGTCGGCTACATGGAAGCAATCGCCAACCTATGACCTTTGACCTCGCACGCCGCCTACGCTGCGAGTCGGACTTGACACAAACCAAGAGAACATGTGTATACATCTTATTGTGAATATGCCGATTCACGACAATAATCCCTCGAACGCGCTCTTTGCTCTCCCTTGCGCGTGTCAGAACCTTCGGCGCGTCACCCGACTTGTGACCCGCATTTACGACCAGGAGCTCCGCAAGGCCGGAATCGAAATCACCCAGTTCGGCCTGC
>Ga0137362_10000665_pt1 | contig 19021 bp, 25 predicted proteins | sample MadtaG_2_FD_104801 | JGI IMG/M metagenome (GOLD analysis project Ga0137362, IMG submission 104801) | Vadose zone soil microbial communities from Angelo Coast Range Reserve, California, USA - Mad1_100_16 metaG | ecosystem: Environmental > Terrestrial > Soil > Vadose zone | place: USA: California... | reverse complement strand
GATCCTGAAAGTTGGTCCACGTCCTGAGACTTGACGCTGGCAGGATACATCGTCCTTGATGTACTGGATTACCTTGAAGTAGACATGAAGCCGTGAAAGATGCAGGACTCTATGATTTGACGTGATGTACTCATACCCTGTCTGCTGGCTGCCCAACCGAACTGCCGTCGTGTAACCCCTGCGTGGGTCTTAATCTTAATGGCCGAAGTGAGAAAAAGGTAGACATTAGTACTGTACGAAATACTCCGTCATTGTGTTATAGCAGCAGCCCAATGTTGTATTAAAACAGTAAAACCTGGGATGTACAGATGTTGTGTAACTTTCAAGTTATGGATACCGGCGGATAGTAACGTGCGCTAATGTTTGATTGATAAAGGGACGTTAGGAGTCACTGCTACACCCATCCTTCGGGTGAATTAACGCCCGTACAGGGCGTTGCAACTGAGAGTGTCGCGGTTTTTGAAGTAACCTCTCGCCACGAGCGTCCGGGTCTCACGGTGATATGTGGGAAGTAACCGTTCTATGTGTAGTTGACTTGTAATGCTGTGTACGAACTCACCCGGGCCATGACCGGACTTATTGCATCTAGGATAGTAGGGTAGTGCCATGCTCGTAGGTGTCGACGGTATCAAGTTCGTTACAGAAACCCCATCACACCCACGGTCCCTCGTCTGGTAGTAGCCGCTGGTAAGGTATAAAAGAAAAGGTAACACAAATAGGCATGATTCGTGTTTGGCATGTCTGATGTTCAGAGTGGAAAGGTGCCAGAGATGTCTAAGCACAACGAGCGCGGCTCAAAAGAAAACGGTCTCCCCGAGTGCAGGAACGAGGAATTCATCTTCACCAAGACCCACCTTCTCGCATTCCCTTCTAAGAAGCTCCGGGGGCTCAAGTATGGGCTCTGAAGTCAGGACCCACGTCCTAGACACACGCATTTTGGCCTGAGTCCAAGTAAGGAGGTAATTAAGGTGCGGCTTACCCCCAATGCATGGCAAGAGCTTTCTTGGCCTTCACGTCCTTGAACATTCGCACGGCATCTGCAGGCGAGGAATGCAAATTTGACCACATAGCGCGCGGATGATAGGCACTACACAACATCAGTCAAAAAAGGGTCAATACGATACAGAACGTAAAGCTCTATACCCGATGGGTAACAGTGCGACGTCGACGCCGCCAAAGCGTTCTCCAACTTCGGCAAACACAGGGCATACCGGGACTTTGTTCTCGTCTTCGCCGTCGCGGACCGTACGATATCCAGTGTCGCCAGCGAAATACAGTTTCTTATGCGTTTGGAGGTCGTCCACGACCCACGCCGCCCAAAGCGCCTGCCATCTGTCTAATGCTGTGCGGCCAGAGACATGCTGCGAGGGCGTGCAGGATAAACGCACTTCCGTATTCACGGTAGGGCCCCCGGCATTGGAAGGGAGGGAAACGTGCAAGAGGCGCTCGTCCCACCAGTCGAGTTCGTGGAATCGTGAGAGGGGTGTATTGAGTACGCCGGAAAGGTACTTCGCATTGTTCAGCCCGACGAATATATGGGCAGAGGACGAAGGATTGGCAAGGAGCGCGCGGACAGTTGGTACATCGGTGCTGGTCAAAACGTTAAATTATCCTGGAGGCAGAATAGATCGAAGGGAATATATTCACTGGTCGTAATGATTATGCTATTGGTAGAGGCGAACTCAGTGATGCAGATCTAGAGAGAGGACAATCGGAATGAGGAAACATACCGAAAGCACAATAGCATCGACGGCAGGGATGTCCTCAACTTCGCAAGGCGGATCTTATGTGCGTGAGAGGGTGGCACTGAAAGTGAGATCGTACTCGTGCATCTGGTACGAGTGCCTTACCAGTAAAGCGTGCCGGCCCTAGGAAGCTGGATGGAGAACAACGTTTGGAAAATACAGGGTCAAAAATGATACGGACACCGCGCGCTGCACCAGGGGGGGTGGGGAGTTCAACGAAATAGCAAGCATGACTGTCGACACATAACCTTCAGGTATTAGCATCGAAGACCATTTCTACCAGGAACGTACCCTAGCCAAGTAGCTTTCGCGTTACTCTCATTTCCGCGCTGCGCACCCCATGTAGGAGTTTGTGTGGGAACTAACGACTTGACGTTCTTTGGGACGCGAGGGTTCCGAACCCACATCCCGATGAAGAACTAGATGGCGTAATAATGCTTAAGAGATATATATCACTCATAGGCGACACCGGAGGAAGCCACGCACGGAGGCCCATTGGAGGGACGATTGGAACCTAGGAAGAGGGGCCACTAAAGTGAACCAAAGCGACGGGGTGCCTAAAAGTCATTTTCTACCTGAAGGATGGCCAGGGATTCCTGAACAAGGTCTTGCTGTCGTTCAAATGGTGACTGGGACGGCCACCATCTACGCTACTGCTGAGTGGAAACCTCCTCGGGGAATCCGTAACTTCGATGTAGGTTGGGCTTGGAGGCGACATGATGCTTGTTGGGACACGGTTGTCGGCGAGACATCGGAAGGCGACTTCAGTTATATTATCCAGTTATATTATCTCAGCCTCATGACTTTGACACCCAGCCGCAATTTGATTCTTCACGATATCACTGGCCCATGTCATCCAGCAGCAGCTACGATGTTTGAGTCAGCCACCAGGCTTACTTCCGATCTCACCTGGCAACGGTATATGAAATTTGACCCGAATAAATTGGAACGACGACATCGCATCGTGTGCCTTAGGTCGCGTGTGTGAGGCGACAATTATTGGACGCGATTTGCATACAGTACGGAATCCATTGTCTGCGGCAGGCTAAGGGATTGCCATATTGTCGAAACCCAGTTAGATTGAGTCCATCCAATATTCGCATCAATTTAAACAAAAATTACAAAGCGAAAGCAATGACGAATCACAGCGGCACCAAGAAAGCTTACATAAAGCTTCTGGTCATCGCGATGACCTGTACGACCGTTTCAGCTTAGAAGAAGGCGGTCTCTCCGCGCGCAGGAACGAGGAAGTCATTTGGACCAAGCACCGCCTTCTCGCAATCCGTCCTCAGAAGCGCGGGAGGTTCGAGTACTGGCTCTGTAGTGAGGATCCAAGTTCTTCGGCAAAGTTCAGCTGATAAAGAGTAGATATAGAGCAGTGTAACCTACCCCCAATGCATGGTAAGTGCTTTCCTGGCCTCCACGTCCTTGAATATGCGTACTGCATCTGCAGGGGAGGCATGCATAGTGGACATGACATCGCATGGAGAGTATGCGCTGAAACACCAGGTAAGGGTCATCCAGAGGTGTTTCCAGACAAGGTGCGATACGAACCCAATGGGACGCAATGTCATGTCGAAGCCTCCAAAACGTTCCCTATCTCTGCGAACGCAGGGCAAACGGGAACCTTGTCCTCGTCTTCCCCGTCACGTACGGTACGGTACGCGGTGTCGCCAGCAAAATACAAATTTTTGTGTGAGTGAAGGTCATCCACAACCCACGATCCCCAGAGTGCGTGAATTCGGTCAAATATCGAGCGGCCAGTGATACGCTGCGAGGGTGTGCAGGAGAGTCGCACTTCTGCGTTCAGGGCAGGGCTGTCGGTGTTAGATGGGAGGGGAACCTGCAGGAGACGCTCTTCCCACCAATCGAGCTGTGGAAGCGCGAGAGAGGGGTGCGGAGAGCGTCGGAAAGGTAATTCGCGTTATTCAGAGGGACGAATACATGGGGAGAGGATGAAGGCTCGGTGAGCAAGGAACGAAGTGTCGATATATCGGTGCTAGTTGGTTGGGATGTTATGAACGGTTTGTCAGAATGACAAAGAGATTATGTATACTGGTCATAATGATTATGCTGGTGGAAACATCAACGACGATAACTCGTGTGAGAAAAACGGTCACACCGAAAGGACAATAGCATCGACTGCAGGAACTTCTTCAATTTTGCAAGGAGGGTCTGGGGAAGAGATTGGTCGCAAGATGAGGAACGAAACCAGCTGCGCGACGCTCATACCGATGTAACGCGCAGGTCCTAACCACTGAAACGGCGAACAGCGCTTCGAAAATACCGGGGAATATGATACAGACTCCACGTGCTGCGCCCGGGGGTGTAGGGAACTCAACGAGGTAGCACGCGTGACTGTAAAGGTAGCCATGAACCATGAACCATGACCCAACCTTGTCATCACGGCCCAATAGAATGGTATACCCTAGCCAAGTAGGCTTGACGCTCCCCTCATTTCCAGGCCGCACCCCAGGTGGGAGTCTGTTTATGTATCAAAGCCTTGATATTTTTCGGTAGGCGAGGACCTCGGAAGTTTATCTAAATAACGAACTGGATGGACCCCCAGAAGCGCAAGGGTTCGCGAACTTGGTCTTAGCATCATTCATGTGGTGGCTGGGACGGATGCCATCTACGTAGTCGGGCGGGAATCTCCTTGGAGGTACCGTTACTTCAATAGCCGATAGCAAAGACATAGCATAGGGTCGAAGGAGGGTACCCGGCTGTTCGAGTCCGGCCCATTCATCCGAGTCAGTGATCCAGTCGGCCCGTCTAACTCGGGCCGGACGCGACGTAGAACAAGACATGGACGACACTTTAGAACAGCCAAAACCTTCAAACTTCAATATTTCCAGCACAAGGGACGAGGACCGCGAGCAGGACTCTTCCGGTGATGAAGGTGGTGGGCTTGACTGGACCAAACTCCCGTACGTTCATCTCCCACTTGATTAGTTGTAGCATAATCGCCTTCGACTGTAGTACGGGGAGTGGCGCCGCACGTCCTGTCATCCCAAAGCGCGGTGAAAAGGACTTTGAGCCTGCACAAGGTGTCGGATCTGGCCTCCAACACCACAACCTCGAGAGAGCGCGTTCAGCCATGTTCGATGCACTAAGATCTACCCGTACAGTATCGAGGTGTGTCCATCCATCTATACCCGAATGCGTCCGTTACCGACCCTCTACGCACATAGCAAGTCTGTCAGCTACGGAGTTTGGTACCCAAACCTTGCCCGCGCGCATGTGACCGTCGCTCGCGGCGTCCATTTCATCTCTATGGGTCACTCAGTCCAGCACCCATTGTTCTCATCCTCATCGGCGGCCTCCGGGAAATCTCTGAAGAAAAGGCTGGAGCTTTTGCCGGAGGAAGCACTCTACCTTGTCGAGAAAGGCGCACTTTTCTGCTGGAAGGCGACTTGCGACGACGGTCCGGGCGAGGACGTCGTCGATTGGGACTCGGCATCCCAGGGAGCACCGATGAGCGTACAACAGGCGTATGTGGAGATGATTGGAACGGAGGATTTGACTTTGGGCCGATATCAGGTTAGTGTGCATCTATCCACCCTGCACTTATTCTAACGACCTTCAATCCGCCTTTTGCATAGACTTTCGCTTACCTTCGCCGCCTTGGTTACATAGTAACCCGAGCAAAACCTCCATCCCCTGCCTATCCTGCTCCTGCTGCATATCCAGTTTCACAGCAGTCATCCACGGCTTCGTTTTTTCGCAAGTTTCTCGCTGCGTTCCTCTCACCTGTACGCAGATTCTTGAGCTGGTTAGTAATGCCGTCAACTACCTGGTGGCGGCCTCTCGTACATCGGCGATGGCTTCACCATAACATGGATTACCGTATGCACCATTTCATACTGTACCTGCATGTCCCTATTTCTCGGCTAACGAATGTCCTTCAACAAAGCTTCGATATTCAGAACCCTCCGGTTCTTACCTGCAGGTCATTCCGTCCCACTCCAGTCCCAGCCTCGAAAGTCCGCGACCGACGATAATGACAGTAAGCCACCTGCGTACGAGATATTCTACCACTTGCACAAGTCGAACACCCCGTATCGCAAGACGGCGCCTCCCCCACCAGACTTTTCAATCGTGGTCGTCGAGTGAGTTATTTGCTCTCTTACCCCAAGCTCTAATAGACCAAGATAACTGATTGACGATGGTGCTTCCCAAGTGCGCGTACGACACCGATGCCCACACTTGCAGAGTTAACACACATGTATGAGGGCCTCCCTATCATCCCACCACCCCTCCCCCGCAAACGTAATCCTCACCCCGAGAAAACAATTCCCGTGCCAAAGCCTTCCCATCCCAAAGGGCATGATACGAACTCCCGTCCATCTTTCCTGGTTAGATTGTTGTCGTACTTCTCGTTGTACTCTTTACCGCCCACATCGGGACCAACAACGGTCAAGATCAACCCGTTCATGGCTCTTCGCCAGGGCAATAAGTCGGTCATCATCGCCGTTGTGGATGCGGGCACCGTGAGTTTCTTCAGGTTTGGGCAAGGCGCATTCGAGGAATGGCCAATGGCCTGACTGCCCTGTGTGGTGATGACACCCCGACTGTCTACCATTTGGTGAGCCCGCGCATGATTTGTTTTCCACTAACACTGGCGGTCAGTTAATTTGTGTATCCGCGCCGTTCTTTGGGTCTCTTAGTGGTGAGACCGTCCCGTGAAAAGTACAACATAACAAATGAGGAGAGAATTTACAGACAGTGCAAATAATTCCATGAAGTCCGCCAGAAGTGAACTAGGTGCTCCCACAGCTTGTGGTATAGGTGGAGAAGATAATTATACAAAAAAATCGGCACAGGCTCACTCGTCTCCGAAGCCCACAACTGTGCTCCTCGGTCGCAGGCTTATCACCGGTGCGTGCTGCGGCACGGGCGGCACCTCGTCCTCCTCGTCGCTCTCTGCTGCATGCGCCCGCGGCGCTGCGAACAGCACACTCACGACCCGACTATTCTGTTGCGGAGGTGCTGCCTCTGAGGCTGGGAGTGCGAGCGCCTTCGCCGACTCGTCGAGCTGGCGCAGCACCTCCGCGTCGAGGTCGATGTCAAACAGGTCAAAGACGTAACGCCGCACAGGCAGGCGGTAGCGCGACGTCGAGATCATGTGCAACGCACGATAGAACATCGGCACGGAGGAGAACACGTCTTGGTATTCGGGTCGGGACTTTAGCCTGAAAAGTGGTTCAAAAAAGAATGTAGATGAAATAGGGGGGTCGGGTACGGACTTGGCTAGGGAGCGAGACGCTGTGGCCGCGATGACAGTGTTGGATAGATTCGAGATAGCTGTAGTAACCTCGATCTCTGCCTGGGACTCTGGAGGGATGAGGCGTCGGTCACCATCACCACGAGGTGGAGTAGAGTCCCATGGTGGTATCTGTAGACAGGGTACCAGGAGTGAAAAAATTAGGAATTTACTGTTGAGTCCCACGTACTGATAGGAACTTATCCAGTTCCAACGGCACGCATAAGCCAGTCGGGAAGCCGAGCGGGGACAGTGTTGCTTCCCAGCCGTAGTCGCTCAGTATCTCTGCCCCTTGAGGAGTAGATGATATCAAGCCTAATACGTAGAAACATGTTCTGGACAGCGCAGTGAGAAAACGCCATGTGCAATTTAACACTGTTGTACCCTCGCACAGACAAGACTTGCGATTGTTCCGCAATTTCAAGAATCACAGGGATGATATCTTCTTCCTCCAAAAACGGAAGCCCACCGCCAGAAGAACCGATATTGCCCTATACAAGGTCAGCAAGGCACAGGGAAGAGTTCTATGGCTGACGACGTACCACTGTCCATAGTATGCTTTTCAGCTTGAGAATGAGTTCCGGGTCTTCCTTCTCGTGTCCGTGCTGACGGATGAAGAGGGCGAACTCGGGAAAATGGCCCTTTTCATGCAGGGTTTGACATCCAAACTCTGTCTTGGCCATCTCCCCGAAGAAATGAGGTGGGACCACGCCCTCGAAGGACCTAACAGTCATTCAGCGACCGATAACAACCAGTTGCTACAGCAACTCACTGTACATCATCTTCGTCATCCAGCGGGATGAATTCCATTGTCTTCGCAAGCCAGACCTCAATTTCAATGACGTAGTGGATGTTGCGTTCCTTTCGATGGAGGTGCATTCAGTGCGCTTAGCTTGTCATGGAATTGAAACGCCCTTACGTGGAACCAGATGTCCATCTCCCGGTCGATGTAGCCCGAGTCAAATAGATACCGGAAGCCAACGGGGGTCGACATAAACCTGCAAGCAAAAGCTCCAACAAACAAGATGGCAAATCTCCGCTTGACGCACTTTAAAAGTAGACCGTGTCCGACCTCACCGAGGTGGTCCAGCGTCGGCTGCATCGCAACCACTAACTGCAGGATATCTACTAACTCGCAGGCCTCCTCTAGAAACTGGGTGGCTAATTCGCACACATCCATTGCTGGGTCATAGAGTTGCGTGAGTAACAATCGGAGGGTCCAGGTGTTTGCCGTTGGACTGTGGAGGATCATCTCGCCGAGGTGTCTCGTGGCATATAGTCTTATGTGCTAAGACCCCAGATGAATAATCAATGCACTTTAGTAATGGACATTGCATACTTTGTAACTGGACGTAAGTGCTTTTGATAGGACGATTCGTGGATGGCCATCACTGGGACCCATGAATAATTTGTATCAGGATAGAAGGAAAACGAACATAGAGTAATCGATGTTTTCAATAATGCCTTTGATGAGATCTTCCCGACTGCGTAGTTCGCTCAAGTGATAAAAGGCGGTGAACAGTTTCGCTTCTTCCATCAACCTAGAGGTTCGTTGTGAGGTTATCGTGGTTCAGACGCAAGGATAAATACGTACACGATTCCCTCTTTGTGTTTGCTGAGCGTACCCAACATTTCAAGGTAGCCGTAAGTCAACGTTTCGGATACCCGCTTCTTCGAGAAGATGGGATCAGACTCCGGAGCGCCATTAAACTACAGATCTATAGGTCAAGGAAAGTATGCCTCTAATGAGAGATCCTACAGGGTCTAGCTGAGCAAAGCTCCTCGTGAGTTGTTTCAAAAGATCGTCCTCTGAGGCCAAAAAACGTCGTCCATCAGGGCTCGCCAACAATGTCGTCAGTAATGTACACCCCAGCTTGACCCAGCGCAAGTTTGTCTGTCAATAATTAGTTGCAATTAGTAACCTCTAGTCCTCTCCGCACTTACTTTGTTTCTCTCGAGGTCAGAGAAACGATGGTTAAATGGGTGAAAGAAATTCATAAGCCTTCTCAGAAATCTTGAGAGCTTGATGGCCTCTTCCATACGCTTCGGATTCAGCAGAGGACCTTCAATGAGATCCAGTAGCGTCTCAAAGTTCCACTTGTTGTGATCCTTCGTTAACATAACCTATTGCTTGCACTTAGCGCTTCAGCAAGTCCTTCCGTGGGAACAAACTACCTGAGTCTCCAGTAGTGCTGCCTGGAACGTTTTGTCGTCCATTTGAAGGCCCATCTTGATTCTGACTTGTTCTACCTGACGTTGACCGCGGCGAATGGCATCCTCGACAGAGTTTGCTCTTCCGAGAATCAGCTTTTCGAACGGAGAAAGGGTTTATAAGACAACCTTGGCCTGTTACCCGCAGCTACCACAGTAGTTTCTAACCGAGTTCGGTTTCGATTGAAACTGTCGATGGAGGACAGCGCTGATGTACCGATGATCCTGTGTTCTCCACGTTTGTAGTCTGAGGCAAGCTTAAAGACATCTGGGACAAGCTACTTGGAAATAAAAGTTTGACTCAGCATCATCAGAAACCCATACAATGAGCACTGACCTGAATTTTTGCTGCTAAGGACAACGGAAGGACTTTATTTGCAAGTTGCAAGACCTCTGCCATGAGGAGGGTTCCTTTCCTCGACAGATTTGAACCTGTCGTTGTCTCTTGAAACATGCTAGTCAAAGCCTACAAAAACGTGTGTGATTACGCGAAGGCGACTTCATCAGTAACCAACCTCCAATAGTCCCGCCTTTGTGAAAATAAGCACAAGTAATGCTATATATTGATCGGTTAATCTGAGAGGCTCAGGTTGTCGTTGCTGAACGTCCGTGTCGTTGGCGTTAAGTTCTGAGGCATGGCCGGACTTGCGATAGACTGTCAGATTCATGTGTAAGACTTCGTACCATTTCACATTCTTCGCATGGTGTGACATACCAGTCAGCCGTCGGCCATTTATGAAAGCCCTGTACCAGGCTGGAGTCTTGATATTCAAAAGTTCGAAGAACATGTCCAAAATGATTTCCTGAGAGAGAGAGATTTATCTTGTGGTAGGGGCCAGTAAGAGTGTCTTTACCCTAGGTTCGAGAGATGGTATTCGGAGTGTGTCGATAAGAGACCTGATTGCACGCATGTCATCCATGCAGAAATACATTAGGCCTTGATAGTTGGTAAGTTGGAGTACAATCAAATCTACTTAATAGACAAACATACCACTCCAAGTCCGCAGCATGCACACAATCGATCGACTGATATCCTTGAGACGCTGTTGGTGCTCTGAGTCTTTACCATATGCGTCTGTAACCACGGAGAGCGCAATCTGGGAGTAGAGACAGGCTTAAGCGCAAGTCAGACAAGCTATCAATATTGCGCACCTCTAAGTCTTTCCCGGGGCGAAAGTGCTTCCTTGTGGACGGAGAGTCAATGGTATATAGGAATACCGGACTGAGAAGGGAAGCGAGCGCAGGAGGGCCGTCAGAGAGTATCTGAAGTAGGACTCGCATACCACCAGCTCTGGCCACACATTGTACATCAATGAGCACTAACCCTATATTAGCCACAACAACGGGCATGGAAATCACACCATACTTATTTCAGTCAACGTTTGAATGACTATGGGCCTGAAGGGGTCATCTGGTTGCTCAGCAACGGCTACAAATGCACGCATAACACGTTCCGATAGCGGGACTGTGCCAAGGCACGCGACATGAGGTGAACCTCTCTTCTGGGATCCGATTGTGGCAATTGTGCGTATGAGCTTAATTGCTTGCTCCTTTTCTACCGTATGTTTGATGTCTAGTGCGAGAGATCTGGTATCATCTGATATAGCAATGACTTATTCGTGGAGATGTAACGCGTGCCTAACAAGAAACCAGTCCAAAGGTTGCTCGTTGATGCGTTTTATTGATTCTATGTCCACTAGCATGTGTCGGATGAGACGGTAAGCGGTTGCTCTGCTGAACTGAGTGGAGCGCTTAGAGAGAGCAGGGAAAATGCTAGAACAGGTTTGGAAACGACGAGAAGTAAGACACGGATGGCTTACGCATGCACAACCTGGATGACGTTTAACTCATATTGTACTCGCAAGTTTCGCTGAAGCAACCCTATCAGCTTATTCATAGCATCAATTCGTGTTCTAGTCGCCTCGGGGTCGTGTAGGGAGGTAGCTTGAGGTGTTGTGGAGGAATCGGGTGAGGTGGGAGGGGAAGCGACTGTTCGAGAAACAGATATCAATGTTCTGAGATGTCCTCGGGCCAGCTGGAGAATGGTGCGGAAATCATCTTTGAAACAATTAGTTCGACAGGGCGGAACTAGGACAGGTGGATGTACCTCTGTCATCCACCGCTCTACGGTCTTCCGTGCAGTGTAAGTCATCAGAACAATAATGGACGAAATGAAGCAGACTCACGGTGCTCTAACCTATGAGAAATATCCTCGATCCTTCCTTCCGCCATGTTGAGCTCCGATTCGACTTGCTGTCGCAGGGCCTCCTACGTTACAGAGTGACCATTAGCCCATGAAGAGAGTTATCGAAAGAGTAGTACCGTGAGTTGCGCGGCATTCGCGTGCAGTACTGCCTCCGCTCCCTCCTTGATACTGACAGCTTTTCCCATCATATGGTTGAGGATGACCAGCTGTAAATGTATGTATTCATCCATAAGGCACGCAGCATCATGATTTGTTATGTTGACGTACCTGTTGTCCTGCATCTTTCCCTTCCAGCTGGGAGAAATCAAAAACTGTGTCGAGCGCGTTTGAGGAAGAGCTAGCGCCACTAGGAGTAACATGGGTTGAACCACCCGCGTCTTGCACGGCCTCATGAGAGCGATCAGAAGTCATCTAGCAACAGACAGCTCCCGGGCCGCCAGTGGGATGGCGGTGATCATTCAATCTTATCTTATCTCTCGGCTAACTAATGCCGCACTCGGATTCGTCCGAGGAAACTGTAATAACACAACCCATTAAGGTTCAAGCCACCGCACCTCGTCTACTACTGAGCGTCCACAAATCTCAACACTTGGACGCAACATGGGTGCGTGCTATCTTGTCCCGTGTCTTTCATGGCTCGACTGATTTTATACAGTTCGTTACGCTGCCGCCGCCCTTGCCACAAACCCCGAAAAGAGTGCGTTTAGTTCATGCCGTCCGTATAATATTATTAAATTGCCACCATGACTAGCCTCCCGTGCGCGGGGAGAGTATTTGCGCACACACTTCAAAAATATGCGAGAGGTCGCTGCCGCATTGACAGGTGAGTGGTGTTTCCGGCAACCCTCAAGTATACTGATCACATGCCATTCCCTAGGCCTTAAACTCCCAAAAGCGTATGCCTACCTCAGTAACGTCCTGGAGCACAAGCAGGTTATTCCCTTCCGGAGATTCAATGGTGGTGTTGGCCGTGCCAGCCAAGCGAAGCAGTTCAAGGCGACACAAGGTGCGATTTGCCTTCTCGATATTAGTGCAGGTTCACTTACGCTATCTCGTAGGTCGCTGGCCTGAGAAATCGATCAAATTTATTACCCGCCTCTTGAAGAACGCAGAGTCAAATGCCGACGCAAAGAGCTTGGAGCTCGAGAATCTGGTAATCAAGAACATCGTTGTTCAGCAAGCACCTGTATGCTCGTCATACGTTCGCCCGCTCTCAATCTCACTTACCTTAATAACAGAAAACCCGGCGTCGCACATACCGCGCCCATGGTCGCATTAACCCCTACCAGGGTCATCCCTGTCACGTAGAAATCATCCTTGCAGCATCTGAGGAAGAGGTAGAGCGAAGCAAAGATAAAGAGGTTGCAACATCCTTTACTGGCCTTAACCGGCGACAGATTGCGAGGCGGCATATTGAGGCCGCACGGGCTTGATTCTTAGCCGTTTCGTATGTGCGCAGGCCTTGATGTTGAGCTTTCGTGTCAGCTTTTATGTACGCATATACAATGTGTGACACTCAATCCCACACCCACTGCATGCCTCGCAGATTCCAGCATTAGTCATTCAGCTCCGCAACTTTACTCGGTTTTCCCTGGTTCATCCTTCAAGCTTCAAGCTTGAATGATAAAGGAATTAAAGAGGAATCAATGAGACGCTAATGTCTATGGATAAAGAAACACCGTACACTTATTGTTACACTCATCATGAGACAGGCCATACAAGCAGCGGACTACGCAGCAGGAGACAGTTATAACCTACATATACAGATGAACCATTAAGGGGTGAGGTGAATTGAGATCGAGATGAAACGAGCAAAAGGAACGTGTAGAGCATGCAGTGGTCACCAAGCACCGATAGTTGGATATGTATATAAAGAAAGTGGTCAACAGTGCAGATCCAGACGTGATGCGTGAACGAACAGGCAGCTGAGGTTGGACACTAGTACTGATAATCGTGTCAGAGGCGCGCAAGGAGCGGTTTGTCTAGGAGTGGATGAACGTTCAATGAAGAGGGTAACTAAGAGGTTTGCGCGCAACAAAGTGAGTACCAGGGATTTCCGGTGTTGCGAGGACGCAGACCCAACTTACCTAAGGCTTCAACTCTGGGATGAGCTCAAAGATTGTGGCATCCTTCCGCTCCGCTTTGGTGTTCTTTTTCCCGAACGGATTGGAAAGCCGAGGTAATTTCAAGTTTTGTTTAGACGGTTCTGGACGACCAGTCTGCTCGATGACCTCACTACGCATATGGTGAGTTTCTCTCGTTTGAGCATTTGTGTTAACGCAGCTCACCCCTGTTTGAACATCCAGTTGCTTTCTCTTTCGGCGTCACGGGCGATAGCTCCCTCCAAGCACTTCAAAAGCCACGCTTGGGCATGATCGGCTCGAGGGTAGTTATATGGCACGTGCCAATGCTCCATATCTGCGGGAAACGTATATCAGCTTCGCCCAGAGGATTCACAAGAGACGTTGTCTTACCGCGGATGATATAGGTGACATCGAAGCATCTCTCCACGTTGGGGATCGGTATGAAATTGGGGGATACTATGAACGGTTTGGCGTTGATCGCAGTCCCTAGCTTGTTGAAATACCACTCTAGAGCGAGCAAGGCGTCAGAAGAGGGGGGCTAGTTTACACGCATTGAAATCAGCGTACCAATCGCTGGCACAGCCGGTCGAGGGAACACGGAAGTTCCCCTGCCTTCAAGAGCAATCTCGTCCACGTTCTCTTTTAGCTCACTCAATCTGTCTAGTGCCAATCGCACAGGTTCACTGAGAGGCTAGACAATAAATCAATCTCTGGCTCCGCCTTGACGAAAGAAACGACCGACCAGGCGAAATTCAGATAAAGACTCTAGGCATGGGTGCGTCAGGCCATCACAAATGCTGCGCATCGCGCTGTAGTTGTGATATTCATGAGATCGCTGTCAGTAAGTATTAGTGGGAGGTAAAATGCGTCATCTGACAGAACGTACTAGTCCAAGGGCGATAAAAAAGGTCACGACGGCAGCCCTAGTGTCCGCTTCTGCTTGATCCAAGATGGTCCCCGTGACCCAGGTAGACAACGCACTCTCGTATGCTTGCTGAGTGGAACGCGGAATGTCTATGTCACAGTCATAGCCCAGACCAAAGCGATACCACAAGTCCTCAGGAACCACCCTGAGGTAGCCCTCGGACATAAAAAGTGCCAGTTGACGGGCCAACTGTTGGCATAGCTCGTGTGAGTTCAAGACAAGGATGTGCATCCCCTCGTCGGTACTGGAGATAAGGTCGTCCAGAACCCTGGCAGATAGAACTTCGTCATCCGTCGGCGTCGGTTGACGTACCCTTCGGACAAGCCTCTCTACTCTAGCCTGGAGCCTGCCCTTATATTGAATTGGCTTTTGGCGACACGCGACACGGATAGAAGATTTGACGGTCAGTTCGGGCTGAGATTGGTCCGTCGAGACACCAGAGGGTGCAAGTGAAATGGCCACTTCACGTTGTCCGTTTAGCTTCCGAACAATTTTACCCCGCTCTTCGGGCTCGAACTGCTCGTCTGCTGGTGAGAAGAAACTTTTGATGTGGAGACCGGCGATGCGATCCTTTTCGTGTATCCAGTACTGGTCTATCCAAGTATTGATGAAGCGCAAGACGCCACACTTCACCAGAGATCGGTATAGAGGCCACGCTTCGTTCTGCGAATTGTTGAGACCTTCGGGCTGTTCCTCAAGTCGCGAGATGAGTGCCTTGGCGAGAACGACGGGATCGCAGAAAGAGCGGAAGCAGAGTAGGAATGTGTCAAGCAGGTCATCAACGTCAATGCCAGCGGGAATACGACTTGGCTGAGGATCGGTGAGCATGTATACCAACGATTCCAAACTTGCGCCTTCCATATAGCCAGTTTCCTCTGACAAAAGAACGTCCGCAGCGTCGAGCCGTGGGGCAGGTATGCTGACCCCCCAATATTGGTCCGATCCCCGTGGCGTCAGAATGTCAGAAACCATCGAGACATGGTAGACATAGTCGTCCTCCTCTTCATCCGTGGCGTTGCTATCGGTCTCGGACCTGCCCGAATTAGGAACAGGTGGTGGCTCGGCGAGCGGAAGCTTTGAGCGCTGAGTGTATGTGGACTGGCGGCGGGGAAGCTTGAATCTGAACTTCCTTTTCGGAGAAGGTCCCATTCCATTGTTCGCTACGACAGAAAAATAGCCTTAACTTCTGGGAAAACAGAAGAGTAAATAAGGACGAACGTTTGTGAGAGAGTTTGGCTTGCAGTCTCGACTCGAAATCTGCTGTGTCAAAGAACACTCAGATAGCCCTCCGACGTGGCCCTCCGACGTGGCCGAAATAAAGCTATCCATGTTGCGAAGTTCGAATGGTAGCTGGTCTAAAATCTCCAGGAATTCTTCTATCCCTCTGTCCAATCCCCGCACCATCTGGGATATACCTTCGTAACTGGATTGCTCAGATGCAAAGTCAAGCATCGTCACGCGCGTGAGCAACTGGTGGAAGGTACCACCCAGCTCAGGGCTTGGATAACCCTGGGAGTCCTTCTGCGCGGCGGACTGTGAGACAGCGTTATCTATAGTGACATTGCGATTCGCGAGCTTGTTCTCGTCGAGGTAGGTTTGTAACTGGATACGTAGCCCACAGACAGCAGGGTCATCGTTGCTCTTACTTTGACCCTGCAGGGACCCGACGAGTGTGCAGGGTGATGGGCTGGGCGACGGAGGTGAGGTCCATCGGACAACAGGGGGGACTGGAGGTGGTGGACGGTTGAATATGGGTAAGGAAGTCGTGGACGCTTTCCTCGAAGGCACAGCCATTCTGGTTTGGGAGGGAGTCGACAATGGCGATGTTCTAGGCGAGTTCGTGCCATGAGATTGGCAAGACATCCATCCAGATAACGAGTCCCCATCCTCCGAAGGGGCTGCACTGGAACTTAAATTATCGTCCGTTAAGATCGGGGTCTCTCCGAAAGGGCTTTGACCATCCTGATGGTCAGAAAGATCAGGTGGGGCGGGAATGATGATGGATAATGGCATGGATTCGAGAGCGAACGGAAATGAATATGTCGACTGCAAAGTGCGAGCAGGTTTATATGCAATTGGTTTGTGTAGAAAAGCGCTAGAGCGGCGTGGAGAAGGAGACCTTGCGCGAGGGTAGTTGTTACCGTATAGTGGCGGTGGCTAATACAAGTTGGAAGGTAGGTTGATGAGAAATGGGACGCGGGAGTAGGTGTGGGTCGAACTGGCACAGCGAGGCGGACATATTACTCGCTGCGGTGGGTGTACCGGATGGGTGACTTGTCGGGGTGGAATTGGCACTGTTTGCTGGCAAAGACAAACGTGCGTGTGTGTGTAAAAGCCTCAATCATAAAACTGACGCGGACAGGGCCCGGTAAGCATGCAGTATGGGGAGGTGTTGGAAATACCTACATGAGCCCAAGGAATGCCCTTTCGCGTTCACTTGACGCATTTCCCGCCGTCCACTTATTCTTAGTCTAGTTAAGGCAAGCGGCTGTGAAAGGAGATGTCGTCCAAGTAACGGAGTGATAGAAAAACTGCCCATTATCCAGGCGTCTTTAAAATACTCGGTAGTTCATATGGAGAATTCGGTGGAGGCGGATTTGAGAGTGGGCGATATTCTGTGTGCTGTGCGCCATGGCTGGCATGTATGGTTGCGGGGCGCGGAACTCGAAGGCGGGGGAAGAGGGTGGGAAGGGGAAGGGAGGGCGACAACGTACGGGTTGGGTTATGTAACCCGTGAGTTTCCCTAGTCCCGAGCATCTCGTCACGCTCTTCGACACTGGGCAGATCAACAAGCAGCTCGAGTTAACTGAAAGAGGAATAACCCAAATCCGAACAGCTCCAAGTCGCTCGAGCGGTAAGCCACGGTCTGGCTCCGCTCCGCTCGTCCTAATTTTGATAGTAGAGTCGCGGCAGCACTAGTGGCATCCACATTTGCATTCTCTAATTTCAGTGGTTTTGCCCATGTCGCAACCCATTCATACAAGCACCAGTCATGGCTCCACCAAGAAGGAAGCAACCGACGAGGAAGGCCATCCGCGTCGAGGAAAAAGGCCGGTGACACAAGAACCTTGGGATCGTCGTAGGAATGTCAAACGTCAGAAATATGGAACTGGCGACTCAGCCGGAAGTTGCACGATGTCCGGAAATTCCAAAGAAGATGAAATTGCCAATATCCTGGAGGAGTGTCTGTCTGTTTTTCGGTCGGGATTACTCCAAGATATCAAAATCGATGACCTTGTGTTTTGTGAGCCTTCCAGGGAGGACGACCCGCATACTCCCCCTCACTTACAGAGTCTTGCGACCACAAACACTCAGTTCCTGCAATACCAAGACTGGATTAAAAAGCTGTCCTTGGATGCGACGGAACTGGATTGCGAGGGGTTTGAACGCTGTAGAAGTATAAAGTGCCAGTTACTCGATGACCTCCGGGACGAGTGGACCAAGCTTGAGGAGTTGAAACGTAGGGCATGGCAGTTGACTTGCCGGGACGCTGACCTGGCCATGCCACCTCATCCTCGGACTGACCCTGGTTTAGTACAGGGAATAGACACATGTGAGTATTAGAGCGATCCCACAAGTTGTAACTAATAAACATTTTGGATCTCCAGCTCGTCACTTTGACACGCCACTTGCCTCTCCCGATGTCCACCCTGCCATTTTGGTGGTATATATTCTCGTCACTGTGGTGCACATAGTGTCTGGACTCTCCTTAAGCGATTGCGACCTACTTCTCTTCTCCTTGCGCATTCTCATCGATCTTATGGTTGGGGACTTTCATGCAGCTGGAGGTCAGAGTAAATACCTCGCAGAATCAGTCCCCAAGGATGCCCGCACTGTTGTCCGTAGGCTTGCCTTGGCGCCCTCATACAAAGCGTTCATCTGCTGTCCTAAATGCTCCACCTGTTACACTGATTCGGGCCCCGATTCCAAGGGATACTGTTCGTGGAAGCATGCGTCGACCGACTCGCCGACTCGGGTCCAAGAGACTTGCCAGTGCGGCTGTCCCCTTCGAAAAACTCGCAATATTCGCAATCGTGAATACGACATCCCGGTTCGTCGCTTCCTGTACCACGATTTCAACGAGTGGCTGGGAGAGATGCTATGCCGCCCTGGAATGGAGGATATGATGGACCGCGATTTTTCACAATCGCCTGATGGAATCATGGGCGACATCTGGGACGCCCCGGGGTTGTATGAAATTTCTGACCTTGACGGTCATCCTTTCGCCCGCAAGTGTCGTGGTGACAATGAGGGGCGCTACCTGTTCAGTTTCAATATGGACGGGTTCAATCCATTCCAGCTTAAGCAGGCAGGCCGATCTGCCACAGTGATGGGATTATACATGGTATGCCTGAACCTTCCACCAAACGAGCGCTTCAAAACAGAGAACATGTTCTTGGCTGGTATCATTCCTGGACCTAAAGAACCCTCGATGCAGGAGATCAACCACTTTTTGAAACCCCTGGTAGATGACCTTCTGGAATCGTATGTTAATGGAGTGCGTTATACTCGCACATGGAAATATCCCAACGGCAGAAATACCAGGAGTGCTCTGGCACTAATCATCTGCGATCTTCCAGCCGCCCG
>Ga0137362_10000660_pt1 | contig 19026 bp, 21 predicted proteins | sample MadtaG_2_FD_104801 | JGI IMG/M metagenome (GOLD analysis project Ga0137362, IMG submission 104801) | Vadose zone soil microbial communities from Angelo Coast Range Reserve, California, USA - Mad1_100_16 metaG | ecosystem: Environmental > Terrestrial > Soil > Vadose zone | place: USA: California... | reverse complement strand
GGGAGACCGGTCGCTACGTGACCTCGAGGGGACGGGCGACCATGATCCCGGTGTGCGTCGACACGCGCAAGAGGTACGTCGCGAGATCGTCGTCGACGACGACCGCGTGCCGGGTGGTCGACGCATGGAGGAACCTCGGCACGCCTCCCGAGTCCCGGTAGCAGAGTCCCGCGTGCGCGCAATCGAGACCGCCGATCGTCGTGGTGACGCCGACGATGTCCCCGGTCATCAGGAGCGGCTGAACGTCCGCCACCTTCGCCTTTGGCACATACTCCAGCTCGCGTGCGCTGATCTGCGCCTCGACGGCGCTGATCTTCCTGACCAGGTCGGCGTTGGCCTTGAGCTGCCGGTAGGCCTCGGGATGGGTGCTCATGAAGCTGACCCGCTTGCTGAAGCGCGTCGCCCCCGGAAGCTCGCGGGTGATCAAGCGGACCACGCCCTTGCGCTCGTTGTCGACGAACCAGTCGCTGAGGTAGTGCAGCCGCGACGCATAGTCGGTGAGCTGGCCGCCCCGATAGCGGGTGAAGCTGACCTCGGCCAGCATCGCCTCTGGGGTGCGCCCGCCGCGCCTGAGCATCCGCGCGAAGGCGAGCGCGCCTTCGAAGAAGGTCACGCAGTCCAGGCTCTGGAGGTTGACCGAACAGACCTCGCGATCGTCGTAGAGCTCGAGCGTCGCGGCGACGTACGGCGTCCGGCGGAGCGCCATCCCGACGGCGCCAATCCGCCCACCGATCGGCAGTTCGCTCCAGGCGCGCTCGCGCGCCAGCGCCAGCAACCGCTCGAACGTCTCCTCTCCCTTGAAGACGATCGGATCGGGGTCGCGCCCCCGCACGACCTCCGGGCGCGCGAGCGCGAGGGCTCCGGCTCCCACCAGGGTCCTCGCCGCCAGCGTGACGAACGCTCGCCGTCCAAGCCCCGCTCCACCCATCGCCCGTAGCATCGCACGGCGGGGCCGGCCGGCTCAAACAGCCGCCGGCGGCACGACCGCAGGTGCGCCGTCACCGGCCCGCAAGGCCCCCGATCCTCTGCCGGTTCCTGACGCGCCCTCGCGGAGCAACCACATCGGTCAGCCCCGGTCGCCCGCGCGCCGAGCGACTTCCTCGCCGAGGGCGCGGTGCTCGGCGCAGCCGATGATCGAGACGTCGGGCCGCGGTCCGGCGGCGACGAGCCGGCGCCCGGCCTGCCGCCGGCGAACGGCCGGAGCGAGGTCGAGGGTGCCGCGGTCGATCTCGTCGCCAATCGCCGCCACTGCCTCGTCTCGAGCGCTGGCGCTCCGGCAGATGAGCGCGAGATCGCCGCCGGCGGCCAGGAATTGTCGAGCCGCGCCCGCGACGCCCCAGGCGCTGGCGACAGCGGCCATCTCCAGGTCGTCGCTCAGGACGAGGCCGGAGAAGCCGAGACGTCGCCGGAGGAGGCCGCCGATGACGGCGGCGGAGAGGGACGCCGGCAACACCGGGTCGAGGGCTCGGTATCGGACGTGCGCGACCATCACCGCAGGGCAGCCGGCTCCGAGGGCGGCGCGGAACGGAACGAGATCCGCGCCCTCCAGCTCGTCCTGGGTGGCGTCGACGTCCGGCAAGGCGAGATGCGAGTCGACGGACGCGCGTCCGTGGCCCGGGAAGTGTTTGGCGACCGGTAGGACTCCCTCCGCGAGCATGGCCTCAACGAACGCGACGCCGTACGCGGCGACCGCATTCGGAGCTGTTCCGAACGCGCGGTCACCGATCACCGTACACGCGGGATTCAGCAGACAGTCGAGCACCGGCGTGAGCCCCGAGTCGAAACCTGCGGCGCGCAGCTCGCGAGCCATTGCCCGGGCGACCGCTGCCGCCAGGCGAGGGTCGCCGCAGCGCCCGACCGCTGCCGGAGGGGGGAACCGCGTAAACGGAGGGGGCAGGCGGTGAACCGGTCCGCCTTCGTGGTCGACCATGACGAGGATATCGGGGCTGAGCTTCCGCGCGGCCGCCGTGAGCGCCAGCACGGTCTCGAGACGCGGGCAGTTGCGCGCGAACAGAATGACGCCGCCCAGGCCCGCTTGCTCCGCCAGCGCCGCGAGGTCGTCGGGAATCTGCGTGCCCTCGAAGCCGACGGCGAGGGCGTGCCCGGGCCCCGCCTGCACCGGCCGTGGCCTCGATTGGTCCTCATCGGCCTTCATGAGCGTGAAACCGAGTCAGCGGGGGCCATAAACGATCTCAGGCCCGCGTGCTGAACAGCCCTCGACCGCAATTCGTGACCCGACCGTTTCGATCGAGTCGATCCCGACGACGACGTCACCCATGGCGAGATTGTTGTCTTCCTCCGCGCCTGAGTGCGTCGTCTCCGCGGTGGTGTGATCGTCCTGTTGGACAACCGCCGGTTCACACGGAGCCGACCTGGACGCCCTGCGGGCGCGATGTCTCCGTCTACACCTCGAGTCGTTTCCGAGATCACGGACCCTCGAGCTGAGCCCCCGACGAGTTCGTCTCGGCCCGTCTCGCCAATGGCCGTAGTGTCATCGGAGCGGCCCGTTGGCATGCCATCCTGAGCCGACCGTGCCAGAAGGGCTCTCGCGACCCTGACAGGGCGAGCCTAAGTGCCTTCGTTTCCAGGCTTCCCCCTGGTGGCACTCCGGTTGCTCTTCCGACACCGACGCCCGGGGGAAATGCCAGAAGCGGCACGAGGCGCTGGGCGCGATGAGTCCAGGAGGGGGAGCGCTAAGTGGGCAAGATTCTTGTCGTCGATGACGAGGAGCCGATCCGGAGCTTGCTGGTCGAACACTTTCAACGCGAGGGATTCGTCGTTCTCGAGGCGGCCGACGGCGAGGAGGCCCTCCAGGCTGTTCGCCGCACTCGCCCGGACCTCGTCGTGCTCGATGTCGGTCTCCCGGGCATGGACGGTATCCAGGTGTTGAGGCGCATTCGCCGGGAGGATCCGGGGATTGGCGTGATCATAGTCAGTGGCAAGGGCGAGTCGGTCGTGGCAAAGACACTGGAGGCCGGAGCCCTCGGGTACTTTCTAAAACCGTTTGACCTGGAGCGCCTGTCACAGGCCGTGCGATCGAGCGTTGAGCTGTTCCAAACATCCAGCGACCGACACTGGGCGGCGATCAACGTCTCTCGGATCGCGGACGCCACGCTTGTCGTCGCGCAGGGTAGCCTCGACACGGTTGACGCTGAGCGGATGAAGCGCGTACTGGACAATCTGCTCGAGGACGGCCGGGTGAAGCTGGTCGTCGACTTGGTGGGCGTGACTTCGATCGACAGTTCGGGGGTCGGTGCCATCGTCGGAGCCATGAAGCGGGCGCGCGCGGTGGGGGGCACCCTACGGCTCTGCGGCCTCCAGGGCGATGTCCGATCGGTCTTCGAGACGAGTGGCTTGACGGCTCGGCTCGAGGTGCATGTCAGTCGTGAGGAAGCGATCTCCCAGTAGAGCGTCGCCGGTTCGAGGGTTCGCACGGTCGTGGACACACCCAGAGCCGGGTTCATGGCGACGACGCCGTCACGACTGAATGCACGCTGCTCGGTGGCAGTCAAGCCTCGCTCACCGAAGCGCAGGGATCACCTCGTGGGTCAGGATGCGTAGCGTCCGGAGCATCCGGTCCATGGGGAGCAGACCGCCGGGATTCAGCTCCGCGATCATTCCGTCGAGACCCAGCTCGTCCCGCAGCCCGGCCAGTCGCTCGGTCAAGCGCGCGGCCGTGCCGAACGCCACGCGCTTGTCCAGTATCTCTCCGTACGAGAGTTGGGCGAGCTGGTCGAGGCGCCTCAGGCGCCGGTCGGTGGGTCCGGTATCTCCTCGGCCCAGGCCGACGCGCGTCAGCTCGGCGTGCCGACGGAAGAAGTACGTGATATTCTCGCGCGGCTCCTCGAGAGCCTCCCTCTCCGTCGGCGCGGCATACACGGGAAGGCGGAGACAGACGTCGCCGTCGCCGGGGTGACCCGCTTGGCGCCAGGCCGCGCGATAGGCCACGAGATGGACGCGGAGCTCCGGGATGTCCAGGTCGCGGAGCCCGACGAATAGCGGCAATCCCATGCGGGCGACGACGGAGAACGTCTCGGGGGAATTGGCGGCCATCCGCATGGGCGGGTGGGGGACTTGGTACGGGCGCGGCGCCACCGTCGTGTCCTGGAACCGGTAGAACGTGCCCGCATAGCTGAACGGCTCGCCCTTCCAGGCCTGCCGCATGATGTCCAGCGCCTCTTCGAAGCGCGCCTGGCTCTCGCCGTATGGGACCCCGAGGACGTCGTAGGCGCGCGGCGATCCGCTGCGACCGATGCCGAGATCAAAGCGGCCGAGGCTGAGCTGGTCCACGGTCGCGACCTCTTCGGCGATGCGCAGCGGGTGGGCAAGCGGGAGGACGGTCACGGCCAGGCCGAGCCGCACGCGCCGGGTGCGGGCCGCCATGAAGCTCGCGAGCGCGATCGGCGCCGACTGCACGGACCGAGTCGGATTGAAGTGGATCTCGCCGAGCCACACGCCGTCCAGTCCCCACGCGTCGGCCGCTTCCCCGAGCTCGAGCGCTTCCTGGAAGGCTGTCGCCTCGCTCGTCTCCCGCCGCCGCTCCTCCACGAAGATTCCGAAGTGCATGGCTTCCCTGACGTGCTCATCGACTCGCGGCATCCGGCCGCCGCCTCCGACAATGCCCTAGCCACTCGCCGCTGTCAAAGCGGCCGTGCGTCACCGTCCGCCGTTCGTCGACATCCGCGCCTGGAGCACGGGCGCCGGCGACCCCTTGAGTGCTAGATGCTCTGCGTCCTGAGGGATGACCCTGCACCGGCCACGTGAGGTACCGCGGGCGGTTGCGTCCGGGGCCGTCGTGACGGACCGGACGCGATCGCGGCCAATGAAGTCCAGTCGCGTCCGATCGTTCGGGCCCGGTACAGGTCGGACGGACCGGCGAATGACGCCGCAAACCCCGGTCTACGCGCATCGGCTGGTGCGATCGTGACGCTGTCCGGTCAGAACCCGCCGGGCCAGCGCGCAGGCGTCCGGGCTGTCGCCCCCCAGCGGTGACCGACAGAAAAAACTACTTTCTTTTATATTACGGTCGTAATATAACCAGTGATGCGTTACGCGGCTGACCACAAGGAGCGCACGCACGCCAGGATCGTGGAGGAGGCGAGCCGTCTGTTCAAGCAGGGCGGATTCACGGGAGTCGGAGTCGACGCGGTGATGAAGGCGGCGGGGCTCACACCTGGCGGGTTCTACGCGCACTTCCACTCGAAGGAGGTGCTCCTCGCGGAGACCTTGCCGCTCGCCCTTCGTCGGATGCGCCAGTGGCTTCTCAGGGGGCTCGAGGGGGAGCGGGAGCTCGCGTGGCTCCGGGAGGTCGTACGCCGCTATCTGAGCCGCACGCACCGAGACGCGGTGGCCGAGGGCTGCCCGATGCCCGCCCTCACGTCCGACGTCGGCCGGGCGGGCGCCCTCGCGCAGGAGACCTTCGAGACCCACCTCCGTGACCTCGCGGCCGAGTTCGCGGCGAGGATGCCGAGCGCCTTTGGACCGCCGCGCGAGCGCGCGCTCGCGACGATCGCTCTCTTCGTGGGGGGCGTCATGCTCGCGCGGGGGGTCAAGGACCGGAAGCTCTCCGGCCAGATCCTCCGCGCCTGCCGTCTCCTCGCGATCCCCGAAGAGGCCCCCCATGCCCCGTCCCGGTAACGGAACGCAGCCTGCCGGGGCGTGCCGGAATGGCCACGATACTTCGGTGCCGGCGCGGACCCGGGGCGCTGGGGCGGCCGAGGGCGGGGTCCAGCTCCTCCGAACGGTCACCTACCTCCAGGACGTAAGACCGTTGAGCATCGCCGTGGTCGCCAACCGCGCCCGGTGGCGGTCGGTTCCCCCGCGCCAGGTCATCTTCCGCGAGGGCGACCCGTGCCGGGACCTCCACGTCCTGGTCGAGGGGCGCGTCGAGTGCTACCGGTCGAGCGTCGAGGGGCGGGAGCAGGTCATGATCGTGTTCGATCGGCCCGGGGACACGTTCTGTATCTCCTCGGCCTTCGCGACCGGCCAGAACCTCGTCACCGCACGAGCGCTCACGCTGACGAGGCTCGGCGTTATCGACCGGGGAACGTTCGTCGACGTCGCCGGCCATAACCCGGCGATGGCCCTCCAGCTGGTCAAGACCGTGAGCCGCGATGCCGCGCGCATCATGGACCTCGCCGAGAGCCTTGCGCTCCGCACAGCGAGGGCCAGGGTGGCGCGGCTGCTCTACGAGCAGGCTGTCGCCGAAGGCGTCCGCTCCGGGCAAGGGGTGGAGCTCGCCCGCGAGCGCCTCCGCGAAGAGGACGTCGCCGCCCGCGTCGGGACCGTTCGGGTCCACGTCTCGCGGAGTCTCCGGAGCCTGGTGCGATCGGGCACGATCGTCCTCGACCGCGCGCTGATCCGCATCCCCGACCTCGCCGGCCTTGCGCGAGCGGCCCAGGGCCACGCCGACAGGATCGGCCGAGAGCGCCCGCTGGCGCGCGCCTTCCCACTCCCCGCCCGGCCGGTAACTTTTGTTACCGACACCGGGCCGGCGCGCGCCTAACGTCGGGCCCGGCGCGACCATAGCTCCCGGGACCGGGCGCGAACCGGCCCGGCCACGCCAACTCAGAACCGACAGGGGGTACCGCCATGGAAGATCGGCGAGCCAGCAATGTCATCGACGTCGAGGAGATCCGCGAGCTGTCAGCCGCCCAGCGCGAGAACCTGCTGCGCCGCTCGTGGATGACGAACGACGGGCTCTGGTTCTACCAGGCCTTTGTCAACAACGGGTCCGACGCGGCCAACGGCTGGAACACCGCCGTCGTTCGCGAGTTCGGGCGCCTCGAGATGCGACGGCTTCTCAGGACCCTCGGCTTCACGAAGGTCACCTCCCCGGCGCAGTACTATCGGGTCTTCCAGCTCGCCGTCGGCCTCTACGTTGGGGACCTCTTCGAGTACGAGGACGCCTTCGACGGAACGACCCATCAGATCCACGTCAAGCGCTGCTTCGCCTTCACGGGCGTCTCCAAGGCGGGCGTCGCTCAGGTCTATCACTGCGGCCCGTTCGAGCGGGTCCTCGGCTGGTTCGAGGCGCTCCGCCTCCCGGTGAAGATCAGTCCAGAGGTGGGACTCTGCCAGATGGCTCAGTGCGGCGACTGCCGCTACACGCTCTCGGTGGAGTTCGACCCCGAGCCCGCCGACGGCGAGGCCTGAGCGGCCCGGCAAGGAGGCGCGCGATGAAGACGCAGCGTGCGTGTGCCGTGACCTCGCCAAGTCCAGAACGCGCCGTGCACCGGGTCGCCATCGTCGGTCCTCGTCGCGAGCTCGACGGCGTGCCGCTCGCCGAGGCTCCGTGGCCAGGCGTCCTGGTAGACCGAGTGGCGGACGAGGCTTTCGACAACTACCTCGACCGGCTCGGTGGCGAGACCCTCGCCGTCGTGGTCGTCGTGGCCGAGGCGGGCGATCGGGGTCCGCTCCGGATCCTCCGGTCACGACCAGAACGTCTGCGGACGCGCGCCTACATCCTTGCTCGGGCCCCCGCCCGGCTCCTCTCGCCGGTCGAGGACGACTGGGATGTAGAGGGGATCGTCGACCTCGATCGCCTCACGCCGGAGGCGCTCGCCCGCGCGGTCGAGAACGGCCTCCGCGCCTATCGCGCCCTCGGGACGAACCCGTTGATCCCGGAGTACTATCTCGACGCCACCTACAATCGGATCTTCGACTGGTTCGAGACCACGAAGTGGGACTGGCGCGAGCTCGACCTCTCCCAGATCCGGCGGGACCTCCTGACGGAGCCGGAGATCGACATCCTTCAGGAGTCCGCCATCATCGAGTTCGGCACGCTCCCCGGTGCCCACAACTTCCTTCGCGAGTGGGCGGACGAGTACAGCTTCTCCTCCTGGGCGCTCTCCTGGGGCGCGGAAGAGGCGCGCCACTCGCTCGTCCAGTGCCGCTATCTCCACGAGATCGGGATCGAGGTCCGGGCCAAGCACGCGCTGTATAAACGGGAGCCGTACCCCATAGGGGAGAACCGCGCCGCGACGCTCATGATGAACATCATCTCCGAGTCGCGCGCGGCCGAGTACTACAAGACGCTCGCACGGCTCACGAGGGAGCCGGTGCTCCGAACGATCTGGCGGCTCCTGGGACGCGACGAGTCACGACACGCGCGCGCCTTCTTCGTCTTCTGCAAAGAGCTTGTGGACAGTGCCGAGGAGAACGCCGTCGCCGCGGTGCAGATGGCCTACGTGTGGCTCGCCGACCGGCGCCGGGGGGTGAAGCATCCCGCCGGATTCTTCTATCCGCACTCGAGCTCGACGAGCGGCCTGCGTCAGATCGAGCGCTACGCGCCGGCAATGACCGACGTTGCTGACCGGAAGGTGCTGGCCATGATCCGCAACCTCTTGGTGGATGAGTCGGTCCAGTCGGTCGGAGACCTGAAGGCCTACCTCCGCAGCAAGGTGGCGTGAGAGGAGAGCAGCCATGAACGACGTGTCGCGCGAGGTCTATCGCATTGTCGGCGAGACGCTCAGGGTACCCCCCGGGGAACTGCGGCCGGACCTCCCGATCCGCGCGATCCCGAACGCCGAGTCGATCAAGATGCTCACCGTGATTTTGAAGGTGGAGAAGCAGTTCGACCTCGAGATCCCGGACGAGGCCACCTTCGGGATCGAGACGGTCGGGCAGTTCGACGAGCTTGTGCGGATGCTCGCGGCCGAGCGGGCGGCCGCGAACGCGCGCTGATGGGGGCACCCAGCAGTGGTGATCCGTCACGGGGTCGACATCGAGGCGGTCGCCGAGGTTCGGCGCCTCCTCGACCTCTCGGCCCGCGCCAAGCGCCGAGTCTTCACCGCCCGCGAGGTCGAGGACTGTGAACAGACGGGCGACTCCGAGCGGCACTTCGCCGGCCGCTTCTGCGCGAAGGAGGCGCTCTTCAAAGCGCTCGGACGCGGTTGGCAGGGCATGGGGTGGACAGAGGCTGAGGTGCGCGTGGACCCAGCCGGGGCGCCCCTCCTCGTCACGCGGGGGCGCGTCAAGGCGATGCTCGAGGCGCTCGGCGTCCGCTCCGTCGGGCTCAGCATCTCCCACACCGGGGATATCGCCATGGCGTCCGTGATCCTTCTCTGCGTGCCAGGCGGGAAACGGCCTCCGCGCCCGGTGCCCGGTCGGCGATGAGCGGACCCGACGCGCCCCCCCAGACACTCCTCGACGTCCTGCGCGGCGCGGCACGGCGCCGACCGGGAGGGGGCGTGCGCGTCTTCCGGGGCGCTGACGAGGTGGAGCGACTAACGCACTCCGAGCTCCTGGACCAGGCGGGCCGCATCTCGAGCGGCCTCCTCGAGGCGCCGGAGGAGGCGGGCGGGCGGCGGATCGCCCTGGTCTTCCCGAACTCGGGCGAATTTCTCCAGGCGTTCTTCGGGACGGTCGCCGCGGGTGCGGTGCCGGTCCCGCTCCCGCCGCCGCTCCGGTTCTCGTCCCGGCAGCGCTACGGCCAGCGGATCCGGGGAGCGCTCCTCCGCTCACGAGTTGGCTGCCTGCTCACGACCGAAAAGCTGCTCCCGATACTCCGAGCACTCGTCGCCTCTCTCGGCCTTCGCACCCGGGTCCGCTCGCTGGCCGAGGTGCGCCGAGGGTCACCGAGTTGGGCTCCGGTCGCTCCCGATGACTCCGCCCTCATCCAGTACACGTCGGGGAGCACCGCCGCGCCGCGGGGCGCCGATCTCACGCACCGGCAGGTCGTCGCCAACCTGGGGGCGATCCGCCGAGGTCTCGACATGCGCGAGGGCGATGTGAGCGCGAGCTGGCTCCCGCTCTTCCACGACATGGGGCTCATCGGGTGCTTCCTCGGCGCCTTGAGCGGCGCGATCGAGCAGCTGCTCGCGCCGCCGGAGGACTTCGTTCGGGATCCGTTGACGTGGCTCCGCGTCATGACCCGGCACGCGGCGACGCTCATGACGGCGCCGAACTGGGGCTACTCCCACTGCGCCCAGCGGATCGGCCCCGAGCAGGCGCGGACACTCGACCTCTCGCGCGTCCGGGTTGCCTTGAACGGCGCGGAGATGGTGGACCGCGGCACCACGGAGGCGTTTACCACGCGCTTCAGGGGCGCTGGCTTCCGGGCAGAGGCAATGCTCCCCGTCTATGGGCTCGCCGAGGCCGGCCTCGCGGTCGCGTTCCCCTGCCTCGGGCGCGGGGTCAAGTCGGTCCGCGTGCGGCGGCACGCCCTCGGCGAGGGCGTGGTCGAGCCGGCGCGGCCGGAAGAGGCGAACACGCGCGAAGTGGTCTCGGTGGGGAGACCCGTCGACGGGCTCGAGATCGCCCTCCTGGGAGCCGACGGCGAGCGGCTCTCCGAGAGCCGTGTCGGGGAGATCCTGGTCCGGGGCGCGTCGGTCATGGTGGGCTACGACGAGGACCTCGCGGCCACCGCTGCGGCCTTCCACGAGGGCTGGCTCAGGACCGGCGATCTCGGGTTCCGATTCGATGGCGAGCTCTACGTCACTGGCCGACGGAAGGACCTGATCATCGTGCGTGGCGAGAATCTCTACGCGCACGACGTGGAGGCGCTCGCGGTCGAGGTACCGGGCGTCTGGGCCCGCCAGGCGATGGCGGTCGGCGTCCCCGGGGACGGGACCGAGGAGCTCGTCGTCTTCGCCGAGACACGGACGCGGGAGCCAGCGCGCTGCGACGTGATCGTCCGCGCGATCTCGGAGTCGGTCGCCGGAACGTTGGGGATCGCGCCGCTCGACGTCGTCCTCTGTCGACCCGGTGAGCTCCCAAGGACAACGAGCGGAAAGCTCGAGCGTTACCGGGGCGCGGAGATCTACGCCCGGTGGCGCGGCGAATCCCCTGCCCGCTTCTCCGGCCGCCCGATCTGCTCACCAGGATGAGCGAAGACGCGGGAAGCGGGCGGCGGGCCGCGAGCCTCGTAGGCGCGGGCCGCAGAGATCGGTTTTCCTCGGTCTCCTGGTGCAGCGATTCCAAAGGGCGCAGCGGTCCTCGCCCGACACGGACACTCTAGGAGGCCGGGATGGCCACGCGGGTGCTCGTGGTGGAGGACGAGGAAGAGACCGCCGAGCTGCTTCGAGATCTTCTGCACGAGTTTGGCTATGAGCCTCTGCTCGTGCGCAGCGCCGAGGCCGCGCGGAGCGCGCTCGACACCGAGCGTCCTGACGTGATCCTTCTTGACCTCCGCCTGCCCCTCATGAGCGGGCTGGACTTTCTCCAGATCGATCGCGTCCGCGCCGCGCGGCCCCCGATCGTCGTCGTCTCCGGAGTGGCGACGGAAGAGGAGGCGCGCGAGTGTCTCCTGCGCGGCGCGCTCGATTTTGTTGGCAAGCCCCTCAACGCTGACCTCCTGCGCCAGGTCCTGCTGTATGCCGAGGTGCAGGCGCTCCGCACTCAGCATGATGACGAGCGGCGAGCCGCCGATCGTCGACGATCGGCGCGACCGCCCCTGACGCTCCCGGTCCGAATTTTCGAGTACAACGGCGCGGAGCGGAAGGGGATCTGTGTCGACCTCAGCACCTTCGGCATGAAGCTTCGTCCGCTCGAATCGGTCACCCCGGCGCCCGCGGTGAGACTCTACTTCAGGCCTCTGGATGGCGGGCCCGGCCTCTATCTCCTGGCGATCCTCGTCCGCAGAGAAGATCCCGACACGTACGCCTTTCGATTCGTCAACCTGACCGAGGCCGAGTTCGAGCGTCTCCGCGACGTCGTCGCTGGGGTCGGTGAATCGTCCTGAAGACGGCTCACTAGACCACTCCCGCCGGTCGACATACTGTCCCGCTGATCTGGTGGTGGGCGAGGCTCTCACGAGCACAGCCATAGTTTGGCCGCCCGTGGCCAGGCCGGCCCCACACTCGGCCGCGGCCCGGATCCCGGCGCCGACCGAAGCGAGAAGAGATACGATGGCGAGCATGCCGTACCCGCGGGCGCCGGGTTCCCGACCGACCGGGGACGAGGCCCGAACCAAGTCCCAGAGTCCGGCGCCGTCCCACGAGGCCAGCGCGGAGCGGCCCTCCGCGATCCGCCTGTCACGCGGAGCGGTGCAGCGCAGCGATCTCACCGACTGGCTCGAAGCGAAGCGGTGGCTCGTGGGCCGGTGACAACCGCGATGTCCGACTCGCCGCCGTGACAGAGCATCCGCGCCGCCATGGTCACCGCGGCATGCGTCGGGGCCGCGGCCACGACCGCTTCAGGCCGAAGGACTTCGAGGCGTTCGTCCGCCGAATGCTCGATCCCGGTCGCGACCGCTGGCAGCGGCCCGCGCGTGTGCTTCGCGCGCTGCGCGTGCGGCCGAACGCCGTCGTCGCCGACATCGGCGCAGGCCCCGGCTACTTCACGCTCAGACTGGCGCGGGCCGTTGGCCGGCGCGGCCACGTGTACGCGGTCGACCCGGAGCCACGGAGCCTCGAGCGACTTCGCCACCGGCTCGAGCGGCTTGGCGTCCGCAACGTGACGCCCGTGCTGAGCCGCGGCGACGACCCGCACCTGCCGGCCGGTGCCTGCGACCTCGTGCTAATCATCGACACCTACCACCACTTCCCCGATGGCCCGGCGTTCCTGCGGCGCGCCGCGGGTGCCCTGAAGCCGGGCGGGCGCCTCGTCGGCATCGACTTCCAGAAGCGTGAGACGCCCGTGGGGCCGCCGGTCGAGCACCGGGTCGCACGGGAGGAGTTCCTCCGCGACGCGCGACGGGCCGGCCTCGCGCTCGTCGCCGAGCACCCCTTCCTGCCCTACCAATACTTCGTCGTGCTCCGCCCGCGCACTCGCCGCCGGCCGGCGCTCGTCCCCGCGACGCGCGCAGCGCGGTGATCAGTGGCTGTTCGGACGGGGCGCTTCTGGCCGGGAGTCCGTCCACCCTGTCCGAGCCCGAGACGACGGGCCAGTGGGCCCGGCGCGTACAGAGAGTTCCCCCCGGGCGTTCGCTGACAACCCCTTCCACGTCGGAAGAGCCAAGACCGGTCCTGGCGGCCATGGCGCGGACCACCTTGCGCCCCGCAATGTTTTTCGGTACCGTCACGCCTGCCATGCGCACCATCTGGAGTTGGCCCTCCCGGAGAGGTCGATGTCTGTGATTCGCTCCCTCACCGGCCGGCGGCCGGTGTCCGGTCCTCGCGGAAGTCGCCGGGAACTCCCCGGCGGAATCCGACTAGTCCCCTTCTCCGATCGCCGCAGTCGCGTCTCCCTACTCACAGGAGGTGGTCCGCGATGACACGCGCGTCGCTACCGGCTCGACTGCGCGTCGGCGCCTTGGCGTTTTCATTCGCGCTTGGGGTATTCCTGACGCCCCCGCCGTCGCTCGCGCAGGATCAGACGCTCCGGTTTGGCATCGGCCCGCTCCAGCCCACGCCCTCGGAGACCAAGAAGGCGTTCGAGTCGTTCTTCGCCGGCCTCGCGAAGAAGCTCAATCGCGAGTACGATCTCGTCGCCACCACCGACTGGGCCGGCATCGCGGTGGCGCTCGCGAACGACCAAGTGGACGTGGCATGGATGGGCCCGTGGGGCTATATCCTCGCCAACAACGACTCCGGCGTCACCGCGATCGCCACGGCCAAGTACGACGGCAAGCCGATCTACCACGCCATCGTCGTGTGCCGGCCAGGCGGTGGCGTCAAGAGCTGGCCGCAGGACGCCAAGGGCCGTCGCGTGTCGTTCGCCGACGTCGGCTCGACCTCGGGCTGGCTCATTCCCACCGCGTGGTTCAGGACTAAGGGCATCGAGCCGAAGGAGTACTTCCAGTACTCGGACGGCGCGACGCACGCCGCGAACGAGATCGCGGTGGCCAGCGGGCAGGCCGACTGCGCGACCGACTTCGACCGCAACCGGACCGCGATGATCGAGTCGGGCAGGCTCGAAAAGAGCGCCACCGAGATCGTCTGGCAGTCCGATCCCCTGCCGAACGACGCGATCGCCGTGCGCCGTGGCTTCGATCCCGCCCTGGCCCAGCGGATCCAAACTATCCTGCTCGGCATCTCAGAGGCCGACGCCAAGCCCCTGCTGCCGAACCACTATACGGGATTCGTGGCCGCAACCCACTCGAGCTACAGGATGATCGAGGATGCCGGTGTGCTCGTCGGGCGCATCAAGAAGAGGTAGAGGCGCCTCACTGGTATGTCTATGACCGCCGGGCCCGCTCGCGAGTATCCCGAGCACGAGTTCGGGTGGCTTGCCGCCGGCCGCCTCCGGTTCGCCGTGACGATCGTCGTGCTCGCGGCGATCTACTCGGTCTGCTGGCACTTAGCCAAAGTGGACGTCGGGAAGCTCGTCACGGGGCTGCCTCGGATGGCCTCGTGGGCGGCTAAGTCCTGGCCGCCCGCCACCGACGAACTGCCCGTGCTGTTCCGCCGCGCGGCCGAGACCGTGGCGATGGCCGCGCTCGGTACGAGCGGAGCGGCGCTGCTCGCGCTCCCCCTCTGTGTCCTCGCGGCGCGGAACGTCACGCCCTCGATGGCGCTCTACTATCCCACCGGGTGGTTCCTCAATATGCTTCGGGGCATCGATTCCTTCGTCTTCGCACTCCTCTTTGTCGCCGCGGTCGGTCTCGGCCCGTTCGCGGGAGTCCTCGGGATCGCGTTCCACACGTGGGGGAGCACCGCCAAGCTGTGGGCCGAGGCAATCGAGAACATCCCGCCGGGGCCGCTCGAGGCCGCCGCGGTCACGGGCGCCTCGCGGGTCAAGGTGCTCGCCTTCGCATTGGTCCCCGACGTCGCTCCGAGCCTGCTGTCGATCGGCCTGTTCTGGTGGGAATTCAACGTGCGCGCGTCGACCGTCCTCGGCGTGGTGGGGGCGGGTGGCATCGGACAAGAACTCAAGAACTCGATGGATCTCCTGGACTTCCCGCGGCTCCTGACCATCATCGGGATCATCCTCGCCATGGTCACGCTCATCGACCATGGCAGTCAGTGGGTTCGGCGGCGCCTGGAATGAGCCTCGGGCGACCCGCGAGCACGCGCCGGGCTGCCGGGGCGGTGGTGGCCAGCCGCAGGCCAGAGGCCATCGTCCGAGTCGAGGGCCTCACCAAGCGCTACGGCAGCGCGGCTCCCGCGCTCGTCGACGTTTCATTCTCCATCGAACCCGGTGAGTTCGTGGCCGTCCTGGGCCCGAGCGGCGCCGGCAAGACCACGCTCTTTCGGTGCCTGACCGGGCTCACGCACCCCGATGCGGGCTCGGTCAGCGTGCGGGGCCAGGACATCTACCGGATCCGCGGCCGCGCGCTGCGAGCGGCGCGCCAAGAGATCGCCCTCATCTTCCAGCAGTTCAACATGGTCCGACGCCTAACGGCCCACCACAACGTGCTCGCTGGCCGACTGGCCGCGGTCTCGACGTGGCGGGTCCTCGTGGGCCGCTTCGCGAGGTCCGATCGGCAGCGGGCGCTGGCCTGCCTGGACGCCGTCGGCCTGCTCGACCGCGCCTACGCGCGTGCCGACCAGCTCTCCGGGGGCCAGCAGCAGCGCGTCGCGATCGCCCGCGCCCTCGCGCAGGAGGCGACCGTCCTCCTCGCCGACGAACCGGTCGCCAGCCTCGATCCGGAATCCGCGTCCGTGGTGCTGGAGACGCTCCATCCCGTCGCGCGCACCGGGGTGGCGGTTGTGGCAAGCATGCACCAGGTCCACCTGGTCACGTCGTATGCGGATCGGATTATCGCGCTCCGCGCGGGGCGCGTCGTCGAGGATGCGCCCGCCGACCGCGGCGATGCGAAGGCGCTCGAGCAGATCTACGCACGCGACGCTCCGGTTGGGAGCCCAGCATGACCCAGGGGCACGGACAACCGGCGGCATCGCCATCGCGGGTCGACGCCGTATGGGACGCGGGGGACCTCGCCTGTGGCGACCTCATCCTCCAGCTCCGCGGGCGCATGGAGGCGATGCTCCCCGGTCATGTGTTGCGCCTCGTCGCCCTGGACCCAGGGGCGCCCGAGGATCTGCCGGCATGGTGCCGGCTCACTGGCCACACACTCCTGGCCGCCGATCATCCCGTCTACCACATTCGAAGAGAGGAGCGCTGAGCCATGGCCAACAAGTTCTGTGTCAGCCTCACCCACTCCAAGGACAACACTGACAAGGCGACGGTCGCCTTCGTGGTGGCGAACGCCGCCGTGGGCTCCGGCAAGGAGACGATGGTCTTCCTGAGCGTCGAGGGCGTCCGCCTGGCCCAGAAGGGTGTCGCCGACGGCATCCACGAGGAGGGTTTCGCCCCGCTGCGCGAGCTGTTGGACAACTTCACGAAGGCGGGCGGGACGATCTACGTCTGCTCGCCATGCTTCAAGAAGCGGAAGCTGGACGAGCACAATCTGGTCGCGGGGGCGACCATCGTGGGGGGAGCGAAGCTGGTCGAGTTCCTGTCTGACGGCAGTCCCTGCGTAAGCTACTAGAGGGACCCAGAGGAGCCGGCCGTGGACTACGTCGAGCGCCACACCCTAGCCGCAGACGCCCGGTTCGACGGCGGCGACCTCGACTGCGGCAACGGCCTGCTCCTCTTGATTCGGCAGCACATCGATCCCCTCGAACCGGGCCAACTGCTGGAGTTCACGTCGACGGAGATTTCGGTTGAGGAGGACTTCCCCGCCTGGTGCCGGCTCACGGGGAACGAGCTCGTGTCCGTGACGCGGCGGGATCGCGAGCGGAGCTTCCTCGTCTGCAAGGGGCCGCTCACCGCGCGCGGAGGGCGACAGGCCGCCGCCCGGGGACGACCGGCGTTCGTGACCTCGCAGGCAACCGTGCCCGTCCACGTTCCCACGAGCCTGCCGCCTCCCGCCCCTGCCCCTGCGATCCCGCCCCTCGCGGTCATGGGTATCGGCAGTTGGCCCCGGCCACGCTGGATGCTCGCGGCCATCCACGAGCACATCGAAGGGAGGCTTTCGGACGAGGAGTTCGAGGTCACCGCCGAGGATGCGACCCGCCTCGCCGTCGCCGCGCAGCTTCGCGCCGGCGTCGACGTGGTGACGGACGGCGAGCAGCGCCGCGACAACTACGCAAGCTTCGTCGGGAGCCGCCTCGACAACTGTCAGCTCATTCCCCTGACCGACCTCTTGCCCCTGGTCGACGATCCCGAACGGTTCGAGGCCGAGATGCGCTCCCTAGACGTGCCAGCGGGCCAAGTGCGGCATCCTGCCGTCTTCGGCCCGCTCGGCCGGAGCCGGCCGCTGGCCCTGGCCGAGCTGGAGGCCGTCCGCGCGCTTACCGACAAACCGGTGAAGGTCGCACTGCCCGGACCGTACCTGCTGACCCGCATCATGTGGATGGAGTGCATCTCGGACCGTGCCTATCGGTCGCGCGAGCACCTGGCCGAGGACATCGTCCGGGTCCTGCGCGAGGAGATCCACGGCCTCTTGGCCGGCGGCGCGGCGCTGGTGCAGTTGGACGAACCCGTGCTCTCCGAGGTCGTCTTCACCGGGGCCAAGAACACGCGGAGCTTCATGTGCGGTGCGCTCAGCGACAAGGGGGACGCCGCGCACGAGCTCGCCTTCGCCACCGATCTCCTCAACCGCGTCACGGCAGGCCTGCCGACGGCCCGCGTGGCTCTCCACGTCTGCCGGGGCAACTGGACCCGCGACGAAACCGCCGCCCTGACCGGCGACTACGGAGCGCTCTTGCCGGTGTTCGAGCGCCTCGCCGTCGGCACGCTCCTGTTGGAGCTGTGCACGCCGCGGGCGGGCGATCTCGCCGTCCTGAAGGCTCTGCCGCCGGCGATCCGCCTCGGTGTGGGGGTCGTGAACCAAAAAAAGAGCGAATCGAACCTGTCGCGGAAATCGTCGAGCGCGCGCGCCGGGCCATCGAGCTGGTCGGACACGAGCGCGTGGTGCTCACCCCCGACTGCGGCTTCGCCACCTTCGCCGACAACCCGGTGGCCTCCGCGCCCGTGGCGGAGGCCAAGCTGCGGGCGATCGCCGACGCCGCGGCGGAGCTGCGGGGGCGGAAACTCGAGTGAACGATCGACGGCAGCCGCTGCTGAAGAGTTGACGATGAGCGAGTCGATCATTCTTCGCGCTGCCCTCGCTCTGGCCGCAGCCCTTGAAGACCTTCACAACACTTCCGCGGCTAACGACGATCCGGCTCACGTTACCCTTGGAGCACCGCGACTGACCAAATCGTCCGGACGGAGACCATCGCGCGGGTCAAGGGCTCAGTCGTCTTCATTAGCCCATCCACCCCGGCCTCGGCAAGCTCTATGCTAAGACCGGCCGGGGCGAGAAGGCGCAGGACCAATCGGAATCCGTACGGGCCAAACGGACATCCTCTTGTTCAGAGGCCGTTCCCTAGTCCTCCCCGGTCCTGAGCCTTTGCCCAATCACTAGGCAAGGAGGAAACCCGGTCGATGGTCACGCTCAACGTGAACAAACGGGAGTACACGGCGGACGCGAGGCCGGACACCCCACTCCTCTGGGTGCTCCGGGACTCGCTCGGGCTGACGGGCACTAAATACGGCTGCGGCATGGCCCTCTGCGGCGCCTGCACCGTGCACCTCGACGGCGAGCCTGTCCGCTCCTGCGTCACGCCGCTTTCAGCCGCCCGGGGCAGGGCGGTCACCACGATCGAGGGCCTTGCACCCAACTCCGACCATCCAGTGCAGCGAGCCTGGGTCCAGGAGGAAGTCGCCCAGTGCGGCTACTGCCAGCCCGGACAGATCATGTCGGCCGCGGCGCTCCTGGCCCGCACCCCTACGCCCTCGGACCCCGACATCGACGCGGCCATGGCCGGCAACCTCTGCCGCTGCGGGACCTATCAGCGCATCCGCCGCGCCATCCACGCGGCCGCCAAGCTCGCCGGAGGTGCCCGATGAAGACGATCCGCCTGAGCCGTCGCGTGTTCCTCAAGGGGGCCGTCGTGGCCGGCGCCGGCCTGACGATTGGCTTCGATCTGGCGGGCGGCCGCCGTGCCCTTGCCCAGACGGAGCCCTTCGTGCCCAACGCCTGGATCCGCATCACACCCGACGATATCGTCACGGTCATCGTCAGCAAGTCCGACATGGGCCAAGGCGTCCTGACCTCGATGCCCATGCTGATCGCCGAGGAGCTGGAAGCAGATTGGTCAAAGGTCCGGACCGAGCAGGCCCCCGCGGCACCCCAGCTCTACGGGAACCCCG
>Ga0137362_10000655_pt1 | contig 19094 bp, 10 predicted proteins | sample MadtaG_2_FD_104801 | JGI IMG/M metagenome (GOLD analysis project Ga0137362, IMG submission 104801) | Vadose zone soil microbial communities from Angelo Coast Range Reserve, California, USA - Mad1_100_16 metaG | ecosystem: Environmental > Terrestrial > Soil > Vadose zone | place: USA: California... | reverse complement strand
TTGCAGGGACCTACGATCTGCGTCTCACGGCAAGCGATACATTGGTGTCTCGCAGTTCGGATGTAATCATCACCGTAGACGATCAAATAGTCGGAAACATTGAGGTCTGCTACTTCTGCTCAACGAACTTCGGATTGGGAACATTCCAGGACGGTCCCACGTTCGTCATTCGCAATACGGGCACAGCCCCGATGACGGGAGCCGTTCTTAGGATCGGGCCAGGCGGTGGCTTTACGGATTCCTTCAACGTCGGTTCCATACCGGCGGGTGGTTTTGTTCTCGTCGCGCCGGGGCTTTCAAACGATGGTGGCACTGGCCACACGTTCTTCAACTACCTGGGCGGGATCCTTGATACCAGCGACAGCGGGCCGAGCGGTAATGATACGCAGTTTGAGTTCACTGCCTTGAGTGGCGGATTCCAGGTCGATTCGGGGGTCTTTACGCCCGCAGCGACGCAGGGCCCTTCGCTCGACGGCACGGTCGCGAACATCAATTTCCTGGGCGGGCCCGGCAACGCCGACGCCCCCTGCAACAACTGCTTTGACAAGGTAGTCACGAATTTGGGCATCTCCACAATGCCGGCTCTGATCATTTCAAAGACACATGTGGACCCATTCAATCTCGGACAGCAGAACGCTAGCTACACCGTCACCGTGTCGAACGGCCCGAACTCGGCGCCGACGAGCAGCGCTGTGACCGTGACGGATACGCTGCCATCCGGTCTGACGCTGGTGTCCATGGTGGGAAGTGGCTGGACCTGTTCTGGCACTAGCTGCTCGCGAAGCGACGTGCTGGCAAGTGGCGGAAGTTACCCACCGATTACGGTGACCGTCAATGTAGCCAGCAATGCTTCATCGCCACAGAACAACACTGCAACAGTCGCAAGCGGCGCGTTCGCAGCGGTGACCACAACCGACTTTACAACGGTTACACAAGCGGGTCCGCAGCTGACGAAGGTAAGTCCTGGCATTGCGAAGCAGGGACAGCAAAATCTGACGGTAGCGATCACCGGCCAGTCCACGCATTTCGTCCAAGGAACAACTACGGCCGCCTTTGGCGCAGGAATCACCGTCACGTCGCTTACCATCAATTCAGCGACCACCGCAACGGCCACTGTGAATGTAGCGTCGAACGCGCCACTCGGCACAAGTGATGTGACACTAGCGACGGGTGGAGAGGTGGCGACACTGACCGGCGGATTTGGAGTCATCAGTAATGGCTCCAGCGGTTCGACCGTGGTGTTCACGCCGCAGGGCTGGATCGGTTCGCCCACGAACGGGGCAATCGTTCAGGGACAGTCACAGATCACGGTTACTTCTGGCGTAAACCTTACGTCGGGTACGCTGACCTATTGGCCGCTTTCAAATCCGAATGCGGTTACAACCCTGAACTCGAACGCGACGGGGACTGGCACCGTCGGTACTTTCGATGCCACGCTGCTCCCCAGCGGGGGATACGCGATCGAGCTCAACGCCGTCGCAAACGGAGCGCCACAAACGAGTTATGTGACCGTCACAGTTGTCGGTGATAACAAACCGGGAAGAATCATATCCACGGTGACCGATTTCAAGGTCCCGTTGGCGGGAATCCCAATCAGCATCACGCGGACCTACGACAGCCTGGAGCGCAGCCAGAGCGAGGATTTCGGTTTCGGATGGAAGCTTGGAACGACGGTTGGTCTCAGCGTCGATTCGAAGATGGACGTTACGTTCAATTTCAACGGGCAACGCGAAACGTTCTACTTTCAAGCAGCGCCCCAGAATGTGTACTTTGCCTGGATACTATACCCGCAGTACGTCCCTCAACCGGGATTGCACGGAACGTTGACTTCAGATGGTTGTCCTGCGGTATGGAACGTTCAAGGCACAATCTATTGTCTGCTGGATAAGACGCCTTACCAGCCGACAACTTACGTTTACACCGATCCGGTCGGACGGGTGTACACCATCTCCGCGAGTGGCCAATTGCAGTCCATCAAGGACCTGAACGGCAACACGCTGACGATTGCGGCGAACGGGATCACGAGCAGCGTAAACGGCGTCGTGGTTCCCTTTGTCCGCGATGGAGCAGGCCGCATCACTCAAATCACCGACACAAACGGAAAGAACTACAACTATTCCTACGACCAGAGTGGAAATCTGCAGTCAGTTAAGTATCCCGGCCTTACCGGCGCAGAAACGTACACCTATTTCAGCGACCATACCCTGCAAACAGATACCGACCCACGCGGGAACTCCTCGAGCGCGACGTATTACCCCGATGGACGACTTCAATCGATTACCGATGGGATGCACAACACTTGGAACTATTCCTACAATCTCGCGACGAACACCAAGACGACCACCAATCCCGATGGCGGGGTCATCACAGAGACGGACGACAATTTCGGCAAGCCGCTCAGCATCACCGATCCGCTGAACCGAACCACGACGTACGTGTACGACGGAAACGAGAACCTAACAAGCATGACCGATCCGCTGCATAAGACGACTTCCTACACTTATGATGGAAACGGCTTCCAGACCTCGGTCACCGATCCTCTGCTCCACAAGAGCACGAAGACCTACAACCAATTCGGCGGGGTGCTGACCGCAACCGATGCCGCGAACACAAATACGCAGGCGACAACGTATGATCAAAATTTAAATCCTGTGCAAGTCAGGGACCTTCTGAATGGCCCGGGCACTTTCGTAAGCTCGGCTACTTTTGACCAGTCCGGTAACATTTTCACCTTCACCGATGCCGATCAGAACACAACTCAGTTTGGCTACGACTCGAACGGAAATCTCAATGTGGTGATTGATCCCCTTAACGAAGCTACTCATTACCTGTACGACGCGATGGGTAGGGTGACGAAGTACACGGACGCGAACCAGAACGCGACCCAGTTCGTTTATGACGACTTGGGCCGTCTGAGGACTAAGACGGATGCGCTGCAAAATGTCACCAGCTACATATATGACGACGACTCGAACAAAACATCGGAAACCGATGGGAATCATCACACAACGACTTATCAATACGACGCGTTGAACCGGGTGAGCGCGGTTCTCTACGCGGACAACACATCCAAGAGCTTTACGTACGATTTCCGTGGCAACAAGCTGACGGAGGTTGACCAGCTGGGACACACCACAAAATACCTTTACGATTTAGCGGGCCAGTTGACGAACGTGACCTACGCGTATGGCACACCTGACGCCGGAACGGTCAGCTATACATACGACGCGGACGGCAGGCAAAAAACCGTAACGGACGAACTGAACCACACGACGACATATAATTACGATGATGCAGGACGTCTCACGAGCGTGCAAGATGCGCTGAATAACGTCACCAATTACGGATATGACACCGACAATCGCCAAACGAGCGTCATAGACGCCAACCAGCACGCGGCCAGTTATGCGTACGACGCGCGGGGCCGGTTGACCGCCACGGCATATCCGATCGTGCCCCCCGCCACGCAGGCTACGAGCTCGCTGGCGATCTATGACGGCGTGGGAAGGTTGCTGGCCGCGACCGATCAGGCTGGGAACGTCACCACTAAAAATTACGATCTCGTTGGGCGCCTGACATCGGTAATGGATCCCCTCCACAACACTACGCGCTATGGCCACGATCCAGCGGGCAACCTCACCAGCGTGCAGGACGCCGCGGGACGGACGACGACCTACCAATACGACGTGGTGAATCGCCGAAGTACGCGCACTCTTCCGCTCAGCCAGTTAGAGAGCTATAGCTACGATGGTGTTGGGAACCTCGTGGCAAAAACGGACTTCAATCAGAAGAAAACGACGTACAGCTATGACGTGCTGAACCGGTTGCTATCTAAGGTGCCGGATGCTTCCCTGAATCAGCCAACGGTCTTGTTCACCTACACGTCCACTGGGCAGCGGGCCTCCCTGAGCGATGCAAGCGGTCCGACGACATATACCTACGATAATCGGGACCGAGTGCTGAGCAAGGTGACACCCGAGGGCACCTTGAGCTACACCTATGATGCTCATGGGAATCTCTTGACGATTGCCTCCTCCAACGCTAACGGGGCGTCAATGGCCTACACCTATGACGCACTGAATCGGTTTTCCAGTGGAACAGACAATCGCTTACTCGCGCAGGGCGCATCTTCGGCAAAAACGTCCTACAGCTATGATCCTGTCGGAAACGTCTTGAATTACACCTATCCCAATACGGTTCAGGTGGCCTCGACATTCGACCCACTGAACCGCTTAACACAAATGGGCTCTTCGAACAGCGGCAACGTACTGGCGAGCTATGCTTACACGCTAAGCCCTGTTGGAATGAGGCTCTCCGCGGCCGAACAAAGCGGTCGCATCGCCACATACGGGTACGACAATGACTACCGTCTCACTTCGGAAGCGATCACGAACGATCCCGGAGGAAAAAATGGCACGGTGAACTACACGTACGACTTAGTCGGAAACCGTACTCAGCAAACATCAACGCTCAGCGGGATAACCGGCGGCTCGTTCAGCTACAACGCTAACGACAGGCTGACGAGCGACGCCTACGACAACAACGGTAACACCATCGCGTCGGGCGGGCTAACGTACGCTTACGACTTTGAGAACCGGCTGCTCGCAAACGGTGGCCTAGGTCTTACGTATGACGGCGATGGCAACCGCGTAAGCGAGTCTGTAGCCGGCACGAATACTAAATATCTTGTGGACACGCTGAACCCGACTGGCTTGCCGCAGGTGATGGACGAAATCGTCAGCGGTTCCGTAACGAGAACATACGCCTATGGCCTGCAGCGCATTAGTGAAAACCAACTCATCGGCGGGATCTGGACGCCCAGCTTTTACGGCTACGATGGCCACGGAAATGTGCGCTTCCTTACCAATCTCGCGGGCACGGTGACCGATACGTACCAATACGACGCTTTTGGGAACCAGGTCGCAAGCACGGGAACGACGCCGAACAGCTATCTCTACAGCGGCGAACGCTTCGACTCCAGCCTCGGTTTTTACGACTTCCGCGCCCGCTACTACCGCTCATCGACCGGGCGCTTTTGGTCCCGCGACTCCGAGGAAGGCGATACGGACACACCTCTGAGTTTCAATGCATACACATACGCATGGCAGGATCCCACTGACAGGAGTGACGCCACTGGCCTGTCTCCTGTTGCGGCGCCGGTCGAGGAGCCGCCAACGCTCCCCCCGCCGACAGAGCCTACTCAACAGCAGGCGCGACCTGGCGGGAGCGCTCTTGCCGAATACGCGGCCGCCCTCACCATATCATTCACGACTTATGTCGCCGTTGAGAAATTAGGCTGCGAGGTAGCCATCGCTTATTCGTATTCATCGCGTAGGGTCGTTAATGACTTCAATATTCAACGAGATGAGGAAAGGTGCACGACGACAGGTGAAGGCCGAATGCGCCTGCAACTCCAACTCGGGAAACAGTTTACGGCACCATTGCGGTTTGTAATGAAAAATCAGGATCCCCCTGGAGTGACAACTGCTCAGGTTGACTCACAGCTACTAAATCTGTGGAACGCAGCTAAGACGCCAGCCGCACGGTTCCCGTTCAATTCATTACAGCGGGATCTAAGGTCCGCTATCATCGAAGTTGGCAGATGCGCGCACCGTTACCCGCCTGGAGGCGTCATTGGTGGTTCTGATGAAGGTGGTAAATCGGTTTGCTCGGCGGAAGTTGATAAGAGCGGCTGGCGAGTTGATCTCGACAATTTGAATGGCCACAATCTGCGTCAATGACCTCCGGGAAAGACATCGCGACTGACCTGCTGCGGCGGCTGTTAGCCGGTGAACGGGGACAGGTGGGACTTCATCTGTCAATGCTGCTTGAAAAAGCGTATCCCGTGGCGGCCAGTGACGAAACCTATCGGCAAATTCTGCCTCCAGAACTTGCTGACATACACCTCTCGGCCGAGACAGCTAAGGAAATAACTGCACTGATTTGCACGGAGATTTCTCGAAATCCAAGAGAGAGCTTGATCTCAGCAGTTTCTTTTACCGGTGCGGAAGTCGCCACCAAGACCGCTGCAAACGTTCTAGCAAATCCTCCCCGTCCGCTCACGATGGGAGAGTACGCCTCCGCTTTGTCGATCGTAGGAAAATACTTGCCGGGCGAGCTTTCGGAGCAACCCGAGTTCCTTCCGAAGGCTGAATTAGAACGCCTAATTCAAGTAGCGAAACAACTTAAGAATGTGGCGGAGACCGGAACTGTCGCCGAGAGGTCTGCGCGAATCACGGCCAAGCATCACGCTGCCGGACTTCTGGAAAGCTTGAGGTCCCGCGGAATCATCGAAAATTAAGGTGGCGGCTGAAGGACCGGCCCAAACTGGGCGCACGGCTTCGCACGGTCCGATCAGCCGCTCCCTAGCTCTGATCTGCCCCATTTCCCCGCGCACAGGAGGACTGACCTACACTTATGACTTCGAGAACCGGTTGCTCGCAAGCGGCGGCCTGGGCATTGTGTATGACGGTGATGGCAACCTTGTCAGCGAGACCGTTGGCGGAACCACGACGAAGTTCCTTGTAGACACATTTAACCCAACAGGCTTTCCGCAAGTGCTCGACGAAATCGTGAACGGCTCCGTAATACGGACGTACGCTTACGGACTTGTCCCACTGCATGCTCGCTTCCTATTGACAGTCTATATGTGGCTCAAATATCATCCATATAGATTACCGATAGGAGATGTGCTTGAGCTCTGAACCGACAACCCTATTGCGAGCAACTTTGGACTTGCTGATCTTGAAATCGCTTGTCGCCGGCGAGATGCACGGATTGGGAGTCTCACGCAGAATCCAGGAGATCGACGGGCGGGACTTTTCTTGTTGAGGCCGGCTCGCCCCGCTCTACACCGAATGAAAGAAGAAGGTTGGATTTCCTCCTTCTGGGGAGACTCCGAAAACAACCGGCGCGCGAAATACTATCGCTTGAGCAAGGCAGGACGGAAGCAACTCGAACCCGAAACCAAGCGCTGGAGACGCATTTCTTGGGCTATCGCGCAAGCTTTGGGAGCATTGTAAAGAGGTGTTCAGTATGCCGCTCTTTGTGAGAGCCCGAAGTCTCTTGCGAAATCTCTTTTTCAGTCGTCGCGTGGAGGGAGACCTTGACCAAGAGGTTCATGCGCACCTCGAAATGCTGACAGACGGAAACATTCGCGGGGGGATGTCACCGGAGGAAGCGCAACGGGCCGCGCGGATCGAACTTGGGGGGATTGAGCAAGTGAAAGAACAGGTTCGCGAAGAACGAATTGGCAACTGGCTCCCCTCCGTCCTCTCTGATTGCCGCTACGGCATCCGCATGCTCCGCAAAAATCCAGGTTTCACCGCTGTTGCCATCCTGACGCTCGCTCTGGGTATCGGTGCAAATTCCGCGTTCTTCTCTATCGTCAACGCCGTGATGTTGCGCCCGCTTCCGTACGCCGATTCCGAGCGCCTCGTGAGACTCGGTTCCAAGACCGGAATGTTTCCAGACATGTCCCTGAATTTGACGTGGCCGGTATTCCAGAAAGTCCGCAAGCAAGTCTCTTCTTTTGAGCAAAGCGCTGTGTATCGGGGCCAGTCCAAAGCCTTAACCGGACGTGGCGAACCGCAGTTGATCGAGATCGCCGCCGTATCAGATCGGTTCTTCGAGCAACTCACTGTCCGCCCTCGGTTAGGGCGTTTGCTGGGAGATGCCGACCAGGATGAGAGGAATGGGAAAGTTGTCGTTCTGAGCGACGTCTTATGGCGAACGCGTTTCGGCTCCGATCCGCAAATTCTCGGGCAGACGCTTACGCTCGATCACCAACCTTATACGGTTGTGGGAATTGCAGCCAAAGGTTTTGCCTTTCCGGAAAGAACCGAGGCTTGGACTCCACTAGCGGTCGCGTCCGAGACGCGAGAAAATCCCATGTTTTACGCATTCACTTTTGTCGGGAAATTGAAACCTGATGTTGCGATGAGTCAGTTGAACGCGGAACTCAAACCCGTCTCCGCGCAAATGGTAAGAGAATATCCTAAATTGAAGGACGGCTACGAATTGGATGCCACGAAACTCATGGATGATCGTGTCAGCGATGCGCGTTTGTCCTTTTACGTATTGCTCGGGGCCGCCACTTTCGTCCTTCTGATTGCGTGCACAAATCTCGCGAGCCTGTTGCTCTCCCGGACCTGGGCACGACAGCAGGAAATGGCCGTGCGATCTGCATTGGGCGCCTCGCGCACACGCATCTTTCGCCAGATGCTCGTGGAAAGCTGCTTGTTGGGAATCTTGGGCGGCGCCTCCGGAGTGGGGCTGGCCGCGTTCGTAGTCCAGATTTTTCGTGCAGTTGCGCCGGAGGACACTCCGCGTCTCGTAGAGATTCATCCGGACTGGGCCATGGTCGCTTTCGCCGCAACAAGCGCGTTGCTCACTGGCATTTTCTTTGGCGTGGCCCCTGCCCGGCAAGCCGTATGTGCGACGATCCACAATACTTTGAAGGAAGGCGCTGGCGCCAGAAGCGTTGCGGTCGGTGCGCGTCAATCCAAGATAGGCGGAGCCTTAGTTACCGGAGAAGTTGCGCTGGCCTTCGTGCTATTGGTCGGCGCGGGCCTCATGCTGCAAACCTTCGGTCGCCTCCTGACTCAGAATCCTGGATTCCGTACGGACAACGTCTTAACGTTCGATCTCTACAGGCCCGCGCTAGAGAGTGATGCCGACCGCAAGAAAGACATCCCTGCCCAGGTGGAACAAACCAAAAATATCGTGCAGCAAGTCCAGCGCTTACCGGGAGTCGAAGGTGTCGCTGCGTCCAACTACGCTTTGTTGGACGGCACCATCTCGGTTCACGGCGGTCTTCGCGTCGAGGGCTCCGACGCCGTCGATCCCGATACGGCTTTCGCGGTCACCACGCGATACGTATCGCCAACCTATTTCAAAACCTTGGGACTGGCACTGCTTCGGGGAAGAGGATTTGCCGACACGGATGTTCGCGGCACAGCACCGATCGCCATCGTTAATGAAAGGATGGCGAAAAAATATTGGGGCACTCTCGACGTCCTCGGCAAGCGCTTCACTACATCGACAGACGACAAGGGAGTTGAAGAGTGGAGTGAAGTCGTCGGCGTCGTGACCAGCGCGCGTGACATCTTTGTGAAAGAAGAACCCGACGCGGAATATTACGTGCCCCTGTATCAGGGCGGCATGAAAGGGTCTACTCTGCTCGTGCGTACCACCAGCAATCCCGAAACACTTGCGGGCACGATCACCAAACAAATTTGGAGCGCCTACCCTGATTTGCCGGTGAGTCACGTGACGACACTCCGAGCCACCATCGAAAAGTCCGTCGGCAACGAGAAGTTGCACGCTACATTGTTGACTATCTTTGCGGGCACCGGATTGCTTATGGCTCTGGCTGGTACTTACGGCGTCATTGCCTACGCCGTCGAACGCAGAACACAGGAAATCGGCATACGCATTGCTCTCGGTGCCACTCGCGGCGACGTGTTACTTCTTGTGTGCAGGAACGCCTTTTTCCCGGTGCTGGTCGGCATTGCCGTCGGTGTCCCGGTCGCACTCGCGGGCCAACGTGCGCTCGCCAGCGAATTGTATGGCGTGAAGGCAACCGACCCATTCACTTTTGCGGCAGCAGCGTTGTTGATGATTCTGGTTGCTGGGATTGCGTGTTGGATTCCCGCACACCGAGCCACTCACGTCGACCCCATGGTCGCCCTGCGTTGCGAATAGAATTTAGCTCCTGGCCGACGACTATCTCCTAGGTTAGCCGCGGTCTCATAGAGCTTTGGCAGCGTTGTCGAGGGTTCAGCATGCAGCTTTTTGTGAAAATTCGGAGTCTCCTGCGAAATCTCTTTTTCTCGCGGGGCGTGGAGGTGGATCTCGACGAGGAGGTTCATTCCCACTTCGAAATGCTGACAGAGGAAAACATTCGCGCGGGTATGTCGCCGAAGGAAGCTCAACGTGCCGCGCGGATGGAAATTGGCGGTATCGAACAGGTGAAAGAACGGGTTCGCGAGGAGCGGATTGGCAATTCGTTGCACTCCGTGATCACCGATTACCGCTTCGGTCTTCGTCAACTCCGCAAGAATCCGGGCTTCACCGCCGTCGCCATCCTTACCCTGGCCCTCGGCATCGGCGCCAACACCGCGCTATTCAGCATCGTCGATGCAGTACTGTTGAGACCTCTTCCGTACCAAAGCGCAGATCGTCTGGTCGCGGTTTGGTCGACTGAAATTGGCCAACCGGGTACAAAGATATTCGCACCCTATCGGGACTTCGAGGAGTTCCAAACTCACAATCGCAGCTTCGAAAAGCTAGCGGCGCTGACTTGGGCCAGGGCGGGCGAGATTCTTACTTGGCGCGGTTCGCCGCATGAGGTCCTTGCCATTCCGGCAAGCGCCGACTTCTTTTCATGGTTAGGCGTATCAGCAGCGCAGGGCCGCACGTTTGGCCCGGAGGATATGCAAAATGGATGCACTGTCGTGTTGGCCCATTCGTTTTGGCAGAACGAATTGACGTCTGCTTCCGACATCGTGGGAAGCACACTGACGCTCAATGGGAAGCCTTGCTCGGTCGCGGGCGTTATGCCCAACGAATTTGAATTCTATCCGAAACAAACTGCTTTATGGACCTTGATCACGCCAGACAGCGAGTTTTTGAAGAAACCGTTTGATTCTGTCGTCGGGATCTTTGGTCGACTTAAGCCAGGTACGAGCATCAGCGAGGCCGAGCGCGAATTAAACGCTCTTCACGAAAGAGTAGTCCAGCAATCACCTGCCGGAAGCTGGGTAGCACACACTGTACCGATCGTTCGCGACCTACGAGAACAGTTTACGTGGATGGCCGGACGGAACCTGCGCACAGCGCTCCTGGTTTTGTCCGCTGCGGTGGGTCTAGTTCTGGTCATCGCTTGCCTCAACGTCGCGAATTTATTAATCGGCCGCTTCGTTGAAAGACAAAGGGAATTGGCAGTTCGCGCCGCGCTCGGTTCAGGCCGCTCTGGTTTGATGCGTCAGCTGCTTGTAGAGAGTCTGCTGCTCGCGACCTTGGGAGCCCTCGCCGGAGTTTTATTTGCGGTGACGGGAGTGCATTATTTTAATTCCGCTAACCCGATAGAGCTCCCGCCCGGCAATCCAGTCGGAGTAAATCTCCGTGTGCTGGGTTTTACAACGTTCCTTGCAACGGTGACAGGCCTAGTCTTTGGGTTGGTGCCTGCTTGGCGGGCATCTGAAGTCGATTTGAACGAAGTTCTGAAACAGTCAGGTCGGAGCGTCACTTATGGAAAAAGTCATCGCACAAGCAAAGGGTTGGTGGTCGGTCAAGTAACGCTGTCATTGGTTCTCCTCGCAGGCGCGGGCCTCCTGATCGAAAGTATCGTTCGACTAGGCTCTGTGCCGCTTGGTTTTCGCCCTGACCATCTTCTAACTGCCAAAGTTGCTCTTCCACACGCCGTGTACTCCGACGCGATTCAGCGAGTAACTTTCTACCGCAAGCTGATTGGAAATCTAGGCACACTCCCGGGCCTGCAAGGCGTGGCGCTTTGTTCATCACTCCCTCCTTACAATGGTGGCGCTTCCAGCGAACTGGCGGTAGCCGGAAGAGTTGCGATCGAAAATCTGGAAGCTGTCAATAGTGTAGAGACCAGTTCTGGCTATTTTCATGTGCTCGGCATTCCGCTTCTCCGAGGCCGAGAATTCGATTCGCGTGACCGAGAAGAATCGCAGCGGGTCGCCATCGTAAATGACGAAATGGCTCGCAAGTATTTTCCCAAAGAAGACCCGGTGGGCAGGCAGATTAAGCTCGGGAACACGGACGCCAAGGTTCCCTGGCTGACGATTATCGGAGTTGTTGGCAATGAGAAGCGAACGATTGTTTACCAGGAGATGGGATATGTGGAACCTGCCCTCGTGTATCTACCTGTTGAGCAGAGTTCAGCGGCATCGATGGGGTTGGTGATGCGTGTTGCAGCTAATCCGCTCGTTCTGAGCCCTATACTACAACGAGAGGTGTCTCATCTCGATAGCGGTGTTCCCGTCTACGACGTCAGAACATTGAATGACCGCTATTCGGAATTTCTCGCTCATCCCCGCTTTCGCGCGATCATTATGGGCATTGTTGCGGGATTGACATTGCTTCTCGCCGCGGTTGGTGTTTATGGCGTTCTCGCGCAGTCGGTTTCGCAGCGCACACAAGAGATTGGAGTCCGTTTGGCGCTCGGCGCGCACCGACGAGACATCTTGCGTCTCATTCTTGGGCAAGGCACGAGGCTGACGCTGATGGGTGTGGGGATTGGAACGATTGCGGCACTGGCACTGACGCGGCTCATGAGCAGCCTCCTTTTCCGCGTGAGCCCGATAGACCCGCTCACGTTTGCAAGCGTTATTGCTCTGTTGACGTTTGTCGCGTTGCTCGCCAGCTACATCCCCGCGCGCCGCGCGATGCGCGTCGATCCCATGATCGCCCTGCGCTACGAATGAGCTATTTTCGAAGGAAATGTGAATTGCCAGATTGTGTGAATTCACCGTCAAGGCGAGTTCGATACGCGGATTGTCAGCATCCACTCGGAAGCTACCATGGACACGCCGTTTGCAGTTTCCTCACGTTTCGATTTCCCTGAAGGCTGGGAAGGAGCCTTACGCAAAGCCTCCAATCGCAGTCAGGCACGTCTGCCAAAGAATCTCTCGGAGGTCCACTTACATGATTATTCTCTACACTTGTACTCGGCTTAGCATGATTGTGATGATCCTGTTGATCCTCGGATTGATGAGCGGTTCCGCAACTAGCTGTCAGGAATCGGTGGCGGTCACCGAGATTACCCCCACATTGCTTGTGTTTGCCACCACAACGGGTAATGTCGTCGCCTCAGTTGGACCGGACGGGGCCTTGCTAGTCGGTACCCCCTCGGCAGCAAGCACACCGTCCATCAGCAGCATCCTTATGAGGCGAACCAAATCGACTGTTCGCTTCTTAGTAATTGCGCCACAGGACCTGACGCATTCCGAGGGTGATGCCGGATGGGGACGACGCGGGGCGTTCGTTGCCATGCATGAGAATGCGCTACAGCGCATAGGCGGCAACGCAATGGGCGCGCCATCACCGTTATCGCGACGGTTCACCGAGCTCGGAGTCGACCGACCGCGCATCGCATTCTCTGAGGTCTTGGCCTTCGATATTAATGGGGAGTCCATCCATGTTGTTCACCAAAAGCCGGGTTACAGCAACGCGGACGCGATCGCTCATTTTCATGTTGCCAACCTGGTTTACCTCGGCGAAGTGTTTCCTGGCGATGGGTATCCGCTGATCGATCCTGCGCAAGGCGGTACACTCGATGGCCTCGTGAACACCCTAGACGGGTGGACGGACAGTGCGTTCCACATTGTGCCAGCGCGAGGGAAGGTAACGAACGGTGCAAGCGTTAAGGACTTCCGCGATATGATCGTGACGGTTCGCGATCGTGTGAAACATATGATTGCTGGCGGTCGAACCGAGAATCAAGTCCTCTTGGAACACCCGACAGCAAACTTCGACACACGCTGGGGGCACGGGCGCGTGTCATCCGACCAATTTGTCCGCGGGATCTATAGCGCGCTTAAGAACCCGTAGGTGTCCGCGCTCCTTGGCGGATTCACTGTTCGGATTGGTCAGCCGAACCAAGAATCGCGACAAAACCATTATTCTTCGGACCGCGCAAAATATAAAGAACCCAAGAGAGTGAAGAAGAGTGCCCCCAACCCCATGAGAAGCGCACTTTCCCTTAAACCACCGGTCGACCAAATCTCATGCTTTGAAAGGGCGATCATGATTGACCGCAGGTGGCCTGGCGCCAATATTAACCACACCGTCATCGCACTGATAGCCCAATAGCTAATTTTCTTGACCTGCGCAATCGCTCGCGTTGCTCGTTCCACCGCCATTTGCTTGCTCGCGAGTTGTCCCATCCACCAGATGAAATCTGAGTCCGGCAGCACAGGTGCAGCCGCCCTGTCCGACTGCAAGAATTCCGATACCGCCACGGTATCTGAACAAATAGCGCAACTGCTCGCATGTCTCTCGAGCTCAGTACCCAAAGTGCCGCAACGCAACGCCTCGATGATTTCCTTGTCCTTCTCACAATAACATTGATTCATATCTACACTCCGCTTCCCGTTCGAGAACGCTCACACAGTGCTGCTGCGAGTTCGCGGCGCGCCCGAAACAACAATACGCGAACACTTGCCACCTTTAGTCCAGTAAGACGAGCAATCTCTCTGTGGTCGAAGCCTTCCACGTGGGCGAGCCAAAGCAACTGACGTTCACGGGGTTTTAGCCGCTCAAAAGCCCGTCGCACATCTGTCCGCGTCTCAGGGTCATCTTCGCAGGATTGACTTGTTATGTTAACGATGTCTGGGACTTCTCTGCGACGCCATCGGTCATGCAAGAGATTTGTCGCAATCCTAAAAAGATAGCTCCTACTCTCTGCCGCATCCATTTCCGGCAGCGTAGCAGCCAAGAAACGGCAGTAGCTCTCTTGAAGCAAATCATCGGCTACATCACGACGTCCAGATGTCCGCAATAGATAGGCCCACAGCGAACGGTTGGTCCGACTGTAGAAAACGCGAAAGGCGTCCTGGTTCACACTTGGCCGACTAGCTGAGTCTGCAATCGAGCTGGGCGTCTGCGTCGAAAGCTCGATACTAGCCGTGCGAGGTTGTGGCGAAGTCCGCATTCATTTACGAACGGCGCTTAACGGTTTCGCTCAGCAACCCGAACGACTTCGATAGGAAATAGGACAAGGCAGCTGACATTCCGAAACCAGCACCCAGAGTGAGAGTTATTGTGCCGGACACGAGGAATACTTCTTCGCCGCCGGAAACTCTACCGCGCAAAAACAGGAGCGCAAGTCCAAGCAAGAAGAGGATGACGCTCGCCTGCGCCGCGCCCAGAATCTGCCCATGCGGCGTCCTTTGTTCCATCGTGAGCGATTCCAAGAATTGCTTCCCCGCATCGCTCTGGACATAAGCAAGCAATTCCTGACCTGAGCCGAACTTTTCGAGTAGTTTGGTCTGCACTCCTGCCTGCAGCTTTGCGGTTTTATAGCGACGGATCGTGGTGAATATGATCCAAGCGACAAACCCAAACAGCCCAAAGAGAATCGGGAATATGACAATTTCCTCGGACATGGTTAGTTAGCTCCTTCTGTTGTTCAAACTGCAAGGCAAAGATCTAAGCTGCTCTTCATTACTTATAACGTCTGGCGCGGAGAATGGTTAACAGAGACCTAGAAGCGCAAAGCCGCTACCGATCAGTTATCCAACGAACAAGCTACAGGTTCAATCCGGACGGAAGCTCTATCTGTGGCATTGCTGCTACGAAATCGCGGAGAAAAGTCCTAAAATCGTTCCCCCGAGCGCGCCATACTCTTCAATCCCATTCAATCCAAAGAATTTACTGAGACCGTTCTTCACCTCTGGCTTCACCCCGACCATCTGCTTTTTTTGACAGATGGATCAGCTTGGCGGGATCGCATTGTTTTTCAGTCTTCTTCTGTTGATGCAATCGCTTGCGCGAAGCGAACTTCATCTTGCGTCCGCCGAGAATCACGGCTGTCATAGAAACGTAATACACACACTCGAAGGCGCTGCTCCGGTCCAGCCGATTGAGCAAATCCGAAGTCTTCGCGATTACGTACAGTAGGTGCTAATGGCTGACGACCCGACCTGGACTTCCTAAATCGCCGTTCCTGGATCTTGAGACCGGTCAGCCATTTGTCCGAGATCGGACCTGTCCTCACTGCATGCTCGCTTCCTATTGACATTCTATATGTCGAGCAATACTATCCATAAAACAGCCATGGGAGATACGGTTGAATTCCGAACCGACAACCCTTTTGCAAGGGACTTTGGACCTGCTGATCCTGAAATCGCTTGTCGTTGAGATGCACGGATTGGGAATCTCGCGCAGAATCCAACAGATCACCCGAGGCACTTTCATCGTGAAGCCCGGGTCGCTCTTGCCCTCTCAGCATCGAATGGAAGAAGAAGGTTGGGTTTTCTCTTTCTGGGGAGATTCCGAAAATAACCGCTGCGCAAAATACTATCGCTTGAGCAAGTCCGGACGAAACCAACTCGACTCCGAAACCAAGCGGTGGAGCCGCATTTCTTAGGCGATCGCGCAAGCTTTAGAAACATCTTAAAAACGTTTTATAGACTATTTAGTATGCCTCTCTTTGTAAAAGTCCGAAGTTTCCTGCGAAATCTCTTCTCATCTCATCGTGTGGACGCGGACCTCGATCAGGAAGTTCAGTCCCACCTGGAAATGCTGATCGAGGAAAACATTCGCCTTGGCATACTACCGGAAGAAGCGCAACGTGCCGCACGAATCGAACTTGGCGGCATCGAACAGGTCAAAGAACAAGTCCGCGAGGAACGGATCGGCAATTGGCTCCGTTCCGTAATTTCCGATTGCCGCTTCGGTCTTCGTCAACTTCGCAAGAATCCCGGCTTCACTGCCGTCGCCATCCTCACTCTAGCCCTCGGCATCGGTGCCAACACCGCTATCTTTAGCCTGATTAACACGCTCTTGTTACGCAGACTTCCGGTGCGCGATCCAGGGCAGCTTGTCGAGCTCCTACACAGATACCCTGGTGAGCCGCACTCGAACGGTTTCTCTCTGCAAACGTACGAGCTCATGCGCGAAAAAAATCATGTGTTTTCCGGTTTAATGGCCTCCTCATACCAAACACTCCATGTCCATGCCGAAAACTTGGAGCCGCATATCGTGAACAGCGCTTTTGTGGAAGGTAGTTTCTTCTCAAACCTCGGTTTGGACCCCACCGTCGGTCGGCTGATCGGGCCGGAGGACGATCAGGTCAATCAGCCTTCTCCAGTAGCAGTTCTGAGTTGGACTCTTTGGAAAAACAGTTTCAATCTCGACCCTGCCATCCGTGGGAAACAACTCATTGTGGATGGCGTCATCGTGACCGTTATCGGAGTCGCTCCGCGAAACTTTTCGGGATTGGAGGTAGAAATCCCTGAGGACCTTTGGATACCACTGTCCATGGGACCGGTCATCATCCCTTCCAGTCCGGCACGGAGATCGGTCGCGCTGGTCGGGCGATTGAAGCCAGGTGTCTCCTTGGAGCAGGCGCGCGCGGAAATGGCGGTGCTATACGAATCGACTTTGGACGAGGATGCCAGGACCACCGGAAATCCCTATCTTCGCAAGTTCAAGTTTGAGATGGAGCCAGCCGGTTCTGGCCATTCGTTCCTGCGCGAGGATTTCGCCAAGCCACTCTTTGCAGTCGCGGCAATTGCAGGTCTGCTACTGCTCGTCGCTTGTGCAAATGTGGCGAGCATGCTGCTCGCTCGTGGCACTGCGCGGGAGCACGAAATGGCTGTACGGGTCAGCCTCGGTGCCGGCCGCTTTCGTCTGATTCGCCAGGCGCTCACGGAATCTCTGCTGCTTTCTGTGACGGGCAGCTTGCTCGGCATCATTCTTGCCTATTTTGGTACCGGATTGCTGGTGCGCATTATTCTTGCGGCCAGGCGAGTAGGACCGTCTCTCCAATTTCACGTCCACACGGACTTCCGAGTGGTGCTCTTTACCACTGCGGTTACAGCGCTCACGGCATTACTGTTCGGATTGTTTCCGGCTTTGCGCTCATTGCGATCAGTCGCAGCGCAGTCGCTGCGGCCAGCAAGTGGAGGCGGTGAGACCCGCTCGCGGCGCTTTTTTGGCAATTGCCTCGTGGCTGCGCAAGTGGCTCTTTCTGTCGTGCTGCTCAGCGCCGCGGTGCAGTTCGTCCGCCACTTGTCGAATCTAGAGCACCTCGACCTCGGTTTCCAGCGCGACCGGCTTCTTCTGATTTCACTTGATCCACAGCCCAGCGGATTACAAGGAGAGCAGTTGTCCCAGGCCTACTGGGAGCTTCTCGGGCGTTTGCAAGCAATTCCCTGCGTCCGCTCCGTTTCCTTTTGCGGCACGACTCCGCTCTCCGGCGCTGGGGCGAATCGTGGCGTCACCGTTGCAGGTTACGAACTGAAACCAGGCGAAATCCGCAATGTTTCCGAAACCTGGATTGCGCCGAAGTATTTCGAGACTCTAGGCACGCCGCTTTTGGCCGGTCGGGATTTTGACTTCCGTGACCAAGGCCGCCCCCGAGTTGCCATCGTCAATCAGACCATGGCCCGCTACTATTTTGCGGATCGCAGCCCCATTGGAAGTTCCATTTCATTCGACGGAGATGACCAGCCGTACGAGATCGTGGGCGTCGTAGCAGACTCGAAGCTCTACGACATTCGTGAGCCCACGCAGCGTGCAATCTATTTCAATATCTTCCAGCAGCCCTCGCCGCGCTCTCAATTTATCGTGCGCACGAACATCTCTCCTGCAGCTCTGTCGGCTCAGGCGGTCCTCACCGTCCAGTCCTTCTTAAAGACTGTAACGGTCACGCGTGTCACCACCATGGTCGATCAAATTGACGAGACCATCGTTCCCGAGCGCCTCATCGCACTACTCTCTGGCTGGTTCGGCGCTCTCGGCGCTCTCCTCGCGGCAATCGGCCTTTACGGGCTGCTTTCCTACACGGTCGCACGGCGCATCAACGAGATTGGAATCCGGATGGCGTTAGGTGCAACACGCCTCCATGTCACTCGAATGGTGTTTCGTGATGCACTCGGAATGGTCTGCGCGGGGCTCGCAATCGGAGTGCCCATCGCTTTCTGGGGAAAACGTGTCGCAGCGAATGTGATCGCGGGATTGCCGGTAGAGAGCCTCACACCAATCGCATTCGGTTCATTGGGAATGATCGCGCTCGCGCTGCTCGCCACCTTTGTACCCGCTCGTCGCGCCACTCGCGTCGATCCCATGGTCGCACTGCGTTACGAATAAAATTTACTTCATAAGTTCTTCCCTAGTTTAGGTGGTCAGGCAAGTCGGGTTCACGGGCTGTTCCCGGTTAATTCCCTACTCATCGATTGGAATCCCGCCAAACGAGCCAGAAATCCCGTTCTGAGAAGTTCTGAACGCCAGGCTCTCGCGGATCAAAGCCGTCGGGCGTTCGGAGGTATCAAGATTGCAATGCCGGCCTGCGCATGTTCTGCCGTCATAAAAACGTAATACTAATTGTGACAAATGGCAGC
>Ga0137362_10000654_pt1 | contig 19097 bp, 19 predicted proteins | sample MadtaG_2_FD_104801 | JGI IMG/M metagenome (GOLD analysis project Ga0137362, IMG submission 104801) | Vadose zone soil microbial communities from Angelo Coast Range Reserve, California, USA - Mad1_100_16 metaG | ecosystem: Environmental > Terrestrial > Soil > Vadose zone | place: USA: California... | reverse complement strand
TCATCAAAAGAATGCGCCTGCTGCCTCCAGTCGAAATAAGTGGCTGGCGAGACGGGCGTCCGGTCGATGTCTTGCCCTGGCCGTGAGTCGACTAACGCGACGATGCGATCAGCGTTCTCGATCGGCACTGGATGAGCAAGGAATGCTTCGGCCATGCTGAACATCGCCGTATTCGCGCCTATGCCCAGCGCCAGCGCCGTCGCGCACACGAGCGTTGCCAGCCGGTGCTTCAACAGCATGCGCACTCCATAACGCATGTCCTGCCAGAGGTTGTGCATGTAAAATCTCCTATTCGTATCGCAACGCCACTAGCGGATCGACTCGCGTCGCCCGCCGCGCCGGGACGTAGCATGCCGCCAGCGAGACCGCCACCATGAGAAGATTCACCACAGCGAAAATGAGTGGGTCTCTCACCTTCACTCCGTAGACCATGCCCTCAAGCAATCTCGTCAACATCAGCGCTGCCGCGACGCCCAGCAACACTCCAACCCCGATAAGCTTCAACCCTTCCCCTAGAACCATCCTCAGCACGTCCGCGGGCCGCGCACCCAGTGCCATGCGCACGCCGATTTCGCGCGTTCGCTGTGATACTGCGAACGAAATGACCCCGTAAATGCCCACACTCGCAAGCACCAGCGCCAGGCCGCCAAAAACGCTCAATAGCATCATCATGAAGCTTCGCAAGGCCAGAGAATGCGAGAGCACCTGATCCATGGACCGCACCGCGCCTGTAGGCACCAGAGGATCCGTTGCTGCCACGGCTTCTCTCAGAGCTTGGCTAAGGACCAGAGGATTGCCCGTCGTCCGCACAACGATGCTTCGTGGAAACCAGCCCTCGAAGAGCTGGGATGTTCCCAATTTAGCCTGCGCTGCAGGAATGAATGTTGTCGCCTCCGCGGGCTGGTCCACGTAACTCTTCACATCGCCCACCACGCTCACCACTTCGCAAAGAACGCCGCTGATGTAAAGATACTTTCCGAGCGCGCTCTGATCTTGAAAATACTTCCGCGCCGCCGCTTCATTGATGATTACGACGGAATGAGAACCCTGGGAATCTGCTTCCGTGAATTCGCGGCCTTGCTTCAGCATTGTTCCGACAGCGCGGAAGTATCCCGGCGTTATTTCACGGTAATCCATGTTGATCCATTCCGATTCTTTGGGTCCTGCAATCCGCACTCCGTTGTTTCCCCCGCGTTCGAGCGGCAATCCTGCCGCAACGACCCCAGCCGCTGTCACCCCGGGCAAAGCCTGTATGCGCTGCTCGACCGCGCGATAAAAATTCATGATTTCTGGCGCGGAGTTGTACTTCGACCCCGTCATCCAGAATTGCATTGCGAGAACGTGGTGTGAATCGAATCCCGGGTTGGTATTCAGCAATCGCTCGAAAGTGGCGATCAGCAGGCCTGCCCCCGTCAGCAATACCAGCGACAGGGCTAATTCCCCGATCACCAATCCTTGCCGCAGCCGCGCGCGGCCGGCGCCTGCACTGGCTCTGCCTTCTCCTTCCTTGAGCGATTCGTTGAGATTGGTTTTCGTCGCATAGAGCGCTGGCACAATTCCAAAAACCGCACCGGTCACAATGCAAATCAGAAACGTGAAGGCGAATGCCCAGCCATCCAATCGAATGTCGCTTACCCGCGGCAAGTTGATGGGCGCCATCGCTAAGAGCGAACTTAAACCCGCGCCGGCCACTGCCAAACCCAGTACTCCTCCTGCCAGCGCAATCAACATGCTTTCCGTCAGCAACTGCCTGAGCAGGCGGACTCGAGAGGCTCCCATCGCGACGCGAACGGCAATCTCTCGCCCGCGCGAGCTGCCGCGCGCCAGGAGCAAATTGGCGACGTTGGCGCAAGCAATCAGCAATACAAAGCCGATCGCACCCAACAGAACCAGAAGAAACGGCCGCATCCCCAGGCCGATCATGGCCTGATATGGCCTGAAACTGATGACCAGTTGCTGCCCCACAACGTTGGGATATTTGACTCGAAAGTCCTGCGTAACGATGTCCATTTGCGACAGGAGTTGCTCAGCCGTCACCGCCGGCCTCAGCCTGGCGATTCCAGCGATGTTTTCTCCGCTTCCTGCCGTCTTTGCCACCAGCGCCAGTGGAACCCACACGTCGGCGCGGATGCCTGGGTTTAGCTCCGAGTTCGCCCGAGGATCAAATCCGGCCGGCATCAGTCCAATCACCGTATAGGCATCGCCGCTGAGCAGAATTTTCCGCCCGAGGACTGCTGGATCGCTCCCGAAGCGGCGAAGCCACAGTTCATGGCTCAATATCGCGACGCGCTGGCCTTCGCCTCGATCTTCTTCGGGAAGAAATTCGCGGCCTACCTCGGGATGCACTCCGAGAACTTGAAAGTATTCTGCTGAAGCAGGTACGCCACGGATATGTTCCGCCTCATTCCCCGTGGCGAGATTGAACCCCACGTCCGTGTAGCCGGCGATATGATCGAAAAGTTGGCCATACTCCCGCAAATGTTCCAGCTCATTCCATGACAAGTCCATTTCATCGGAATCTGCCCGGTAGGTTTCCGCAAGCTGGACGATGCGGTCGGGCTGGGGGAAGGGAAGCGGGCGCAGCAGCACGCCGTAGACGACCGTGAAGATCGCGGTATTCGCGCCGATTCCCAGCGCCAGCGTCAAAACGGCGACGACGGTGAACCCCGGACTCTTCGCCAGCACGCGGAACGCATAGCGAAGGTCCTGCCAGATGCTTTGCATGCTATCGCTCCTTCCCGCGGTGCCACTTTGTATGCAAAGCGGCACACGTCACCGGCAGCGGCCAGCACGCTCGTTCCTGTTTTCAAGTTTCCGCTGCCACCACGAATCGTCGTCAGGCGCCCACTCGCGCTTCTTGCGTCTCCTCGACAATTCGCCCGTCAAACAGGTGAATGGTGCGTTCGGCGAAATTCGCGTAACGCTGGTCGTGCGTAACCATGCAGACGGTTGCCCCGTTGCGATGCAAATCCCTCAGCAACTCCATGACTGCTTCGCCATTCTTCGAGTCCAGGTTTCCGGTCGGCTCGTCAGCCATCAGAATTAGTGGATCGCCAACCAGCGCGCGCGCCACTGCGACGCGTTGCTGCTGACCGCCCGAGAGTTGCGACGGGTAATGCCGTAGCCGGTGCGCCATGCCCACGCGTTCAAGCGCATGCTGCACCTTCTGCTTCCTCTCTGCGGCGCTCGTGCCGCGATAAGTCAGTGGCAGCTCGACGTTTTCGTACACCGTCAAGTCGCCGATCAGGTTGAACGCCTGGAAAATAAATCCAATCTCGCGGTTGCGGATCCGCGTGCGCTCGCTAATCGAGAGATTCGCCACCGGCGATCCGTTCAGCGTATAATCGCCGCCCGTTGGGGAATCGAGCAGCCCGAGAATCGAGAGCAACGTCGATTTACCGCAGCCCGATGGCCCGGCGATCGAGATATATTGCCCCTTCTTGATCTCCAGGTGAATCTCGGACAAAGCGTGCGTCTCCACCTCATCCGTATAAAACACTTTCTTCACGCCTTCCATCCTGATGAGTGTTGCCGTCGCGTCTGTCATTTGCTCTCCTTCGAGTATTCGATTTCGGAACTTGTCCTACCTGCACCCCGCCCATAGTCCTTGCAAAAACAGAATCTAGTCCGCGCTTATTCGTAGCGCAGCGCCACAATTGGATCGATTCGCGTTGCTCGTCGCGAAGGGATGTAGCACGCCGCCAGTGCAACGACGAAGATGATCGCAAGCGATGCCACATACACGGGAACGTCGCTTGCATGCGCTCCGTATAACAACGACTCGCTCAACCGCGCCAACCCGTACGCCAGCGGCAGTCCCACCACCGCGCCCGCCACTACCATCCACCCAACTTCCTTGAACACCAGTCCTCTCACATGCCTCGCCGCTGCCCCCAACGCCACGCGAATTCCAATTTCCCGCGTTCGCTGCACCACCAGGTATGCCAACACTCCATAGATCCCGAGCGCTGCCAGCAACGCCGCCAGCCCGCCAAACGCCGCCGAGAGCCCCGCAATCACCCGTTCCGCAAATAAATCTTCGTCCACCACGCGCTCCACCGTCTTCAGGTCGTACACCGGCAAGTTCGCGTCCGCTCCCCGAACCGTCTCCCGCAACGTATTCGCGATCAGCAAGGGATCCTGTTGGCTCCGCACGTAGAAACTCATCCCAAAGAGTTTTCCGAATTGCGAATACGGCCGATAGAAATACGGCCGCTCCGCATCCCGGACATGCGACTCTTTTGCGTCTTTCACAACGCCCACAACCTCGATGTCGAACTTGATGTCGTTCCCGGAGCCCATCGCTAGGTGCACCCCGATTGGGTTTCTTTTCGCAAAGAATTCTTTCGCCATCGCTTCGTTGATAATCGCCACTTTCGCGCTTGTCGCCGTGTCCCCCGGATTGAATTCGCGCCCAGCCAGCAGCGGCACTCTCATCGTCGAAAAATAATTCGGACTCACCGCGTCATAATTCACGTGCCGGTCGTCGGTGTCCAGGTTTTGGCGGCCTTCCACTGTAATGTTCGTGCCCATATCCGTTCCGGTGAGCACCGGAATCTGCGACGACCCCACTCCTAGCACTCCCGGCACCGCCGCCAGCCTTTCCCTCAACTGGTCAACAAGCGCAACAGTCCTCGCGTCGTTGTAACCACTCAATTGCGGCGATATAGAAAACGTGATCAAGTTCTCCGTGCTCAATCCCAGGTTTTGTTTCCTCAGGTTCCACAGCGTCCGCGAGAACAGCGCCCCGCCCGTCAGCAAAAGCAGCGTGAATGCCACCTGTCCGGCAACCAGGAACTTGCGGAATCGCACATGCCCAGGTCCCGCAGATGCCGTCGAGCCCTGATCCTTCATCATCTGCGAAACCCCGGTCCGCGTTGCTCGCCAGGCGGGAATTAGCCCAAAAACTAGCGCCGACACCGCCGTAGCCGCCGCCGCGAACGCTAATACACTTCCATCCACTTTTGCCGTGATCCCTTGTATCCCTGTCTCAGAAACGACAGCTTGCGTCAAAATGTTCATTGTCCAGACGCCCAGAATTAGTCCTAAAACCCCTCCCCCCAGCGCACACAGAAAACTCTCTACGAGCAATTGACGCATCATTCGTCCTGGAGTCGCGCCCAAAGCGGAACGAATCGCAAACTCTCGCTGCCGCGTAGCCGCCTTGGCCAGCAGCAAATTCGCCACGTTGGTGCATGCAATCAGCAAAACCAGCGCCACCATGGCAAATAACGCCTTCAGTGCCGGCCCCGAATCCCTCTGAGCCGTAGTCCTCCCCTGCGCTCCGGGGGACAGTACAATCTTCTTGCCTAGGAATTCCTTCTCGTCCTTTCCGCCTGTGCGGAACTTTAGGGTTGCTGCTTGCTGCTCCAGCAGCCCCGGGTAATCCACGTTTATCCCCGTCTGCGCTTGCTCCATCGAAACGCCTGGCTTCAGCCGCGCCAGCACCGCCAAAAACGAATCATTCCACTCGTCCAGCCCATTGCGGATCGGCGTCATCTGCCCCTTCATGGTCATGGGCACAAAAATGTCCGGCAGCTGTCCCACCTGTATGCCCGTAAACCCCGCCTGCGCCACCCCTACAATCGTCATTTCCGTGTTATTCACGAGAATCGGCTGGTTCAGCGCTCCGGCATCCCCGCCGAAATGCCGCTCCCAATGCGCATGACTCAGGACCAGCACTGGATGAGCGCCCTGCGCATCGTCATCTGCAGGCGTCAGCACCCGGCCCAGGGCCGGCCGCACCCCTAGCACGTCAAAATAGTTCCCTGTTACCAGTTCGCCCGAACCACGATCCGTCTGTCCATGACTCGCAATGCCTGCCGGAAATTCATATCGCGCGATCACCCCGTCAAACACCGCTGTATTTTTGGCCAGCCCCTTGTATAGCGGGTAAGAGAAAATCTCCGAATCGTCTCCATCGCTCCACACGTGTCCGCGTTTCGGTCCAGGCGACTTCAGCACCACTAATTCTTGCGGATTGCGGACGGGCAAGCGCCGTAACAGGATTTGATTGAGCAGGGAAAATATTGCGGTATTCGCACCGATCCCAAGGGCCAGGGTAAGAATGGCGATGCCGCTGAAGCCGGGGTTCTTCGCCAGCATCCGCAGGCCGTAGCGCACGTCCTGCAACAGCGTGTGCATCTTTCCATCCTCCGAGAACGCCCGCCGCGATTTCTTACCGGGCGCAGAAATCGTGAATCCTGTATTCCGAAGCGCCCTCGAAGGGCGGCAGCATCGTTACTTCAGTCGCACGCGGTCGAAGTTGTCCCAGGCGGACATATCCGACAAGATCACCTTATCCCCGACCTTCAACCCCTGCACCACTTCAATCGTATTCACCGAACTCCGCCCCAACTTAACATTGACGCGTACAGCCTCAGATCCGTCATCAATAATCTTGAAAATTCCGATCGTGCTGTCAGCTTGCCCGTGCACCGGACGCCCCACATAAAGCACATCCTTCAGATTCTCCAACTCCACCGTGCCATCAACGCTGAGGTCGGGGCGAGCACCGAGCGGGAGCGGATCGTCGATGCCAACGTCCACCGTAACGGTACCGTTGACGACGGAGGGGTCAATGCGGATCACGTGCCCCTTAACGATTCCGTTCCGGGTGTCGATGGTCGCGCGTTGCCCATAGGCGACATCCTTGGCTTGTGTTTCGGCGATCTTAATTTCCGCCTTCAGGCGTCTGGGGTCCGCAACGCGCGCGAGATTCGTTCCTACGGCCACGTTTGCCCCCTCTTCGACAGGCAAGAGCTGCAAAACGCCATTGATGCCAGCGCGAACATGAAGAGCATCCATTTGGCTCTTTTTCAGTTGATAGAGAGCTTTCTGTTCATCGATTTTTGCCTGCTGCGCGGCCAGTCGCGCTTTCACCGAATCCACCGCGATTTTCGTCCGTTCGCTCTCCAGCTGCGCCCGAATCGCCAGTTGTTCTTCCTTCACTCTGGAGAGACTCCTGATGTGGTCAGACCCGATGCCCTCTTTGAATAGCTTTTCGTCCACGTCATGTTGCAGACGGGCCTGCTCATAATCGCTGCGCACCGCCGCTTCGTTCGCTTTTTGGTTCATCAGATCGCTGTCAACCTGCACTTTAAGGTTTGCAAGGTCGGCTTCTGCCCCTTTGAGCTGGAATTCCGCATCGAGCGCCTCTCTCTGCAACGTCGGGTCGCTAAGCTCTAGGATGACAGTGCCAGGAGTGAGCAGTTGAGGACCAGGCCGGACAACGATCCTCTCAACGCGCGCGGCGGTCTGCGCGGGAATCCAGCGAATGTCCAGCGGAACGAGAATGCCGAGCCCGTGTACCTCACGCACCATGGGACCGCGCTTCACTTCATCCGGCCAGATGGTGGCCCGGTCTACGGTTGGCGCGGCAGGCCGTAGTTTCGACAGTCCATAGGTGACTCCTCCCAGAAGGAGGAGTGCGACGGTGCCGTAGGTAATCCGTCGGATCTTCTTGGCGCGAGCGTTTGATGGTCGTTGGATATCCATATATATTGTCACCTACTAGAACGCAACTCTCCGGCCCCAGGTTCCCTTATCTAACTATATGTATTTTCAATAGTTTGGCAAGGCTTCCGCCTGCTTGAATCAACCCAATCGCCCGAAAATGGGATTAATCGTCCCACCTCCGAACAAGGCAGTTGGGCCGGACTTTACTCCGGCCTGGCTTTCCGTGCCGATTAATCCAACTGAGGCAATTTCATCCAGGCCGAATTCTTCCGCGACGATTCCAGCACGCCTGCGATAAACTGCACCCCCTCAAGCCCCTCCTTCACACCCGGCACCAGCAGCGACGTAGGCGCCGGAGCGCGCCCCGCATTCCGCGCCGAGATCTGCTCCGCCAAGTCCGTATAAAGCTGCGCGAACGCTTCCAAATACCCTTCCGGATGCCCCGCAGGTATCCGGCTAGCATGCTTTGCCGAAGCAGTAGCCCCTGCCCCCGCACGGCTGATCGTCATCGGAGGCTTCCCGTACAGCGTAAACCGGAGATAATTCGGATTTTCCTGTCCCCATTCGAGTCCCGCTTTCTCCCCGTAAACCCGCAAGCGCAGATTGTTCTCATTTCCCGTCGCCACTTGGCTCGCCCACAGCATTCCCCGCGCCCCGCCTTCAAACCGCAACAGCGTCTGCACGTTGTCGTCCAGCCGCCGCCCCGGCACAAAAATCGAAACGTCCGCTGCCACTTCCTCGCACCGCAATCCCGTTACGAAACACGCGATGTTATAAGCATGTGTCCCAATATCCCCAAGCGATCCCGCCGGCCCGCTCTGCGCCGGGTCCGTCCGCCAAACCGCTTGTTTGTTGCCCGTTGCCTCCACTGCTGTCGTCAGCCAATCCTGCGCATATTCCACTTGCACCACGCGAATTCGCCCCAGCTCCCCGGCTGCAATCATCTCTCGCGCTTGCCGCACCACGGGATACCCCGTGTAGTTGTGCGTCAAGCCAAGGATCAAACCGCTTCTTCGGACGATCTGCGCCAGCGCCACCGCATCTTCCACCGTCGTGGTCAGTGGCTTGTCACAAATCACGTGAATCCCCGCCTCCAAAAACGCCTTCGCAGGTCCGAAATGCACATGATTCGGCGTAACGATCGACACGGCGTCAATCCGGTCTGGCCTTTTCGCTTCCGCCGCCGCCATTTCCGCATAACTTCCATAAGCCCGGTCCGGCACAATATGCAGATCCAACGCCGCCGCCCGGCTCTTCGCCGGATCAGACGACAACGCCCCCGCCACCAGTTCAAATTGATCGTCCATCCGCGCAGCAAGCCGATGCACCGCCCCGATGAACGCCCCGGGCCCTCCGCCGACCATCCCCAGCCGCAGCCGCCGCTTCGTCACATCGCCCGCCTTTGCATTCGCTGTCATAACCCCCGTCCCGTTTCTATCCAGTTGATCGCCGAAATCCACCGTTGTGATCCTGAGGGCATCCGACGAGGATGCTCGAAGAATCTCAACTCCAACCCCTTCAATCACCGCAACGTCGGGCTGCTTCTCACGACCAGCTGCAATTCAATGCTCCAATCCAATGATTCGTCATCACCTTTCCAGCCCCAACATCCTTTGATGGTTCTCATCTCTTTGCTCAGCTCCACCCTGCATCCACGATGAAGTCCTGTGCCGTGCATTTCTCCGCGGCGTCCGAAGCCAGAAACAGCCCTATGTTTGCCACGTCGCCCGGCAGCACCCGCTTCTTCAGGCATTGGCCGGCCATCACTTCCTTCTCAAACTCCGGCGTATGCCACAATTTCATTTGCCGCTCCGTCCAGACCGCCCCGGGCGAAATCGTGTTCACCCGAATGCCGAACAGCCCCAGCTCGCGAGCCAGAACCCGCGTCAATCCTGTCACCGCGGCCTTGCTCACGTTATACACCGGCAGCCCCGCGTGCTTGAGCCTCCAGATAATAGAGCCAAGATTGATAATCGCGCCCTCGCCCAGCCGCTTCATTTGTGGCGCCACCGCTTGCGCCGCAAAGAACATGTGCCGCAGGTTCACCGCGATCCGGTCATCCCAGTATTCCGGCGTGACCTGTTCCATCGCGTGCCGGTCGTCGTTCCCGGCATTGTTGATGAGCACCCCGATGTCGCCCAACTCGATGCGGACGATTTCGATGGCCTCTTGCAGCGCGGCGATGTTGCGCAGGTCGCAGGCGATAAAGAGCGGCGCCTTGGATGTCTCTTTCTGAATCTGAGCGGCCAGCATCCGGCTCGCCTGCTCTGCGATATCCACAAAAGCCACGCGCGCCCCCTGCCCGGCGAACGCCCGCGTAAACGCCGCCCCAATCCCGCTTCCCCCGCCTGTAATAAACACCGTTTTGCCGGCGAGCCCCGCGTACGTTGACTTTGAGGATCTGCCCGTATCCATGCGTCTCAACCGCCCCGACTCCCACGCTCAGTCGCCCTGACTTTCGCGCTCACGCGCCCCGACTCCCGCGCTCAGGCGCAGTGAGTCCCGCGCGAGTCGCTACTCTACTCATTTTCTATCTCAAATCAAATCTCCGCGCGAATGGTACATCAGCGCGGATGACGCGTGCTCTCGGCGGTAGCTCTCCTCCCCAACGTGTCATCTCGAGCGCAGCGACCCGCCTGTCCCCAGCAGGTCGGGGCCGGGCCCGCTGGAGAATTGTCTTGCACGTACCACGAAGACGCCATAACAAGAGTCGGACCAGTACGATAGAGACTTACGATGCACGAACGGGTAATCCGTATTTTTCAACTTCCGGGGAGTATAAACGAGGGGAATTCTTCCGGAGACTCAAATCGCTCTGATTCGGCTCACGAACTCCCTGAAGTACCCACACCTATTGCCAATACTCGTGAGATTCGCAAGGGCTGCGACCGCTCCGTAGACTGGAGGCGTTGCAGGAAGCCCATATTGCGCTAGAACTCGACGCAGAACATTTTTGTCCTCTTGGGAATGCTGCGGCGCGATGTTTATGTTTTGAAGCTCAATTTCTGCATTTTTGCTTCTGGTCCCAGCCACACTTCGGATCGCAGCCAAATCGCTCAACAGCCAGCTCTCCAACATGCACTGGACCGCAAAAAACTCTACGTGGAACTTCGGTTTGAAACCAGATGCCTTCAGAACTTTTTGGAGCTGCTTTTCAATTTGTTCGGGCGGGTCACAATCCGAGTCACGAATCACGCATGCCACATCGATGTTCCACGCCGGGTTCCGGTGGAACTCCTCCAACCGGTCGAGGAACACATTTTTCAATCTATGTTTCCCGCCGCACTGCCGAACCTGAAGTTCGCTTATGTCTTTGCGGATTCTTGGTATCAGCCTGCGATAAGTTGCGCCATCGAATGTCCCTTCGACGACGATCCCCGCGTTCATTCCTCTTCGCCGAGTACGCCCGAGTACATTAGGTCTCCCAGCCCAAGATCTTTGTCCTCTACTAACTTCTTGAGGTGCTCTTTGTCCGCGGGACGATAGGCCTTGGTCTCACCATCTTTCTTTTCGACCCAAAACATCTCGTCCAGCGAGAACTGGTTCAAAAAGTAAGGAGATTGCGTCGTGAATACAAACTGGGGTTGCGAGGTTCTTGCATCTTGAGCTTGCAATGCAACCTGCCGAAGTAGCGAGACTAGTGTTTCCAACAACCGGGGATGCAGATGGTTCTCCGGCTCTTCGATGCAGTACAAAGTCCCGCCGCGCTCGGGAGGAACGTAGATCAGGGACAGAAGCGCAGTTAGCACGAGGAACCCGTCCGAAACCTGCCAAACGTTAGTGGGCCGCTTAAGTCCCCGCTCCGTTAACGAGATATGTACGTTTCCATCTTCGGTGGGGATAGTTCTAATTTGGCCTACGCCGGGGAACAAGTCACGCAACACTTCGTTTACTTTACCAAATGCTTCGGGGGAGTGCGTCTGCAGCCACATCAACCAAGCTGACAGATTATCCCCTCCAGGCTCGTCGAGGCTCTGCCCCGACGCCATTTTGCTCGATTCCTTCATCATGGGAGGCAGGAAATGGTAAAAACGCCAAAGCTTAATCATTTCGTAGAAACGATACCCGTCCCAAGTCGGCGACGCGTGCTGCAGGGCAGTTACACCAGATGACCCGAAGCCTCCAAATTCCTTTCCATCGGTGTTCATCAGCCACACAAAGCCCTGCTTCAAACCAATCAGATCATGCTCCACCCTCCCTTGAATTAGTTTTAACGATTCATGTTGAGTCGTTACATAGTCTCCGATCCCGGCGATAAGTTGAAGCTCATATCTATACTTTGTGTCCCCCTTTGCTGGGTCAGATGCTTCCAAGGCGATGGTAATAAGTCTATCGTCGCCACCCTTCCACAGAACCTCGTTGACACCTCCGCGCTGGGCTAGGGCCAACGAAACCCCGTCAAAGCCCGGCTTTGGAAAGAAGACATCATGAAGGAAACGAAACACGTCAAGTATGTTGCTCTTTCCGGCCATGTTGGGTCCGACGAGAACGTTGATCGCACCAAGCTGGATGTCGAGTTCTCGGAGGCTCTTCAAATTCCGTACCTGTAATCGAGTTATCATGTGGGGTGTCACCGGCAATCATACGCTTTGTGCGCGCATCTTCGCTAGCCCGCTGTTTCTGTCTCTGAAACTTACGACGACGACTTTTCCGTCGGACGGCAAAGGCTAGGCGTCCGGGAAGGCCCTGGCGACAGCTGTTGGCGGGTGGAGAACCCTTAACGCGCTGAGACGCTCCTGGGTGCCGCATCCCTTTGGAATTTGGTTTGTCAAAGGGTGCGAGGTTTGACTCTGCCTGCTCGCCGCCCCGCTACTTGAGGTCGCTGGCAAGGAGGTCGTATGTGGATTCTAAAAGGCAGTCTACTCGGTATGGGACTTTTACTTGTCGGCACTGTACTCTTTCTGATTGCAACGGCAGGGCCATTTAGAGCCAATAGGGCAATCGGTCTGAGTGCAATCACAGGAGTAACTATTCACAACTCCTTGTTTTGGGTTGCGTTTGTTGCCTCTTTGGTGATCGGGTGTGCGATTGTGCGTTCTTGGCCGATCAAGGTGTAGAACTTTCATCCCAATACGCAAGTCCGGCAAACGGATGTCACCCGACCCCACACTCCGGCTCGGGTAACTCCCCCTTCTCCAGTTTGTAAAGGAGGAATTATGTGGGCATTAAAAGGTTCATTGATAGGGATCAGCATTTTTGGGGTCGGGGCCGCCGTATTCTCGTTTCTGTCCCTGCGGAACATCAGTGGCGGTCAACAAATGAGCGTTGACATTCGCATGATCCCGCTCACTACGATTTACAACCCTTGGTTTTGGGCAACATTCGTTGCTTCCATTGTAATTGGTCTGGCGATTGCCCGGTCATGGCCGGGTAAATTTTCTCCTTCGTTCTGGATCGTATTAGCGATAATTGATTTGTTCCCGGCAGGTATGCTGGCGCTTACCCTATTTCTCGTTTTCAAGCTCAAAGAAATAGCAAGACACGTTCAGTAATTCCCGACAATGACAGGCGACCGAGCTTTCTCATCTTGGGCCGGTGGCGCACGCTTTGGAGGTTGGTTTATCAAAGAGTGCGGGGGTTGCCCCTCCGCCTCTGCATGGACTCTTTTTCTCCTTACCTCAACACGGGCGGAAGGCTGCGCGCAGCGTGAATGATCCGAATGACCTGCAACGGTTTTGTCTCCGGGTTGTACACAATCCAATAATTCCGGTAGGGTTGCACAAGCCAGAAGCGCAGCGGCAGGGCGGTCAAATCCTCACGGATACGTCCGGCGAGCGGAGTGTCCGCCAGGAAAGCACAGGCGGCGTAAATCGCTTCTTCGACGCGATTCGCGGCGTCCAGATCGTCACCCGCGATTTAACTCCAGATTTCAAAGAGGTCGTTTACGGCTTGGGGCGTGAGCTGATAACTGCTCATGCTTGACGCTTTTCAGCGAGCCAAGCACGTTTCCTTTCATCCAGCCTGGAACGAACCTGGTCGGAATCGATCAATTCTCCGCGTTGCGCGGCTGCGTAGCCTTGCTCGATTTTTGCGCGGATCTCGCTGCTATGCTCAGCCAGCCAGGTTTCTTGTTCGTGAAGCAGGGAAATGGCGTGCTCCACAAACTCATCCACGGTTTGGTAGGGCCCGCGCTGAACGTCCTGCTTGATCATTTCTTCCAGCTCAGGCCGCAGATGAATCTTCATAGCCACAGTCTACCTTATGTTCTCATGCCCAAGCCAGGGTGACTTGCCACCTTGGAGAGCCCCTTTGCGCTTCGCGCGGACTGGATTGCCACGCTGTTTCTCTTGTCAGTCAAATACCCCCCTGGTATCCCGCACCATCCAAAGCACTTAAAGTAATTCTTGACATACTGTACCAATGTGCTATAATGATTTCGTGAATTAGACACGATCCTTTCGTGCCCCGCGAACAATGTGCGCCTTTTGCATCCCCGTTTCCGGACCGGCACACGCCCGCCCGGCGGTACTTCTAACTCCTTCAATATCTTCGCGCCCTGTTTTTTTCGCCTCTTGCAAACAGGTCACGCCCGTAAGGGTGATTATTCCCTTGACAAAGTAATCTGGATTTGGTAGTCTTTCCACAGTGAGAGGCTACCATGAACCTGATAGAAGTGGTTTCCAAGTTTCGATCTGAGGCCGATTGCCTAGACTATCTTGAGGCTGTTCGTTGGCCTCACGGCCTGTGCTGCCTCAAATGCGGCATCATGGAGCGCATCTCCAAATTCACCACGAACGCGACCACACGGACGCGCACAAACAAGAAAGGCGAGACTAGGACAGTCGTTGTCCCTTCCCGCCGTCTGTACGAGTGCAAGGATTGTGGCTACCAATTCAGCGCGACTACTGGCACGGTGTTCCATGACTCTCATCTGTCCCTCATCAAATGGTTCATGGCTGTGGGCCTGATCGTCGAAGCGAAAAAGGGAATGAGCGCGTTGCAAGTGGCACGTCATCTCAACATGGAAAATAGCTATAAAACGGTTTGGTATCTCTGCCATCGTATCCGCAAGGCCATGAAGGACGGCGGCCTGCTAATGGAAATCGTGGAAGTGGACGAAACCTATCTGACTCCAAAGAAACCACGCAAGGGCCGTCCCTACGTCAAGAAAGAATCGCGCGACGTTGTGCTCGGCATGATTGAACGCGGCGGGAAACTCCGCTTGGTGCCTATCAAGGAATCCAAAATGGAATTGATTGAGCCTATCATGGAACAGCACATTAGCCCGGATGCGACACTCCAAACCGATGAATCCGCGATCTATCATATAATCGGCAAGCGTCGTTTCCCCGGTCGGCACCGCACAATCAATCACAGCGTTTCCTACGGCGTTGGCGACCTCCATACGAACACGGTCGAGAACGCATTTTCACTCTTGAAAAAGGGCGTCTATGGAACTTTCCACAAAATTTCTATAAAGCACTTGGGCCGCTACTGTGAAGAGTTTTCTTTCAGGTTCAATCGGCGCAATTCGCAAAAGCAGTTGTTCGACGCGACGCTCAAGGGGTTAGTGAAGGAAACTGCGCTGCCGTTTAAGACGCTGATTGCTTCGGAATGAGCTGGCCGCTTCGACGTTTGCCGCTCGTCTTTATCTGTTTCATGGGCATGGGCGAGGTTTTGAGTAGCTGTGAAAGCACAGCGTCAAACTTCTTTTTCTCAACGACGATTTTCTTCTTCATTCGCTAATGGTAACATGTTGGCGGGTCCGGAAGGATTCGGACCTTCGGGACGCTTGCACGTCCACCGAGGTATAAAGTCGGCGCATTAGACCACTCTGCCACGGACCCGCTCAGTAGGTGGCCGGGGTAAATCCCCGGTTGACCTATGGTGGCGGGCGTGCTATAAACACAGTGAACCTGTGGCGCATCATGTGCGCCTCCTTTCGTGAACATCGACATTTCGTTAGGAATGGTTCAACCGGGCAAAAGAGGCTGACACCTCTTTTGCCCTTATTATTTAAGGCTCATTATCAACTCTTTCTTCCCACTGCTAGTAGTTTTTGCTGGCGATTCTTGATAAGAAAGTCCGCTGGTAGCTCAGCAATGAACATTGATTCGCCTTCATCCCATTTCACCGGACATGATCTAGATTCTGAATAATCGTAACCGATGTAGTCCATGAAGGTCTTAGCCGAGAATCCAGCCCCATTGCCTTTCTTCCCATAAGCCAGTCTGTAGGCCCGTGCGTCTTTTCTAGTGATCGGCTTCACTCCCACTTGTCGCTTGGCGGCATCCCATAGCAGTAAAACAAACTCGACGGCATCTTTCTCAAAGGTTGTAGTAGCAGTCTTGTTCAACGAAAGGCGACCAAGCTTGTTGAAAGTAATAGCCGGGCTCCCACTTCTGCGTGTCTTTCGCGTGAAAATCTCCCAGGACATTGTATTATCCTCCTATTCGAGAACCATCGACGAAAACAATTCTACCACATGTACCTAGCTTGATGTCAACACTAAAGGTTGAGATTGTCCACACGTTCCACATATTCAGGTAGATTGTCTGTATACACCAACCTTCGGTGGGAGCATGTTGAGAAGAATTATCCAGAGGCATACCCTGCCATTCCGGTTGGCGTAGGATACTACTAAACTGTTGAAAAGAAAGGAATTGACAGTGGTTTCACTATAGTTGATACTATGGGTGCGACTGGGCCGAGACGCTATGCGACTCTTGCAGGGCCGAATGGCCCCGCCCCAGACGCTTTTCTTTTTAGGCCCGTTTGCTTTCCCCCAACTAATACTATGCACCTTTGCTATATAGACGAAAGCGGCGTGCCTGAACTCAATCAAGGAACGACTCATTTTGTACTGCTAGGACTATCTATTGAGGCGTGGGATTGGAGAAGCCAAGATCGTGCCGTTTCAGTCGTTAAGAGAAAATTCGGGCTTGGTGATGCAGAGATTCATACGGGATGGATGACTAGGCGTTATCTTGAGCAAGAAAAGATTCCAGACTTCCTGACACTCGATTCGCCTGCTCGTCGCACTCAGGTAAGAAAGGAACGAGATGCACTACTGATCAAAGAGGACGCACTCAAGGGGAGTCTTGCTGCCAGAGAACTGCGTAAGAGTTACCGCAAAACGGATGCCTACATTCACCTTACCTTAGATGAGAGAAAGAATTGTTTGAAGGAACTAGCTGACTTGATTGGCGGATGGGGAAACACACGACTCTTTGCTCACTCAATTGATAAAACGTCCTTTACTGCCGCCGCGCCAACCATTCCGCCACGGGAAGAAGCGTTCACGCAGGTCGTGAGTCGTTTCGAGCAGTATCTATCCGGCATTGGTGGACCCCAAACAATCGGACTTCTTGCTCACGATCATGACGATACTTCCGCCGACCGAATGACGCAATTGATGCGTCAATTCCACTCCAGCGGGACAATGTGGACTTCCATAACCAGGATCATTGAAACTCCATTCTTTGTGGATAGCCGCTTGACTGTTGGTGTCCAATTGGCGGATTTATGTGCGTATGCCACTCGACGTTTTTGCGAGAAAGGCGAAACGGACCTGTTTAATAGAATCTGGCCACGATTTCACAGGGTCGGGACGAGGGTCGTCGGGATACGCCATTATGTCGGGCGCAAGCATTGTGCCTGCCGCATTTGTGTAGAACACTAACCCACTTCTGCCCTGTCACGGCATTTTGCACGTTACAGCGTTACGACTTACTTTGTCAACGGAACAATCACCCCGTAAGTCCTTTGTTTGCCGCATTCGCAAAGAGTGCGCATCTCTATGAATCCATGCCACTTAGCCATCCTTTGTTTTCATACACTTGCGCACTCTTTTGCACTTTTTTGCACTTGCCGAAAGCTCAATCCTTTTGTTATCAACCGATTCCGCACTCTTCGGCAAAAAACACGGGGGTGTGGGGGAGGGGTGCATCTTGTGGGGAGGTCGATCCACTGCCTCACCAGTCACTCGTCACGAATCACGATTCACCATCCGTTGTATCATTCCACCCCGTGAACATCCTCCTCAACGAAGTCGAATGTCGCGTCATCGGCTCCCTCATCGAAAAAGAAATCACCACTCCAGAATACTATCCGCTCTCCTTAAACGCCCTCGTCAACGCCTGCAACCAGAAATCGAATCGCGATCCGGTCATGAATCTCGACGAATCCGTCGTCCGCCAGGGCCTCCATTCTCTCGATGCGCAATCTTTGGTCCGTTCCGTCAGCGCCTCGGACAGCCGCGTCACCAAGTACGAACACCGCCTCCAGGAAGCCTTCAACTTTTATCGTCACGAATCTGCCATTCTTTGCGTGTTATTGCTGCGTGGACCGCAGACTCCCGGCAAACTTCGCACTCGCGCCGAGCGCATGCACGCTTTCGACGACCTGAGCGCCGTCCAATCCAGCCTGCAGCACCTGATGAAGCGCGAACCGCCGCTCGTCAAAGTTCTGCCCCGTCAGCCCGGCACCAAGGAGTCTCGCTACGCCCATCTCTTGTCCGGCGACATGGAAGTATTCGAGCAAAAACCAGAAGTACAGACAATCATAAATACGAACGTCGCCGATGGAGAACGCATCGCGCTTCTGGAGAAGGAGGTCGCTGCACTTCACGATAACGCCGCCGATTTTCAAAAGGAGATCGCGGACTTACGCCAACAATTCTCGCAGTTCAAAAAGCAATTCGAGTAAGAGAAGTGAATTTCGTGGGAAGAAATTGCAAGAATAGATGGCGCGCCCGGAGAGACTCGAACTCCCGACCCTCTGGTTCGAAGCCAGATGCTCTATCCAGCTGAGCTACGGGCGCTCCCACGCATTATATCTGTTAAAGGGCGGAAGAGACAGAGGTGCCCGCGGCGGCAAAGACCGTGGCCATCTCGGCTTGCGCGAAGGAAATAAAGCACCGCACCACGTCTGGATCGAATTGTGTGCCACTCGATTCGATGAGCCGGCGTATCGCTTCCTCGTGAGGCAGGCCAACGCGATACGGACGCGAGGAAACCATGGCGTCGAACGCGTCGATCACCGTGACGATGCGGGAAACGATTGGAATCTCAGAGCCCTGAAGGCCGGCAGGATATCCTTTTCCGTCCATGTTTTCGTGGTGGTGAAGAATGTCGAGTGCGGCGCGCTCAAATCCCGGTAGCATCCGCAAAACCGCCCAGCCGTACTCCGGGTGCCTCTTCATCAGCGCATACTCATCGGCATCGAGGCGCCCAGGTTTTCTCAAGATGGCGTCTGGAATTCCCATTTTGCCGATATCGTGGAGAAGTGCGGCAACTTCTAGGTTTTGGAGTTCCGCTTCTTCCAGGCCGAGCTCTTGTCCGACGCGCATGCCCCATTCCGCGAGGCGCGTGCTGTGCACGCCGGTATTGAGATCCTTGAGGTCCAGAAGCTGGTTGAAAGCGCAGATCACCGAGCTGCGCAGCGCGGTGACCTGCTCTTCGACTTGTTTGACGCGTAAAGACTCCGCCGTCAACGGTGAATGGGGTGCTGCGCCGAGCAGCGCTGTGCGCTCGTTCGGCATGGCCGTTACCAGCAGAGCAAGAAGCACGAACCACCGCCGCCTGAGCCTGAGCCAGAGCTGGTGCTGGCATTCACCCAGGCGGAAACCGCCTGGTATGCGTCGAGGCGTCCGTGATTAAGATCCGGCGAGAGAACCACTGCATGCTGGAGCGCACTGG
>Ga0137362_10000653_pt1 | contig 19103 bp, 30 predicted proteins | sample MadtaG_2_FD_104801 | JGI IMG/M metagenome (GOLD analysis project Ga0137362, IMG submission 104801) | Vadose zone soil microbial communities from Angelo Coast Range Reserve, California, USA - Mad1_100_16 metaG | ecosystem: Environmental > Terrestrial > Soil > Vadose zone | place: USA: California... | reverse complement strand
GCAGCCGGCCGTCCTTCCCCCGCAAGCCCGGGGGTGATCAGCGAATCGCACTCAACTCCATCACATCATGGCCTCGAATCAACCTCCTGCCCCATTCACAGACTTTGACTTTTCTTTTGATCCTTCGCTCAACGGCATTTTCCCTCCCCCTCCACCATTACCTCCTTCAGCCGGCCTTTTCTCAGATTCAGAGACGACCGACCTGCTCGGCTTCCTCGATAATTTCAACTGGGAGTTTGACGCACCACCCCTTCCTCCAGAAAGTCAACAAGAACAACCCCCTACCTATGATGCCCCCTCATCTCCCCAACCCCCCGCCCTACCCCCCTCCTACCAACTGCAGCTGGACCAAGGTCATGCCATACCACAGCAACCTCCAAGTCCACTAGCACCGGCTCCTCCGACTCCTCGCAATAAACCCCTCCTCTCAAGTCCTCAGAAACGCATAAATCACATCATGTCAGAACAGAAGCGACGAAACGCCATCCGGGAAGGCTATGCCCAGTTGACCACACTGCTTGCACCGAAAGGTGCCCCGCCCGGGACTGGCATGCCTACCAGGGGTCGTCCGAAAGGTAGCGGAGGTAGAGGAAAGGGCAGAACAAAGGGTAAAAGTGGTGTTCTTTTCCGTGCCGTTGAATATTGCCACTGGTTAGAGGAGGGAATTGAAGCATTGAAGGAAGAGGTCAAATTGGTTGAAGCAGCCGCTGGCATCCGTCCTGGCTGAAACCGGGTCAACTGTATTATCTATTCCTCGTCGTACGTTGCAATACTCCCGACCCTCCCGGTCACTGCACTGCACTAACGTATACATATTGTAGTCCTGAACGCTCTTAACCAACAGGCCGCGCATCCCCTGCATTATGTATCATATCACATGATTCCGTCATCATTCGATCAAAATGGATCTCTAATAGATCTCGTTGCCTTTCCCAACTCGTTGCTTTTCCCATGCCCCTACCACCAACACCTCCCCGCCCGGACTGGCCTATCCCAACTATTAGCTTGCGAATTGACGACCTGTCCCACCCAGGAGTCAACCTTTTCTTTGATAATGTTAACCCCATCACAGTAATGCGTGACGCTGTCGTCGCAGTCTTACAATGGTTGTACGTGACAACGGACAAAGCGCCAAAGAAGTGAGTGGCTGCAAGTACCAAACACGCAATACGGAATTGCCAACGCCCCGCTTACAGTGTGGAAACCATACAACTCGTCCTTCGACCCATGGATGGTGTAGCCTACACAACTGGCTCTCATACTGCCAAGGAGATTCACTTCGCATGCCAGCACATCGTGAACTGCGCGGATCGATGCGCGGATGAGATCCACGGCGTTCTGGTTCACGAAGTCGTCCACTGTTACCAGTACAACGGCGAGGGTGCCTGTCCGGGCGGTCTTATCGAGGGTATTGCAGGTGCGTATATCTGCCTGCACCGAGTATCCTCATCCTGAGCTGCACCCACACCGCAGACTGGGTTCGCCTTCGCTCCGGTTTTGAGCCCCCACATTGGAAGCCTGGCGGGGATAAATGGGACGAGGGCTATCATGTCACAGCCTACTTTCTGCAATGGCTGACCGAGCGCTATGGCGAGGGCACGGTGCCAGAAATTAATGAGTTGATGAAGAACACACCATATGACGAGCGTATATTCAAAACAGTGACGGGTCGTAAGGTCAGCAAGCTTTGGAAGTTGTATGAGGAACATCTTGGCAAGGGAGGTGGAGGTCGGACTTCTGCACCTGAGAGTGATGGTTGAGGGGATGTGATTATTGGGATTGCTATCCACGATTGAATACAATGCCAGAGAATGCAAATTAAACAAGCAAAAGAGCAATAAAAAAAGGTTGAAAGCAATATGAGCGAAAAAACTAGGCTATCCCATCTCCTCTTCGAGCTCCCGAGCTAAGAAATCATCTTCAAAGTCATCGCCGAATATACTCTCGTCATCCCCATCCTCTTCATCCTCCTCACGAGGACTAGGTACCGTAGGCAGTGCATATCGGCCGAATTCTTCTGAAGAGATGGACTCTTTGAGTTTGGAGGCATTCTGTCGACTTTTGGCCAGTTTCTTGCGTTTGGAAAGTGGCGAACGGAGCAAGTCGTCGTCGCTCGGATTCAACCCAGCTTCTGACGGAGTAAGACTTCGCAGCCGTTTGCGCCTCATGCGTGGTGTAGAGGGCCCACTTTGAGAATAACGACGTTAGCAAAAAAACTGTTGGCGACGAAAAGGAATCAAATCGCGCACCTGCCCGTCTCATCTCCTGCGCGTCGATTCCTCTCGCCTGTACTCCCTGACCTGCGACTCACACCGCCCTTTGTGTTTGCAGCGCCATCGTCGTCGTCATCATCCTCGTCATCGTCATCCTCGTCCCCACTTGCCAAAAACTCCCGCAATTCCTCATCTACGTCTTCCCACGATAACGACAGTTCCAGGTTTCGCGATTGTTCCTCAATGCGCTTCAAGTCATCCAGCTCGTCCTCATCAATGGTGCCACCATCCCCCTGCGCCGCCGCCACCCCCGAAGCAACTGCCCCAGAGTCACCCTTCCGGGACCCGGGTTCGACGTCCCAGTCATCTGCGTCAGGCTCTGGGTCAGACGAAATCTGTTGAGCGTCAGGCGGCGCTGGAGAACTCGCCGTGTCCGGCGCAGCGGCACTCGAGGACCGGGGTTCATCCATCAGGTAAGGCGTTTCGTCTTGGCGTTCCCAGCGCGCAATGGAATCTGTGAACCATGCGAGCCATACGATCTTTATGTTACCCCGCTTGCGTGCCTGATCGATTTTCGCCGTGCCTCGCTGTCATCACATGCGCAGTTAGCAAATTGCATCACCAAGAAGGAAAGGCGTTACCTTCGCAGCGACAAGATGCGTAACTTCGCTTGACAGCTCCGTGTGGCAGGAAGCGCCAAAGGCTTCAGCCAAGTTCCATATGTCTGTAGTTTCTGGTCTGGTATCTAGCGGAATTACGCTGGAGAAGAGTAGATGTAGACCATCAAACGTCCGTAACCTAAGCCCGGGAATGATGATCTGTGCAAAAAAAAACTGAGATCCTGCCATGTGTTTGGTGTAATGATTGTTGTACTTACTCGAACGTCGTAAAGTATGGATGATGAAGGCTGCGCTTTGTTTAAAAACTTGGCCTTTCCCCTTTTGTCGGGTGGCCGGTTGTCGTAGGCATCGAAGAACCGGTGATGGACTGAGTCCAGCAGCTGAAAGAGTCGTCAGATTTTGACAAATTCTGAAGAAAGACATGGCTAACCCGCTTAATTCGTTGAAGTTCTCTATCATCGTTCTTGAGCAGGGCCCTGCGATGATGCTTTTCTCCTGGGGTCTCCGATGGCTTTGAGGCATTCTCACTTTGACCCGATGTACTGCTTTCCGGGCTTTCGCTTTCAAGCTGGCCATTAGCCGCTTCTTGCAGCTCCTCTTGAAGTTTAGCCAAGGGACGTTCCTCTACTTGTGCTTCGAGAGCCAGCGAGTTGCGAGCTATCATTTCCTTCTGCAGAGTTTCCGTATCGACCGCCTCATCAACTGGAGATGCATCAATTGTACTTGACTGGGAATCATCGGCTGAAGGACTAGGAGTAGACGTCGAGGGTGTGGTTCCTGGGGCAGTTTGCGGCTGCCGGCCGGGCGTTGCTGGCGACATCTGGGGAATACTGGACGTCGACGCATCCAATTTGGGCAGGAATGTTGAGTTAATGTCACCGATCCCGACAAAAAAGTCGTCTGCAGGTATATTAACAAAGACGTCGACCTCAAAGAGAAGAGAGTTCTAACATGGGATGACTTTGACCAGATTTGGGCTCCACTCCCAAACATCCGCGCGGTCATCGATGATGACCACCATTGACGTGTCAACGGGAAATAACCGCTGCAGACTCTTCTGTGTAAGGCCTTGTAATATGTCAGCCAATGAAGGCGGTAAATCGAGAACAACACACTCACTTCCGCTTTCGTCACGGCTCAAGATACGACCACAGAAAAACTTCCCATCCGGATCAATGGCCTTGCAGACTTCCTCGGCGTAAGCACGTGTGCCCATAGTATAAACATGCATTTCATACTTGGTCGCCACGCTGCTGACGAAGTCAAACCATCCTGGACTTGAGCGCCACACTAGTCAATATGAGAACAACGCATGACGCGGGTTCGTACCGAGGTTTGACGTAGTAAAGACACCCTTGTGTCTCTACGGCCCTTTCTTTGCCCTTTGTTCGACGCTTGTCAGGCCAGGGTGGGAGACCAAAAGACTCAGGACCGAGACGAAACTTCTTCACATCTTTCAACGCTTCCCAATTAGGGTTCACTTCACCGTCTTCAGCTTTGTTTGGCTGGTCCGAATCGTTTTCCGCTTCTGAAGATACCTTGTTACCGATTTGACGCGCCTCCCAGGCTTCGCCCTCCGCAATCCAGTCGCCCACAGTAGGGTCAACGGTGGCATGGACGATGGTTTGGTCAAGGTCAACAATGAGTGAGAGCTTGCGGGTGTTAAAAAGATGCTCGGCTGTCTCGCGATCGATGCGTTGTGCCTCTTCGAGAGAAACCTTGGGTCCGTTGGCGGAATGGGTCATCTGAATCGAGGCTCGTGCCTCATTAGAATAGCCTGTGTAGTCGGACCTATTGTCGACGAATATTGAGACGCATATATATATGCCACGAGATCATATACGCACTCTGTCATGTCCTTCCCACATAACGCGCAGAGGCCGCCAACCTGTACGCCATGTTTACAAGGCTCCGAGATATAGAGGACCGCCTTCTCGTCACTTGTAATTACATCGCGTTCTTTGACGCACCATCGTTCGATAGTGCCTTCTACTGGGCAGTCCCATATGCCAAACAGAACTTGTGGGTGACCGCCAGGCGAGGACGTTTGGGAAGAGAACGAATATGTCAAGAGCGGAGAGCCACGCTGGATCAAATCGGATGCCTTGGGTTGAATATTGACGACGGTTACGGGGAAGGGTGTTCCGGGCGGTAGAAAAAGCTGTGAAGAGGAGGAGGACATTGGAGGGATGGAGAGGAATGCGAGTCGGCGCGGAATCAACAAAGGGACGGGCAACACAATCAAGTAAATTAAGCAGAGCAGAGCACAGCTTGGGCCGTCGGTGGCGCGCCGCTCCTGCCGCTGTACGTTTGCTCTCTCTTCCACCCTACATACCCTTTTTGTCTCTACGCTAGAAAGTGCATGTCTCTTTCCTTTGTCTATACCGCTGCATTTTAACCTCCTTATCAGTTACACAACAACCCCCCAAGAGAAATATGGATCCAGGACTCGGAGTCGACGAGGTATTACACCTCTCTATATCCTCTATTACAGGAGGGATAATTACCCCTTAAGATTACACCGATTGCGTTGCTAATGGATGAGCTGCGTTCTGAGGATGTTCAGCTACGGCTAAATGCCATTCGCCGGGTGTCCACGATAGCGCTCGCCTTGGGCCCAGATCGCGGACGCGAAGAACTTATCCCTTTCCTTCAAGACTCGGTAGACGACGAAGATGAAGTTCTATTAGCCCTAGCAGATGAACTGGGGAAGAATTTTGAGGAATATATCGGTGGAAAGGAGTATGCTCACGTGTTACTCGGACCACTAGAGAACTTGTCTGCCGTGGAAGAGACTTTGGTCAGAGACAAAGTACGTGTCAATCTCGAGACGGATCGATGTTGTGGGTATCAACAATCGCGAGCTTATGCCACGCGTTTAACGTGTTACAGGCTGCAGAATCTATCACCAAGATCGCTGCTGTTCTCACCCCACAGCAGATCGAACAACATTACATTCCTCTTCTCAACCGACTGTCGCATGGCGAATGGTTCACATCTCGCACGTCATCAGCCGCTTTGTATGCTCCCGTGTACCCCAAGGTGTCCCCAGCAATTCAAGAGGAATTGAGGAAGGGCTTTGCTGCCCTTGGGTCGGATGACACCCCCATGGTCCGACGAGCGGCCGCAAAATGGCTTGGAGTGAGTGCAAAGTTTTTGCTTCCTACCTGTAGCTTGTTGACCGCGAAGCACAGTCATTCGCGAAAAACCTTTCCAAGCAACACGTTTTATCCGATGGACTGAACATATATCGCCGTCTCCAAGCAGATGACCAGGACTCTGTGCGGTTACTGACCGTTGAAGATCTGGTTGTCATCGCCCAGCAGCTTTCCCCCGCTGAGGTGAAAGAGCAGTTGCTGAAGCAGATCAGGCAGAGTGTCTCGGATAAAGCATGGAGGGTCCGGTACATGGCCGCGAATCATTTCAATGCGGTAGGCCATCTGTCCATCATCAATTCGCCGCCCTTTTTGATATGCCATATCCAGCTATCTGAGGCTGTTGGAGTAGAGCTTGTGAGAGAGGAGCTTGTTAATCACTATGTCCAGTTATTGAAAGATAACGAAGCCGAAGTTCGCACAGCGGCCGCAGGGCAAATACCAGGTATCGTGATAACAGTTTCCGATGGGGGGTCTTAATTCTCGATTCTCTGAAGGTTTTTCGAAATTACTGGAGCCTGAGGTCGTCATTGCCCGTATAGTACCCTATGTTCGGGATCTCTGCCAAGACAGCTCTCAGCATGTTCGAGCTGCCCTTGCAAACCAGATTACTGGGCTTGCACCTCTCCTTGGTCATGCTCCCACCATCGATCATCTTCTTCAGCTCTTCTTGCACCTGCTGAAGGATGAATTTCCCGATGTTCGGCTGAATATCATCAGTAAACTCGAGCAAGTTAACGAAGGTTTGTTTCCCTCCGTATTGAACTCCTGGACACTAAGAACTCTAATCCGATTTTTGTCAGTCATCGGAATCCAACTATTAGCTGACAATCTCTTACCGGCCATCGTAGAGCTTGCGGAGGATAAGTCATGGCGGGTACGACAGGCGATCATTGAATATATCCCGCTGCTGGCCACGCAACTGGGCAAAGACTTCTTCGATGAACAACTTTCGAGCCTGTGCATGTCTTGGTTGGGGGATACTGTATACAGCATTCGGGAGGCCGCGACCATCAATCTGAAAAAATTGACAGAGGTATTCGGTGTGGAGTGGGCTAGGATGCAGATTGTGCCCAAGGTAGTTGCCATGGGATCGCATCCAAACTACCTTTATCGGATGACCACTGTCCAGGCAATTGGGGTGTGTTTCGATCCCGGCTATCCGACTAGCCTCATGTACTGACTGGCTTTCCAGACGATCGCACCTTCTCTAAGCATCGACATTGTCTGCGACGAGATCATTGATGCGCTTTTGCGTCTCGCTACTGACCCGATTCCAAATATCCGGTTCAACGTAGCAAGATCCTTGGAAGTTGTCGCAACCACATACGGGAAGACACCGGAAGGCAAGGGACTGGCACAGCAAAAAATCGTCTCCGTCTTGGAGGAGCTGATGGCAGACCAAGACGCGGATGTTCGCTATTTTGCCATACTCGCGTCTCAGAGAACGCTCGCGACGATACAGGCCTGAGTGGCTCACTGAGTTGGTTCAGTTATGACGGGGTATCATCGTGGACATGTCGCGATGCTAAGGGTGCGAGGAGGGGAGGCATCTGCGCATTACCGTTTAGCTTTCCTTTACTGTGGAATACGAAGATAAAGAAATGGAGTGTGTACAAGAGTGTTCCTGTGGATGGAGCGCGAGATGAGCCAGCAACCGGGGAGAGGGCGTTGATGCCGCAACGTCTTATCACAGAACCTGGGCTGGCTGAACTGTGTCACGCAGGGCGTTCTTCTACCTTCTTCCCCGTCCTTCTCACCTTACTCTGGCTATTCGTTCGCCATGTCTGCAGAACCTTCCCTTCCCGATCCCGACTTATCTGACGACGACCAACACCCAACTGAGGCATCCAATAGGAAAAGGAGCAGCAGAGGCTCGTATACCTTGTCTCGAGCCGGCATCTCGGCTTATTCGTCTCCTTAGCGTGCGACCAGTGTCGGAAAACCAAGAGTAAATGCGAGAGGTCAAAGACCGACGAGGATCCCTGTAAGAGCTGCCTCGCAGCCGGCACAGGTGCTCCCCTTTTCTCTCTCTTACCCCCACAAACTAATCCCCCTCCCCAGCATGCACATTTCTAGGTATCCGCCCTGCCTCTCACCCTTCTCACCCCTCACCCTTTCCCGAACAGGTCCGAGCTTCAAACGCGGCCCTCCTAAGGGTTACATTCATGCCATCGAGCAAAGATGGCATCAGGTCGAATCCATCCTAGGCGCAATCCTGTCATCGAAGGATCCACACGTGAACGCTCTTATCAATAACTTACGCAGGGATAACCTTGCCCGAGATATCCTCAGCAGAGTTGACTTGGGTCCTTTTGTGAGCATCTCGTGCCGTCCCTCCGAGCCCTCCCTACGATATCCGGCTGATGCCATGCAGGGCCCCACAGGTCGCCTCAGTATCTCAGCAGGAATGTCAAAAGAAGACTTTTTTGCATCGATTATGAACGCAGACAATCAGCATCCGCGCGATCCGTCACGCCCTAAGCGACAGTCCCGAATGTCACGCGAAATCGTTTCTTCGAGTACGTGATGCTCCGAGTTGTTTGCGCGGTGTTAACGGACCCGTTCTAGACAACTCGATGCTTGTTACACCTACCTTGGAGTGGCAGGATCGCCTCGCAAATTCCTATGCTTGGACAGACAAACAAGAGACGTTGGGCTCTTCTCCACCTATCCACGTTGGTGGACAACCGTCCTTTCAACGTCGCCGATTGGATCAAGAGTCTACACCACCGAATTGGGTTCCCCCATATAAACTCGAACCAGTCTCTGGTGTGTGCGATCTACCAAGTGCCGGCATTTATTTCAACAGCTGTCCTTACCACTTTAATTACAACATCTAGAGTCTGACGATTCTGATGATGATGCCTCGTCTCTGATTGGGGAATTGTCGCTTGACGAAAATAAGGAGGTGCGTCCAAATTCCACCAAAATGTGACGTAGCTCATCGTGTCCATCACCATAGGTGCGGTATCATGGCCTTATCAGCGGTCTTCACCTGTTATCCCATGCCGACCGCACGGATGAACGCAAAATCGGGGGTGTCTGGTAAGCGTATCACTAAATCATAGCAAACGCATTCACTTTGTGCCCAGGCAATTGCCCATGGCGCGTGTCTGGCCTCCTGCTGTGAATCAGTTTATACCGGAGGAGAATGTCGACGTCGCGATGCCACCTTTGGATGTGCAGCGTCATTTGTTAGACCTGTATTTTGTTTATGTACACCCTGTGTTTCCGGTCATCCACAAGTCCCTCTTCTGGAAAGACTATGAAGCTACGTACGTGTTACCTCCTCGACAAAATCCGGATGCTAAAGCTCATTGATTCGTAGGTACTCGTCAGTACTTCCTTTAGCCGAGCTCGAGACAAAGCGTCACAGAGCTCACTTGATTTACAGATTCTCCGGTAGTTCTAGTCGTGAACGGCCGCACATCTCGAATCTTTTACTCCTGTCAATGTTCGCAATTGCTGCCCGGTATGACCAAGCCGAATTACCCCCACTTGACCCAGGGAATCTTTGGGAAGCCGGGCTGGACTACATGGTCCAAGCCAGGGAGGTATTAAGTATGCTACATGTCTGATGTCCGGCGTCATTGTATTGACATTGGCCAAGACCGTGTTTATCATTATTGCAGAGGGACAACATGTCAAGCCCTATTACTCCTAGGATTACGAGAATTCGGCATTGGTGCGCCACATTTCATGTGTCCCCAGTTACGAGACTCAAGAAGTTTGGATTTCTAGGCCAGATGGAGCATGGCTGGCTTTACACAGGTAGGCGAAGCAGTTCTTAACCCCAGGTCGTTTATCAATCGATAGCCGCCTAGGGATGGCATTTCGCATGGTATGTTAACTATAGATGTTTCGAAACTTGTTCACACCAATCGGTCATGGCTATAGGCACAAGACTTGGGTCTCCATCGTGACGCAACGCTCTGGCAGATGAATGGCAGGAGTATGTTCACTCCTCAAGAGTTGCAGGCTAGAAAGCAGATATGGTGGGCTTGCATCAGGGCGGACAAGTGCGTGGGGATTGAGGTTTTTATATGTACCACGCCTGTCTCATTAGGTGTCAGATACACCGCAGTATACATGGGCCGGCCGCCAACAATCTCGGAGTCGCATTTTGATACCCCGCCGCCCGAGGTGAAGTTTATCTGTTATCGCGCTGATTTGTTTCTGACTCGTCGTGTTCGGCTCTAGGATGAGGCGGATGATCTCTGGGCTCCACACAGGTCAGACCCTGCAGCCATTGACTTCAAACCCGTCCCGAACCGTACGATGGCCGCTTTTCGGAGAGTGGCGACACTTTGTACGTTATAATTGCCAATCTAAGCCCCTCCTAACCTCTGCCGTCACATGCATCAACAGGTGTCATAACTGGAAATGTAATAAATAAGATTTATCCCGTTCACCCACCATCGCAGTCTGTGAAGCGTGCCGCCCTGGCCGAGCTTGGGGCCCAATTAGATCATTGGTACGCGGGACTACCCGAATTTCTTGCGTTCGACCCAGCAAGCTCGCGGTCTATCCCACCGCCAAATGTATTGATAATGCACGCGACATATTGGAATACCGTACTCCTCCTACATCGGGCCTTGTGAGTGTGCAAAGTTTTGATTTTATTGCGAGTTTTACCGACACTACTCATGCACAAGCATACCAAAATGGAGACCAACCCAGTGAGCTCGTCAGTCCCTGAACAATTTCATACACCAACGCCAATCATAGCAGCCGACATGCTTCAAACGGCTCCAGAGATTCGGAACATCTCAAGTCTCTTGACATATGCCAATCCGCTGCGACCCATTTAACGTCGATTTGTGAGTGTATGGTCTTTACCATTCTAGTCGCTCACCCGAGTTTGTAGTTGTCGCATATCAGAAGCAGTACCGTTTGAGCCGCGGCGCTCTATTGGTCTCACAGCCTTTATTTGCAGCCGGGTAAGTGTAGTGTTCAACTTTACGGACATCTAGTTTGATTATCAACCCACAGAGTAATGCAAGTGGTCACCTGTACGTTCTCCATGTAAGCGAAGAGGGAGGGGGTTAACCCTTATCCAGTGACCATGCGACCCTCGAACGTGCAAACATCTGTTGTTTTGCAGCAAACGCTTACTTGTCTCAAGGACATGGGAGTAAGTACTTGAACTATATTATGCATCTTGAATCGCTTTAACCATCAGCCTCATCATAGGTGATATGGCCTAGCGCATATCGGGCTTGGGGGCTCATAGGGGGTGCTAAAGTCCACGTAGACGGTGGTTTTATGCAGTCCAAGCCGACACAACGCCCAAAGCGACCTGCAGAGGATGCCTTTGGTGTAGATGACATGACCGGAGCTGGCCTGCTCCCACAGTTTAACTTTGACCCATCCACCAGGGCAGACGATGCAGCTCCACAAGCGTCAGCCGCCGAGAGTCGTCTCCTCGCGCATATGCTGGGGATTGACTTCCCCTCGATGGAACCATCGGCGCCATATGCGCCAGGCTACGAATGGCGGTCGCGCGACCAGAGCAAGCCATGCACCCCAGACAGCACCTCGCATACAGTTTCGCCCTCACCAAGGTCTGGATCGAGTCACAGTAGCCCTGCGGCACCAATGCCTATCCCGTTCAGTTTCGATCAACCACACAACTTCTGGGATCCGCCTTTGATACAAGACATGGGTGCGAATTATGTTACAGGAGCGTGAGCATGAAGTAAAATTCGCCGAGTGTACCCTTTGTTGGACGTCCAAGATGACAATGTCCTGTATGATTGACTTGTTTGATCCTTACCTTTTTGGGTGGTCTAAAGGTCTCTGGTCTTTATTTTTATCTCCCTCCGCGTTTCGTGCTTTGCATTTGTATAAGTAGGGCTGGAACGCTGTCGAAATTTGTTGTTTGATGAATGCAATTGTTGTACTAATTGGACAGAACAAATGAAATTGGAAAGGTAAATATCACGTGGAGAAGGAGCAGGGAATGAGCAGACAGAGAGTTAAAACTTGAAGGAAAAGAGTCAGTACAGTTGGCACCACATATCCATGACTCAGGGCCATGAGTAGCCAATGAAAATGCATTGATACAGCCAATCAGAGAGTGACTTTAACACACTGCTTCGATTTACAATGAAAAGTGTATGCTGTCCTCGAGACTGAGGTCGCTACGGTAATAGCCAATCGGATCAACAATTCGGGACGGTGATCCGGTGATCCCCGATCTCAGACCTAGAAAAGATACATTAAACTCATTTCCCCCGCAGGGTCAAACTAGCTCCACGCTCCACTTGTCGGAGTTCTGCGAGTTCGGCATATCGGTCCGCCGATTTTCAAATTATTGTCCTTTTCAGTTTGTGAACACAAAATTCCGAAATCCCGAAGTCGTTCCAGCTAGTTGTTGAGGAGATACAGCCAATCTACAGTAGAACAGAGTGACACAAATGATATTAATTACAAAATTTCTCACGCCGACAACTGACCTGAAACGCCTACCTGTTTGGACGTTAGTCTTCTTATCTAGGTCCCATCTTATCGCATGCTTTGTTTATCCTTCCTCTCTGAAACCTTTCCAACGGCCAGTCAAGCTGGACAATTTCATGCGACTTACCTTAGTTACCCATCGAGATGGGCAGCGCAAGTACCTCTGGGTCATTTCCTTCTTACTAGCGATTTTGTGATGCGAGGTAGATCATTCGCTCACTCGCTTTGCTCGTACAAATCAGTACGTACTGCTTGTGAGATTCTGTCGTCACGAGGCGCCATCGACGGGTCACGGTCGCGTCGTTCCTTTGAAATACATCCACTCGGTCCCGGAATTTGGCTGAAACTGACTGAAACGTGTGATACTGTACATGTGGTCATTTACGAAAAGCTGGCGGTAGCGTGATGACTACACAAAAGCAATTATATGGTGGATCCGAAAGCCCTGAACTCTGCTCGAATGACGGTCTCAGATTGCATTAGAAGTCTTCTCTACGTCAACACGAATGCCGCTGATACAATTCACCTCAGCAGCCTTGAAGTCTTCAATTTCTTCGTCACCTAGATCCCCCGATGCTTTGTGATGGAGTCCATTGAGCTCGACGCTGTTATCATGTCCTAGAGCGCCAAGATTGCTGCTTATCGTGCTGAGCATTGCACCAGAGTTGATAGTAGCACTTTTGGCCCCGTGCGGTCGAGGTCTCCGGCTCCCGCCTCCACTAGTGCCTGAACCAGCGGCAGAACGTTGCTGGTTAAACAGAACCCCGAAATGCAGGCCCCTGGACCCGTTCGAGTTGAATGCATGGCCATCGGAATGTGTTACTGTCTCGGAGCCGCGTTCGCGGAGGTCAAGAATCTGAGAAGGAAGTTAATGGGACTGACAAAAATAAAAATGGTAGTGACATACGAGCCGGCAAGCTAATACAGGGCTTAACATTACGCTCAAAGGGATATTAATCGCAGAAATCGCCTGTCGAGGCCTAGCCATTGGATCAGCAGGATTATTAAAGACCGAAAATGATCTTACTGTAGGTAGAAGATCCCATTAACCTATCGACCACCAGATGGCGCGAGAGTGGTTGAATCAGCGAAGGCAACATTATCGAAGCGGTGACAAACCAGATTCGCAATGGATATGAGCAAGTAATAGAATACACCTTCGCGCAAAAAAGTTTGAATAAGACGACTACTTGGTCCTCCGTTGCGCCGACGGACATAAAAGGCCTTAAAAACGGTCATAAAGGTAACAATCGTGTCAAACCCAAGAGGCGCGATCTGAATCCATTATCAGTGTGGAAATCAACTGTAAGTGGACAGAAACCAACGAAGAAACCTATAATATTAAATTTCACATCAGTGGACTCGCTCACCGAAGGAGACTGACACACCAAGAAGATGTGCAGAATGAGGCTTAGACATTGGGAAGCAGGGTCCCCGATCCTGATGCCATGTCAAGCTGAAAAACTAAAGCGAACGCTGACTACCTACGAAAGGAGGGGTAACAAAAGGCAAGACTGGATTATCGTGTCAGCTTTTTGAACATAAAGGACAGGACGAGGCTTACCGAGCATCTGGGAGGTATCAACATACAGTTGATAAGCAACCATACCCCCAAGCGCGCATAGAAGGCCAGCCAAGACCAGTTTGTTTCGGTTGAAGAAGGCATATGTCCGAATCAACAGTACGGCTATGCGAATATGAATTGTTTAGCGTTGGATCTGTATATAGTGCAGACAGCGGCGGACACTCTGAACCAACTTGGTTCCACATCGCAAGAGCTACCGGGATCTGATGAGGGATTATTACCATTATCGTACACTGAATTATGCATCAGAGGTGGGACTTACCTTATATATCCTCTGGCAAGTTTCAAGGCTGTGATTGTTGACGAAGGCGTAAAGAAGGTAGGGTACGACTGTAATGACCCAATACCTGCGGATGTTGAAGTGCGCGGCGTTGGAAGTGTTTGAATCGACGTACCGGCAAAACAAGTACGCCACTTTGACTGGAGTCCAGGACGTCTTCCAAATCTGCGGGATAGTCGTATGAGTTACACAAATGCGTAGGGAGGAAATGATTGACATATTGCCACTCTCTGGGCAAACTTATGATCCAGTCCCAGAGGACGACGGTATCTATTGAACAGGCGCAGATCAGCACCATCTACGGTTCAGTACATAAGATAAAGGTGCTCACACATTGCTTCGAGAGATCAGAGGGGGGTGAGTTCGACGATAGGCCCATTATATTACCCGGTAAGAAAAAGGACGCACAACAAAAGTACACTTGTGTCCTGGAGGGGGTTTCACTTTAGTTACCTGGAGGGATACGAGATTACGCACACAAAAATAAAGTGCTGGGAGGTTTCGAGGGTATCTGGCATGACTGCAAAGCGGAAAGACGATTGAAGCGAGAGGAAAAGTGGGGTAACTTGAAGGGCATTGGCTATACGCGTATTTGTACAAAAGACAGGTTCTGGCTAGCGGAGGGCGATCATGAGAAGCTTTCTGCAAAGAATTTCATATTCTCCGTTTTGGAGCGAAGGACAGCCTCTTTCGTATGTCGATCGAGCAGAGTTGGACATTTTGTTGGTGAGAAGTCGCGTGAAGCTAACCTGGTTTCCATTTCCGATAGTCCGATTTCCATAAATGGTACTGCAGTGCTATCACTTCACGCGTGTTGCCTTCGTTGGAGGATGTAAATATCTAGAGACCGGTGTTTCCTTCAGAGCTCCTCTCTTCGACTGTGCAAGCCCGGCGAGGATGGTCGAAGGCAGTTCGCCGCAATCACACCCGATGCCGCCAGAAAAACTCGTACGTCGGTACATCGGTTCGTGCTCTCAGCTTAGCAATGCTTCCGCACTCTGCGTTGACATGTTGCCTCCTAGTGTCCGTTCTTGACATCCCAGAACTATCTGTCCACTGTCTACACCGTCGTTTTTACGTCCGATTATCTTGCCACTCTCTCCGCTGATCCAATTCTTCAACAGGCGCGCTTGCTTGTCGCTGCCTCATCGCGTTTACTACTAACCCACTGTTTCGGACCGACGGAGGTGTAATGTACGGATCTAATATTAAATGACTTTTCTACGCTACCCTTTGTGCCACTAGAACTTCTGGCTATGAGCGCTATGAGCAGTCAGTACAATAGCGACCATTGTAATGAGATCTTCCAAAGCGTGATGGTGACCTCATTACAATGGTTGCTATTGTTCTAAAGAACAAAGAGAAAGTCCACGTCTGTAACTCACGACATGTATGCATGTGCATGTGTAAGGCGTGGGTGGCGTCCCGCTATCCAGAGTAGGGGGGCCGAGACGTAGATATATATGCGTGGTGCCATGACTGCTTTTTGGATGGCGGTAGGTCTAGTGAGAAGAACTTGAACTTCCTATTGCAACGGATCACGCGATCAACGCGTTAAACGTCGTATTCTCTACTCTCTATATCCGGACTCATTTACTTGTTCCGCCGTTGTGAGACTTCTTCGCCCCCTATTTCCGTCCCCTTCTCCCCGTCGTCAGACAGCTGACGTCACGCATTCAACGCGATAGCCTTCCAAGGTGAATTTCCTCGGTCTGAACACCGACATGTGATAGTGAGCTTAACCAACTCCATGCATCACGCCAATGCCTGGGAATGATGGTGCCTAGTAGGTAACATCACGGAGCCCATCCCATCCCCGTCCTCCGAGGTGGAACCTCCAACTCAGTCGCGCACAACTGCCCGCTGACGGGACGCAATCTTTCTCGGCATAATGGCCTCTACTGATGCGCAGTAGTACGGCTGCTGGCTGAATGGAATGGGGTGTCCAGTCTGTCCTAGATCTACGGCGTCGGCTCGTCATCAGAAACGAAGAGGGCTGCCAGGATTGACGATGCCGATATGGGGATCAACATATTTCTTGGGTGCTGCATCGCGCCGTTCCTATACAGTGAGGATCTGTCTCGGAGTGGCCGTGCGTGTTTCTACATACATGCATGGGAGTCGGAGGCCGGCGCGATTCAAGCGAGCTTCTGCACATCAGGGAACCTAGTAGAAGTGGGGAGTTAAATTGGTCATGAGGTGCCAGTGACGAGTGTGAGCGTCAGGCGGAGATGCGGAGATCGCTAGTGCACTTCGGCCCGCACGCCACCACGGCCACAGATGGCTTCGTGCTCTTCCTCTTGCCACGCGACATCCGACTTGTCGCCTATACTCACCATCATCTACGCCACTGAAACGGGAAATGCTCAAGATTATGCGGGAAGAGTTGCACATCATTGTCGGCGGGCACTTTTTCAATGCCGCGTCTTCGACGTCGATAAATACCCCCTTGTATGAACCCAGATCCATCTTGACATCCAATGTCGCGTCGCTGATCGTTGCTAGTCTGAACTCGTGTCAGAGAGCGTCGTTATATACATTGTGTCTACCTCCGGTACAGGAAAAGAGCCACGAACGATGACCCCAATTTGGAGGAGCCTCTTGCGCTCTGACTTGCCCAACGACTTCTTTGAAGATCTTCATTATGCTGTCTTTGGCCTCGGGGACTCGTCTTACGAAAAGTTCTGCTGGCCGGCAAAGAAATTAAGCAGACGTCTCGAACGTCTTGGCGCAACAGCTATCTGCCCTCGCGCCGAGGGTGATACACAACACACACTTGGGTATGTCGACTCTCAAAGTGCTTGTAAATCATGCTATCGGATCTTCACCATTCCTCAGAACCGATGACGCATTTGATCCCTGGGTCTCCAGCTTAACGGATGCCCTGCTGAGACTATTTCCATTACCTCCACACCTTTCGTCCTTGCCAACTGATGAGTTACCGACACCTCGAGTGACTCTCCTCTCAGCTACTTCCGAAGAACTTCAGGGTGCACCTGATCCGCTGGTCGGCGATGATAGATACCACACTTTTGAACTCATTAGAAACGAACGGATCACGGCAGATGACTGGTATCAGGACGTTCGGCATTTCGAGTTTCAATGTCAAGATGATCTCCTGTATGCCATCTTTCATATGTATTCGAAGGGGATTGACCCATTCAATACAGCTATGACCCAGGGGATGTTGCTGTCATTCACCCGGAAGCATCCCCCATAGACGTCGATACCTTTCTCACAACGTTAGGCTGGTCTAATGTTGCTGATGACCCCATACGAATTCAACATATCTTTGAGGGTTTGTTTGCGCCCCACCGTCAGTGTGCCACATCATTAATCGATCATTGAAGACCAAAGTCTTCCGCACTATCTACCTCAGATCTCAACTCTTCGTGCCCTGTTTACACGTCACCTGGATATCAATGCGGTCCCTAAGCGACCCTTCTTCCGGGTTCTCAAATATCTCGCCACTGATGAGCGGGAGCGCGAGAAACTCGAGGACTTTTCCTCTCCAGACGGCGCGGTAAAGTGTTTCTCTTAGAGACGGTCGTCTACTCATCATGGACAGGAAGAACTGCACGGGTATACAACGCGAGTCCGGCGCACAATCCTTGAGGTTCTGAGCGAGTTTCGCTCGGTACGTGTACCGCGCGAGTATATCTTCGAACTTTTCCCGCCTCTGCGCCCGCGCGAATTCTCGATTGCGAGCGCGTCGCTGGCGCATCCGCATGAGGTCCACCTATGCGTCGCAATCGTCGACTACAAGACCAAACTCAAGGCTCGCAGGCGAGGCGTGTGTACTTCCTTCCTTGCTTCACTTCCCATTGGCACGTGGCTTCTTTATTTCGGTTCTCCTTCCCTGTTACGCTGAACACCTGTTCACGCTTGAGCAGGTGCGCAACTAAGAATCGGGAACACAAAGGGCTTGCTCGCACTCCCGCAGGACACCACACCAGTGATTTGTATTGGGCCGGGAACAGGAGTGGCACCTGCTCGGGCTGTGTTGGAAGCTCGCGTGCATCTGGGTATGAAAGAAAACACCCTATACTTCGGACACCGCGCCTCGGAAAAAGATGAGCACTATGCACAAGAATGGTCTTCGCTCGCAGAATCTGGACACCTCACGTATCGTGTCACGGCTTCGCGTGACGGGCCTGAAGGCACTCCGCGGGTCTATGTGCAAGACCTCATTAGACAGGACGCGAAGCATATTTGGCAGCTCGTCCGTGTCAAGGGCGCGTGGGTGTATATCTCCGGGTGCGCTCGCTCCCTAGCTCCCGCATGTGCATGTATCTTGACGCCTATAGATCATCGAATAAAATGCCGGCCGGCGTGCGCGCTGCGCTGGTGGACATTGCTCGAGAGGAGGGGGAAATGGGGGAGGAAGAGGCGCATGCTTACGTTGCTCGGTTGGAGAGCGAGGAGAGACTCTTCGAAGAATGCTGGAGTTGACGATCTTGATCCCCTTCTTGGTTTAGAGGCAGAATGAGATGAGTTGTAGGAAATACAACGTAAGTAAACACCTCAGAAGTACGCAAAGTGTTCGAGAATAGAGGAATTCGATACATCTCATGGCAACAGTCCCAAGACTTGGTGTATTCGCGCATGGAGTCGGCTTGGGGCGCTCGTTCCTTGTGGGTACTTACTTCTGACAGTCGAACGAAACTTGTATAAGGATAGAGGTGTCTTATTGGTCTCCCGTCTAGCCAGTACAGCTACTTCATAGCTGTACCTTTAACAGATCAACGGCAGGTGCCTCAGTTTCATCCGGATCAAGGGTATCCCAAT
>Ga0137362_10000646_pt1 | contig 19141 bp, 10 predicted proteins | sample MadtaG_2_FD_104801 | JGI IMG/M metagenome (GOLD analysis project Ga0137362, IMG submission 104801) | Vadose zone soil microbial communities from Angelo Coast Range Reserve, California, USA - Mad1_100_16 metaG | ecosystem: Environmental > Terrestrial > Soil > Vadose zone | place: USA: California... | reverse complement strand
TCTGGTACCCTTCTGGATTACCAAGAGCCCCTTGGGTCCGCAAAAAAGCAGGGCATTAAAATCTTTTTTTAAAAAGTGCCGAAACCACTCGGGCCAAAGCACCCGAGGGTTACGGACCCGCCGATGCCGGACTGGTTTCACGGCACGCTGCAACACTACCTGAATTCCTCTTCTCCGCTGAAAGGATCGTTCTATGGGAGGCCGGACGGTCAAGCCATCACCAATGACCCATTCGAGACAATTGTCGATCCTCATGCGCCGCCGCGGCTCTCGCGGAACCTGACGGAAGGCTGGTTCGCGGGGATACTCCCCGACATGAACACGGAAAATCCGCTGGTAGCCCAATATCTATTGCAAAATGCCATTTGGTGGGCGGAGGGCTCGGGTTTGGATGGCTACCGCGTCGATACATTCCCGTATGTCGGCCGCAAATTTTGGGCAGATTGGAATGCCGGTCTGCACCGGATTTATCCGCGTTTGACGACGATTGGCGAAGTTTTTCACGGCGACCCAAGCGTCACTTCGTTCTTCGTTGGCGGAGAAAGACGCTACGACGGAATCGACACGGGACTTACAACCATGTTCGATTTCCCGATGTTTTTCACGCTGCGCGACGTCATCTTGCGCGGCGCGTCGGTGGGACGCATCGCCAATGTTCTCCGCTACGATTCGCTCTACCCTCATCCGGATGCGCTCGTGACATTTTTTTCAAATCATGACGTACCGCGCTTTGCGAGCGCCGAGGGAAGTTCGCTGGCGAAAGTCAAACTCGCATTTGGCTTGACGCTCACTCTTCGAGGGATTCCCGAGTTTTATTATGGCGACGAAATTGGCATGCCCGGCGGGGGCGACCCCGACAATCGGCGTGATTTTCCCGGTGGCTGGCCTGGCGATTCCAAAACTGCCTTCACAGCAACCGGCCGCACACCGGAGCAACAAGAGATCTTCGCGCATGTGCAAGCTCTCCTGCGCTTGCGGCGCGAGCATCCGGCGCTGCAGAGCGGCCGGCTTTGGCATCTATCATCCGACGAATCAACCTACGTTTTCCTGCGCGAAACGGAGGAGGAGCGCCTGTTCGTCGCATTCAATAACTCCGATCAGCCTCGCGAACTGGGTGTTCCATTGAACGATACAGCAGCTCAAGGCACAGCCGGTCTCTCTCCTCTTTTCGGCGACGCGAAAGCGGAAGTAGCAGGCGCAGAGGTTCGCCTCAGCTTGCCTGCGAAATCGATTTCGATCTTTTTGGGAAAATAAATCGTCCCTTAGCCAGCCGGATTCGGATTTCGGCCAGGCTAAACGCGTATAGGCGGCGCACATCGCAGAAATTCGTTACGCCGCGAGCCACTGTTCGAAGAAAGCGGATGCTTTGCCTCCTTCGATACGCCGCCGAACCGCGTCCAGCACGCGGCATCGTACCAAGCCATTGCTGCCGTAAAAAGCCAGCCAGTACGGAAGGTACAATTCGACGGGAACGCGTTCAATTTCTACTTTCTGCGCGCGCAATTTGAAAAAGCCTTGTTGAAATATCACACGCAAGACTTTGTCGCGGAGCAGCCCCTCGGCATGGCCCTGTTCCAGCCGGGGCATCAACCGGTTCCGCGTCTCGATGGTCACAAGCTCATCGTCCCTAGGAATATGGGGGAATTCGAAAAGATCCAGCGCGCCGTGCACCGCATCCAGCCCAAACACGCGAGTCCTCGGAGCGCGGCCCATTTCATAACGCGCGCGATAAACCCAGAACGGAACGTAGGCATCCGCTATCCGTTGCAGCGGACCGTTCCGCATGCGCCAATAAACCGCGGAGAAGCCGCGTGAGGAAAACGTGCGCATCGCCTCTTCTTGAGCAATGCGAGGCTTCAAGACACGGATAGAAGACGCACCCATAGATCTTTCTCCCGCCTGGCTCCTACCGAAAGTAAATCCACAAGCCGATCACCGTCGCGAGCAAGAGAAGGCTGAAGACGATGTTGATGCGTCGTTCGGCAGCAGTCTCGTGCGCAGGTTTGCGCAGGGACGTGCCAACCACGGTGGTTTCGATCTTGTTGTCGATGGTTGCGAAAGTCAGTCCTGCAAGCCGTTTGCGGTCGGGAGCTTTGCTCATCAGGCTGACTGCGACCAGGACGACCGAGCAGACTACGAACATGAAAATCGCGTAGTGCAAGAAGTTCATATCGACGATCCAGCGGACGGCGGGAGATTCGAAATGGCCGCCGCTGGCGCGATCGGCAAGTTCGAGGACGAACCGCATGGCTCCCATCACAAAGCCAGTCAGAAGGGAAGAGATCGCCCCCAATCCATTCAGGCGCGGCCACAAGATTCCGAGGACAAAGCAGGCAGCGATGGGCGGGCTGATATAAGCCTGGACGCTCTGGAGGTAAATGTAGAGTTCGCTGCTGATGCGGTTAATGAACGGAACCCACAGCAGACCGAGCAGCACCATGAAACCGGTCGCGATGCGGCCGAAATTGACGAGCTGCCTCTCGGAGGCTTGGGGACGGATCTTCTTGTAGAAATCCAGAGTTACCAGGGTAGAAGCGGAGTTGAACACGGAGCTCATCGCGCCCATCACCGCCGCAAGCAAGGCGGCCATCACCAAACCTACGAGGCCGGCGGGCAAGAGATTGAGGACCAGTGTTGGGTAGGCAAAATCAGGCTTCTTCACCTGGTCGGGAAACAGCGCGAAGGCGATAATGCCGGGCAGGACTAGCATGAACACGGGCAGGATCTTGAGGAAACCTGCGAAAATAGTGCCCGCTTTGGCATGTCCTTCATCGCGCGCAGAGAGCACGCGCTGCACGATCACCTGGTCGGTGCACCAGTACCAAATGCCGAGGATCGGCGCGCCAAAGAAGATTCCCGTCCACGGGAATTGCGAATCGGAAGGCGGTTTTATCATGTGGAAGTAGCTGGGGGGAACCATCGTCCGCAGGTGCTCCAGACCACCTACCCGGTGGAGACCAATGACCGTCAGCGCAACCGCACCGGTAATCAGAATCAAGGTCTGAACCGTGTCTGTGTAGATGACCGCGGCCAGCCCGCCGGCAACGGTGTAAATTCCGGTGGCGATGACCAGAATCACAGCCGTCTTCCACAGGGACCACCCAGCAACACGTTCCAGAACGACGCTGGCGGCGTAGAGCTGCACGGAGATCTTGGTAAAGATGTAGGCGATGATCGAGATGGCAGCCAGGTATACGGCGCACTGACGGTTGAACCGCCGTTCCAGAAATTCCGGCATGGTGAACACGTTCGAGCGCAAGTAGAAAGGTACAAACACCCAGCCTAAGATTAGTAGGATCAGGCAGGCCAGCCATTCAAAGTGGCCTACAGCCAGTCCGGACGAGGCGCCGGTACCTGACAAGCCAATGAAGTGCTCGGTGGAGATGTTCGATACGAACAAGGATGCCCCGATGAAGAACCAGCCGATGTTGCGACTGGCGAGGAAGTAATCCTCAGAAGTTCGTTCCTTCCTCGAAAAATAGAGCCCGATGCCGAAAACGATAGCGAAGTAGACTCCAATGATGACCAGATCTACGGTCGCGAGAGCCCGGTGTGTAACCGCGACTTCCGATGCAAGTAGCATCCGTGCCTCCTTGGCGTTACCCGGCAATCGCCGGAATCGGATTCACGATTCTGATTGATCGCGCTGGGGCAGGGACTGAGTTTGAGGCTTCCCCGGTCCGCCAGAGAATCGTTTTAGTTCTGATATCGGTGCGACTTCGGAGAAAGACTACCGGCTGCGAAGTCTATAACATGGCAAGCGAAGGCTCAATCTCCGTTTGGGGGCGTGAGAACACGGTTGCGGGGCCGTGGAGATGCCAATAGCGCGGAAAAAAAAGCGCTCCGATTTGCCGGGATCGACGGATCGGGGTAAAAAAGAGCGAGCAGGGATTGCGGCTAAAATGATCGATTGCTTCGGCTCAATCAAGAGAAATGCCCATCGTCTCGTTGCAAAATGTAAGTAAGGACTATCTGACCGATGGCCAGCGCGTACGCGCTCTTGACGGTATCGCACTGGATGTGGCGCCCGGTGAGTTTGTAGCTCTCGTGGGGCGCAGCGGTTGCGGAAAATCGACGCTGTTGAATCTTGCCGGCGCGATGGATTTCCCCACTTCCGGAAGCGTGCTTCTCGATAGCGTGGTAACATCCTCGCTGAATGACTCTGGACTCACACGCCTTCGGCGCGACAAGGTCGGGTTCGTTTTCCAGGCGTTCCAACTTCTGCACACGCTGACGGTCTTCGAAAACGTTGAGTTGCCCCTGCTTCTCGCGGGCAAGCCGAACGCACGTGCCGAGGCTCAAAAACGGCTGGACTGGGTTCAACTCAACGACCTCGGAGATCGCTACCCGCATCAACTTTCCGGCGGGCAGATGCAGCGCGTGGCCATAGCTCGCGCGTTGGTCCATTCGCCAAGCCTAATTCTTGCTGACGAGCCGACAGGCAATTTGGATACTTCTACGGGCAACGTGATCCTCGAAGTCCTAAAACGTCTCACGCGCGACCTCCGTACTGCCGTGCTATTGGCTACGCATAGCGCCGAGGCCGCCGTGCTTGCCGATACAATTGTGCGGCTGCGTGACGGAAAGATTGAGGAAGTCACCCGGCGCTGACATGGCTCACTTGCTCCTCTTCTATCGCCTCATTATCCGCCCGCTCCTCCAGGAGCCGGTGCGCGCCTTCTTGACGGCTCTCTCCGTCGCTTTGGGTGTCGCCGTAGTGCTGGCGATCGATCTGGCGGGTGGAGCAGCAACCGGATCCTTCCGCTCTTCCATGGAGATGCTCGCTGGCGATAATGATTTGGAGATTGTCGCAACCGGTGGCGTGCCCGAGTCCGTTGTTGCCACACTAGCTACGCTTCCCTATCCCCTTCGAATCTCTCCGCGGATTGAAGATTCGGCGGTCCTCCTGGACAGCAAGCAAACTCTTCCGCTCATCGGACTCGATCTTGTGGCTGAATTCAATTCCCCGGAAAGCAGAGGCTTACGGTTCAGGGAATCTGCCGCGCTCATCGCGCAGTCAGAGAATGTGATGGAGCGCGTCGGAAACGCTGACAGTATCTGGATCGGTGCAAGTCTCAGGGGCAATCCTGGCGAGCGAGTCCGGTTGCTCATCAACGACCAGGTGCGTGAATTCACGATTCGCGGTGTCTACCCGGATTCGAACGGCAATGAGTCCGCCGTCGTCATGGACCTCGCGGCCGCACAGAAGGCGCTGAATCGGTTCGGCCGCGTCGATCGAATCCTCCTGAAAGCCCCACCGGCGCCGCCCCCCGAAGAATGGCAGCAGCGGTTGAGAACGGCTCTGCCAGCCGGCGTGGAAATTCGCCCCCAGGGAACCGCCACAAGCGAGAATCGACGCATGCTTGCCGCCTTCCGCTGGAATCTTCGACTGCTCAGTTATATCGCGCTCGTGGTCGGCGCTTTTTTGATCTACAACACGATTTCCGTTTCCGTGGTGCGCCGCCGCCCGGAAATCGGAATCACGCGCGCGCTCGGCGCCAGCCGTTTTGCCGTGCTCGCCGCGTTTGTGGGTGAAGCTGCTTTTTTCGGTCTGGTGGGGGCCGCGATCGGGCTGCCGCTCGGCCGAGTGATGGCCACAGGTGCGGTGAAGCTTATTGGCGCCACTGTCGAATCCCTCTATGTGAGCAGTCGTCCAGGACCTATCGAACTGAATCTTTCGTCGGTGCTGCTTGCCCTGGCAATTGGGGTTGGTGTCGCGGTGGCCTCGGCGTATTCGCCCGCTCGTGAAGCTTCTCTGGTCTCCCCGATCGACGCCATGGCGCGCGGCAGGCGCGAATACGAAGTAAGAGTTCGTAAATCGCGTGATCTGTGGCTTGCAGTCATTCTTGCCATCATGGCTGCGGCAGCATCGTGGGTTCCTCCCATCGGGGGCAAGCCGATGTTCGGTTATCTGGCGGCGCTTCTGCTCGTGGTGGCATCGGCGCTGGCGATTCCGGCGCTCACCGCGGCATTCACCGCTGTTTCGTCCCGCTGGATCGGCAAGTTCCTGGGAGTGGAAGCGCTGCTCGCATCTCGAAGCCTCGCGGGATCGCTCCGCCGCACTTCGGTCCTCGTCGGTGCACTTTCTACGGCCATCGCTATGATGACCTCGGTCGGAATTATGGTCGGGAGCTTTCGGGAAACTGTCGTAGTCTGGATGCGCGACCGCCTCCCCGCTGATCTTTATCTCCGCCCTGCCGGCAATGCTGCCGCAGACCGACATCCGACCGTCTCTCTCGAATTGGCCGACAAGATCGCTAAGCTGCCGGGCGTCGCTGCGGTGGACCGCTTGCGAGCATACGAGATCAGTTACGACGGCATGCCAGCGACATTGGCGGCGGCGGACTTGAGCGTTTTGCGCATGAATGAACGCTCGAATTTTTTCTCGGGACGCCCCACTTCGGAAGTCCTTGGGGAACTCCGCGATGTTAATGCCGTCGTGGTGAGCGAGCCGTTCACTTATAAACATCATGTGCGAACGGGGGACGCTATCACGCTTTCGCTTGGGGAAGCGACGCCATCCTTCCGAATCGCTGATGTTTTCTATGACTATGGCAGCGAGCGCGGAAGCATCCTCATGGACCGCAACACGATGTTGCGTTATCTGCCAGACCTTGCCCCGTCGAATCTTGCGGTATCTGTCGCGCCGGGCGCGTCTCTCGAATCCGTGCGCGAAGAAATTCTGCGAGCTGCCACAGGCTATCGCATCTTGCTCTTTTCGAATCGCGATTTGCGAACCGAGGCTATTCACATCTTTGACCGCACGTTTGCCATTACTTATGCGCTCGAGGCTGTCGCTGTGATTATTGCCGTCATGGGAATCGCAGGCGCGCTCCTGGCCCTGGTGATCGACCGCCGCCGCGAGATCGGTTTACTGCGCTTTTTGGGGAGTTCTGCCGGACAAGTGCGCAAGCTCATCCTAGTGGAAGCAGGCTTGCTCGGTTTGCTTGCGAATCTTGCCGGGCTGGCGCTTGGCTTTGCTTTGTCGCTCATCCTCATCTATGTAATCAACAAACAGTCCTTTGGATGGACGATTCGGTTCCACCTGCCAATCGCCGTTCTGCTCGGAGCCATAAGCCTTGTTTACGTGGCGACCGTGCTGGCCGGTTTGTACCCCGCCCGAGTTGCCGTGAAACTCAATCCGCTCGAGGTCATCCATGAGGAGTAAGCGGATTTACCTCGCAGCAATTCTCTTCGTTCTTCAGCCGCTAGCCGCGCAATATCGTACCGCGCTGCCCGGCTATCGCTTCGAATTCCCGCGCGATTTTTTCAATCATCCCGATTTTCAGACGGAGTGGTGGTATTACACCGGAAACTTGAAATCGGCGGACGGCCATCGCTTTGGGTTCGAATTGACTTTTTTCCGGCAGGCGTTCAGTCGGGATCCAGCCGAGACAGCGGCTTGGGATTTGCGCGATCTCTATCTCGCCCACCTTGCACTCAGTGATCTCGATGGGCATCGGTTTTATCACGCCGAGCGAATCAACCGCACCGGCCCAGGCATTGCTGGAGTCAGCGCGACGAGCGGGCGAATCTGGAATGGCAACTGGCAGATTCAATGGCGGGCCGCCGATCAAGACTTGCAAGCGATCGACGATCAATTTCAGATTCATCTGACTCTGCATCCGGAAAAGGCGCCCGTCATCCACGGCGAAAATGGCGTTAGCCAAAAGGCACAAGGCCCGGGACGGGCGTCCTACTACATTTCGCTGACGCGGCTTGCCGCCAGCGGCAAGATCGAATGTAACGGCAGACAATTCGAAACGACTGGCCTGGCCTGGATGGATCACGAATTTTTCACACATCAAATGGAATCGGGGCAAGTGGGCTGGGACTGGCTCAGCCTGCAATTGGAAGACAACACCGAGCTGATGCTGTTCCACCTCCGGCGGAAAGACGGCTCAATTGATCCATTTTCTGCTGCAACCTATGTCGACGCCCACGACAGATCGATGCATCTACGGTCGAGCGACTTCACCTTGCAGCCCTTCGGCGAAACTTGGAAGAGCCCGGCAACTCGGGCCGTCTATCCTATCCAATGGAAGATTGGCATACCAAAACTAGGAATCGAATTGGAAGCAAGAACGCCTCTCGCAATGCAGGAGCTAACGGGACGAGCGAAACTCGCGCCCAATTATTGGGAAGGCGCGATTACGGTGGCAGGCCGCCGCGGGAATTTGGCCTTGAAGGGTATCGGGTATCTTGAAATGACCGGCTACGACCGTCCCACCAGGCTTACACCTTGAAAAGCTCCCCTGTACCGTCAGGTTCTCTGGAGAGACCCCGTTGCCAGGTGAAGTACCGGACTAACCGGCGGAGAGTCGAAGGAGACCGGTTTAGGCGTTCTGTGTAGAATGGCCGAGCGCGGTGCTCGCCCGGAGCACACCGGATGAGCGGCGCGTAACCTGAACGGCGCATTGCATGTGCCACAATTATCGTATGCAAAGCTCCCGAAGTCTCTGGCTTCTACTTGCGGCTCTCGCGGCGACGCCTTTTGCGTTTACGCAATCGCCGTCCAAGACGCGAGAAGCGCAGACAACAAAACCCGCGGCCATCCACTTTGAAGATATCGCCAGCCAGACCGGCCTGAACGCCCTCAATGTTTATGGCGGTGATGAACGCAAAGAATTTATTATTGAAACTACGGGGAACGGCGCGGTTATCTTCGATTACGACCGCGATGGCTGGCCTGACATTTTTCTGCCCAACGGCTCGACTGTCGCGGGATTTCCAAAAGATCAAGCTCCCATCAGCCATCTCTACCACAACGACCGCGACGGGACCTTCAGTGACGTGACGTTGCGCTCGGGCCTCGCCCGATCCGGCTGGGCGCAAGGTGGCTGCGCCGGCGATTACGACAACGACGGATTCCCCGACCTACTAGTGACCTACTGGGGCCAAAACGTTCTCTATCACAACAATGGCGACGGAACATTCACCGATGTGACGGAGAAGGCCGGTTTGAAAACCTCGAGAGACGAGTGGAGCACGGGATGCAGCTTTGTCGATTACGACCGCGACGGCCACGCCGACCTTTTCGTTGTGCGCTACCTGGACTTCAGCTATGACTCCGTTCCCCGGCCCGGTCAGGGACAGTGGTGCCGGTGGAAGGGACTTGACGTAATGTGCGGGCCTCGAGGGCTTAAGACGAGCGCCAACGCGCTCTACCACAACAATGGCGACGGCACTTTCACCGATGTTTCGCAAAAATCACACATCGCGGATGCCTCCGGGTGCTACGGTTTTACCTCACTGACAGCGGACTTCGATCAAGACGCCTGGCCCGACATCTACGTCGCTTGCGACTCTACGGCGAACCTCCTCTACCACAACAATCGCGATGGCACGTTTACGGACATCGGCAAGAAAGCCGGGGTAGCTTATAACGAAGACGGGGGCATGCAAGCGGGCATGGGATTATCCGCTGGCGATTACACTCATCATGGACTCGAGGGCATCGTCAAAACCAATTTCAGCGACGACGCTCCGACACTTTACCTCAATCGCGGCAACAGCAGCTTTGATGACGTTACCTACACCGCGGGGCTGGGAAAAATCAGGAGCTGGCTGGGATGGGGCGTGCAATTCTATGATTTCGATAACAGCGGCTGGCCTGGGATCCTGATAGCCAATGGGCATGTCTATCCGGAGGTCGACGGCAAAGGCTTGGGAACGAGCTACCGTCAGCCAAGAGTCCTCTACTACAACTTGCGAAACGGCACTTTCAGCAATATCACGCCAGAAGCTGGCGCGGATTTGAGTGCGTTGCACTCCGGGCGGGGAATGGCCCTCGGAGATCTTTTCAACGACGGGCACGAAGAAGCGCTCGTCAACAATATGAATGAGAAGCCTTCGCTCTACTACAACTCCCAGCCGGTTGGCAATTTTATCAGCTTGCAGCTCGTTGGAGTGAAATCTAATCGCGGCGCTCTTGGCGCACTCGTGACTCTCGAACAGAATGGCAGTAAATACGCGCAAGAGGTGCGGAGTGGCGGTGGTTTCATTTCGCAGAACGATCTGCGATTACACTTCGGCTTGGGCAAAGCCGCGAGGGCAGAAAAGATCGTGATCCGATGGCCGAGCGGACTGGTCGAAACGCTGGCGAATGTTCCAGCCAATCACTATTACGTGGTGCGTGAGGGGAGTGGGATTGATCCCACTGAGACACGTGGGACTGCCAATGTGAGGCCTCATGTTGCGGCTCCCAAATAGGCATTTCTCAATGGACGCCGGGGCTTCGCTCGCGCTCATCATCGCAATTCTTTGCGGGGGGCTGGCGCAACTTGGCGCAGGCAGGACGCCGCAGCAAGCGACCTACGAGGGACAGCAAAATGCTCCCGCACTTGCCGGGTACGTCGGTTCCAAAGCGTGCGCAGGATGTCATCGCGAGATTTACAGCTCGTATTCGCAGACCGGCATGGGACGTTCCATGTCGGCCGTAAGCGCTTCTCTTCAGTCCAAGATCCCGACTTCCGCCTCCGTCTTTAACCCGCGCTTGAACCGTCACTTCGAAATCTACGCGCGGCAGGGCAATCTCTACCAGAGCGAATTCGAACTCTCCGCTGATGGCAAGGAGAATTTCCGTGATACGCACAAAGTGGAGTGGATTATGGGTTCAGGCGTAAATGGCTTTGGGGCGATCGTGCGGCGCGGAAACTATCTTTTCGAGGCGCCGCTTTCTTTTTATTCGAACATAAAGAGCTGGGCATTGTCGCCGGGTTATGAATTCGGTGACTATGGGTTCAGCCGCCCCATTCTTCCAGGATGCATTATGTGCCATAGCGGTCAGCCTCAACCTGCCTTGGATGGCAACGGGCGGTTTCGCGAGCCGCCGTTTCAGGAATTGGCAATTGGATGCGAAAACTGCCACGGTCCCGGCGCGGGACATCTAATTGCGGTGCAGATGAGCGCTTCTGTGGAGGCGGCTGCAAGCTCGATCGTCAATCCGGGAAAACTCACGCCCTGGCTCGCCGATAACATTTGCATGTCTTGTCACCAAACTGGGCATGCCCGCGTACTTCAACCTGGAAAGCAGTACAGTGATTTTCGTCCCGGCGCCCCTCTGGACGATACGCTAAGCATTTTCCTGATTCCCTTCGAACGAGAATCCCCGCCCAAGGATGATCTGCTGGAGCACTATCTCTCCATGCGTTTCAGCAAGTGTTACCGCGAGAGCGGCGGCCAACTCAGTTGCATCACCTGCCACGATCCGCACGTGCAGGTTTCGAAAGAGAAATCTTTCACCTACTTTCGCGAGAAATGCTTGTCTTGCCATTCGGAGAAAAGCTGCACCTCCGCAGCCGACCTTCGCCAGCACACAAGCCCACCCGATGACTGCGCCGTGTGTCACATGCCGAAGCGCGACGTGCAGGTAATCTCGCATTCGGTTCTTACCAATCATCGCATCATCGCCCGGCCCGAGGAGCCCTTCCCCGATGCAGCTTTTCACATGACCACGCCGGAACTACCGGACCTGATCCACCTGAGCGCCGTCCCCGGTGCGTCTAACGCTCCATCGCCACCGACGCTGCTGCAGGCGTATCGCCAGGTGATGCTGTCGCATCCCGAGTATCGCGCGCGTTACTGGGCTTTGGCGAAGCAACTGGAAACGACGCAACCGGATAATGTTTTCGTGCTGGAAGCATTGGCTGATCTGGCTCTCCAACAGAAAAGCCGGGAGGGCGCAGTTGCTGCGATTCGCTACCTGCAGGCGGCGCGAAATCCCGGAACCACGCAGCCTGCGGATTTCGAACTCTTGGCGAGGCTGCTTGTCGCGACAAAGCAGCAATCTGCTGCCATCGGCATTCTGAAACAGGGGATTGATTTGGTTCCTTACGATGCAGAACTCTACCGGTTACTGGGAAAAATCTATCTCTTGCTGAACAAAAACCTGGAGGCGCGCAAAGCCTTAACAAATGCGAATCATATTTTTCCGCAAGACGCAGACATTCGGAGTCTCTTGAAACAGTGCGAAGCAGCAGATAAATCAATTGCTGGTCCACCTCAGCGTGAGTGATCTCTCAGCAACAGGTTGTTAGCCCCCGGGATTCGAAGAAACTGCCCGCAAGAGCTAAATGGCTTCGGGAAAAGGGCTTTGCCGGCCGTCCCACATCTTGAGACCATGAATTTTAATATGTAAAACACAAATTTTCAATATTGAATTCCTGTTTCCAGCCTGCTAAAAGCCTGGACATTGCCTATTCATGCTGCCGGAACCGTACAGAGCTTCAGGGGTGGCGGACCGGTGGCAGGAAACATCCATGGGCTCTATCCGCAAGATCAAGATTCGTGCGTAGGGGGTGCGTATGCGATTGGCGAAGATGGTAGCAATGCTTTTTGTTCTCCTTCTCATGCCCGTTGCCGTGTTTGTGCTTTGGCCGGAAGTTGTCCGAGGTCAAGTCGCCACCGCGACCATTAACGGCACGATCACGGACTCGTCGGGAGCTCCTCTGCCGGAAGCAGCACTCACTCTGAAAAATGTTGGCACCAACGTGGAGCGGTCCACGAGCACGAACGGTTCGGGGAGCTATGTATTCGTGAACATCGTGCCCGGCCGTTATACCCTCAAGGTCAGCAAGGACGGCTTCGCGACGGCGAGCAAGCCGGAATTCGAACTCGCGGTGAACCAGACCGTAACACTTGATTTCAGTATGCATGTAGGGTCCGTCACAGAAATTGTCAAGGTGGAAGCCCAGACCTCCAGCATTCAAACGTCTTCTTCCGAACTGGGAACAGTGATCAGCAGGCGATCGGTCGACAACCTGCCTCTGAACGGCAGGAATTTCACGCAACTGCTGAACCTAACCCCCGGCGTCAGCACGGTCAACACTTCGCAGAACGGTGGCAATCAGCAGTTCGCCGGGAATACCGTGGGGAGCTTCTCATTCCCTTCTATCAACGGCCAGTCTAACCGCAGCAATATCTTTCTGCTCGACGGGCTGAACAATCAGGAGAGCTTTGCGAGCACCTACTCGGTTCCGCCCATCATTGACGATATTGAGGAATTCAAGGTGGACTCTCACAACGATCAGGCGCAATTCGGCGGCGTGCTAGGTGGGACCGTTAATGTGGTCACAAAATCGGGCACGAACCAATTCCATGGTGCAGCTTGGGAATTTTTCCGCAATAGCGCGCTGGATGCTAAGAACCCCGTCACGGGCATCAACCAGCTCCACCTGAATCAGTTTGGAGCTAACATCGGCGGTCCCGTAATTCTGCCCCATTACAACGGAAGAAACCGGACGTTTTTCTTTGGCAGCTATGAGGGAATCCGTCGCCATGAAGGCAATGCCAACTTGGTTTTCATACCTACTCCCGCGCAGATAAACGGGGATTTCACTCTGGATACTCAGGGCAAGGCACTGGGTCAGATCTACAACCCTTACAGCACGACCGCCGCGCGGAACCCGTTTCGTTGCGATTCGACTGGTGCGCCTGAGCCCTTGATCACTGGCACGAAACTGCAAGACCAGACCCTGGGCTCCCCGTGCAATAAATTGCCGGCGGGCCTTATCGATCCCAACATGCAAGCTGTGGCCAAATTGCTCTATGGGCCGCTGACGCCTAACACAACCGGCACAAAGGGGAACTTTGCGAAGACCTTGTTGAACACGCAGGATCCCGACAGCTACAACATTCGCATCGATGAGCAACTGGGCCAAAGGGACGCCATTTGGGGCAGGTTCAGCCACATCTACTCGCCAAGGAACATCCCCGGAATCTTCGGTCAAAGCAATTTCAACGAATATTGGGCGCACCAGTATGGAATTACATGGAACCATACCTTCGGCCCGTCAACGATTCTGACAATTCAGTTCGGGCGCAACTATGGATTCTCCGTCAATCCCGTTTTGCTCCCGGAGAACTTCGCTCAGCAGTTGATCCAAGCCGGCGGCTACGACAAGAGCTTTGCCTGCGCGTACACGCTGGGTCCACGGAGTTGCTACTTCAACGGGGCTCGCTTTGCAGACGGCAACTTCAGCAGCGGAAACTCCTCCCCAGAAGAAGGTACCAGCCCGGCGGTGGTAGCCGACATCTGGCAATGGAAGGGCAATTTCACTAAGGCGCTTGGCAAGCACATCTTCAGTATGGGAGCTGAATTCAATACCAACGGTTTCCAGCAGGCCTTTAACCAGAATCACCTGGACTTCAGTGCGACACAGACGGCCAGCGCTGCGTCAGGGACTGTTACGGGTGGCTATAGTGTTGCCTCTTTCCTGCTGGGCATCCCGGCGGGCGACACGTACCGCAATGAATTCGAGACCGAACACGGCGGATGGGTGGACGGTTTCTATTTCCAGGACCAGTGGAGGGTTACCAACAAACTGACGCTGAACCTGGGCGCGCGCTACGACGTAACTTTCGTCCCGATTTATGGAAGCCCGCAGGACAACAACGTCCCGATCGGGAACCTCGATCTTGGGACGGGGAATTACGTGTTACAGAGTGTGTCGCCCTCTTGCGTGTCAACGGGCAACAAGCCTCCGTGCATCCCTACTCCCGACGGTTCGTTGCCGGCCCATGTCGTAGTTTCGCCCGATGGCCGCTTCTGGCACAACGCGTACGATAACATTGAGCCGCGCGTGGGCTTCGCTTACCGCCTCAGAAACAGCACGGTGATCCGGGCTGGCTACGGTCGCTTCTTTGATAACTGGGCCGCCGTCATACAGATGGCCCAAAACCAACAAGGGACGTGGCCTCGCACGGATCAGTTGATCATCTCGCCCAATCAGAGCGTCGGTCCTCCCACCGTCTTTGCAGAAAACCCACTCCAGGGAGCGAATGCAACGCCTGCGCCCACTCCGTTTGAGCAGAACAACTGGTTTGTGGATCCGAATCTCAAAAACCCATACTCCGACCAGTGGAACTTCGGCGTGCAGCAGGCTTTGCCTTCCAATACCACCCTGACCGTCAACTATGTCGGTTCTCGTGGTCATCGGCTGGACGTCAACGTCAACGGTAATCAGGCCAAGATTCCTGGGCCGGGCCAGGTTCCCAGCTCCAGTTGCTTGAGAAATCCAACCTGCTCCACACTTCTCGTAACCCAAGGGCGATTCCCTCTTCCTTATTCTGTCGTGACACACTACGACGAGAGTGTCGGCAGATCTTGGTACGACGGATTGCAGGTTTCACTGGATAAGAAGGCCTCGCATGGCCTGTCTTATTTGTTGTCCTACACCTGGTCGAAGACCATGAGCATCGGCTCCGACGAATGGTTCAGCGCTGGTACGAATGGCACCTCGATCCAGAATCCCTACAATCTGGCAGCCGAGAAGGCTCTTGCCGGCTTCGACTTGCCGCAGATCTTTACGGCCCACGTGGTCTATGAACTCCCGTTCGGCCCCGGCAAGCGATTCAAGAGTGGCATGGGCCCGATTGACGCTGTTATCGGCGGCTGGCAGGTCAACGGAATTGCCAGCCTTGCCTCAGGGACACTGTTCAACGTCGTCGCCAACAATTCAATTCCAAATGTAGGCGCCGTGAATGGCAGCTCTGAGCGGGCCAACCTGCTGGGCGACCCGAACAGCGGAACCTGCCCCAACGGAGCCGCGGTTGGAACGCTCACCTGCTGGTTCAATACTACGGCGTTTGCAGCTCCCACGTGTTTGGCAACGCAAGCCGGATTTCCAAACTCGTGTTTCGGGAGTTTCGGGCGCAATGTGCTGCGGTCAGACGGACGGGCGAATGTCGATCTCTCCGTTTTCCGGAACTTCCGAATCACGGAAGGTAAGAGATTCGAGTTCAGGGCTGAGGCCTTCAACATTTCCAACTCCCCCATCTGGGGCACACCAGGCGCCAACGTGAGCACGTCGGGGGCGCTGTTCGGGGTGGTCAATTCAACGGCCAGCGGTTATACGCCGCGGCAACTCCAGCTCGCGCTGAAGTTTTACTACTAACCTCAGTTGAAAGAGAATCGCATCGAAGCGGCGCCCCTCTCGCGAGCGGCGCCACTTTTTTTGAGCAATGGCGCGTTGGGCGCCCCGTCATAGCGGGCCGCGAGCGCGAGATCGTGCGGCCCACGCTATCCTTTCAGGTCTTCGATATAATCTTCGGCGAAGGACTTTATCGCTAAGGCCGAACAGGTTCAATCCATGCGCAGGCGGGGAGCAACTTCTTCTTTTGGCGGCCTTCTTGTGCTGTTTTCTCTCCTGTTTCCCCTGATCTTGCCTGCCCAAGCGGCCCCAGTTCTTGAACCTTCCCGGCAGCTCGCTTCCAGCTCTCCGCAGATCCCGGACAGTTGCAAAGCGATGGAAAAAGCATCTGATTCTGCTGCGGCTCAACTCCAGATTGACTCCTCGCAGCCCAGCGCTGAAACGTACGACAAGCTCGGCACTTTTTTCGGACGGGCTGGAAACTATGGATGCGCAATCGCCGCCTTCGAGGCGGCACTGGCTTTTGACCCCAAGACCCCGCAAGCCAGATATCACCTTGCTCTTGCGCTTATGGAGAATCATGAGCCGAAACGCGCCGCGGATGAGCTGAAAACCGTGATCCGTCAGGACCCGAACTCTTTCACGGCTCACAATGCACTTGGTCTGGCGCTTCAAGATTTGGGCGAAGCGGAAAAAGCCGCCAACGAATTTGAAACTGCGCTACGGCTAAATCCACGTTTTGCCTTGGCGTTTTATGACCTTGCTCAACTGCGGAGCTCGCAGAAAAAGCTTCAAGCGGCGATCCATTACCTTAAAGAGGGCCTGGCGAACTCGCCCGCGTCCGAACTCGCTCTGGAGATGAAGTTAGCCTTGGCTGTCGCGTACGCGCAGCAAGCCAATTACGCAAATTCCATCCCTCTCTTCCAGGAAGTCCTCGTTTCCCGCCCAAGCGCTCCGGAATTACACTTCGACCTTGCCACAGCCTACGCGCATCTCAGCGATTACGCTCATGCGGTCGTGGAGTACAAAGAGGCCTTACGGCTGGACCCAAGCCACAATCAAGCGGAATTGTCGCTCGCCAAGGCGTTGATGAATCTGAGCGCTGTCGAGGATGCTCTCCCTTACCTTCATGACTATGTCCGCCGGAACCCGGCCGACTCCGAAGGAATGGAAGCCCTGGGGGAAGCCCTCAAGGATTCGGTTCACGTGGGCGAAGCCCTGGAAGTCCTTCAGCGAGCGGTTCGAATGGATCCTACGAGCTACAAGGCTCATTACGAACTGGGAGTTGTGCTCAACAGATCCGGACGCGACGACGAAGCCATCCGGGAGCTGGAGGCCGCCATCAAGCTGAAACCGGACGGCACCGAAGCCCGCTATCAACTTGGACTCCTCTTAACGAAAAAAAAGAACATCCCCGCAGCCCGGGAACAATTCGAAGCGTTCGAGCAATTGAAGCATGATGCGGAAAAGGAGTCGCAGGCGGCTCTTTTCAACGATCAGGGGAACGAATTCCTCAAGCAAGGGCGCGTCAAGGAGGCGGTCGAGGCTTACGGGAAGGCCCTCGTCCCGAAGCCAAAGGACGCCAGGTTACACTTCAACTTGGCGGTCGCCCTGTCAAATCTCAAAGATTATCCGGGCGAGGAGCGTGAACTCAAGAAGTCAATCGAACTCGATCCCAGTTTCGCTCAAGCGCACAATCAGTTGGGATCCGCATTCGTGCGCAGGGGGCGGTTTGCTGAGGCGGAGAGGGAATTCAAAGCCGCGATCGACAGCCATCCACAGTATTCCGAGGCGCTCAATAATCTCGGCACCTTGTTTGGACGTCAAGGGAACAACGCCGAAGCTGAAGCCCTATTTCGTGAGGCCATCACGGACGATCCCCAGTACGCCCAGGCGTTCCTAAACCTGGGTCTGACCATGGCCGCGGAGGGCAATTTCTCCGAAGCTGAACGGCACTTACAGAGTGCGCTGAGCATCAATCCAAACAATACCAATGCTTTGACAGCTCTTGGCATGCTTCAAGGAAAAACAGGGCGCGATCCCGAGTCTGTCAAGACGTTTCAGAAACTCGTTGGCCTTTACCCGAAGTCGGCAGACGCGCACATGAATCTCGGCATTGCGCTGGGGGATGTATACGATCTGAAAGGCGCGCTCGAGGAGTTTTCTTTGGCGACCCGCTTGGCTCCCGACTCTCCTATGGCTCATTTCAACGAGGGCCGCGTTCTCTACGCTTTAGGGCGTATGGATGAGGCAAAGCAGGAACTTGGCTCGGCGGTGCGCTTATCGCCAAACTATACGGACGCGCTCTTCCTGCTCGGCGTGCTTGAGCATTCATCTCCTTACGCCACGGAACTTTTTCGCAGGGTCGTAAGCCTGCAGCCCAAAAACTCGCAGGCCCGTTTTTATCTGGGCCGAAATCTCCTGCAGGAAGGCAAAAGGGATGAGGCCATCGCGCAGTGGAAACTGGCCGTGGAATCAGATCCGGATAACCTCTCGGCGCTCTCCAATCTTGCTCGCATGCTTACACAGTTGCGGAGTCCGGAAGCCGGGGAGTACATGGTCCGACTCGACGCCTTGCAGCAGCGACAGCAGCTGACGGATCGCGTAAAGCAACTAAATAATTTCGCGCTGCAATCTGCCAGCGACAACAATTGGCCCCAGGCTCTTGCGCAGCTCGAAGAGGCGATCGAGCTTTGCGGGAACTGCGCTCAGCTTGGGATTCTTCGCAAAAACATCGGGCTTCTCTATGCACGCAAGGGCGACCACGAAAACGCGAAACTACAGCTCGAACTGGCCTTGAAACTTCTCCCCGACGGCCCGGACGCAGTCGCAGTCGCGGAAACGCTGCGCAGGCTGTCGTCGCGGCCCTCGACGCTCGCTCCAACACGCTGAGCGGTACGATACTGCCCAATGATCAGGGCGCAGCGCGCTAGCGCGCTGCGCCCTGCCATTGCTTCAGACGTGTTGCCCCGGTGCTATCTTTTCCGGCGCGAGTGTTCATGCTTCTCGTCATCGTCATCGTCACCGGATCTGGCTTTTCCAACGCGGACCTGGGCTGTTGCCAAGGCAGTATGGCCCGAGGCATCTCGAGTCCTGTAAGTGACCGTATAGACCAGCCCCGTGCCCTTGCCCGAGTGTTCCGCGCGCAACATGAACGACCGCACATCCCTTCCGAACGGAACCAGTCCGCCACCCACGGCCTGGATGTCATTCTCACGATTTCCATCGCCTCGGCCGTGGTCCTGATCATTGCTGGTAATCGACACGAG
>Ga0137362_10000644_pt1 | contig 19145 bp, 17 predicted proteins | sample MadtaG_2_FD_104801 | JGI IMG/M metagenome (GOLD analysis project Ga0137362, IMG submission 104801) | Vadose zone soil microbial communities from Angelo Coast Range Reserve, California, USA - Mad1_100_16 metaG | ecosystem: Environmental > Terrestrial > Soil > Vadose zone | place: USA: California... | reverse complement strand
CTCGCGGGCGAGCCGCATCATCGGCAGACACGGCAGGAGATGCGTGAGGAGCTGAGCGCCTGGCGAGTGGCCACCAAGGATCCCTGGCTGGAAGGCCAGACTTCACCGTTTGGGCACAAGGAATAGGGGAGGCGCACCGTCGTGCCGCTGAGACGCAGAGACTTCTGTGCTCAGGCGATCGGCGCCGGCATGATGCTTGGAGTCGCTCCCACGCTGGGTCTTGGCGCTGTCGCGCACAGCTCGCCGCGCAGAGCAGCAACGTATGTGAACCCTGTTCTCAGGGGAGACCATCCGGATGCCGGTGCGATCCGTGTGGGCGAGGATTTCTTTCTGACACACTCATCGCTCGACTACACACCCGGTCTGCACATCTGGCAGTCGCGGGATCTCGTCAACTGGAATCTGGCCGGCGCCGCACTGGGAAAATACTACGGCAGTGTCTGGGCGCCGTATCTTTGCGAGCATGCAGGGCACTATTACATCTATTTTCCGTGCGACAGCCAGTTGCACGTCGTTCATGCAGCTGCGCCGCTCGGGCCCTGGAGCGAGCCGGTCGCTCTGCAGGTCGAGGCCATCGATCCCGCGCACATCGCGGTCGATGGCCGACGCTACCTGCACTTCAACAACGGCTATATGCTCGAGCTGTCAGACGATGGACTGGCGGTGAAGGAGCCTCCTCGCAAGGTCTTTCAACCCTGGCCCATTCCCTCCGAATGGCGCATCGAGTGCGAGTGTCTGGAGGCGCCCAAGCTGTTCCAGCGCGGCGCGTACATTTATCTTACGGTCGCACAAGGCGGGACGGCAGGTCCTGCCACCAGTCACATGGTCGTCTCGGCGCGCAGCCGCAGTCCGGCCGGCCCGTGGGAGTATTCGCCCTTCAATCCGCTTGTCCACACGCAGTCGCGCAATGATCGCTGGCTGTCGATGGGACACGGAAGGCTGGTCGAGGCGGCCGACAGGACCTGGTGGATGACTTTGCACTCGTACGAGAAAGGTTTCCGCTCGCTTGGACGCCAGACGCTGTTGCTGCCCATCGAGTGGACGCCGGACGGCTGGTTCCGCGTACCCAGGGGAATATCCGTCGCAGACCCCATTCCCATGCCCGCCGCGGCCGCAGCGCACGCCCCACCCGCCAATCTCTCAGATGACTTCATGTCGCCGCAGCTGCGGCTGCAATGGCAGTTCTGGCGCGAGTTTGATCGGTCCCGCTTTCAAACCGGGGACGGCCGCCTGGTGCTTGCGGCGCGCGGCAGCTCGGTGGACGACAGCCCGGTGTTGACCTGCATTACGGGCGACCATTCCTATATGGTGGAGGTCGATGTGGAGGTGGAGTCTGGCTGCGAAGCCGGACTGCTGCTCTATTACGATCAGAAACACGCCTGCGGCATACGTCTGGGCCCGAAAGGAGTCGGCGCTCGCATCGCCAGCGGATACACGTACGATGCGGGCGTTACAGCCGCGCGCGCGCGGCTGCGGATCGCTAACGATCACCAGGAAGTGGATTTCCTCTACTCTCTACCGGGTGGCCAATGGACCCGGGCGCGGGAATCGACCGAGGTCTCGGGTCTGCGGCAGAACGTGCTGGGCGGATTCCTGAGTCTGCGTCCCGCGCTCTATGCCTGCGGCTCAGGCAAGGCTATCTTCCGCTCATTCGCCCATCGGGCGCTATGACCGCGGCAAGCGGCACATGAACACCGTTGACCGGGCATCGAGAGCATCGTGGGTGACGATGCTGTTTTGCTTCCTCGCCGCGCTGTGCGAGGGTTTCGACGTGCAGACAGCCGGGGTCGCGGCCGTAGGAATCAGTCGCGAGTTGCATCCGGTTGCGGGACAGCTGGGCCTGTTTTTCAGCGCCAGCAATGTTGGGCTCATGCTGGGCGCCCTGGTCGGCGGCCGGCTCGCGGATCGCCTGGGCCGCAAGACCGTGCTGGTCGCATCGATCGCAGCCTTCGGAGTGTTCTCACTCATCACCTCGTCTGCCTGGAACATGCAATCGCTCACGTGGATGCGCGTCCTCACGGGGCTCGGACTGGGTGGCGCGATGCCGAACCTGATTGTCCTGGCTACGGAGCTCAGCCGCGCCTCCTCGCGCAACGCCAGCATTGCCACGACGTATATCGGCATGCCGCTCGGTGGGGCGCTTGCGAGTCTGATCGTCGCCTTGTCGCCGGTGGAACACTGGAGATGGGTGTTCCTGTCCGGCGGTGTTGTGCCGCTGGTGATCGCAGCGGCAATCGCGGGGCTCATGCCCGAGTCGGCGGCGCTGCGGCGCGCGGACCATGACCCGGTGACGCGGACCAAAAGCAGTTTCCTGCGCGATCTTTTCGCGGGCGAGCGGCTGCGGGGCACGCTGGTGCTGTGGATCGGTTTCTTTCTGCTGGGCTTGACTCTTCATCTCATGCTGAACTGGCTCCCGTTGCTGTTGCAGGGACGCGGGCTGTCGAAGACTGCAGCCGCCTTCGCCCAGGTCGGCTTCAACGGCGGTGGCGCAGGGGTTGCGCTGCTGATCGGCATGCTCCTCGATTCGCCCTGGCGACGAGCGGGCATCGCGGTGACCGCGGTTGCGCTGCCTGTGATCCTTGTCAGCCTCGCCAATGCGATTGCGGGGAATACGCTGATGTTTGGCCTGGCGCTGCTGCTCGGCGGCGCCATTCTCTCCGGCCAGGTGATTCTCTACGGCGCCTCCGGCGCGTTGTATCCAGTGGCTGTGCGTGGCACGGGGACGGGTGCCGCGGTGAGTCTCGGTCGAGTGGGAGCCATAGTCGGCCCAGGACTCGCCGCGCTGCTGATCGGAGCCGGGCGCACGCCGTCCCAAGTTCTCACGGGCATACTGCCGATCGTGGCTGTCTGCGGTGTGTGCGTCGCCGTGCTTGGCTGGCGCAACTCCGAGAATGGCCTCGTCCGCGCCTCATGACCAGTTCAGCGTGGTCTGGGTCTCGTAAAGCGGGTAGATGTCGCAGTAGGGCGGTCGGTGCTTGATGGTGCTGTCGGCCCGGGTCGATTCACGTCAAGGCTGTGTCGGTGGAGCGCAGCTTCCGTCGCGTCGAGCAGCGCCTGGGTTCCAAAGGACAGGCTGACGGGGACTCCATCGACAAAGAAAGCTGGAGTCCGGCGCACGCTACTCGCGCGTGCCTTGTCGATGTGCTCGCGCACCCGTTGCAGATAGACGTGGTCGGCCATCTCCTGGGTGTACAGGGTCATATCGAGATCCAACTGCTGTCCATAGCGCATCAGATCGGGGAGCGCGAGATTGCGCTGATTCGCGAACATGAGGTCGTGCATCGCCCAGAATTTGCCCTGCGAGGCGGCGCATTCGGCCGCCTCGGCGGCGAGCAGCGCATGGGGATGAGCATCTTCGCGCGGGGAGTGGCGGAACACGAAGCGCACCCGCTCGGCAAATCGCTCGAGCACGAGCGTGAGGTTTGCCGCCGCGCGGCCGCAGTGCCGGCACTCGAAATCGCCGTATTCGACGATAGTGACCTCGGCTTGCTCCGGACCGAGCACGTGATCGGTGGCGTTGACTGCTTCGATAAGATCCAAGCCCATATCCCGCATGTGCAGCCTGCACCGGGGTGTACACATAATATCCTATAATTTAAGATCTTCAAATATAGAAACCGTTAAACCACTGGGCTGACGGCACAATTGCAGTGCGATCTGTGGATAACATGACGCGCATCACAAAATCGGCCAAGGCGGCGGTCGCGGCGCGGGCCTGGCAATTGATGTTCGATTACTTGATCGCGAGCGCGCCCCGGCGCGCACGCAGTCTCGCGAGCCGCGGGTTGACCCCGAACGATGCGCGCGCACTGGCAGCGCTCGAGGCCAAGCGAGGCCGGACGCTCGGCGAGCTCGCCAAGGAGTGGGCCTGCGATCCTTCCAACGTCACGTGGATGATCGATCGTCTCGAGCGCGCGAAGCTCGCCGAACGGCGCCCGGTCGCGAGCGATCGTAGGGTGAAGGAGGTCACCCTCACCTCCGAGGGAGTCAAGGTCAAGCGCGAGCTCATGCGGGAGTTTGGCAGCCCCCCGCCGGAGATTCTCACGCTGGGGCGCGCCGAACTCGGGGCGCTGGAGCGCATTCTCAGGAAGCTGCGCCTCGGGCGCTCAAGGCGCGCGCAGCGCGACGGGCTCGAGCGCGGTTAGGGCCGAAGGCGCGCAAGAGGTGGGAACGCCATGAGCGCCGCGCAGCGCATCAAGATCGCGACGTTCAATGTCAATGGAATCGCGAGCCGCCTGCCCGCGTTGCTGGATTGGCTGGCGAAGAGCGCTCCCGATATCGCCTGCCTGCAGGAGCTCAAGGCGCCGGATGCTGACTTCCCGATATTGGCGGTTCGCGCCGCCGGGTACGGCGCTGTCTGGCACGGCCAGCGTTCCTGGAACGGAGTCGCGATTCTCGCCCGCGGGGCGGATCCAACCGAGATCAGGCGCGGGTTGCCCGGAGACCCGGACGATACGCACAGCCGCTACCTCGAGGCCGCCAGCAACGGCATCGTGGTCGGATGCCTGTATTTGCCGAATGGTAACCCGCAGCCAGGTCCGAAGTTCGACTACAAGCTGGCGTGGTTCGAGCGCCTGATCCGGCACGCCAAACAGCTGGCGGCCTTAGGTCATCCGGTCGTACTGGCGGGCGATTACAACGTGGTCGCGACCGACTTCGACATCTACGACCCGAAGTCATGGAGGAAGGACGCCCTGTTGCAACCCGCGACGCGAGAGGCGTACGCGCGGTTGCTGGCGCAGGGATGGACTGATGCACTGCGCGCACGCCATCCTCAAGAGCGAATCTACACGTTCTGGGACTACTTCCGAGACCATTGGACGCGCAACGCGGGCCTGCGCATCGATCATCTGCTGTTGAGCAAGGAACTGGCGCCCCGAGTTCTTGACGCGGACGTCGACCGTTGGGTGCGCGGCCAGCCGCGTGCGAGTGATCACGCTCCCACCTGGGTCGAGATCGGGGTGTGATACGGCAGCGAGGCTCAGGCCGCAGCGCTGTCGAAACGACGGGTTGGATCGATCAACAGCCACGCGGCGGCGCTCGCTGCAGCGAACCCCACGCCCGTCAGAAACGCGGTCGTCCACGCATGATGCCCCGACAGATAAGCGACGATCGGCGTTACGATCAGGCCGCCCGCATTGCCGCCCGTGTTGAGCACGCCGGTCGCCGCCATCGTGTCCGCGCGTGCGACGTGCATAGCCGCGGCCCAGTACGGCCCCTCGTTAAGCTCCACGCTCGCAAAGCACAGCGCGAGTGCCGCAACGGCCAGATACGCGTTGGCCACGTAGACTGCCGCGAATAGCAGTGCGCCCGCGGCCGGCATCGATACGAGCGGAATGATGCGCAGTCCCCAGAGTGTGCCGTAGCGGTTGCAGAACGTGACTGCCAGAGAGCCGCCCACACCCGCCCCGAGGGCCGCCGCGAGCGGGGGTATGCCGGCGAGCCACCCGCTCTCGAGCACCGTGATGTGCCGCTCCTGTACGAGATACAGAAAACACCAGTTGGCGAGTAGATAGAACACGTAATTCATGCACAGGTAGGAGACGGTCAGAAGCAGCACGTCCCGGTTCTTGAGCAGGTGCCACTAGCGGCGCCAGGAGATCCCGGAGTCGACGCGCGCATTCGCGTGCACACCGAGCTCGGCCAGCTCGGCACTGCTGACCGCGGGATGCTCCGCCGGGGTATCGCGCCCATACCAGGCCCATAGAGCGATCAGTGCAAGCGGGGGGAGCGCCGTCCATACGAGCGCCCGTTGCCAACCGAACGAGGACATGAGCCAGGCAATGAGCGGCGGCGTGAGCGCGGCGCCGAGCTGCAGACCCATGGTCTGAACGCCCTGCACGAGCGGCCATCTGTCCGCTGGAAACCACGCCTCGAATACGCCCGCCGACACTGGAAAGATCGGTGCCTGGGCCACGCCGAGCAGCAGCTGCACGCCCAGCAGCACGGCAAACAGCGTCGTGCCCGCGAGTGCGGCCGGCGCGAGTGGAGTCGTCAGCGTGGCGAGAAGGGCAAGCAGCCCGATAACGACGAGCATCGTGCGCGCGCCGACCCGTTGGGCCAACACACCGCCGGGGAACTGCAGCGCCGTATACCCGAGCAGGAAGGCCCATACGAGCCAGCCGATCTGCATCTGACTCAAGCCCAGCTGCGGCATCATCTGGTAGCTGGCAACCGACAGGCTCCGCTGCTGCACATAGGCGATCAGGCCGAAGCCGAACAGGAAGCCGAAGATCTTCCAGCGGACCCGGATGCGCAGGGGCGGGACGGGGGCGGCGTAGGCCGGCGCGGTCACAGTGCGTCGGCCGCAGCGCCGATCCGGTCCAGGACGTAGCGGCGAATGTCGAGACTGAAGTCCTCCATGGGAGCGTAGTAGCCGTGGCTATGGACCCTGGCGCCGAGCCCCTGTTGTACGGCCTCGCAGATCGCCCAATCCTGACGGTTGACGAGGTCCCAGAACTCGCTGGCGTCGGCAGGGTCGAAGTCCGGCTTTGCGATCTCGTACGGCTCGAACAGGAACTGGCACGCGATGTCGGTGTGACCGGCGGCGCGCGGCAGCAGGATAAAGACCGCGGCGTGATCACAGGCGAGGCTTATGAACAGGTTGGGGTACAGGAGCTCGCCTTTGTGACGCACCTGCTCGTCTTCATTGAGTGTTGGAAACGCGCGCCGTCGCGTCGTACCGGTTTTTGTGAAGGTATAGGCCCCCGGTCGGTGCGGCACGCCGCGCAGCCAGTCAAGGCCAGCGCCACCGCGATCGCGGAACGCGGGAACGACCGCGCACAGCTCGGGATGCACGCCCCCACAGTGGTAGCACTCGTTGTAGTTCTCGCACAGCACCTTCCAGTTAGCGGCCACGCGGTACCGGATCGTGCAGCCGATGCGCAGCTCGCTCAGAGGGTAGCGCTGCAGGCGCTCGGGAATGCCGGCGATCTGCTGCTGGAGTGGTTTGGCAGTGGCAGGCGTGAGGTGCAGGAACACGAACCCACCCCAGCACTCGACCCCCACGGGGTACAGGCTAAAGGTGGTCCGGTCGAACCCGGGCTGCGTCGTTAGATAAGGTGCTGCGATCAGGCGGCCGTCGAGGTCGTAGGTCCACTGATGGTACGGGCACGTGATCCGCCCGGCCATCATGCCACCGGCAAGCGGCGGGCGTTCGCCGTCAGGGGTGTCGGTAGCGGCGCGGCAGAGCCGTGTACCGCGATGCCGGCATACATTATAGAAGGCGCGCAGTTGGCCTTCACGATTGCGCAGCAGGAGGACGCTCTCGCCGAGCAGATCCAGCACCCGATGTGCGCCGGGGCCCGGCACCTCCTCCTCGCGGCCGACACACAGCCACTCGCGACAGAAGATGCGTTCCTTCTCAAGGGCAAACACCTGCTCCGATCTGTACCAACTCGAGGGCAGGGTCGGCTCCAGACCGGCCACAGATGCGGGCAGCTTGTGAGCACTCATGCGTTGATCCCCTCCGAAGGAGCGCTGGCGGCCTGACTGTGCAGCGGCATGTCACGGCGGAAGCTCAAAGTCGAGGGGTTTGCGTCGAGCTCTCGCGCATAGCGGTGGCCGCTGTATACGGCGTGGACCAGCGCGCCCGGCGCCAGCGCGTCACCAATCCTCGTCACGGAGGCTATGCCGGCGGCCGCGAGCGCATCCGGTCGCGCGACCAGCGACTGATACAGCGAGTCGTTCGCAAAGCGGGCGCCGACGATTACCAGGGACTTGCACACGAGGCGTGTCTCGGCGCCAGTGAACAAATTGGCCAGCCTCAGCTCCCCTGGCTCGAACGCCGTCACGCGCGAGAGGGTGTGTAGTGTGACTGCGGCGGTGGCGAGGGCGCGGTGGACCTGCGGCTGCTCGTTGCTCATGATGACCCAGGCCGATGCATGTCCAGCCGGAGTCACGTACGCCACCTGGTGTCCGGCTTTCGCCAGATGCTCTGCAAGCGCCCCACCCATGTAGTAGTTGTCGAAATCGAAGACCGCGACGGGATCTTCGATCTGCGTACCCGCGGCGACGTCGTCAGGCGTGTAGACGTTGCGAGCATCCAGGTTACCCGCCGGGATCTCCAGCGCCGAGTACAACATACGGGCCCACCGTGCTCCCGTTGCGATGACGACGTGGGTATGCCCGAGCTCGAGAATCTCCTCCGCCGCAAGGCGATTGCCCCGGTACAGATTGACGTTCGCCAGCCGCTGCAGCTGGTCGCGGCGCCAGTCGAGAACGCGCCCCCAGGTTGCCAGGCCGGGCAGGCGAGTCTCGAACCGCAGCCGCCCGCCGATCTCATCGGTCGCCTCGGCAAGGGTCACCTCGTAGCCGCGCCTCGCGAGCGTCAGCGCGCACTCGAGCCCGGCGGGACCCGCGCCTACGACGAGCAACGCAGCCGAGCTGCCTGCCGGAGCGACGCGCTCCGGATGCCACCCTCGACGCCATTCCTCGCCGATAGTGGGATTCTGGGTGCATCTCACCGGTACGCTGTCATGCCAGCTGGAGATGCAGATGTTGCAGCCGATGCACTCGCGGATGTCCTGTTCACGGCCCTCGTTGATCTTGTTTGGAAGAAACGGATCGGCGATCGATGGGCGGGCCGCACCGATCAGATCCAGCACGCCGCGGCGAATCTGGCCGACCATGGTGTCGGGCGAGGTGAAGCGACCCACGCCGACCACGGGGTTGCGGGTGATCGCCTTGACGAAGTCGATGACCGGCTCGTGACTGCCCTCGGCTGCAAACCGCGACGGGGCGCAGTCGGTTGGGGACGAATCCAGCTTCACGTCCCAGAGGTCAGGCACGTCGGCAAGCAGCTCGACCACCTCGTGGGCCTCAGATGCCGCCACCTCGCTGGGGCGCGCGCGGAGCTCCTCGAGGCTTATGCGCAGCGCGACCGCGCAGTGACCAGCAACCGCGTCGCGAGTCACTTCGAGCAGCTCGCGCACGATTCGCACGCGATTGCATACGGAGCCGCCATAGGCATCCGTACGCTGATTCCACTCGGGTATCAGGAATTCGTACGGCAGATAGCCCATGCCGGCATAGACGTACACGATGTCGAACCCGGCACGGCGCGCCTTGCGCGCCGCTTCCCCCTGCCACTTAAGCAGTGTACGGATATCCTGGGTGTCCATGACCCGTGGCCGCTGGTTACCCATGAAATTGACATGGGTCGCCATCCAGGAGGTGCCCGAAGGGGACATGGGCGGAATCCGGCTCGCACGGTTCATGACCGAGCCGCCTCCGTGCCACAGCTCGACTCCCGCGAGCGCGCCGTGTTTGTGTACGGCATCGGTCATGAGGGCATGGGCGCGAATATCGTCCTCGTCCCACAGGGTTGCGAAGGGCAGCGGCGTGTCGTCGGAGCTGGGATCGATCGAGACGTAGCCCGTGCACACGACACCCCAGCCGCCCTCGGCCTTTGTCTCCCGGAACGCCGCGCGCATGTGCGGCATCGCGTTGGTCATGCCGCTGGCGTGCGGCACCGCGTAGAACCGGTTGGGCGCCGTTACCGGGCCGATCTTCACCGGCTCAAAGAGCACATCGTAGCGAGGGTTGCGCGCCATACGAGCAAAACTATACGCACATTTTGCGGGCCAAGCATTGGACGGTTACGGCATGACCTGCATCGCTGTCACCGGGTGAATTTCCCAAACCGTCCTCCTCCATGGCGCTCTCGGTGCACTGGCTGGCCGAGTGTTGGTCGCCTCCGTGATGTGACCGACGTCGAACAGCAACCATCCCGTGAATTTCACCTTCTTTCCCGTGATCGTTTGACTGAGCGTCGGAGTGCTCCAGTCGATTGCTTGCTTTTTCATCTCCTGCCGCCACCAGGGGGTGACCTCGACGATCAGAGTGGCCGTCAGATCGGCGGTGGGGCCCAGCGCGACCGTGATGTGCGTATCGGTGAGCTCCAGAGTGAGGTTCCCGCAATTTGCAGTCTCCGGGTGGCCACCCTGCTCAACCTGCACGACATAGCCGGTAATCTCGGCGCCCTGCGTCTCCAGGAACCGGGTGCTGTCGTTGCCCGGCGCCAGCATGCGGGCCAACGTTACGCTCGAATCAATGTCCTGCGATGTCGGGGCAGTCCGACGGTTTTTCTTCGGGTTCAGGACCCGCTCCACCGGTCCCGGGGGAGTTCCATCAGGCCTCGATCCGATCGGCGGGCACTGATCAGGGGGCACGTCTGGGTGACCCGGGGGAATCCCCTGGTGAGTTGCGTAAGCCAGCGCCATCGCCAGGGCGCAAGCAACAGCGGCAACGCCCAGATTCAGCACCGGCCTCACGCTCCCCTTACAGGCCGAGGTCGCTCAGCCCGGGATGACCGTCCGGGCGTCGCCCCAAAGGCCAGTGGAACAGGCGGTCGGATTCCTTGATCGGCAGATCGTTGATACTCGCGTAGCGACGCATCATGAGACCATGCTCGTTGAACTCCCAGTTCTCGTTCCCATAGCTCCGGAACCACTGGCCGGAATCGTCGTGCGACTCGTAAGCGAAGCGCACGGCAATGCGATTGCCCGCGCACGCCCACAGTTCCTTGATCAGCCGGTAGTCCAGCTCCTTGGCCCACTTGCGCTGTAGAAATTGACGCACCTGCTCGCGCCCCACGGGAAACTCCGCGCGGTTTCGCCATCGGGTGTCGTCGGTGTAGACGAGCACGACACGGTCAGGGTCGCGCGTGTTCCACGCGTCCTCGGCCATACGCACTTTCTCCGCAGCGGTCTCCGCCGTAAACGGCGGAAGGGGTGGTCTGGTCTCCATCGCTTGCCCCTCGAGATTTGTCTCTCTGAGCGCGCCACTGTACACCGATCTTGCTATTGCCGCGCTCGAGCATCGGCACTCCCTTGGCATCGACGAGCCTCGTGACGGCCCGGCCACTGACACCCGAGAAGCGCCGTGCCGCGACGTTCCGGATCGCCTCGAGCGGCGATGACGTAAACTACGCGGCACAAAGACTTCGCGGAGGATGGCATGAAAGTCGGGCACCATTTTGTGTCGCGCATGTCGGCAGCCACCGTCTGGTGCCTCGCGTTTGTTGCGCACGCCGAAACTGATCCGAGCTTTCTGCTCACCGCCACGAGCAAAGACCTCGACACGTATTTTCCGAGCTATCTTGCTAACGGCTATTTCTCGACCATGACGGCCCCGCGCGGCACCGAGAGCAATCTGGCGTACATGGTCGCTTTCATGGACTACGCGAAGGACGACATCGCGCGACCGGCCGCGATTCCCGGGTGGACCGAGATCGACTACAGCACCGGCAAATCCACTGCCGGCGAATTCTGGCTCAACCAGGTCAAAGTTGGCGGGAAAGCGTTCAAAGACTATAGCCAGACGCTGAACATGCGTGATGCCACGCTGACTACGGCTTATCGTTACACCGACGACAGCAAGAAGAGCACAGATATAAGAGTCACCACTTTCGTCAGTCAGGCGGCTCCACACCTGGCTGCGACCCAGATGGCTATTACGCCTGACTTTTCCGGCACAGTGCAGTTATCGTTTGCGTTTACGCTTTGGGCGCCTCACCAACCGCGCTTCCCGATCCGCACCATGACCGGAGACGAGATGCTGAATGCCGTCGCCGCCCACAACATGACGGTGCTCGAGCCGGTCAACCATGCCACGCCCGACCGCGCGCCGGTCTGGTATCACGGCGACACGCATGTGCTTGCGAAGGACGGCGATACGAACGATTTGACGTTGTGGCTTGACGGTCAGGCCGAACGGGGTCTGTCGATGGCTCAAGCGGCGGCGATCGGCCTCCCAGCTGACCTCAGCCCCGCCGCTGTCGAGCTGGTCAAGAATCAATACCGGCTTGGTTTGTTGGTGAGCGTACGCGTACAAAGAGGGAAAACGTATACTTTCACCAAATACGTTGCCATAGCTCGACAGAGCTGGGGCGGCGGCGCCAAAGACGCTCTGGCGCTCGCCAGAGCCGCACGGCAAACCGGCTTCGACCAGCTGCTCGATGAGCATCGCATGGCTTGGCACCAGCTGTGGCAATCGGACATCGTGGTCGACGGCGATGCGAAGGTGCAGCAGGCGGTGCATTCGGACCTGTACTACCTGCTGTCGAACTCGACCGTCGGCACGGCGTGGCCGATGGGTGCCTGCGCACTGACGCCGAACTACGCCGGCCACGCGTTCTGGGACAGCGATTCGTGGGTGTTTCCCGCCTTGTTGCTGCTGCACCCGGAACGTGCCAAGCCGATCGTGATGTTCCGCCACCGCACGATGCAGCCGGCGCGCGAGCGGGCGCTCCAGTATGGAGCGAAAGGCACGATGTATCCGTGGGAATCCGACCCGGAGACAGGCGTCGATCACACGCCGTATTTCGCCTATGGCGTGTTCCGCGAAATTCATGTCAATGCCGACATCGCGATCGCGCAGTGGCAATACTATCTGGCGAGCGGCGATCAGGTCTGGCTAAAGAACTACGGCTGGCCCGTCATCCGCGAGATTGCCGAGTTCTGGGTGAGCCGGGTCGAGTTCAACAAGAGCAAGCATCGCTACGAGATCCACCATGTCACATCGCCGGACGAGGCGTATGACGACGTTCCAAACGATTCATTCACCAACGCGGCGGCGCGCAAGGCGCTCGACATAGCGACCGCGGCCGCTCGACGGGTTGGCGAGGCGCCCGACCCGAAGTGGGCGCAGATCTCCAGGCAGATGTACATTCCGTTCTCTGACAAGGAACAGCGCCATCTCGACTTCGATGAGACCGTACCGCACGACAAAATCACCTGGATGGGCTCGTCGCTGTCCTGGCTGGCGTATCCCAATCTCGACCTGCCGATGTCTGCGCAGGTGCGCAGCAACGACTTTGAGTTCCAGCTCAACGAACTCAAGGTCCATGGCGACGATCCGAACGAAATGATGATGGTCATGCTCGCGGTGCACGCCGCCGAGCTTGGCGCCGGCAACGTTGCCGGCGAGTGGATCGCTCGCAACCTGGTCGGTTTCCTGAAGCCGCCGTTCAATGTCCGCAGCGAGACTGCCGCGAACAATGCCGGTTATATCCTGGCGACGTCGGCCGGCTTCGTGCAGAGCTTCGTGTACGGCCTTACCGGCCTGCGCATCGACGACAAGGGGTTGAGCGAAGCCTATCAGCCGGTGTTACCGGATTCTTGGAAGTCGCTCACGCTGAAAAACGTCGCATTTCGCGGCCAACGTTACGATATCGTCGTCAACCGCGACGCCAGTGGCAAGGTGCGGCTGGCCCGCACGCTGCTGTAACGCGGTCGTCGCCTCGGCGTGACGGGGTCTCCGGCCTCCGGCACTGAGACGACATGCCTGGCCGCCTTGCGCCGGCAGCGCTCGGCACCGCGACCACATCTGTCGGCGCGACCTTCAGTCGTTCGTCTTTTGGAATCGGGCTGAAGGGGTCGTCCTTACCGGCTGTCGTGAGGGTTGTATGCTTTATTCCATCCTTATATATGGGGTCGAGGCAACGGTTGCTGCCTGGACGCCGGAAGAAGAAGACGGTGTGCTCGGACGCCACGCTGAACTGCGGCGCGACCTGGCGGCTGAGCGTCGGCTAGGCCCGGTGCTGCGTCTGGCGCCGAATGGCGCAAAAATCGTTCGCCGACACAAGGAGAGACGCTACGTCACCGACGGTCCGTTCGCCGAGACCAAGGAGCAGTTGATGGGGATCTACGTGGTTGACTGCGCGACCTTCGACGATGCTGTCGCGGCTACCGACCGGCTCGCATTCGACTCAGGCGTGTTCGTGATCCGGCCGATCACGTGGCTTGATCCCGGGGCGATTGCCGCAAAGATGCCGCAGCAGTCGCAGTAGAGTTTCGAAGGCGCGCGAGCGGCACTGTTTCTTGCTTCCGATCACGCACGCGCGATAACGGGCGCGATGGCCAATCTCACTTGCGGGCGGTGATAAAAACGTTCCGTAAATTAGCGTGTTATAACGTGCAGTTAATTCTGTATCTATGATGGGCCGGACGAGGTCGCGCACGGTGTGCCGCAATTGGGGCAGAAACGCCGGCGCATTATGTTGCCGCTATCGGCGATGCTGCGGAAATCTCGCAGTTGGCCTTGGATCGTCACCGCCTCCCTCGGAAAGCACGCGTTCACAGTCGCGCTTCCCGCTCCGATATATTGGCAAACGCGGCACCAGCATGTGCGCGTCACGATCGGAGGGGCGGTGGCCTGGTATCGCACGGAGCCGCACAGACATCCGCCCGTGATTTCCATTTATGCTTTCTCCCAAGCAGGACGCAAACGTCAGTATAAGTCGGAGGAGGTATGAAAGCGGGTATCCGAACTTGTGGACTGATTTCGTGGGCCGCCGCCGTCGCCATCTGCACACAAGCTCCGGCCGCGGAAAAGGGCGCCACGTCTGCCGCCCCGCGGTCGGATCATGCGGCGGAAGTGCACGGCTTAGCCCGTGCGCCTTTCGTGATACCGCTCCGTTCGGGAGTGGCAGACGCTTCCAACGCATTGCCAGCGCAGGAGCTGATGTTCGGTGAGCCCCCCGTCAAACTCGCCCGCAACGTGGTCAACCCGACGCTCACGGCCTTTCTGCCCGAGACGTCTCACGCGACAGGCACGGCGGTCATCGTCGCGCCGGGCGGCGCATTCATCATCCTCGCCGTTGCTCACGAAGGTGACGACGTAGCACGTTGGCTTGCTGAGCGCGGCGTCGCTGCTTTCACCCTCAGATATCGATTGGCGCCCACGCCGCGCGACGACGCCGAGTTCAGGACGCTCAGAGCACAGCAGATGCGCAAACCCAAGCTGCTACAGCCGATCGTCAAATCGCAGGCACCGATCTCGATCGAGGACGGAAAGGAGGCCGTACGGCTCGTGCGTATGCGTGCGGCGGAGTGGGGGATTGCGCCGCATCGTGTCGGGATACTGGGCTTCTCGGCTGGCGGAGCTGTTGCGGTGGGCGCTGCGACCGGCTATGGAAGGGGTAATCGCCCGGCCTTTGCGGCGTCAATCTACGGCGCCGGCGCGGATGTCACAGTGCCATCGGACGCGCCGCCCGTGTTCATCGCAGCCGCGGCGGACGATCCCGTTGTGCCTGCCAACACGAGCGTCCAGCTCTATTCCCACTGGGTCACAGCGGGACGGCCTGCAGAGCTGCATATCTACGTGAAGGGTGGCCACGGCTTTGGCCTGCACGAACAGCGGCTACCGAGCGACCACTGGATCGACGCCTTCTATGCATGGCTCATAGCGGAACGGTTTGCCAGGCAACGGTAGGAAAAACGCCGTCTTGATCCGAATACGCCACAGAGGTTAGCTTGTGGATGTGGTGACGGGGGGTGCACTTAAGTGGCTGCGGAGAAAGGATGAAATCCGACAAAGTGCTGCGCCGAATCGCGTCGATGCGGCGCGACGGCCATCGAGAAGTTGCGGAGTACGTCGCGGTTCTCTCTCCTGAGCTGCACAACCTAGTTCTCGACTCCTTGACGCTGCCTGAGCGCAGAGCACTGGAGCACCTGCGGCAAGCGCGGGAGGACAGGCGGCGTGCGCGGGCGATCGAGGATGAGAAGCTTCGCGAAGCTCACAGGGAAGCCGCTGCGCAACAGGAGGCGACTCGCGAAGCGCAACTCGGAGAGTTCGTCGACGGCTTGAAAGCTCAGCGCCTCGCCGGGGATGCTGGGCGATTCGCTGCTGCGTCGCGGTACACGCTGGCACAGCTGACGCGACTCCTCTCCCCGCAGGAGCGCCAGGCCTGCAAAACCTATCGGCAGGACGAGATCCTGACTTCGCGAGCCCGTGAGCTCCTCGGGTGCAGCCTCACGGAACTCAATAGATGGCGCATGGACGGCCGGCTGCCCACGCTGCGAAGCAAGACGATCTCCGGACTGTTCCCGAAAAAGGTCACCGCTCGGACGTTTGTGCGTGCCGAGGTTGAACGCGCCGTCGGCCAAGTGGAGCCTGGCGCAGGCAGGATGGCGTGCAAAAGGTGTACCGGCGGCGCGGGCTGCGGGCGGTTTGAGGGGTATCCGGCAGGACAGATTCTGTGCGTGCGAGCAGCTGGGCGCTGCGGCGAATATCGTCTCTGGCGCAGGCTGACGGGGCGCGTTACCTTTACGCTCCCTTCCAGCAAAGGTCGCTCCTATGCCGCTAGTTCGAATCGATCTCGCTCGGGGCAAGCCATCCGATTATCGCCGCGCCGTGGGCGAAGTCGTCTACGACGCGATGCGCACGACGCTGAATGTGCCCGAGGATGACCGCTTCCAGATCATCAATGAGCATCCAGCCGAAAATCTCAGCATCGACTCCGGCTACCTGGGCATCGCTCGCACGGCCGATTGCATCCTCATTCAGATCACCCTCAACGACGGTCGAACCGTCGAACAGAAGAAAGCGTTCTACAAGGCGGTTGCCGATGGACTGCAGCAGCGTGTGAAGCTGCGTCGCGAGGACGTGTTTATCAGTCTCGTCGAGGTCCGTAAGGAGAACTGGTCCTTTGGGAACGGCGAAGCTCAGTACGCGAAATAGGGTTCGCCTGCCGCAGTCGGCCATGACAGCGCCTTGCAACGATGACCTCGGGCATACCCGGCGGGCTTTTCTTTATCGCGCCGCTTGGGCGAGCACCGCAACTCTGGCGAGTTGGCTGACCCCACGAGCGCGCGCCGCGGCGCGCGGCTCTGCAGCAACGCGAGACGCTCATCGCAGTGAGACTGAAGTCGTCGAAGCGCTGCTTGCGCGCATGACCCTTGAAGAAAAGCTGGGCCAGCTCACCCAACCCCGAGGACTAGTAAGCGTCACGGATTCCCGCTCTCCGGAGGGCACCGAAGAGCAGATACGCGCCGGCCTTATCGGCTCCTTGCTAGGCATCCGGGGTGCCGCCGCGACGAAACGCTTGCAACGGATCGCTGTCGAGGAGTCGCGTCTCGGTATTCCGCTGCTGTTTGCCGACGACGTCATCCACGGATTTCGCACGATCTTTCCCGTGCCGCTGGCGGAAGCCGCAAGCTTTGATGTGGCCGCGGTCGAGAGCTGCGCGCGCGTAGCTGCCGTGGAGGCGACCGCGCACGGGGTGCATTGGACTTTTGCTCCGATGGTGGATATCGCGCGCGATCCTCGATGGGGTCGCATTGTGGAGGGCTCTGGCGAGGATCCCTATCTGGGTTCGCTGCTTGCTGCTGCGCGCGTACGCGGCTTGCAGGGGAACGATCTCGGCGCAGACGATACGCTGTTGGCAACCGCCAAACACTTTGTCGCATACGGTGCGGCCGAGGGCGGACGTGACTACAACACCGCGGAAGTCTCGGAACGCACCCTGCGAGAGATCTACCTGCCGCCGTTTCATGCAGCGGTGAAGGCCGGCGTGCAGGCAGTCATGGCGGCCTTCGATGAGATCGCCGGCGTTCCGATGCACGCAAACCGGGAACTGATCTGGGGCGTATTACGCACAGAGTTTGGCTTTGACGGCATCGTGATCAGTGACTACACCGGCGTGCGCGAGCTGATTGCCCACGGCGTGGCTGCAGACCCGCAAGCCGCTGGTGTGCTTGCGCTTCGTGCGGGCATCGACATTGACATGGTCAGCGGCATTTACCTGCACGATCTGCCCGCGGCAGTGCGCGGCGGGCAAGTGTCGCAGCCCGACATCGACGATGCGGTCCGGCGTGTCTTGCGAGCCAAGTACCGAGTCGGGCTTTTCAATGACCCGTACCGCTATTCTGATCCGACCCGCGAGCAAACCCGTACGCTTACACCGCAGCACCGCAAGGTAGCTCGGGACATGGCGCGCAGGTCACTGGTGCTCTTAAAAAACGACGGCAACGTGCTGCCCCTGTCTAAGCAGTTGCGCACGATCGCGGTAATCGGTCCGCTCGCGGACGACCAGCGCTCGATGCTCGGTAGCTGGAGCGCCGCCGGGCGGCCGGAAGACGTCGTGACCCCGCTGGCGGGAGTCCGTGCCGCAGTCGCTGCTGGTACCCGCGTGTTGTACGCAAAGGGGACATCGGTCGCCGGGACGGACTCGTCAGGATTTGCCGAGGCAGAGTCCTTAGTGCGGGAAGCTGATGCAGTGCTGTTGTGTATTGGCGAGCAGTCCGATATGAGCGGCGAAGCGAGGAGCCGCAGCTCGCTGGATATTCCGGGGATGCAACAAGCCCTGGCCAAGACGCTGCTGGCTAGCGGCAAGCCGCTGGCAGTCGTTCTGTTTGCCGGTCGAGCGCTGTCGATCCCCTGGCTCGCGGAGCAGGCTCCGTCCATACTGCTGGCGTGGTTTCCGGGAGTGGAGGCGGGCCATGCTCTCGCCGATGTTATTTTCGGAGAGGAGAGTCCTGCCGGACGACTGCCCGTCACATTTCCACGCAGTGTCGGTCAAGTCCCGATCTACTACAATCACAAGAATACGGGCAGGCCGCCGGACCCGGACGACAACCAGGACCGCCAGAAGCCCGACAAGAATACCTCCCGATATTTCGATCTGCCTCCCACACCGCTCTATCCGTTCGGACATGGCCTCAGCTACACCACGTTTCACTATGCAGACTTGCGCTTGAGCGCGCAGCAGCTCCGGCCGGGCGGGCGTTTGCAGGTGCAGGTTGACGTAACGAATACCGGAAGCCGGGCGAGCGATGAGGTCGTGCAGCTTTATGTGCACGAGAACGCCGCGAGCGTGACACCACCGGTGAAGCAATTGCGGCGCTTGCAGCGCATCCATCTACGTCCGGCAGAGCGGCGGACGGTGGCCTTCGATCTCGCCTCGGACGATCTGGCGTTTTACGGACTCGAGCTGCGGCCGACCGTCGAGCCCGGGAAGTTCACGGTCCTGGTAGGTGGCAGCTCCGTGTCGCTGATCGAGGTCACATTCGAGCTCGTGGCAGGATGAGGCCAACAGAGGCACCCGCGCGCCGGGTGCCCTGATCAGGACACGCAATGCAGCTCCACTGCGTAGAGGACCGCTGAACTGGTGTGAGATAAGTGAAGCGGCGGTGACTGGCCCCTTAAGAGCACCACATCGTCGCATTGAAGGCTGTGCGAGTCGCGTTCACTTGAGATGCGTAGGCCTGCGGTCCTACAGAGAAGCGCAATGATGTCTGCCGATGGCCGATATTGACCCACCCGCTCGACCACGACGCGCCGCATCTCAGCCTCATAACTACCCCGACGTACCATTAGACGGAAGTTCTCCCCGGCACCTGATCCTCTGGTAGTCAGCAGAT
>Ga0137362_10000638_pt1 | contig 19225 bp, 24 predicted proteins | sample MadtaG_2_FD_104801 | JGI IMG/M metagenome (GOLD analysis project Ga0137362, IMG submission 104801) | Vadose zone soil microbial communities from Angelo Coast Range Reserve, California, USA - Mad1_100_16 metaG | ecosystem: Environmental > Terrestrial > Soil > Vadose zone | place: USA: California... | reverse complement strand
GTCTCCATCGCAGGTGACCCAGCAGGCAGAATTGTCTTTCAACTCTTCAACGATCTCGTCCCCAAAACGGCAGAGAATTTCCGTCAGTGTTTTTCCTCCTTCTCTTTCATCTACCAGTGCTACCCCCGCCCTTTCGCGTCTTTCGTGTTCCTTATTCTCGTTCTGACAGGCGCACTCTGCACTGGCGAAAAGGGCATTGGCAAGTCCGGAAAGGCGCTATGGTACAAAGACAGTGGCTTCCATCGTGTCATCAAGAAGTGCGCGCAGCTCTGCCACATGAATACATGACCAGATCTTGACCGCAGTGTGCTTTCCGTGCCTGCATCCGCAGATTTATGATCCAGGGTGGCGATTTCACTGCGGGAAATGGTCAGTTTTTTTTGGCATCGAGTGTCGGTGCCCCACCTTGAACTCCGATGCGTTTGGCTGTAGGAACTGGCGGCGAATCCATCTATGGTGAAAAGTTCGAGGATGAGGCATTCTCCGTCAAGCATACGCGACCCTTCCTTCTCTCCATGGTGCGCCGCAGCCCCGCAGCCCACGTCGTCTCGCTCTAGCCTCATCGGATTACGCGCAGGCTAACGCAGGCCCGAACACCAACGGCTCACAATTCTTCCTCACGTGCACACCCACGCCTCATCTTGACGATAAGCACGTCATCTTTGGCGAGGTCATTCGTGGAAAATCCATCGGCACGTCATCGCCTCTCGTCTCCCTTTCAGATGCCAAACTCACCCCCGGTCCCCTTCTCACAGTCCGCAGGGTCGAGAACTACGCGACATCCGACGGCGATGTACCTGTCGATCCCATCGTGATCGTCAACGCGGGCGAGCTCTCGCCCTCCGACCCGACCCTCTCCGAGCCAACCGTCGCACCCGACGGCGATCCGTATGAAGATTACCCCGAAGACGAATCACGTGACACGCAAGACCCAAAAGTTGTGCTCGAGGCCGCGCGCACTCTTCGCACGCTCGGAAACGCGCGTTGGAAGGAGAGTGCAGCTGCTGATGCGCTGGCCAAGTGGCAGAAGGCGCTGCGCTACCTCGACGTGCACCACGACGCACCGGAGGACCTCGCAGACGAGTTCATCGCCCTCCGCACGCCATTGCTACTCAACTCGGCTCTTGCAGCATTGAAGGCACCTGGCGACACAGCGGGTGCACGCATCGCAATCGACGCGACAAGTTCCGCGCTGAAATTACCGAAGCTGAACGATTCAGACCGCGGTATGATTATTTGCATATTGTGCGCGTAGAAGGATGCTTACCATGACTCGTTTTGTGCAGCAAAGGCACTGTTTCGTCAGGGTCTCGCCAAAGTCGCGCTCAAGGAGGATGTAGAGGCTGAGGAGGTGATCCTGGAGGCGCTCTCACTAGCGAAGGATGACAAGGCGATTGCTGCCGAGCTTGAGAGCATCCGACAGCGTAAAAAGGCACAACGGGATAAGGAGAAGGCGGCCTACAAGAAGATGTTCGAATAGAGGGTTTCGAATTCGGCAGGACTGGACGAAACTTGTCGGGATTAGACGCAGTCCTTTTTGCGCTGAACAGGCATCTAATTTCTACTATTTCAACTGTCAAATGGTTTGTCTTTGATATAAAAACATGCTAGGAGGTAGTAATCGTCTCTGCTACTTCACGATTCCCCCATGAAGAATAACAGGAATCGTCTCTTCCCTAGAAGGGAGACTGGCGAAGAGGCGTCGATGTCGTCTCGAAGTAAAACCGGCGCAAAAATGGATGCTGTTCAAGTTGTTTATTATCAGGCATCGTGCCTTTCTCCTCGGAAAAAGAATACACGCACCGAGAATCTCAAAACGAGGACGTCTGGAAGGTTGGACGTCTGAGTCTTCGGGTGCTGTGTGGCGTTCACTTGGAGCCTCGGCCACGTGGCGGTCCTTTAACGCTAGAAGGTGCAAGAATGCCGTCAAGGGAATCCAGACCTGTGTCATCAAACATCGTAATGTGCTCCGCTCTGGAACGTCGCCAAAAAGGGGGCCAGACTCACGTTGACAGATGCAGGAGGGAAAAACGACAACATCTACAACGTAAAAGAAGAAAAAGGGCACAACGTCGTTTGGCGTCATGATCAGCTCTGGCCACGATGCCTCTCAGAACCGATTGTGACGGACCTCTAAGGCTTCGTCCCTGCTGGTGGTTTCGGCACAATGCTGATGTAGTGATAGTGGCACGACGGATTCTGGCAGCGAACGGAGGAACGTGAGGAGAACCGCTGCGATGGTGCGTGCGTAGTTGGCCGCGTCCGACTCGACCGTTTGCGCCATAGGGCCTGGGAATGGAGGAAGCTCTGCACCCGTGTCTAAGCTCTGATGAAGGGATCAGATTCTCCTCTTCTGGTACTACATGCGTGTGGCATAGGCCAGTGGTCACGGCTGCTGACCTCACGTATCTGTACTGCTAATTCTTCGTTTCCTGGTGCGATGAATAGATCGTGCTGGATTCGGAAAACACCACGTTTTGCGTTGAACGGAGGTCATGCGCCAACTGCAAAGAGGAGGAACTTACGATAGCCTCAACATCATGGGCCGTTAACCAGCCGACCAACTTCATGAATTCTCGAGATGATCCATGGCCCGTTTGGGTCTCCGGAAGGAGGTCCTCTGTTCGCCCCAACTCGCGTATTGGGCCTGGCAGACGAGCCAGGACAGACAGAGGAGTTCCGAAGCACGTGGGTTCTAAGGATCACCGTTATTTTTAATTACATATGGAAACAAGAATGAATGAAGTGGCTGTATGTACCATATTCTCCGTCGAGGGAAAGGAAAAGGTCTTGACCGAATAACGTGTGTATGATGAGTAACGTGGTCAGGTTCTCCACCCGCAAGTTGAGGGGAGCTGCGATGGTGTGGGAGACGAAGATTGAGAATTGAAGCGTCTTTTCCTCCCCGGGAAGGACAAATCCCTGCATGCCCATAGGGTGAGTTGGCGCAGTGATGTAGAACGTACTTAACTCACAGCTATGGGTTCGACCTTGAGCCAACTTGGATCTAGGTTGGGGTCGTTGAATGTATTCATTCACTCAGACGTGTTAAAGTTTAGACATACGGATTGCGGAACTGCCATCACGAGGGAAGAAACGGAATGCAGCGGGGACCTAGTCTTGTGTCAAATCCACAGATAGTAAAAAGTTGCAAGGAGATCCCCTTACCTTTCCTACATTCCGTATGTTCAGGCTCTGCGAGACAGGCGTAGAGTACCTTATTACACTACATGAGTTTCTCCACAACCACAAGTCAGAAGCTATCATACGTACGACACTTTCCCGAAGTTCAGTGCGGACTTGTTTAGTTTCAATATCGGAATACCCGACGAACTCTCTGGGTCAAAAGTCGCGATATACTCGTACAATTCGTTTGCGGCGAGGTCCAGAGCCCTCGAATCAACGCATGGAATCTACGAAAAATGCAAATGTTAGTGTTAGGTACGGGGACACTTTGCCTGATACGACTCACATCCACTAAGAATTCAGCAGAGACGGGCCTGTGATCACTCATGGTAATCCATGGATGGGCATCGTAAGATTTCTGGTTGACTGGGACAAAAGGTGAAGATTTGTGGAGAACACGATCTGTCCAGGCTGGTTTGCGTCTGTGGTATGTAGTAAATATATCACGGAAACTATCATACAAGAGGGAGGGAACGCACTTGATGTCATAACCCGCGGCGTCCGTTAGCATGTTTGCTGCGAACCGATACGTCCTGTTGAACGAGTCAGTGCAAATCACTTCGCTCAAACGGAGTACACCTGACGGAAAGAAAGTTATAGGATGTTCGTAGAATTCCGTGAATGCTCCGGAATGAAGAATAGAACTCTTCAGCTGCAACAGAAGAGTAACTTTAAAAGGGGATTTCGTTGCGGTGCTTCGAATACTAAGCGCACCTCATCAAATTGCAGCACGGTGTGGATTTCTTGTGAGGTGGGCGTTGAAGATAGCAAATGTCGGACATCTGCGTCAGGTAAATTGAGTCTATAATTCAGATCTTTCACACGCAACACATTAGCACAGAATGAGCACGGAGACATTCTAACGACAATATACCTCCCTGTCATATAAACATTAGTTACGTGATAATAGCCTTCATTAATGGGATAACTTACCAACCAGATCAATACATCTGAGGCATAAATATTCAGTGTTTGTGGCTCTGCTGCTCTGTGTTTCGTTCGTGGAGCCCACATGTATTCGGTGCAGGGCCCAAATTCAAGGCGCCGTGAGATGTCGTGAAAGTCCGCGTTCCTGTGCTCCATGTGGTCATCGAAGGCGGCCAAGTGGGAATTGACGAAGGTGAATGTAACTGGCAGCGGAGACGGCGAGACGGAACTTGGATTTAGTTGGTAATTTATTCGAACAGCCACCGCTCCTTTGTTTCCCTAATGAAGAATGACGTGAATCTTGGACATTACCACGATTACTATTTTGCGGCTCACCATAAGCCCCTGGCAGCTACATTTTAGATACGTGTGATTGCAAAAGAGTCCCGCTCACCATGAAGCCTGCTGCCACGGAACTCTCCATGATCCCAGTGAAACAACTTCGCAGATCCTTTTTCACGAATATAATCAAGAGGATACCCACGAGTTGCTTAGACACAAGCTGGACCAGCCGCAGTCAGCTACAAGGTCCAAATGTGACCATCGAGAAGTTCACCTTTTCGTATCGTTCGGCCTTATCTCCCAAGCCAGCCAAAACAGCAGCTGTCCAAGATTCTTCCCTTGCATGTCCGACGAAATTGAAAAACGCTTCAGTTGAGTGGTCTATCTCCTGGAATGCCATGACGAGCATGTCTGGTCCTGGTCTCGGAGTCGAAGCATGTCCTTCCAATTCTGCAAAGGCTGAAAAATGGGTCATTATGCAGAATCCATGCAAACAACTCGCTTCACCTGTCTCTTTATCGCTCAGTGAGAGTGGTAACAGTTCCCTGAGAGGAGGGTGATTAACGCGCGAGGACGGAGGCTCATTTCCCAACCACGTCGATAGGTCTTGAGTGGGCAATTTGCCATTCACGTTGAAAGTGCCCACGCGAATCCTGTAATATATGTTATCAATCTCGCGCGATTTCATTGATCGCTGACATACCTGAGTTTCCTTTTCTCTGAGTCGTTCTGGACTGTTGCAAGTAATTGGCTTCGAGACCATAGCCAGTCCCCAAGTATGACATCGTAATCTGAAGGGTCGTTTACTGTGTGGCCCGCGTAACCCAAAGAAAGATTGGAATGCACAGGTTGGCACGCTCGCCGTAAATCGCGAGGAGGTTTCACTGGGAGAATACCCTGTCAATTTCATTTAGTTCGCAACTCATGGCAAGCGCGATGTACCAGATAGCCACGAAAATGGATTGAGCGCGTATGGCTCTAGCCACCGGTGAAGTTCTACATCATTTGAATTCTTCACTGATCAATAAAGAAGCTGAGAAAAGGAAGTATAATGAAATTTGTCCTCATACATGCTAAGTCGCGCAATCTCCGGCAAGTCGACGCAACCGAGGATAGGCGCTCCAAATCGTCTGTGACTATTGTATAAATCGTTTTGCCTTCCGCAAGTTGAACACAGAACCTGGCATCTGGTTACGACATGAATTTTAATACTGCTGACGTCCAAGAGTCACTGACCGGCGGGTGGAGATGGAGGCACGCCTCCTTGTGAACTACCTAGCACATGCGCCGGAGGCGGGCTAGCGAGTTGAGAAATATCAAGAGAGAATTCCGCGTGAATTGCGAATGTATGCTGGAGGATGAGAGGGTAACCATAGAAGGTCCCTGATGCTGCGTCGACCTCTGTGTAGAGGAACACACTTTGGAAGGTGTTTAGCGCAGAATGGTGGAGTAAATGCATCAAGTATCCACCTTCCAGACTCCCCTACAGCATGATCTACGTGCACGTGGACGACGATGGCGAGTATGACACACGTATCTTCGGATGAGGATGAGGATCCCAGACTTGTGTCACCAACGGAAGTTGGAAGGGATGCCTCTGAGTCGCTTTCCGAGCCATGCCGCAGAGAGGAGCCCTCGAGTATGAGTAGGAGATGCTCAGATGGTCGCAATAGCGATCGCACATCGCGCTCCCAGTGCCCCATTGGATCTATGGTTCTAATCCAGTTCACAGCCAGGACGCATAAGGGGTGGGTCGCACAATATTGTGTATTCCGACTTGCGAAGGGCTTGACGTCAAACCTGGGTGATACGAATGCACACCGTGATCATGAGCAGCTGCGCGTAACGGTAGCAAGACGGGTTTAATTTAAGGTTGCCCGATGCCACGTGACAAGCGAATCCACTCCAACACAACACACCCTTCCATCCGTACCTTCCATTCCGTTCGCGATCCGATTTTCCGTCAAGCAGACCGTGACTGGATATGGTAGTCGATGAAGCGGTAGACGCATTCAACGACACAAAGCTCGGATGGTCAATGTCCCTCTATCCCGTCCTGTCCTCAATGTCCCCCTTTACTCACACTCCATGTCCGCTGATGGGGGCCCGCGCAACTCCAAATCTGGACGACTGTTCGAAATCATTCTGCGATGATCGGTAGAATGACTGACAAACGGTACTTAGCGCTCTCTCCCCCTCATCGTGCATTTCTCACTTCATATTTTCGCTCTCCAGAACAACTGCGCATGTGGACGTAAATGATATGCGATGGTCGATAGAACGGCCTCCTCGAATTTCTGGAATGGGGGGGCATCGATTCTCATAGCTCTCTCCCCTCCAACGCCTCGCCGTGCACTTCTCACATCTTTAAATTTACCCTCTACAAGCTTACAGGTACTCAGTCCTCTCAGAGCGTCTGTCCACGCTCTCGACAACTACCCTACACACATTTATGAAGCAATTGAAGATTGTACTGTAGCAATAAGCTAGTTCAAGGGCCACATCTCATGTATAACAATATCAATGGAAGTCCTGAGAATGAGCTGTAAATAACTGATAAAAGCAAGACCAAGTGATACCATACCTCAGTGTTAGTGCATGCTGTGTCTCAGTGTCTATAAGTGTTAGAGCCTCTATTGTGTGTACACCAGGTACAAGTGCAAGAAACGTCATTCTTACAGACTGACACATAGCCGAACGTAGTGGCCTACCATCCCCTCCCAGCAATTAGTTCAGCAGTGAGACAATAGACATTTGTAACGCACCCTACACGCACGCGGCTCTCCAGCGGCACAATCCCAGACCCCGATGCTCCCCCGGCTTTCCCTCTCGTAGAAACATTGTACGAGGGTCCCCGCCCTTCCATGTTTCCTTGCCGTCTCCGCCTCTGCTCCAAGAACGTCACTTCAAAGCGACGCGTCCATGCGCTTTGATTGAAAATGAAGATGTCCAGCGCAAACTCATCGTACGGTACGAGTCCCCGTATGTCTGCTCTTTCGTCGTTCTGAATCCCAACACTCACAATAATGCAATCGTGCTGCGGCGTAATAGGTGAGAATGGCACCAGGGACGGTGATGACCGAGAGGGCGCCCCGCTGTGCGGGAGCTCGACTGCGACTCCTGGGACACGAGCGACCCATGATGTGAGCGGGCGCTGTGTGCGCGGCGTCACAGTGATAGTTGAGTTCTTGGAATAAGCAGGATATGCCGGCGTGACTGGCGGTGTCGTTGTGCTCCCGTCGCTGCCCATAAAAGCTTCATCGGTTTCACCCATGGGCAGCATCTTACTGAGCAGTGCTGGCGGCGGAATGCCGGGGCTATGCGGAGGCGCGTATGTCGTACGTAGCGTACCTGAAATAGCAGCTATGAGGCTAGGAGGCGTGTATGTGAGTTTCAGAAGTTGGCCTGAGTGAGGTGCATCGCTTCCGCCCGTGCGAAGCGCGGCGGGAGACTGCGGGAGGCTTTGGCCAGGGAATCGCGGAACCTGGCTGGACTGCAGGACAACTCGTTTGAAGCCCGCAACAGGATTCTGTTGGCCTCGCTGATCCACGGTAGAAATGGATAGGCGTGGAACAGTGGTGGGAAATGGTGTCGGTGGCTCCGGTAATGCTTCACTTTCTCGTTGACCAGCAGCCATGGACCGCTGAGGAGCGAGGTCAAGTACACAGTTCCAGCGTGAGGGAAATGCCCGTGTCGTAAATATAGCTGTTTCCTCATTCTTCACCCTGCTTCGCTTTCCATTCAAGAATGCGCCCGAAATTGGCCGTCCCCGCACCGTAATTGTAACAGGGCGCTGTAACTCTCCTGTTGTTGTAGAGGTAGACGCTTCCTTGTCAGGGGCGGGAGCACCGAATAGTTCGACTGCAAACAACAAGTTGCACTGCTCGTACATGTCCAGCCGAAGTGGGAAGACCTCTTGTGGGGACTTTTCACACCAAGGGAGAAGGCGCACACGGGCGCCGCCGCCAACGCCGATTGCGACTTCAACTGCCTCAACTAGAAATGCTTCAGGTGCTTCACCAGGATGCTCGAGCTCAACGCAAAGCATGACAGTATGCTCTGCCTGACCTGCTGCAAGCGCATGGTCGACTTCTGAATCGGATTCTGTGGAATGAAGCAAGATATAGGGGACAAAAACAGTACGCATGCGCACACGGAAGCCGGAGACAACGGAAAGTGTGCGGCGGAACGACTTGCGAAGCGTAGTAGCAGTAGCGAGAGACGGCCTTGTCGCAGGTGCGTCAACCATTGAAGGAGGATCGGAAGGGAGACCAAAATCCTGTTTACGTATCCTGGCACCGATTCGCGTGCTGGGGAGGGAAAGTGGCGAGGGCGCATTTGCGAAGGTCGGGGCTATACGGGCTGAGTGCACTGGACACGATGAGAGAAGAGAAGATGTAGGTACCTGAGGATAGTCCCCAGAGGAGGTTAACTTCATTCAAGACGTGATAAGACTTGTCAATCTCGTCACTGGATGACTCCATGGGGGCGGCCGGTTGAGACTCGGGGATACCCCCAGCTTCCATGAGCATAGCTGAAAGGACGGCCCTAGCTGGGGTCATAGGTACCGGCCTCTCCCTCACAGTGATTGATGCTGTGAGACAAAGCAATGGGTCACGCATAGAAAACGACAAGAACGCTATCCAAAGCACGACATGAGTGGCGCTGGGAAAGTGGAACATTTTAGTTCACAACGCACCGACGTTGACACACATCCGGTAAATAGCAACCCAAACACTCGCTGTCTCATCCCACAGAAGTGCAAAGGAGTCTCTATCGTTGACCCGTCTCGCGTTGGTGGGATCTGATTCTTCCCCCCACATCCCTGACACCAGCGTCACACCCTCGGCACGCACGTATATGCGATCCTGCTCGGTGGTCATGGGGGTGGGATGCGGGGTATTCGGTGGGAATATACTAGGGGGAACATGGAGGCCTCCAGTTTCGGCGCTTGGTTTCAGAGACGCTGTGCGCGGCGGCGCGCTCTGTCGGAGCGTTGACGGGGAGGATGCCGAGGCAGAAGATATGTAGGCAGCGTCGTAGGAAACTTGGGTATGAGCGAGGAATGCGAGAAGTGTAGAGGGTGGGTGTGCAGGATCAAACGAAGCCTCATCCGGGTGTTCCAGGCAAAGAATGAAGAAGAAGTCAAGAAACTCATCTGGTAAAGGGAGCTAATGTATAAGTAAGAGAATGAAAGAATGACACCACACAAAGATATACCAAAGAAAGCTCGTTCCCGCTCAACTTTGTCAGATCTCAGCTTCCTTACCCATGTGCTGTAATCGATGTCCTGAGGTGGGAACTCGAGGACTTCATTCGGAACGGTGATGTCGAGCGTAGATGAGTTGACGAATCTTTCAAATGAGGCCATCCCATAGAGATGCTGAGTTTACTTTATAACGCGTAGGAATACAGAATGGATAATACTGCGATTACGGCATCCAGAGGTACAGACCGTACAGTACTCTCTATCTCTATCTCTATCAATTTGAACCCCTGCTTGCACTGGTCCCAAGGCCTAACTTTGTTGTTTTGATGACAGCCACCAGCGGAGCTTCTAGCCCTCAGACAGCCCCAATCCGGCCGCCTTCTTCCCATCCCATAGCAGATAGCATCTGGAAGCCAATGTTTGACCGGTCAAGCTTGGGTGCTGGGGAATAAGCAATTCTGCAATTCTGCACCAGCTATTCCCGAGAGAAGAATCGCACCTCGCCCACAATCTCGCCGTCGCGTGGCCGTACCCTACCAGCCCTACTCTTACCCTTCCCTCCGTGCGTTACATGGGACGATGGTTGTCCCAAAATCCTCGCAATTGCCTTCTCATTTACATTCACGCCGCCCCGGGTCGTCTTTATCAGGGTCGTGAAGCGTGCAGCATCATTATTTTCGCTCTTGCTATAGAGTTTGAACGCATGTGCGAGTTCATGTACCGTTTTGCGCATTTCCCGACACATGGGAGGGAGAGGGTGCGGGCTCATCCGATGTCCGCGATAAACCGCCTCATGAGCCATGCTCACTTTTTTCTCTGGCACTTGGGAGGGATAAGCCAGCTCGGTAACCTCCTACCACTCCTTGTTCTCCTCAAACCGCTTGCGGATTGGAGCAAGTAGGCTGACAAGGGTGTCGGTCATGGCGCTTCAAATCCTTTGGATGAATATCACGCTTCTCAAATGCTTCCCTAAGCGCGTCGTACGTGGAAAGTGCATCGGACCGCTGTGCTTCCCATCCCTCAAAACACTGAATACCGCGCCCGCGGGTGCATTCTCGGACACAAACGGCTTTTGCTCCTCCGCACCCTCGCCGCTGGCGCTGTTGGGACCATCAGAGTCGGCTGCCTTGCTCGCTGCACACTCGAGCCGAAGTGCAGATATGGGGAGGAGAACGGCCTCGACGAAGGAGAGCACCCCGTTATCGGTGACATTGCCTCCTCACAGAAGGCATTTTCTGATCTTGCGATGCACGGCATCGGGAAGGTCAAGGAAATCGATTTTCGAGTCTGGGTCGGAAGAGGACATTTTGCCTCCTGCCAGGCCAGGGACCATCGCATTCATGAGGTGGGCACGCTTCGCATAGCCAAGGCGTGGAAGGTGGAGCTCCGCAAATGTGAAAAATTTCCGCTGCATATACACGCCATTGTCGTCAGAGGTGGGTGACAGATAGTGCACAGGGTAGATTGGTGCTCACGCACCTGGTCAACGCCGCCAATTGGAAGTCCACGTCTAAATACCGCTCATCCAGCGCCTGCAGACCAGGATAGAGCAGGCCGCTCAATAAGGGACTCTCAACTTGAACTTGTTTCACTACTTCTGCGCCAGCCTTTTTGGCATCATGCTCGGTCACAGTCGCGCATAACCAGTAGTTGTCGAGATTGTACTTCTTTGTGAGCTGATAAGATGAACCCTCGACGAAGGTGAGTCTCGAAGTGGGAACGCTGAGTGACTCAAAGACGGCAAGGAGGATGAATTTGTAGTATTTGGTACGATGTCCGACAAGTTCAAGAGGAGCGTTCATGTTGTCGAGGAAAGCATGAATGCCTACGAATATATGCGTCAGGTTCCGGAGAGTGTACAATCGTATATATGCTCACCAGCGAGCAAGATTTTGACCTGCCCGGCCGAGAGTCAGTTTCGTGTATGTAAGGAACGCGTCGTTCGGTGCGCTCACCTCGACATCCACTCTCAAAAAGCCCGAGATCTTGGTTAGCGACACGAAATATCCGACGTGCACTGAGGAAAGGAAACCACCAGAATTAGTCGGAGTCCCTGCAATGTTGTCGGCTGTCGACGCAAGCCATAACTCATGTCTGCCAGTCGGGGCCGTTCCTACATTACGATTAGTTCACATTGTTATTTATGCAGTCTTGAAGAGGACACACCCCAGTACCATCATGTCTGCGACTGCGCCAAATCTGCTCCAAAGATCGTCCACTTCCTCCAACACGTACAGCAAAGCACATCCCCCAAAACAATCCCACCTTGAGCTGCGCATTCTCACCGGCCGTGTCGTCTTACCCTGAACAAGCAATCACCGTGCCTTGACAGAATCACTGCCAAGGACTTCCTGCAGACGTCGCGTTATTAAATGATATCTTTCATTCGGTGTTGCCTGCGACATCGTGTCATGCCCGTGCAATGCCAGTCCGGCCATCGCCGAGAAAGCTCTAGAACTAGAATCAGACCGCTGCATGTACTCGCAATCTATGCTTCATCGCTTCGGCTTCAGCACTTGTAGATTCAAAAGCATCTGCGAATGGTCCAATGTGCCATCGTGTTGTTGTTTTCAAAACGCTCCGCGTGTCTTTTACCATTCATGTCGAGCCTAGCACCTCACCCTTTCTGCTTGCCAGTGTCTCTCACTGCCTCGCAGTAAGTAGACTACTTACCATATCCTTTCCCGCCCCCATTCTTCTGGTTTAGAAAACAAAGCTCCAGTTGATTTTGGGTTTCGATGTACATAGTTGACATATACTATCCTTCTGGTCGTCTAAGGTATGTCCATGCAATAAATAGATGGGAGAGGGGTAGACTAGGAAAGTTTTTTGTATCCGTAGGGGCGTAATAACGTAATTACATGGGAGTTCCTGATTTTCTCAGGAGGTGCGGCGTGCCCTGCCCTTGTACTGCACTGATGAAATCTCTTTTGATGCCCCTGTAAAACCGCATAACAAGAGCTAAGCTGAGCAGCATGGTCGGGTTATACATGGCCGTGGCGGCGACGGCGGTGTCGCCGGGGGACGTGGACAGGGGCACTGTTGCTGTCGCCGCTTGTCCGGCGTTGAGAAAGGAGAGACAGAAGTCTCGGACGCAGAGTTGCACTCGGCTGAGCGTCAGCCTGAGGGTGCTCTCTCAAGACGGCCGCAAAGGCGATGGCCGTGGAGAGGAAAACCAAGAAAGCGAGTGATAACGTGCGCATTAGGGTTGGACGTGAGCAGATCGTTACTATGGCGTGCTGCGATTGGTGGGGCTGGACTACTGTACGCACTGGTTGTGAGTGAAACCAAGTTAAACCCTGGACAGGATATTCAGACTTACAGCGTTTTGCGGATGTGGCGACGGATCAGCTGTCCAGAGTTGGCAGAGAATGGCACAGAGGCGCAGGGAAGGGCGGTGGCCGGAGATCCAAGACCCGAGGAACTTTTATACGTCAAGGTAGCCTCATAGAATGAGCGGGAATGAGCGGCAAATTTTTGGGGTTTACTCGCATCTCATATTGATGTTATTGATGATGAAGAGATGAACACGCCGCCGGGCCGTGATCCCCGTCTGCTTTGGCGGTGTTGGGTCGCCGGATCACTCTCCTTCATCAGATGTAATGACGAAGCACAGCAAGAATAATACTGCATCCTCCATATTTTCGTATGCAGAGCGCAAGAAACTCGACTATGGGACAAAAGGGGTGCGTACACTAATCACCCTTGAATTTTACGCCTGGACAATCACCGCTTCTGCAGCAACGACTCGGCCACGAGTCCATGCGGAGATTTGATGCCTGTGCCTTGTGTTTACAACGAGCACGCGATCCGGTAGCTTGCCAAGAGGGGCACTTGTTCTGCAAGGAGTGCGCATACACGGACCTTTGTGAGTGTCTGGAATTTTTGTACCAACGCCCTCATATTGTCAAACTCGTCCAGTGACACAGAAGAAGGACATAAAGCGGCAGAAGGAGCGATTAGAAGCGCTTAAGAAGGAAGTCGAGCAAGAAAAAGCTAGAGCCAAAGATGCCGCAAGAGAGCGTGTGCTAGCAGATTTCGAAAAAGGACAGCTCGGGCTCGCTGCCGTCCCTGCAGTCACGACGTCTGGTGCCGAAGTAGCAGGTATGGGGTTCATCTTACGTTTTTTTTCGGTCTTCTATAACGTGCTTTTGTCAGGTCGCGGGATCAAGCGTAAATTTGCATTCGACTCCACAGCAGCCGAAAAGGTTGCGCAGGAGGCTGAAGAGGCAGCGTTACGCCAGATCGAGCGTGAACAGGCTGCCGCACTGCGTAGCAAGCTGCCAGACTTCTGGTTGCCCTCATTGACGCCAACATACACCTCAAGCGGGCCACCGTCTTCACTCGCCGATGTAAAAGTACAAACAACATGCCGTGGTGGCAATCCACCACATGCTATTGCGTAGGCTCATGGGACTCAACTTATTTATGCCCACTCTCCTGATACCTCTATTTAGACTGAAAGGCCTTATTCCTGTCAACTTCACTCAGCAATCCCGGTCTTCTAATTCCACTTCAGCGGATGATGGTGCCTCGAAACTCAAAGACGAGGAGCTAGATCCTATGTGCCCTTCATGTAAGAAGGCACTTTCAAATAGTGTGCGAATATATAGTACGTCTCTCACGTCTACAGAAACGCCGCTTTTACACTTACTCGGCCCTGTCAGTCATGAAAGGATGTTCGCATGTGACATGTAAAACATGTACCGACACGCTTGTACGGCCGTCGAATCAATGCGTTGTATGCGACAAGCTGCTGAAAGAAGGTGATATCCTTGAGCTCAAGCGGGAAGGTTGGTCTCTTCTGCAACCTTACTGTGACCACTTTTTCTCAGAGTGTTTCCCAGGCACGGGTTACGCGGGAGGCGGCATGGCTGAGACTAAGAAACGAAGTGTGGCCTTCCAGGGATAGTAGGTGTTCTCGCCCCAGTACAGCCACCTATTTCTGCTGCGTAAGGAGTATATGTCGTCATGTTATCAAGCGCGTTCCATTCTGTACCAACTTAAAAGGTCTGGTATACTAGAGTTGCGATGCCGTCACGTTGAGTCAAATTAGGTGCCATGAACGTACTGCGTCTAGTGGCTCCCACGCACGTCCCCCTACGCCAACTCTGCGCCAACCATACATGCATACGCCCCAGTGAGGTGACTAGATGCGGGCTGTTTAACGTTAGTTTGACGTCAGTGACAGTTAATTATCATGTCATCATGTCGATAAGATATGTAATGAGCTGCCAACGCGTGTTCCAAGGCTGCCGTGTTAGTCTACGCTCTTCCCTCTCACTCCACTACATTTCCAAGTACTACAAGTATCAACTTATAGATGGAACTCACCTCAAGCTCTGGCGGCCTCAGCGTCCGTACCGTTCGCGATGCTCACCTACCCGCAATCGACACCTCCGCCGGCGTATCTCAGCAATCATCTCCCCGCTCCAGCGCACTACCTAGCCCCCCTGACAGCCCGGGTTCTCTCTCTTCCTCCCCTTCCTTCTCCTCGTCCTTCTTCTTCTCCTCCGTAGCTGCGAGTCCCCGGCACAACCATGCCCACATAGAGCAGGACCGCGAGTCGGCTCAGGGGCTCATCATCCCATCACTCACCTTACCTGCCCCACTACGCCAGCCAACGCCTTACGGCAAGACCGTGGGCGACATTCGCATACTCGTGCTCGGAAACGTGGATCCAGGTGCCTCGGCTTCTATTGCGGGCATGCTTCTCGAAGACAACGAGGATATCGTGGACGTGATGCCTTCAGAGGTCACCAATAATGGACACGTTTTGATCCGAGCTTCCACAGATTGGGCGGAACATAGAGATGCACATGGTTTGGAAAAGTTTGAGCCAACCCTCAACGTGGAATTCATTGATGTCTCAAAACATGCCTCAGCTGGCGAAGTGCGTCTTAATGTGATTCCTCGACAGGTTGACATCTGATCACCTCTCTGTGCGGCCAGCCTGATAACGCCATCGCGTGTATTTTAGCTATCATCCACGGACCGTTTCAAGACCTGCTGGATGTCATAGATCCTGCATGTCCACCGTCCGCGTTGTTGTCCAACCTCATTTCATCGTCATCATCATCCCCACTTTATACTGTCCTCATAGTTTCCCCCCTATGTACGTGCTTCGTGCTGAATACGATGACAGAATCTGACCACTCTTCTCAGCCATCACATCCAGACATCGTGCCATCATTGACGGTCTAGGTGCCCACATACCCGTCATCCTACTCCCGTCAATAGGACTTCCCCATGCACGATTATCGATCTCCGCATTTCGCCCTTCATCCGTCCAAGCGCTACGTGCTGGAATATTCCGCTCTCCTGAGACTCTCAATCTGCTTCGTAGCGAAGCTGCCGACCGGTTCCTCCGCTGGCGAGAGATTGAACGTGCAGCAAGCACGGTACGTGAGTCACGATCAAACGCGCGAGCCAAGCAGCAAGGCGTTGCGTGGGACAAAGCTGCATGGGAAACGGAATGGGATGCGACGCTGTCGCGCGATGTTGCAAGGCGACTGCGTGAGAATACGGCCACGTCTGCTCCCGCCCAAACTCACGTTGGGAGAAACACCACTTGCACGCCGGCGCTTCTCGATTCGTTCCACATTCCCTCTCTCGTGATGGTTTCGCTCTCGCTGTTCACCCCGTTGAAAGACGGTATCGCTCAGATGAGCCTGTCTGGCAAGCGTTTGGGTATTGTATTGGTGAGTACGCTCTGCGCGGGGGTGGGAATTGGCCTCGCGCTGCGCGCCGGGTTTTGATATCCCACGCCTTTGACTTTTGAACTGTTCGTATACGATCTGGCGTTGTTGTCTTAATATCTGTTGTACTAAAGAATTGTTCTAATGTGGCCCTTACGCGAGCAACACGAGAAATCTACGCGTGCCTCACGTGGCAACGAGAGCGACGTGATAACTTGAAGCGATCGTTCCCAAGTCAAGTCGAGGAGCTACTGTAAGTACAGCCGCTTTGTCCGTCGAAAGATCTCTGTTCACAAGGGCCCAACATACTGAGGCTTTCAAAACACATGCTCACCCTCATAGTCAATGTCATATTCTACAAAGATAGATCATGGGTTGAACCTCATTGGTAGTATAACGTGTCTGTCATTTCTCTGACCAGGCGGCCCCGCGATTGGAAGTCCTTTGTGTGTGCGGTCACGTGATGAGCACGTTGATATTGGGCGCGCTCGCTCAACTGAATTGAAGAAACGACTGCTGCGAGTGGTTTATCTTGCACTCTCTTCCATGAGCAAATCGATAACGAAACAGGGAACTAAGCGCAAATCGCAAGGTGCCCCTCCCGATGCCCGCAGCATGAAGCAGCCCAAGTTGACAATCGACATGTTTTTTTCCCCAAAGGTTTCGGTACGACTAGGATCTGGCCTTGATGGTGTCACCGGGAATGCGGAGGAGAAAGTTCTTGACGTGATTCTGAGCGATGAGCAAGTGAGGGTAATGAAGATGGTCGTTGACGAGGGCAAGAATGTATTCTTTACTGGCTCAGCAGGTACGTTCTCCTTCGGTTTTCCCGGAGCGTCTTCATTACGGCATGAGTGTTTGAATTGATGGTGCTATCCTGGCAGGTACCGGAAAGTCTTTGCTCCTGAGGGCCATTATTACGGCCCTCAAAAAGAAGCATGCGAACAAACCCGAGGTCGTCTCTGTCACTGCCAGTACAGGGATGGCAGCTTCCAACATCGGAGGCATGTATTGCTTCGCTTCGCCAATCAGAAAAACTCGGAATCCATTTATTAATATCTCCCCGTGGCAGGCATGACGTTGCACTCGTGGGGCGCGATCGCGCCCTCTGTCGACAACATTGATAAACTCATCAGCTACATCAAGACTGCGCGTCCGGCATTGATGCGCTGGAAGAGGACTCAGATTCTCATTATTGATGAAGGTACCGCCACATTTCGTTATGCGAGTCGCGAAGAGTTCCATATTTGGTCTTAGTGTCGATGGTGGATGGGCATTTATTCGAAAAAATATCTGAGATTGCGACTCGACTCAGAAGGAAGACTGATAGGCCATTTGGTGGCATCCAGGTAGGTGTTAGTGCTTTTGGTGATAGTGTTTATCAATGATGACCATGCTGTGCAGCTCGTCGTCACTGGCGACTTCTTCCAGTTACCCCCGGTCACGAAAACAGGTGGACAGCCTTTCTTCGCATTCGAGTGTGATGCATGGAAGGCATGCATAGAACACACTGTCACACTAATGCAGGTCTTCAGGCAAAAGGATGACAGTGCGTACTCATCGTCCAAGGTCAAGTCATTGAGCAAAAAGGACTGAGTATGCGCGTAGAATTCGTTCAATTACTGAACGAACTGCGCCGAGGCTTCATTACACCCCTCGCGATACAGTCCTTCCGAGCGCTCTCCCGCCCGATTGTATCAGATCTTCCGCCAACAGAACTCTTCCCAATGCGACACGAAGTCGAGCGCGCTAACTCGACTCGCCTGGCTGCTCTACAGTCACCCCCCGTTTCTTACGGCGCACGCGATTCGGGTTCCGCAGCGCCGGACAGGCGCAAAGCCGTGCTGGCGGGCATGATGGTGCCCGAGCGTCTCGTACTCAAAAAGGGTGCACAGGTTATGCTCGTCAAGAACGTTGACGATCAACGGGGACTAGTCAATGGCGCCGTTGGGCGCGTGCTTGGATTCTTTGCGGCTCCGCGTGGTAAGTCGGAGGGTGTGATGAGGAACGTCAAACTCTCAGAAGACGGCAAAAGTGTGGTGGTCCAGAGCGAAGGGAAGGAAAACGCGAAGCCGACGACTACGAAAATGGAAGGCGAGAAGCCAAAGTCCGCCGTTACGGATGCAGAGCACTTCCCGCTCGTGGAGTTTCCGACGCCGATGGGCAGGGAGACGGTGCTTGTGACACGGGACGAGTTCCGGGTCGAGGATAACGAGGGCAATGTTCTGGCTCGGAGAGTACAGGTAAGTGCAAATTCTTCATTCTCATCGTTGGTTCTTGTCTCTCGTACGAACAATAATACCCCGCACGTCATTAGGTTCCTCTTATCCTTGCATGGGCCCTCTCCATCCACAAGAGCCAGGGCCAGACCTTACAGCGCGTCAAGGTCGATCTTGGCAAGGTGTTTGAGAAGGGCCAGAGTTATGTCGCGCTGTCTCGCGCTGCGACCACGGAGGGTCTGCAAGTCCTTCGGTTTGATCCTAAGAAGGTGCCCTTTGAGTTTTTGTCTTCACTCTTGTTTTGGACCGTCCGACGTTCACAATCGCTGATACTCGCTCCGATTTAGGTCTGCGCGCATCCCAAGGTCATCGAATGGAACAAGTCGCTAGAATGTTTCGCGGCCTGATGCTTACGACACTATTTTATTGTATCAATCATGGCAAAGCCCCCCTGCACTGCACAGCGAACTCAGTAATACAAAACACACGATCGCATATTATTAGATAAATTATCGAGGCGGCATACAATGGGATTGTTTGATCAGAGAACGAGCCGAGAGCAGAAGACGATGGGATCCGGCTTGGAGAAAAGCGTTGTTTGTTTTTGCATGGTGTATTGTCAATGACGAACAGAGTGACAAGGACTGGGATTTTGTGCTTCTGATCGCATTCAAAAACAAGGAGAATGTGTGATTACAACTCGG
>Ga0137362_10000637_pt1 | contig 19241 bp, 20 predicted proteins | sample MadtaG_2_FD_104801 | JGI IMG/M metagenome (GOLD analysis project Ga0137362, IMG submission 104801) | Vadose zone soil microbial communities from Angelo Coast Range Reserve, California, USA - Mad1_100_16 metaG | ecosystem: Environmental > Terrestrial > Soil > Vadose zone | place: USA: California... | reverse complement strand
CTTTTACAATCCTTTCATCCAGCTTCAACCAACTAGGAATTCTTTCAATGCTCTTGATATCTAAATCGATGACTTTGATGCCATTGTTCTCGCTGTCTGCCGGACAAGGGTTGAACGGAATGATCAGGGAACAGTCCTTGAAAGTAGCGGAGAGCACGTATGAGAGTATGTGATAACGAAGGTTGGAAGGACTGAAGCTGGAATGCCCCTGCTGTTTCGAAGACAAGAATGTGTCTATAAATGATACCCAGTCCTCCATTGTGGGCTGCGTCAAGTCAGCGCTAGGGGACATTTCAAAAAGCTTGGCGAGTCCTTCGCAGTCCAGGGCGTCAAGAGAGCGCTGCAGGGTCGAGATGTGATGTAGAAGAGGGATGTGGAGAATTTGTGGGAGTAGAGTGTTCAGAAAAATCGATTTTATAGTTGTCAATGGGGCATCAGTGGGCAACGAGAAGTTTTCTCGCGACCATGCTTGCAAGGTTAGCTCCTACACCCAAATCCGTGTTAGCGCAGTCATTTGGGGGACATGATGACTCACATCATTCGGCAGCACAATTTTTCCATGACTGAAAATCCGTAGATTGTTGATAGAACCATTGGATTGGATCCAAGAGTTCCAAAGCGCGTCAATGGCTCTTTCGAGCCGGACCTTGGATCCCGAAAAGAGATCCAGCGGGCAGAATTGGACTGCTGCATCCACGCCTTCGGTCTTTTTGAGGTGTGCATGCATGCAGGTTCTGCACGTTTGAGCTTTGATGGGCTTGCTCGCTGGCGATAGATGGTGGTAATTAGGTAGGAAGCCCCATTTTGGCTTTTGGAGGTATTGTCATTCGGCACTTCGGGAAGACAGTGATTATTCACCTTGACTTCAACCGCACAGGACAGTCCACCTATGAGGTCTGGGGCTAGAACCCCCGTATGTCTAGAGCAATCGACCACGCTGGCACTCCTCCTTTTCTGCGGGCGGAACGCTTCGTGATGGATAAAGAGAGCCTCGATCCAGTCTGCTTGCAAGGGGATTGTTTGAAGATCCGGCAAGTAGGAGGGGTCTAAAAGACGCGAGACTATAATTTGCTGGAATTCCACTGGATTATCATCGACGACGGAACGACGAGGGGGACAATGTCGCTCACGAGGCGCCTTTCTGAGGCGCAACACCTTGCCGGTCAAGAGGGGGTGGAAAGGGCCAATGTAAGAGAAGACGAGAGTGGCGCCGCCCTCGGAGATGTATTTCCATTCGGACGGAGAGGTGTGTGAGAGGGAAAAGGCCATTGGCCGCGTGCGACGATCCAATTCCGGACGGCGCCGCAAAGTTGGTCGCTTGCCGTAAACGACCGACCCAACGACGATTTCCCGCGCGGCAACGTATCACCCCCTTCCCCTCCCAACCCGCCTTGTACTTTGGCCGAAATCACAATGGCCCCCTCACAGTCATCGGGCTCATCCACAACCTCTGTGCAAGTTGGTATGTGATCTCTTATTTGCTCCTCATCTTCTCACCCGCCTCCAACTCTCGCAGCGCTTCGCATCAGACCGGTGACACCGCAGGACGCCATTAATATCCCCGCTCGTTTTCAACGCACCGTCATTCATGCCAATTCATCCACTTCGGTATCCATAGACGTAACGACCTCAGCCCCCGCAGCGCCCGGTGCAGGCTCCACCTCGGCGCCCTCGTCGCCCTCACAAGTCGCCAACGCCAAGAAACAACACTTTACGTTCGACCAGGTGCATGGACAGGATAGTACCCAGCATGATCTCTTCACCGGTACTACACAACCTCTTATTTCTCGTTTCCTGGAGGGTTTCAACTGCACAATTCTTGCATACGGTCAAACGAGTTCTGGCAAAACCTACACCATGACTGGCATTGATTTCGATGCTGACCCCTTTGACCCTACGAATGGCATAGGCATCATTCCTCGTGCAGTCTCCACCATTTTTCAGCGCACCCAAACCTTTAAAGAGGAACGTAGTAGCGCGTGGAGTTACAACGTCAAAGGGTCCTTCATTGAAATATATAATGAAGACTTGATTGACTTGCTCGGAGACGACGGTACTGGGGCTAAACGTGAAGTCCAAATACGTGAGGGAAAGGACGGCTCAATTATCTGGGGTGGTCTTCGCGAAGTCCACGTCAAGAATGCGACGGAAGTCATGAAGTAAGTGGCATGATGTTTTTACTTCCTCCCAGCCGACGCACTAATCGCGGGTCAGTCTGATTCGTCAAGGAACGTCGATCCGACGGACGAATGAAACCGAAATGAATGCCCAATCTTCGCGCTCGCATGCCATTTTCTCTTTAACTCTCATTCAGCGAAAATACAGAGGCTCCGGCCTACCGCAGCGGTCTTCCTCACCTCTTCCCCCCAATGGTCGGTCTCCGTCACGTCTAGTTCGCCCAGGTTCCATCCTTGCGGGTTCATCAGGGAACCGTGTCTCTTCACCTACATTTGGCCGCCCGGGGACACCGAGCATACCATCGGCTATTGGACGCACAAGTTTGCTTCGGCCTGCCAGTTCTCTTGGACATCACGATGCAAGAGGGAGCCTTGATGATGACAACGGAGAATGGGTGACCGTGGTTTCGAAGTTCCATTTCGTTGACCTCGCTGGCTCTGAACGTGTAAGCGCTTCGACTTGTCGTAGGCCATTTCATACTGACTTTTTGGCAGCTCAAGCGAACTGCCGCTATAGGTGATCGTATCAAAGAAGGGATATCCATCAACAGTGGCTTGCTAGCCTTGGGCAATGTCATCTCTGCCCTCGGTGACCCCTCTCGCGCCAAGTCCCACACCGCATCTCACGTTCCCTATCGCGACTCCAAGCTTACCCGCCTTTTACAAGACTCCCTTGGTGGAAATGCCCACACCCTTATGATCGCCTGTGTTAGCCCCGTCGAGTGGAATGCCGCCGAAACAGTCAATACGCTCAAATATGCGAACCGCGCGCGTAACATTAAAAACCGTGCGACCATAAACGAAAAGGAAGAGGGATGGGATGACGTCGAATGGCTTCAGGGCATGGTCACGCGCCTTCGCAAGGAACTCAAGGCAATAAAAGAGGGCGCCGTGCTCACCGGAGAACCTACTACACCTGAAATTAGCCGACCTGCCGTAGAGAGTACGGCCTCGAAGAGGATGCTTGCCAATTACAATGAGCTGAAAAACAACTATGAAGATCTTCGCGAAAAGTACGTTGCTCGCAACGAGGAGCTCACGAGACTGCGAAGGGAGCACGGCGAGTGGCATCGTTCTCCATCCTCCGGCAATGTTGCAGGCATGAGCAAATACGAGGAGATCGTTGGTCCCGTTATCGAAGAATACGAGAAGACGATCGGCGCGATGGAAGCAGAGCTGAGCTTGAACCGTGCCGCTCTCAGACTTACAAATGACCTCGTAGAGGAGAAGGAAGAGGAACTGAACCAGGCAATGGAGCGAAAGACCGCCGCCGAACTCTATATTGAGGAGTTGCGCGCCAGGTTAGCCAAGTTGACAGAGCGCGAAGCCTCTACCGAGGTGAGCCATGTCGTCATATGTTGCCATCAGGTATTCAATTAAATGATTTTAGGCCTACGTTCATGACCTAGAGGAGAAGATGAAACAATACGATGAGTCAAGTATCAATTCAAGTGAATCTTTGAGCGACATCAAACGCGAACTCTCTCGCTTCAAGGATGCCGAGTTGCTCTCCACGAAGTACATAGCTGATCTCGAGATACGCTTGGCCAAGTCCGATGAGTCGGTCCTTGCCCTCCGTGAGCACATTGAAAGGTTGGAGCTAGAGTGCGAGGGACGACGTGACGAGGCACGGGTCTTGCAAGAACGACTCGAAGGACTCAAGAGGGACGGTCAGAGCTGGCGGACAGATCTCGAAGAGCGCGAGCGTAAAGTACGCGAGCTTGAGGCGAAGATGGAAGAATGGAAAGAGAAGAAAAAGGAGGCAGGTGAGGCATGGGAGCGCCTGGATGGTGTCGCCAGCAAGGTGCAGCAAGAGCGGAAGATGCTTGAGGTCGACCTAGCCAAGGCTGCCAGTTCCGGAAGTAGCTCTGTCTCTGGGACATCGACTCCAGGCGAACCAGAATCTGGGCTCGAGAACCAGCTAGTGGCACTCCAGCAGGCGCACACCGCCACGCTTGCCGACTTATCCTCGGTTACTGCAAAATATCGCGACGCTCTCCGGGAAATATCTGACCTCGCTGCACAAATACAGGAAGCGAAACTTGGGAATCCTGCTCTGACAGACTCACCAGAGCGGTCAGTTGATTTGAGCTCTCACAGGCGGAGGGTGACGGGTGGGCGCTCGAAGGAAAGCAGTGAAACCCCGCTCAATAGTGCAAGCAGGCGCCATTTTTTCCGCCAGGCGGCCTCAACAGAATCCCTGCATTCGAGGCATGTCCCCTTTGATTAAATCACGGAACATGTTCCAATTAACTACTTGGCAGGTCGCTCTCCCAGTCGGTTTCGCTATCGCAGGAATTATCATCAGCGCGTTCACGCAAAACGTCCTTCTCAAGCCATGGAACGAGTAGCCCTACACGGTCACCGCACAGACCTAATCTCTCAATTTCTCTTCCTTCCCTTAGTGTCTCTTCCAATGAGCGGTCAGCGGCAAGCCTCGAAAGGGAGATCATGCGCCTACAGGATGTACTCAAAGAGCGTGAGCAAGAAATTGCTCAGCTCGAAATCTCACTCAAGGAGAGAGAAAACGTTGTTCCTACGCCACCGGGCTTGGAGGAAGTAGCTGTTCCTCATGCCGTCGACAACATAGACAATCCTTCGGTAAATATGTCGCCAAGAAAAATCAATCAGTCCGTCGAGATTAAGACAGTTTTGCAGCAAGGACCAGGACCGGACAGTGCGGACGTGATGAGCAACCCAGAAACTGATGAATCTTTGGACCGTCTAAACGAACTAATGCGGTTTGTCATTGCACCATAGCCTGTTCGACAACAACTCACCAAGCCCCCAGCGCAATGGCTCAAAAGGAATCCCAGCACCGTGAAACTGTCGAGGCTCTCAATGAGGAGTTGAGGTTACTTCGACGCCAATATGACGAACTAACTGCTTTATCCAGCAACCAGGTACATCTCCTATTAGACAGAAGGGATGCAGATACTCATCTTGCACATAGACCATCAACATGTCTAACGAACTTGGCAGCTTACGCAGCAAGCACGAAGATAGCCTGGTGCAACTTGAGGAGCTTGAGCAGCGCAAAGCGGAGCTTCAGAAGGCTCTCGAGCAGGCCAAGGATGACCACAGTCAGGCTGTAGAGCAACTCCGCTTGGACCACGAACGAGTTCTGCGTCTCAAGGAGGAAGAAGTTGATGAGCTTATTGCCCGCCTCAACGAAGAACGTACAGCTTCTCTGGCTACATTGCGCGACCAATTACGTAACGCATCCCTTGCTTTGGAGGTGGCATACAAGGATCACGCTGAAGCGTTTGGTCGTCTCGAGGCTGAGCATGAGGCTGAGCTACGTCGTCGTCTTGATGAAGCCGATTCTGCGCTTGCTATGGCTCGGAAAGAACACCAAGCTATTCTTGAAGAGACCAAGGCCAAGAATGAGGAGATCTTGAAGCAGAAGGATGATGAAATGGCCACATCTCTCGCAAAGACCGAAGAGGAGTATTATAACGGACTTGTTCGACTAAGGACCGAACACGCCACAGCATTAGAGCAGCAGGCTGCCGAGGCCAACACAACGTTGGAGAGGCTACGCGACGATCATGTCACCGAGCTTCGCGTTGCCGATCTAGCCCGAGAAGGTTTACTCTCCGAGTCGCAATCTGCGCAAGTTGATGCCATCAAGGATATCCAAAAAGAGCACGCCGCCAGTCTCGCCAAGAAGGAAGCCGCATTCGCCGAGGATCTGGAGAAACTTAAATCACAGCACGCAGCCGCCCTATTCAAGGTTCAGGAGGAGACGAAGAAGGAACTGGAGCAAGTTCAACACGCAATGGCCAAGGTTCAGGAGGAGTACAGGGAGTTCAGCTCACGATCACGCGAACAATCCGAAGCTTCGCTGTTGGCTTTAAGGGAGCAACACACAGCTGTTCTCAAGGAGGTGGAGTCTGGCCAACAGCAAGACATAGCAGCCTTGAAGGCTTCACACCGAGAAGCCATCTCCACCCTCACTTCTCAAGCAGAGCAGGATCGCAATGCGCTGCAGCAACATCATGCAGAAGAATTGTCAGGGCTTCGCAGTTCTCACGAAAGGGCATTGGATGAGCTCACCGCCAAGCTCACGGCACAGCATGAAGAGGCAATGCAGGATGCCCTTGCCAGTGCCGAGCAGCAACGCTCCTCGTTGGCAAAGACTCATGCGGAGGAATCCGCGACTTCTCGAGTAGATCACGAAACGGCTCTCTCTTCTGCGCTTCAAGACCTTCAGAGGAATCACGAGAGCGAACTCCAGGAGGCTTTCACCAAAGTCCAGGAAGAACGTGCTGCCCTCGTCCAAAGTCATCGGGAACAGATGGCCCTCATCCAGGTTGAGCACGAGCGAGCACTGGATAATCTTAATTCCGCTCTTTTGGCAGAAGGCGAAGGTCATCAAAAAGCATTGGAGTCGGCGAGACTGCAGATGGAACAGCTCATTGCGGAGAAGGAACGCCTCCAAAAAGAACTCGAGGAGACCGAAGGGAAGAATCTGCAGCAACGCGAATCAGTGGATAAGGACCGCGAATTACTCGTAGAAGAGCTAGCATCTCGTAAGGCCGCCGCCGAGGAGTATTTGCTTGCCCTATCAGAAGCCCAGAACGAGCGAGAGGTGCTGGCGAATGAAGTCGAATCGCTCAAGGCCCAGTTAGGAGATACCCACAGTGAGCAATCCGACTTAATTCAGCAGGCGTCCAATCGGGACTCGTTGGTGGACGAACTGGAGAAGCATCGTTCAGTCCTGGCAGAACTTCAGCACACTCTTCAGCGTGTCAAAGACGAAAAGGATGCAATTCAAGAGGAGAAAGCAAAGCAGGAAGGTATAATGAGGGACCTGCAGGCCCAGCTTGCCCGAATCCCGACAATCCGTAACCCCCCGCCTTCGCCTACCTCCCCTGGTCGCACACCACCAGAGCGCGTACTTTCGTCATACACTCGGGTCAATAGTTTAGCTAATAAACTCCCACCGCCAACACCACCGCCTTCCGTACCGCCACCTCCTGCGCCGAAGGTAGCCTCATCACTAGCCCACCAGCCCTCAACATCATCCGCCACGTCCTCCGCTGTACTATCTCCGTCCTCCTCACGTGATTCGGACATTAATTCGCCAGCAACCTCTGTTCAACCATCTACTACCAATGGCCACATACCAACGTTAGTCACGGATGCAGAACTTACTCAGCAACTCCAGGACCGAGCCAAGCAGATGGAAGAGCAGGAAGCGATGATCAAGACGTTAAACAAGCAATTAACGCACTGCGAGACCGATCTGCAGTCTCACATGAATATAGTTAACAAACTAGAAACCTCCCTTGGAGATTCCGAGAAAAATCGTAAGTCATTATTTTGCGCAGGCTGTGTTTCTCTTACGTTTGCTTTCAGTCCGAAAAGCTCGCATGCAGGCTACGGAACTTGCTCGTGAGCGAGACAGCCTCAACAGCCAGGTGGAGAACCTCCGAAGCGAGCTAGCAGAAACTAAGCGTGAAGTTGCGCTAGTCCGCCGGTCGGTTGTCGAAGAGAAACAGTCCCTTGAACAGCGTCTTGATGAAGAGCGCAGGGCTAAGGAACGAGTCCGCCATCAACTAGACGCTCGCATGGACGAACTCTCAAAACGGAAGTCTAAGTTTGTGTGCATATAGATAATTTTTTGTGGTAGCAATCTCGCATTGCTTGCCGCACCTTCACCTGTCCTGTACCCGTGAGACTTTCCTTTTGTCCCTGTGTATCTTTTCTTTGGGGAAGCTATGACATTCTTCTTCGGTAGAGACTCGCTCCAGTTCCCCTCCCTTTGAATTTCGTCCGTCGGTTGTTTGGTAATTTACATGTCAGATACTATACCCGCGCTTGCGCGTGTCCTCTTTATGTACCATCCTACACCCACATCACTTTGACCGCCTTGTTACTTCTATTGCGAGTTATAGCGTGATCTAGATAGCGTAACCTAGATCATGCCAGGCGTCCTCTGCATCTGAGTCGGATAAGCTCGAGAGGCTGGCTTATGATAGACTGAGGATGGGATCATTCTCAAGGTATTCTAAACTTCATGGTCAGGCCGTAGGTCTCAGGCCCTCCGAAAGGACTGAAACATGTCCCGCAACTTGAAGCTTGAGGCCTGAGGCCTTGAGGCATAAGATCCGATTCTGACTGGGTTTGACTTTTACTGTACATGCGGCCGGCGATCTCACAGCTGTCGCGCTTCTATCTCTGCCTTTACACGTACTCTCATGATCCTCCTACGTCGTTCCCCGGTCTTTGCAATTCGAATCCCCTGGTCGCAGGACCGTTCTTGTGTATCCCGGGATCGATGGTTGAGTACCAGTGCACGAACGGCTTTTAAGATATTACCGACTCTCTCGCTACAAGGAAAAGTCAGTTATGATATTGTCTTCCCAACGCAGAAACGAGTGTTATATGGAACGACAGGTTTGTCTTGTGACTGGGGCCGCTCGGGGACTTGGGAATGAGTTTTGTCGCGCTTTTATGCGGTCGTGAGTGTTCTGTTGGAGTCTTACAATAGCTGAACCTTGAGACATTGTGTAGAGGGTGCGCTTCCATCGCCCTCCTAGACCTAAAGCAGACCGAAGCGCAGACAGCGGCGGAAGAACTTGTCGAATTTGCAGGTGCGTATTCACAATCCGGTCATTTTCCGTGGGGGTTATTCTCTCAGATCCCTGGAGCTAGCGAACATCTGGAACTCAACCCTCTGAAGGTCGTCGGCCTCGAGTGCGACGTGTCTTCAGAAGTATCCTTGGCGAAGGCTTTTACGAAAACACTCGAGGTGTTCGGGCGTGTAGATGCTGTCGTTGCATCCGCCGGTATGTTTGTCTGTCACCTCGACCACCGGCAAGTTCATTACCGAACATGAATAGGGATCGTTGAAAATTATTCCGCCCTCGAGTGCGTCCTTCTGTGTCTCGCCCCTGGAAATTTACTTAATGTTACGGCAGCTATCCATCGGATCGCATCAAGCATTTGTACGATGTCAATGTCCACGGTGCTTTCTTTACCGCCCGAGAAGCTGCAAAGTACATGATTCCACAAGGCGGAGGCAGTATCATTCTGGTAGCCAGCATGAGCGCTAATGCATGTCCACCTTCTGTTCTGTTTACTTTTCGCCGTTCTGAACTTGTTGCTTTCAGATTGTCAACGTACCCCAGGTATCTTACTCGCCTAACAGGCCCCTTGTTAAATTGACCTCGTTGCGAAGCTGCAAACCCCGTATAACGCATCAAAAGCAGGTGATTCGCCTTGGGGCGGCTCAATACGTGGCAGATGATACTGACCGGCTGTAGCCGTGAAGCACATGGCATCCAGCCTTGCCGTGGAGTGGGCGACGAAAGGAGTGCGCGTGAACGCGTTAAGGTGAGAGGCTTGGACCGGGTATTTCCGTCTTGGTGCTGACCACGCGCAGCCCCGGATATATGATGACCAAACTGACACGGACGATACTATCAAAGAATCCGGAACTCAAAGTAGCGTGGCTTCTTCATTAACCATTCTCGCAAGCTCATGTAGCGTGTCAGAGACAATGGGAAAGTCTGACGCCGATGGGACGGGTAAGATAATTGAGGTGCCCGTTTGAACGGACCTGACCACGACTTTGGCAGATTGGAGAGCCAGAGGATCTGGATGTCGGTGATTGATGTTCGGTGGCAGGATGAGCTAGACTGACGTTTATGCGCATGCAGGGCGCAGTCGTCTTCCTCGCCAGTGATGCCTCCCGATTTATGACCGGGTCTGAGCTCCGCATCGACGGAGGCTACTGTGCTACCTAATCCAACCCCGGGCCGGTCTGCCAAGACAGGCAAACGTCAAACAGGTCCGTGTAAATCGCACTTGTTTCCTTTTAAGGATTGCCGTCGGCTTCCCCGCTCCACACCGCGTTTTCTGTGCTGTATATAATCTCGCCATCCACTTGTATCGTATCGTACCTTCCATCGCTCCCCCAATGAGTGCAGTAGCCGGTCCATCTTCACGCCCTATTCAGTTACAACAAAGTCAGCAGAATGTTCAGCCATGGGAGTTTACGCGACGCAAGCGTTGGGCAGATCTTCTAATGACCGAGTTGAGCGAGGCCATCGTCCTCGTCCTTTCTTCCAGACGTAAAGTCCTTTTCTGCAACCCAGCCGTGCGCGAGATACTTGGCTGGCAGGATGAAGACTTGATAGACAGTGATTTCAAAGATCTTGTCAATGGTCTGTATCTCATCGAATGCATCGCTGTCTTCCCGGCTCTTATCTGCGACCTGCGGCCCAGCGAACGACAGACTCGGTTTTTGCGAAACGTACGCTCGCACCATCGAGCGTCGTGAAGAGTTACACTTCTATGCGAGGTTCTTCTGTAAATCCGACTCCTTCACTCACATGACAGTGACTCCTCCACCTCCGGTCAAAGAGGTTCTCCTCGAAATTGTCGGCTATCCACACTTCATCATTGGAGAAAGCACTTGCAGATGCTTCTTCGTAGTCGCCAAACCGTATCCAAGTCGAAATGTGGCCATGTGAGTGCTTGTATATATGATGCGTTCAATCACGAATGCCAACATTGAGTTGTGCCGTGCCAGGTTAAATACACTGCTAGAACTCAAACTCGAGAACGAGCGTTTGCAGCACCATATAAGCACGCTTCGTGCTCATTCCCACCAGCTGTCTGCCACACACCCGGCTCAACACATGATTTCATATACCGGCGACGACTTAACGGCGCAGCTCACTGCTAACCTAGGATTACCTACGCGGTCGACAATTGGTGGAGATTCGTCGCGGTCGCACTACTCCCTGCCGCATGGATACGAATCCGGTGGCGGCTTTCCTGCCATATCCTCACTTGAAGACGAAGGAGACACAGAACCCCGAAGGAAAAAGGTACGCCACGTTTACGACCTGGCTTCAGTCGCGTGTTGCCCTGACACGCCTTTTTCCCAGCTTAAAAAGTCAGCTGGGGGCGAACAGTATATTTGCAATACTTGCGGTCAGACCGTTTCCCCGGAATGGAGAAAGGTGAACCCGTTATTTACCTTTGCTAGATCGCTTGCTAACTTCTCTGGGTCGTAGGGCCCTCGTGGTCCAAAAACACTATGCAACGCTTGTGGCCTCCGATGGGCGAAGAAGGTACGCAAATTCGAAGAGGCGGCCGAAGCAGGTGATACGAATCAGGTTACGCTCGACGACACAGTACCTCCTTAGTTTTGTCAATTACCCTCCTGTACTTGTGATATTGGACACTCGCAGACTCATGATACACGATGATTGCCGAATACATCCATTCACCACTACCACTCTTCCTGGTTATGGGGCCAGTCACGCGCGGTTTATGTCAAAACATGGATATTGAACAGCAAGCGCAAGCGCAGAAGGGAAGACACGGGGTGAAGGTAAGGTGAAGATGTAGAGTAGAACAATCATTAAACATCTCCCCGATGTTTCTAGGCGCCGGTAGGATAAACAAAATGTCCAAATTCTCTGCGATCAGCAGCAGCCACCAGACTGAGCTTGTTGTACGTTCTGACCAGGAGTAATTGTTGATGACTTGCCCGCACCAGGTGCTGACGGTGTGGATCCCATACTGTAGAGGGACGTCAGTACGAAGGAGCAAAAAATTAGATTACAAGCTAAACAAACTTACCGGTCCTTGATTTGCTTTGCCATGGTTAGGAAAGCCTGCTCGACATTTGTCGCATTCTTCGCAGAGGTTTCAAGGAATGGGATAGAAAGCTGATCGGCAAATTCCTACAACGACAACAGGAAATCAATATGATAAGGCAGAGCGTACTTGAACCTTGAACGGACCTTCGCGACACCGTACTCTACCACCTTCTTGCTGGTCAAGTCGGACTTGTTGCCGACGAGCAACTTGTTCACGCCCTCAGAAGCATAGCGGTCGATTTCCTGCAACCATTGCTTTACGTTGGTGAACGTATCTATAAAAGGGTGTGAAGGGAGGTTGGTGTAGGCGACCATGAGACAGAAAGAACTGACCGTTGTCAGTGACATCGTAAACGACAATGATACCGTGTGCTCCACGGTAGTAAGATGAGGTAATAGTGCGGAATCGTTCTTGACCTTGATTCCAAGGGCATCAATGACCGACAAATTAAGACAGGAGAGTGCTAAATACCTGCGGTATCCCACTGTGTGATATGAAAATTTGTCAGTTTACGGTTTCTCGAAGAGGAAAAGAGCATAAATAATGATCCGAGAGGCAGCAGAGAATAGTGGTGACAATGCCACGAAGCGGAGCGCAAAGGAAAGAGCTGAGGACTGCGCACTTACAATTTGCAGTTTAACTGTCTTGCCTTCGAGCTCAATGGTACGAATCTTGAAGTCAACGCCAATTGTAGAGATGTAGCTTTCTGTATAGGTATCGTCTGCAAAACGGAGGAGGAGGCAGGACTGGAGGCGAGAGTCAGTGAGTCGTTGTGCTGCGAAGGAGTTGGAGCGTGATACCTTTCCGACGCCCGAGTCACCGATGAGGAGGAGTTTAAAGAGGTAGTCGTATTCGCTGGTGTGCATGTCGAGGAATGGGGAGAGTCGAGCAAAGGGTGGGTGGTAAGGTGAGAGTCGTGTCGCGGTCGTTGTCACAGGAATGTGTCACACTGCTGCCATGCCAGACATGGCACTAGCGCTCGGACAACCGCTCTCTCTCCTGAGGCGGTGCAATGTGTATATTTCAACCACTGACAAGAAAATAATGGTTGACTTGCACTCATTTGCAGGTGGGTATTGGTGAATGGTTTGTTGGTTTTTGTGTATGTCTTTGTAGGACATTCTCGAATGAGGCCCCCGGAAGCTCCCCTATGGGTTTGTTCGGGAAAACCTCCCAAATTGGTCCTCAAATCCCCAATAACGGACAAATATAGTATTTTAAATTCCCACACCACAGAATTACCAAAGTGGACCCACCTATTTCTCAATTGTTTGCACACAGAATCCCAATTTAATGGACAAAAATAACATTAAAATCCTTCTACATTCCCTGAGTTAGCAGAATTTGGAGAATTCGGCGGACAAACTATAGGGGAGCTTCCGGGGGCCTAGAGAATGTTGACTCGTTATGTTAACCGCGGTCAAACAGCTCCCTCACCTACCTCATCGGTCTACTCAATCTGATCAACGGGAGGCTTTTATCCACATTCAGGGTGACGGCGGTCGAGGCCCGGTGTCCTCCGGTACGGAAGTACAATACCAAGGTCAAATTGTCAAGTACAGTACGTTTACAACCATCTGGTTGCTTTGTTCAGGTTTGGTGGAGCCACAGCATGGCTAGAAGACTCGCAGATGTGTTGACAGTAGGAATGGCAAGGCATGAGGAGTGTGATAAGTAGGCGAGGTGTCAAAATTTGCGTTGGCTGCGACAATTAATGAACAAAGCCTACGTGCTTATTAGAAATATCGTCAATACACGGAAGCATACAAGATACATCAGAAAGACGGTAGAGATCCACGGCAACAAACAGCAAACAGGAGGAATGGAAAAAGGGAAGCACAGAGATTTTAGTAACCCTGCGGCGGACTGTCGTAAGATGGCTGATACCCAGTCGCATGCGGACTCTGGTATGCCTGCTGATATCCCGTCCGATTAAAACCCCCTACATTCCCTGTTGGTAGAGCCGGTTGCCATCTGAGGAGGACCCCAGTCAGACAAATGACAGGTAGCACGTTGATTGCTCAGGACTCACCCGTCCTGCGTCGGCACGTGCCAGTTGCATATTGAGCAAATCCAAATGTGCTTCTTCTTGAACGGGATGACGCGCACGAGGAAGAACGAAAACCACAAGCGGGAGGCGGCACGAACGACGCTCACTGTGTGAGGGCATTACGAAGTAACGTCAGACAAGCTGAGTAGCCCCAGCGGGCGGGAAGGGAATTACCGTTATGACATTTGGGACAGACATGGGCGGTAGCATCAACGACTTTGAGCTTGTTTTGGAAACCAACTATTAAAGATGGTGAGTGAAAAGGGGGATAAGGGGGGAGATCCCTACGTACAAAGGAGGGGGATGAATACTTGGAATGAAAGGAGGGTATCAGAGACAGGAAAAAGGCGATTGCATAAACGTACGAAACATGACTGTCCGGGTTCAAGTGCGCAGCGTCGCGCAGTTCGCGTTCAGTTTGTCCCCACGATGGGATTAGTCGGAATCAAACCGAGCGCTCGGCTTGGCTCGCTTGGCTCGCATGTGTTTCTTATTCTTCTATGCAGCGATCCTATGATGTAAAACATGACAAATGAACAATAATGCACTACAGACAAATAAAGATATCTATGTATGACAGAAGGTGAGATGCACCAAAACAACAGATCGGACCAGCCCCCGGCTCAGCTAATAGCCAATAGCAAGTTGAAGTAGACGAATCGAGAAGCAGTGAATATGTATGACAAATAATAATGTCCATCAAGGGTCCGCCAAGTGCCGGTATTTCAATTATACCAAAGTGCGCACTAGAAGAACGGCGACGACAGTGAAAACGTGTGATCCAGGGTGGAGCCTGTGTGGAGCGCGGGCGGCGAGGTTCCACCGATCGGATAGACGGCGGAACTTGTGTCGAAGAAGGTTGGGCTGGGTTGATTGAAAGCTGTCTCGGCGTCTTCTGGCATAGTGCTGTGCGACGTCGGGCTAGAACACAACAACGTGGAGCTCATGGATCGAATGCCTGAGCTGGAAGTTTGAGCGCTCATCAGGGCGGACAGGGCGCTATTTGAGGATGGTGGTGTGAAGGTGTAGTGACCGCTGTCGTAGAACATCAATGGGGGAGAATGGCGTTGTACATCAGACTTTAACCCTGGCGAAATCTGAGAAAACGGAGTCGGTCCCTGAGCTAATGCGAAAAACGGTGGGGACTCGTTGGAGGAAACCACTGTGGACGAAGGTGAGCCCCCACTCGTCGAACCCGAAATAAGTGGACCATCAATTGGTGAATGAGGACTCGACGATGTTGCAGAAAGTGGAGACGCCCAACTGCCATCTTCAGTACGTGCCGTGGTTGGAGCCGATGTGTCCAGACTGGGAATCCCAGAAGAAGATAAGGGTGGAATTGATAGGGGGGGAGGATGAGGTCGCTGGGAATGAACGCGTAGAAGTTGTGTCCCAGCGGGCTGAAGCTCAAACAAGGTGGTTAGGGTGGGGGAGATGGAAGAGCGTGACCTTGTATTTGACCCTTTGCGAGACTCCCAGATCATTCGAATAGTTTTCTCCCTTTCTTCACCTTTGGAGAACGCCCATCTCATTTGGCGCAATGCTTGTAAGCATATTTTCACGTCTTCATCAGAGCCACCTTCGCCTGCGAGCAGGAAGCCCGCAAAAAAGCAACCATCTCGCACGAGGGAGGCATCGTACTCGAAAAAGGGGGTGCCCAGGTGTTGGCGAATAATTACGACCACCCGTCGGACAACTTCGTGACACCGGGCATCAGCGATTTTCAGCAACCGAGTCGCCGTATCGGGCTGTGCGCTCCGCGGGCTTGAGTTGGGTAGGGCGATATTATGACTTCTATCACAGGTCGGGTGGACAACTGTCCGTTGTTTGAGTGCTTCACGTATTACGTTAACTACCGAAGTGTTAGTGTCGAGGCGTTGGAAGAACCAGCCAGTAAGCTACTTACGGCACTCGAAAATGAAGATCTACGAAAGGAAAGATTAAAACAAATAAACTGCATGACTGACAGCGGGTTTGCTCACCTGCCATCCGTGGATGTAGCGATCGACATCCTCTTCGTGAACATTGCCAGAAGTGCCTAGCATTCGTAGATTATCGAAGTCTTTCCACGACTTTTCAAGCGCATCCCAGACTTCATGTAGACTCTGCTCCTCAATGTCATTTTGTTGCCGTGCTTTGGGACCGGTCAAGGCTGAGTGGACTTTCCGGCAAGCCGATGCCAGTCCAAGGGGAACCATCGCGTAACGATATGTAAACTCGTAAGCGATGGTGGAAGTGCGCGACATTGTATCGCTGTTGACATCACTGTTGAGCAGGGGGAGAGTTTTCTGAAACGCTGCCAAGTCGTCATCCGAGCTGTTGAAACGGGTGAACTTCTAACACACTGGTCGTACGCAAACCCTGGACTTACATGAGCAGACGACCGCCACGAAGACCAGTAGTGACACCCTCTACGATGTGGGAGTACCAGAAGAGCCGGGCGCGGACAAGGATATCGATGGCCTGGCCTTGACCACTTCCCACGGAAGAAACTGATGCCAGGCTGCAAAGGGTGAAGACCTGGCTGACCAATGCTTCATACATCACGAGACGTTCCATGGGGGACTGGATCTCTGGATGGAGGCATGGATAAAACGATGAGGGGTTGGCCACAAACCACGTACCTTGTGTCAAAGGTAGCAAAAGGTGCAGGGCACGCACACCGTCCCATGTGGGCTTCCTCAAGATACCGTGGATATCGATCAGGTAAAGCATCTCCCGGACCATTTCGTTGGTAGCCTCACGACGGTTGCGGATGACGGCTCCACCATGATGAAGCTCCTCGATGCCATATTCATTAACACCAAAGCTTGCTGCCCAAACAGCAAGCAACATTGCAATAAGCTGGCCCGGAATGCCAAGGGCGTTGCAGTTTCCCTTGCTGAACTCGAAGAAGCGGGCACAAAATTCGGAGGGATCGATTATAGGATCTGTACAAAGGGCGGACAGGTAAGGGCCAAAGTAGGCGAATGAGAGGCTGAATGACTGACGCTGGATATGGAATCGACGGAAGAAAGCCGATGAGAAGAATTCTGGTTTGAGTCGGGGAATGAGCCCAGGCGAGAGGGAGGGTGGGGTGAAGAGACCGCCATCCTCGTCAATAGATTTGCCGTAGACGGCCCTGCAGGCGAGATGAACAAAGGAAGCCAAGATCACAAAGGAAGGGGTGGAGACGAACTCGACCTGTTGGAGGCGGCGGCCGCGCCTGAGCAATTTGACGGCCTTCACTTCGGCAAATTCATCGCTGTACGGGTTGGGTGAGTGGTGGAGCAGTGAGAAGTAGAGAGAGAGAATACAGACACGCATTTGAGGCCGCGCTCCTTGCAGTTCGAACACTGTGGCTGCGTGCCTGTGGTCGAAAAAGGCAAGTCTTTCAGGTCGCAGCGGACTCTGTTTCCCACGGCTGAGCAGGGTGTAGTCGGTTAAGCAATCTACGTACCTTCTCATGCGGCAGGCCCCACATGCTGAGAACTGTTGGCGAGACGACTTTGGCTGGGAAGAGGTGCGGCGAGTGGTGGAGGAAGGATAGGGAGGGCTAGCAGAACCTGGACTCCGGGGGACGGAGGCAGACTTGAGAGGCATGGGGGACGGATGGCTGGGGGACAGAGGTGGTAGTGGTGGCGGTGGGGTGGGAAGGGGTGCAAAGGGGGGGGATATTTGAAGGTTTGGGGATGAATGAAGAAGGAAGACGTGCGCTCGGAAGGGAGAGCCCAACAGTTTACCGTCGACGGTTTCTTGGAACTGCACGTCCAGTCTGTCCACGCCCCATGTCTTTATCTCCTTCCCCCGTCACGGTGCCCGTCATGATCCTTTGGCACTGGACCAGACCACATGTCTCGTTCGGTTTTCGGTTTACATCGTCTACAGGTCCACCTCATGTCGTAATTCGTTCGACCTGTCATTTCCCTGTTCCTCGGCTCGCGGCATGTCCGCTCGTCTGGGCTCGTCCTGCCTACTTTATCTTTCCTCCCGCAGAGCAACACGCATTCCCCCCTCTCTGACTGTATCTGCCTTCCTTCAATAGCCGTTCACGCCACACGTTCCATGTTCCCCGTCGTGAGGCTGTTCCCCTTTCCTTGTCCATTCTTGGCAGCTGTCCTTGCTTTGAATGCTTCCGGCACACGATAGATCCCGAACGCTCCCAACTCTGCTCACTATCAACGACACACGTACCCCTCAAATTGCTTTGTCCTCCTTGCTCTTTGTCATTTAGGTAGGCATGTCAACGTCCGGCACAAATAGGCTATCCTTACATGCTGCCATGCTGTCGCCGCTGATAGCGGAATAGGTGTCCCCGTGTCCCCATCCCCTTATGACACCTGCGCGCCTAGCTTCTCAAATCCCCCCGCTTTTTTGATGGCCCGCCTAATCTCTCCCTCTGTCCGCTGGTCAGGATTGAGCCTACGATCTCGTGTCATAGCTACCACGTCCCTGCCATGTTTCGATATCAGTTTTTGTAAGAATGTCATTTCACCTTTGGAAGTGAATCTCGGAACGGGCGCAAGAAAGATGTCAGGGAGTGCTTCGTAAAACAATTCATCCAGAATGCGGCGAAAATGATTCCATGGCAAGTCAGGTCAAAACGGTTATCTCCAGAAGCAATTGGCGTTCCGCACTCACCTTGAGTTAGTACGGTATTTGGCTTTTCAGCGCTAGACGTCCGACCAAATGATATCCAACTTTGGCTCTCTGGAGTACGGATTACCGCCGCCGCCGCCTCCTCAATTAGATCCAGCCGATGTTTAGATGGAGGTGGATCATCATCGTTGGTCTCGACGGCTGTAATTCGGCCAGATTCGTCTCTCACAATGCGTCCTAACCCTACTGGAACATGATGGTTGCTCCCGCCGCTCAACGCCACCGGGTCCAAACCGCCAACGAAGGCAGCTCCATTCACAGCATTTTGTGCTTCCGTGACAGGTGCGGCGCGTTCCGAGCCCCCAGACGTGTTCGGATTCAGTGAGACGGCCAGACCCAAGGCTGCGTAACTGGCAAAAGAACCATGGCGAACATCCCGTAAATTATCCAACATTCCCCGTCGTGGACTGTGTATACGTACTTTTGTCGGACCGTTTTATGTTTGTCCCATACTTCTTGCAATACCTTGGAACCCCGAATGGCTTGATGAGCATGGAATCAGTAAGCGTCGGCAGTGCGGACATGTCCACAAAAAAGTCTAACGCACGAGGTTGCTTCTTGAGGAGTTTCTTCGCTTGCCTCGAATGATGTACCGGTTTGTGGGCGGAGCGAGCTTTGCGACGCTGCCGAGGATTCGCCATGAACCTGGCTCAAGAGGCGATAAGCGACTGGCGAAACCTAATGAGCCCACGACGTAAAAGCAAGGAATTTAAATTAAAAACAAAGGAGGAATGGAGGTACCGAGGACG